>JGI12479J12853_1001335_pt1 | contig 10517 bp, 12 predicted proteins | sample A23P3SouthBayCA_2_FD_12853 | JGI IMG/M metagenome (IMG submission 12853) | reverse complement strand
AGCCGACGGAGCCGGTGACACTCGGCGGGTATGAACTCTCCCCGGACGCACAGCTCACCCTCCCGCAGTGGCTCGTCCACAGGGACGAGCGCTGGTACGACGCGCCCGACGCGTTCCGCCCTGAACGGTGGAACGACGACCTCGAAGCGTCTCTCCCGGAGTACGCCTACTACCCCTTCGGCGGCGGCCCACGCCACTGTATCGGGATGCGCTTCGCCCGGATGGAGGCCAAACTCGCGCTGGCGACCATTGCCCAGCAGTACGCTGTCGAGGCGGTCACCGAACCCCCGCTGTCGCTGGCGATGCAGATTACGCTGAGTCCCACAGAGCCTATCGAGGTCCGACTGCGGGAACGCTGACCCGCTACCCCGGTCGGCCAACAGCCCGGTCCCGCTCTCGAAAGGCGTTTGGGGGCGGGCCTGCAAGCAGTGGTATGCTCCGGGTCATCGGGCTGTTGCTGCTCATCCCGCTGTTCGACATCGTGTTGCTGGTGACGGTCGCGATACCGTTCCTCGGCGCGCTCGTGACGGTCGCGCTCGTCGTCCTGACGGCGCTGGTCGGCATGCTGCTGGTCCGCGCCGAAGGCCGTGCGACGCTCCGGAAGATCCAACAGCGGCTCGCCGTCGGCGAACTCCCGACCGACGAACTCATCGACGGCGGTCTCCTCATCGCCGCCGGCGCGTTCTTCCTCACCCCCGGTCTGGTGACGGACTTCGTCGGCCTCCTGCTCGCGGTGCCGTTCACCCGGTACCCCGTCCGCGCCGCCACGCGCCGCTGGGTCGTCCGGCCCTACATCGACGCCAAGACCGGCGGCTTCGCCAGCGGCCAGGTGTACATCGGCGGCTTCCCCGACGACGACGGCGGCCCGACTGGCCAGGGTCCGACCGGCCCGAAGGACGGCCCCGGTCCGGGCTCCGGTTCCGGCTCCGGAACCTCTTTCGATCCCAACGACGCCACCGATGTCGACTTCGAAGACAACGACGAAAACTGAAGCCCTGACGCGGTTTCACATCCCCAACCGGCCGCGAAACGTTACCCTTTTCAATACCCCTCGGGTACAACTGAATGCGTTGGGCCAATAGCTCAATCAGGTTGAGCGCTCGGCTGATAACCGGGAGGTTCGCGGTTCAAATCCGCGTTGGCCCATGAATTTTCTGTTTGCATTCCATTGACCACACGGGAGAGGGGTCTATATAAAACCACCGTCCATCAACATCTTCAGTTAATGCACGAACGTACGAACCGTCTCCCGTACGTCATTTATTGGAAAACCTCCACCGTCCGACTAACCCTTACCGCTTCAGCCGAACCGCCCCGTTCAGCACAACTATAATCTTCGTCACACTCGGAGTCACCACCAGCAAGTGTGAGGTGAATGCCACCAACTTCCTCATGCGTGCCCTCTATTGCATCCTTCTTCAGAAGATGGGGGAAGTGGGTGTCTTGATCATCGTACAAGACCCTCACTACTGAAAGAATCTGATGAGAGTAGAGAGATTGCTCAACGAGTGAACAATGGACAGTTTACAGTAATTCCAATATCATGTCAGATGGGTGTAACTACTGCAACAGAATGAGTAGTAAGGAGTTGTATCATGCCACTTGTTCGTTTAATTGACCTGACTGCCATTGGGTAACGAACATCGCTACCACAACTATCCACCCCAATGCTACAAGTCCAATAAGCGATCCAAAGAGGGTCAATCACGCACTTTTTGTCAGAAGATGTACCCGAGCGAGCTGTAAGTGCTCGAATGGATGTCAGTTTAGAGGTGATTGAGGCACACTACGACAGACGTACAGAACGGCAAAAATCTGAACAGAGAAGGGGTTATTTAGATTCATGATAGTTAGTTGACCGCCGACTTCACATCATCATCCTCTCACGAATTAGCTGTTCTGGTGTACCGTCACCGATTATTTTCTCAACCTCGTTCCTACCTATTCCCACCAATGCTGGATTTGAGGCCGTCTGTATCTCTTCCCTCGCGCTCAAGTTGTCACCAGAAGTGAATCCAGACATGCTTACAAAGTAACAAATCTTGCACTGGGCAGCAAATTTTTTTGTTTTTCTGTGGAATGTGCTTATATCACTTGTCTCAACCCTATTATTAACCCATTTATTCTCGATAGCTGTAGAATTCCCCCAAAGTCGAGTTAGCCACTCAGGAGAATCAAGACAGGTGATATACACATCAATCTCACCAGATGGAGATTTTTTACCAATGTAGACTTCGACATTGGGTAGCTGCTTAAAAAGAAGGCCAATAAAATAATCAAATGCACGTCCTCTCTTCTGCGCATTATCCATATCTGTGAGCTTTTCGTACTTGTTTTGGAAGTAACCTGTTGACAAGTCGCACTCCTTGTCTAAGAGTCGCTCAAACTCGCTTTTCGGCTGAGAAAAAAATCGATATCATCCCCAAACTCGTAAACGACGGTCCAATTCGTTCGCTCAGCAGGTAGGAACTTTTTTCCACAGAAACAGTATTCCATTTCCTCAGGGACCTCACCCTTCGTTGAGTAGGTTCCGTGTTCTTGATCGCACTTTGGACAGTGTACCCTGATTTTTGCAATAAGCGCGTTTTCTTCACAGAGGTTGGTCAAATACAGAAGTACTTGCGACTCTTCGACCCCAGATCGGCGGGTCAGCCCTGATTGTGTGAACTCTGACTTCTCTGCCTTGATTTCACTCAGGGACGTTTCCAAATCCCTGAAGTTTTTGTTGGGGATATCCTCCACTTTCTCCGAGAACATTATCTATGATGTCTACGACGGCTCCGAGTCTTTCTTCACGCTCATAACTACGGAACCATATTTTGCTCTGTTTTCTGTTCATCTCGAAAGAGAAGTTACTCTGAGCGAGTTCAACGTAGCCTCGCTTCATTTCACCCGTGGACAATTCTTCTTGTACTTTGTTGTCGTTTCTGAGGTCCTTGTACTCACCAGTGTCGTCCTTCTCGGATGTGAATTTCACTGACCCTGCCGTCCTATCGTCGCCTTCCTCAACACGGACAGTGATATTTACGATCTTTCCGATTCTTTCACTAAGCCGATCCACAAAGTCCTCATCAAAGCTTGGCTTGTAGAACACATCGTCACTGTTGATATTGATGCCAACAGAGTCAGCGATATTCATGCAGATATCTCGTGCTAACGGCACATCGGCCGTACGAACGTGGACCAGATCCTTGTCTTGATTAATGACTGCTACAGCCTCATCAGATAACATTGATCGTTTTGGGTTTCCTGTGTTGGGGTCTACCGTCTTCTTCGAGACATAGTGTCCACAAGATATGTACAACCGGTCATCAAACTCTCTAATATCAGCAACAAATGGTTCTTTCGTCTGTCCCTGTACCTCCTCAGCCGTCGGGAACTGATCATCTACAGACTGCTTGACTTCCTTGATTTTGTCCGATATGCCAGTAATGACGAAGAAGTTCAGACTCTTACTACCCGCGAATCTAAACTGTTGTTTAAAGTCACGAAACTCTTCCTCAGATAGGATTTTTGCTGCGTATTCCAGTCTGTCTACAGAGTGCTTTTCAGGCAGTGGTTCATCTCTACTTTCAAGATACTTCTCAATAGCCGACTTTTTGACCTCGCGGTCTTTGATCCACTGCAACCTCTTCCCATATTGGCTGGTACTGGCCACAGCGCTGTCCTCCTCAACGCCCATATGTAAAGAAATTTAAACCCCATTTATAAAATGGTTTTCCCCATAGTGAAACAATAGCCACCACATCCCAACTTTCTATATTAGTGAGAAGCACAATTTGTCGTCAAATAGAGATAATCGGTAAACAGCGACTAGACCCGTGACGTACGTGGTTGAAATAATGAATACATAGCAGGTTCGCGGTTCAAACTGGTGGCCCAATCAACCATTGCGAAGCACGTGTGACCCTATACAGGGTCAATAACATTTTACCGCGAATAGAAGTGGGCCAACCTGTTGCTCTACCGCAGTAGGAAATCAACCAACTTAGTTCCAAAGCACGGAAAGATAGCCTATTTATCATATTTGTAGTGAATGCGGTGGGTGTTGAGTTACTATTGAACGTATAAATTGACCAATTTGTGGGTCCCTGGATTCTATAATCGTCGTAACAAACCGAGGACTGATGATCCAACCGATAGCGATGTGTCACGCGCTGCGCGCACGCGCACTGTACCCCCAACGAAAGATAGCGTTGTAATCTCAGTATGACAGCATAGTGTAGGGGATCACGGACCCGCTCTTTGTCCATATAGTGTTTCCCTGAGTAAGTGCTTGGAGCCGTGCTTTTCCGTATGGCTACCGTTTGAGTAGGGGCTTTGAGCTACACGATTTGTTGAATAAACTCAGAAAAGAAGGGTCATGACAATCAAATATAATACACCGATGACGACAGCAAGTGCAAGGAGTCCTTGAACGACTGCAACAACTGCTTCTGAGGTTGACATTTCTTGATCAACTCTTTCGTTGTCCTGAACACCGACCATCTCTGAATCCGCCGTTTGTTCGTCAGTCCTATCTGAAGATGGTTGGTTACTTGCCGACCTGTCGATTGACTTACCTTCGGTAAACTCCCTCACAAGATCGTAGGCATCTTCATCTTCGATTATCCTCAGTAGAGTGCTACCATCAACTAACTTGACATTGAGTTCTTCAGCCCGTTGTTCTGCTGGTGAAGTGAATTTGCTCGTTGTTACGACAATCACGGTATCTGCATTAGGCACTTGACGTTCCAGTGAGGCATACTGTTGAATATCGGATGAACCTACCTTATTGTCCGATGCATTCCTTTTTGCTTGGATTATCTGTGTCTGATTGAACGGGGATGATTTTTCAATGATGACATCAATGCCAGCGTCTTTCGACTCTGATGTTACCTCGGCTGTCCAACCACGACGTTCCCAAAGTGCAGCGACAAACTTCTCAAACTGATAGGGGTTGATTGAGGCAAGAGATTCTTTAACCCCCTCGGTTGGGTCAGCAGACATTAGCTACGAATCTTCCGTATCAGCACCTTCAGTCCTTTGTAACCTTTCTTGAGTGATTCACCAATAATCTGCAGACCCTCTGCTACTGCTTCATCAAGTTCTTCATCTTCAACGATTGGCTCCGTGTTTTCCAGCCACACGGGAGACCCCATATTGGTTGAAGTCTGTAATGTATCGACACCTGGCATGGTGTTTAGGTCGGAGTTGAATGCGTTAACAGAGTCATATTGATTCAGCACATTGCTCACATAGGAACTGGAACAGTCACATCTATCAGCGATTTCTTTCTGCGATGCTTGTGGATAGTCACGTGCAGTGCGCATAATTTGTCGCTGCAAATCAGTCATATCAGACATGTCTGATAACTACATCTCATATATTATAAATCCAATTGAACAATTCTCAATGTATATTGGATTACATTATAATAAAGTCGGACCATGCTATGATCTACACTGCACGTATATATTATATGTGTGGTTACAAACGAGATGATCAATATAATGTCTTCAGCGCTATAGTAAGAATAACTCCTTTTCAGCATGTTCGTGCTCTCGGCGGGATAACACAGTGGGGGGAGGAGGGATAGCACGTCTTCCGCGGCAGCAAACGGACCTGCTGCCCACGGAGACCAATAACTCATAAATTGCACTGATCTCGGAAGCCGTCTCCCACCCCCCACTGTGTTACCTCGCGGCGAAAACAGTATCGTCACAAAATAAGATACAGCCACACATATCTTAATTCACATATTTTCCAGAGAAAGTATCTGAATTATTGTTGGCAGCTCGCGACACAGTCTGACTAACATAATCCTCACGATTCTGTACTTTCGGTCGTCGACCACGTCGAGACTCAAGCCACAATTGTCTCATCATGTTTTCATCATTTCGAGTCCAGAAGGCAAGACATCCACACAAGGCCATATCGGCTTCGGATGGTGAATTGTATTTTAGTGCACCACGAGATTGTAACAAGTTGAGACACTTCTTGGCTGACTTGCTGTCGTTATCTGCATAGGTCTCAATAGTACGTTGAATGCGGTCAGCCGACCCACCTGTTGTACTCCCAGTGCTATCCGTATTAAATGGCATTGTCAGTTCGGCTGACAATTCAGAGTTCTCCGTTGTATTTGACTTCGGAAATTGACTGTGAACGTAATCAATAGCCATCTGACGGTCTGGAATACCGCACTCAGGACCGACATGTTTCAAACGGTGTTTTGTCATTACAATATAACGGCCATTCTCGTAGACTTCAATGTGGCCACAGTCGTGGTTGTTATAACGGTTAGGTCGCTCATCAAGAAGTCTACCACGGACAAAAACGTGGGCACCCTTCCCCGATGTTGATATTTCGGTATAGCTATTGAGTTCATTGATATACTTTTTTGTCTGGGTACTGAATTCTTTCTTATTTACGCAGACATCGTCAAAATCAAAGACAACAAATGGGTCGTCGTCTGTCAAGACGAATGCAAGATTGAAGTTGGGATAATCCGCATATTCCACGGCAGTTTCGTAGTCCAAGAGTTCATTAGTATCATCCCACTGACGCGGATCAATAGGCTTTTTATTATTATCCGTGATAAGCCATTGTTGACGGTTTTTCAACGGGACTGGTATATCCAACTGCTCTTTGAGTTCACTCATGGCGATCACCATACTTTCGGAAAATCAATTCAATGAGCGATTCAACCGTTATACCATCGAAAATGTCCTTAGCGGTATCAGCATAGGCCGATTCCTTAGCTGCCTCTACGTCTTCAAACAAGTGTAGCATCGCAAATCCAACGGCAGCACCGTATATGCCGCGGTAATGAGAAGAAAACGAGCGCATATCTACTGAGAGGCAACGATGGACGGTCATCTCGGTGACGTGATCGGGGACACTCAATTGTGCACAAACCGTACGAGCGGCGAGTGCATCCTCTGTCATACGGGTTCGAGAATAAGTCTCCCTAACAAAATCACGAATACCAACTTGTGTCTCCCACAATCGGTGACTCTTGCTCTCGTTCATACAATAATCTGACCATGCAGTGTATGTGTCAGGATTAGTTGATGTCGATTTATGTGCTAACGGTACTGCTTCATTATACCGATCTTTTGAGGCAAATGCATCAGCATCACGCCGTGCTGATTGTCGTCGGTCACGTGAAACTTGTGCGGGGGAAATAGTACAACTCGATTGAAAGATTTTATAATGACTTTGTCGAGAAATCTGATTTCCACTTTGGTGCTGTCGCTGTAGCTGGTGCTGTTTGATTAGGCTCATAGCTGTCAACAACTCGGCATTGATTTTTCGCTACGACAGCAGTCAGGGACGAAATCTGACCGCAATCTTAGGGACGAAACACTACAGTCCGATGTTACAGTGCTTCATTCTCCCTTTCGTAGGTCACCGAGTGTACACGATTGCTAATGGTGTTGAATGTAAAGAGGTATTGCCACCGGAGTGAAAGTCCTCGACGGCAGCGCGCTCGGTACGGTACCGTTGCTTACAAGAATTATCAGTAATATCTGTCCGAGGGTTTACATATATCGACACAACGAAATTATTTGCTATGAGTGAGCAAATTAGATCGACAAGTGGGGGATTCCAGAGGACACCGACCTGATAGAAATTTCAATTGGATTACTCACAAGTTGTCAAGCAATTCTCGATTGATGCTTGTTTTTGAGTCAGGGATATAAAGTGGCTCAAAAGTTTCAGAGTCGTTTTCCGTTACAATGAGTATATCACCATCGAATTCATCAAGGCGTTTCTGCAACTCTGGACTTCGTCGTTCTATAATCGCCTGCGCCGTTTTTTCTCCCACTCCGTTCACACTTCGTAGTTCATTTTCACTTGCCCCAAGAACATCTCCAATTGTCTCGAACTCTTCAGCCAACTTGTCCGCAGCGCTCGTATTTCCTGGTATTCCAATTGCCGATGATATTTCACTACTCAAGCGTCGTTTGCGCTCTTCCTCTGCAGTGCGAGGTATCTCATCGTACTCCCCATTGTCAATGACGACAGCATAGTAGGGGTCTGATGATGATAAAACGCGGTCCGAGGGACCCCACAACGAGTCATCAATCGGATCTTCGTTGGGGTCAATTAACTGCTTCCTGATATCTCTTGACGAAAAATCGCGTTTACGCAGAAACTCGCTCAATTCCAAAGGGACTGTTGGGATATCTCCCGATCTATTTCCATCCTTCGTCATAACGACAGCATAGCGGACGCGTCGATCATTCTGGACATGTTCGGGGCGGTGAACCGTCCAAGCCCCAGTCGATACCGACTCTTTCATCAACTCTTCAAACAGTTCCCGTGCATCTTTCTTTTTCATACATTTACTATTTGATATCTGTGGTTATATATTTTTTCGATATCTTATGAAAAGTTCTATCGTCGGCCAAATCAGCGGAGGTGACTAAATCGCTGATTACTCTTTGGAGAAGTGTTCCCGCCGTTGCTCTGCTTTTTCATCTTCCGAGCGAACATCATAGTGGTCTTCCAACACACCCTCACTCACGTCACTTCGATCACGGATAGCCTCTATCGGAATATCGTTCTGTGAGAGGAAGTGGGTAATAGCACCTCTCCGAATATCGTGTGGTGGTCGAATCGACGGACACCCACTTGGTTTGTTCGTATAACCCGCTGTCTCACAGTCGTCAGGATTGGTGTCATGAGGACACTCAGTGTACAAGCATGGCTGCGTGAGTCGGTACACGTGCCGTCGCAACGTCGACGTGGAGGCACGGTCTGTGTCAGTACACACAAGCGGCTCACGACCATGCTCGTCCGTTACATTAGGTCGCACGTCGTCTATCCAATCATCGAGTATCGAGCACGTGTGACCGTTGAGTGCAATTATGCGTTCACCGCCTTCTTGCTTCTTCAACGGCGTCTCTTCACGGTGTCGGACGTGCAACTTCCGTTCTGCTCGATTGTAGTCACTTACATCAAGGGATACCATTGTTCCAATACGCATTCCCGTGCGCCACAGTATTCGGAATATAATGTGGTTCATCGATGCGTATTCGTACCGTTCTAAGTAGGACTCTATGGCGTCTGCACGCTCTTTTGCGACCAACGAAGACCGTTGGTCATCACCGTTGAGGGATGGGATGTCGATGGACTCATGCAGGTTAGAATGCACTGCATCAATCCGTTCGAGGAATTGGATGAACACACGCAGTGTCGACAGTTGCGTGTGCATACTGACGTTGTTCAGTTCACCGCCTTTCCGTCGCCACATTTTGAACTCATGGAGCTTGCGCCCAGTGAGGTCGTCTGTTTCCTCGATGTCGGGTGTTTCTTTCATCCATTGGACGAAGTGATTGAGGCGGTATTCGTGAGAGTTGAGGGTGGCTTCGCTCACTTCTCTGCGTCGTTCATCCAGATACATTTTCAATGCATCGTCGGGAAGTATCCCATCGATTTCAGACATTGGAACACTCCCGCGCACTCCGATGATGGTGGTTGGTAGCGGTAATTTTTGCTGTGGATGCTGTCGCAGTCTGCTGTTCTTGTTCGCGGTTCAAATCCGCGTTGGCCCATACCGAGTTCTTCCCGTTCCTGGCTTTACCAGAATCGGAGCCACAGCGCCGTAGTTCGTCGATTTCGACGGAATTGAAAAGTGCCGTTGAAGGAAGTATCTGTCAACTCGCAAGGGAACCTAGCGGACCCTGCCGCCGTCTGGCGTTTACTACGGCTCAGGCTGTTCTCACGAGTGAGGCGTGTCTGCACGATTCCGACCACGAACAAACACACCCAGAAAACTTTCCTTCCGGTTGCCTGTCAGTAGCTGTATGCGACGACGTCAGCTCCTCGTGGGCGGAACGACCCTCCTCGCTACGGCCGTCGCCGGCTGTGGCCATCCCTCCGTCGTGCTGGATATGGACGACGCGACAGCGGCCGATATCGCCAACCAGGTTTCGATCTCGCCAAAGCCCGGGTCGGCGGAATACACGGTCGTCTCGGCGGCCATCGAAAACGGCTCTGCGACGCGCCGAGGTCAATCCGAGTTGTTCGACCGTACCGATACGGTCCGGATCGGCGACTCCTTCTACGAGGTTTCGGAGACGCCACTCGAGAGCAGCGAAGTGACGGTGTACGAGGTGCGAATCGATTTCGATCCGGCTGATTCGACGGCTGAAATCGGCGAAATCGCTTACGAGGAGCTACCGGCAGCGGACCGCCAGCGCCTTGATCCGATCATTTCAGACGACAACCCGCCCAGCGGAGACGGGTACGACGTGGGTATTGGGTACGGTACCACCCAGGAAGTGGGTGACGGGTCAGTGTTCGTTCCGGAGCAGCAGTACGATATTATCGTCCACAACGGCGACCGATATCGGGTTGAAGTCAGTTCGCGAACGACAACAGAGACCGAATACCGGTACGAGGCGACAGCGGTTACGTCGGACGTCGACTCGTTCGCCGACCGGGTTCGGGATCAGTACCTGTTCACGCTCACGGGCCTTTCCGAAGCCGAGCGGGAAGTGGTCGAAGAGGCGATTGACGGCGGGTAT
>JGI12479J12853_1001304_pt1 | contig 10743 bp, 8 predicted proteins | sample A23P3SouthBayCA_2_FD_12853 | JGI IMG/M metagenome (IMG submission 12853) | reverse complement strand
GGAGCAAGCCGTTGTCGAACGCCTGGAACACTGGCTGGACCGGACCGGCACCGGCCTGATCCTGGTCTCCCACCGCCAAGCCCCCACGAGGCTGGCAAGACGCGCGCTGCCGCTCGAAAACGTGGCAAGGCACTGAGCAACCGAAGAAGGGGCGCAAGACCCGCTTGCACCGCGAAGTATCGGCCTGTCTTGTGTGTGAAATGGTGCCCAGAAGAGGACTTGCACCACCCTCCATTAACACCCTGAAATATAACGCTCTAATCGCTTAGCAGCTCATCCTTTTGCACCCAATATATGCACCATTCAAGGTCTCGATTTGGGGCTCTTCTTATCGAAAGAACGCGCCATCCAAAACCTGTGCTCCCCAACTAGGCGAGATTGAGTATCTTAGCGGCGACCTCACCTGAGATCTCCTCACCTGGTTCCACGCCAAAGCGACGGATAGCCCTCTCAAAAACGCGCTTGCACTGAATAAACAGATTTCTCGGAGTCGTTGACAACTCATTTCCAACTATGATCCCGACGGCTTCATCGGAAAACGGATAGAAAGTACCTTTATAGCTCGAGCCTTCCTCCCGAAAGAAATCAAGTTGGCTTCTGAGAAACTCTAAAGCCTGTTCATCGTCCATCATTGGGACCTCGATGTAGCTACGGGTCATCCTCTTAACGAGGTGTTGGTGCATGACCGCTTCGATCAAGGCAGTCGCAGCCGTAAAGCTCATCAGAAGTCCGAAACGATAGGGGAGTGAATTTATCAATTCTCGCAGACCGGTAAAAACGGCGTCTGATTCAGCTGGTTTAGCGTCGAGCAGCATTTCGGATTCATCAATGAACAAGTAGACAGATTCATGAACGCGAGATCCATCAGGAAATTCCAGCGCTAGCACGCGGAAGAACTCACCAAGCACTTTCGCTGCAAGGAAATCAGAATCAATCTTGAACTCGTATTCCGGCCCGTCGCATTTTGCTTGGCCGGTCAGAAACTCGTAAACTTTCGCCCCTGGCTTACTACCCCGCGCGAGCAGCGCAACCATGGGCCGGTTGGATTCGTCTAGAAGATTTAGAGCCGCCTCCATGAAGGTACTTTTGTCCTTCTGGTCCCCCATGCCCTTTTCTTCCGCTAGGCGCTGGACGTTGCGGTCGAGGATCTCGGAGATCTTTTCGCAATAGTCGGTAATCTTATCTCTGGTGATGTCCTCGAAAATTCGTTTCGCGATGCTCATAAAGCTTAGCTTATTGGCGACCTGCGGTCGGGGCAGGTAGATCGCCAGAGAATTGAAGTTCTCTGTATCCTCGCGGATGAGTGTCCTTAGGTACATCAGCGCGTGGCTCTTTCCCGCGCCTAACTCGCCCCAAAGCACAGCAAACTCACTCACACCAATGTCGCGGGCCCTGACCCCGTGCACCAGATCAACTAAGTCTTCTCTTAGTTCTTGGTCGCCAGCCCAATTATGTACACTGCTTTCCGGTGCGATAGGGAAGGGATCCTGGGTAAGGCCAAAATCTTCGAATTTCATACTACTTCCTCCACGCTGTCCGGAAAATTGCTGCCTGCCCATTGTGTATAACTGAGAGCACCTCTGCCCGTCAGTCGCGATACTTCTCGAAGGCAGGGTGAATTCGGGCCAAAACCCTCAAGCTCAGCTACTAACTCGTGATTACGCTCCATGCCTCCCAGCGTAAAATTGGACGAGCCCACAAATGACCTGAAATGACCTTTCGAATATTGAATTCGATAAATTTTGGCATGCAGATATGGTGCTGCCCTGATGAACAAATCAATTCCCATGCCCGCCAGCGTCTTTGCCGAATCTCGATCTAGAGCAGTTGCGTCAACTCCGGGAGGACGAGTTATAATCGATATATTTTCAACGCCACGCGACTGAAGATGCCTACAGAAAACGATGACGTTGTCGAAGGGCTTCGGGAGCTTATCAAAATAGGGTGAGCAAATAGTGATACTCTCTATTGGCTCGCTCAAAGACGAGACAAACCGCCGATAAAATTGCTTCGTGTAGTGGACATCTTGATTGGTAATCTTACAGCGCATGCCAGCTCAGCCCCATGCCTTCACTTGACACGATAGAAACCTACGTTCCCACGGAACGCAGACATTCTATCCAAAGAACTTTTGTTTTTCTGGAAGACTTCGCGCAAAACCTGCTCGGCGCTATACCTCATGCCGTCTTCAATCGATCGAAAATTTATGTACTCGATAGGCAATATTAGCGACGCTTGAGGTGCATGTATAAGCTTGGCATGCGGGAAGCCCCGAACCATCACATTATACAGATCCTCGGCCATCTCCTGCACTTCAACAGCTGAAGCAGGCGGAAGGTCGGGAGCAAAAATGAGATCATCCTCACATACGTCCTCTTTGATTTGGGTTCGAGGGATGCCCAGCCTCTCCTGAGTCCCGCGTCGAGGAGCAATCCAGAAATAGCCGCTCTGGCCCATCAAGTTCTGCAGCACCTTTTGACCTACGTCGGTCAGAGCATCTTCATCGGAAAGCATTCCTAATGATTTGAGCCACCCGCGCTTTGGCAAAGTATGGTGCCGCGCAGTGTTTTGCGTGAGCTTTTCGATCTTGAATGGCTCCAACCGGTCCTTGGATTTTTTCAGCCACGGAACACGCTCTTCTATCCGTTCGCGAATTACACGCTCTGGCATGATCTGCTTCAACCAGTCCAACCGTTTCGTCCGTAATTCCTGCAAGAAATCAATATATTCGCTATATGTGTCCTTTAGGCTCTTTGGCTTCCCATCCTTAAAAGAAAGCAAAATTGCGACCAACGAATCTGCGTCCGCTAGAAACACGACCTTGGCCAGAAAGTAGTCGTAGAAAGCTTTATCCCGAGCGTGGCGGGCCCCGTTTAACGAACGGCCTAGCTCGGAAGCAGCAACCTTCTGCAAACGAGCGTCCCGCCCTGAAGACAATTGGATAAGCCCGAAGGCCGATGCAAACTCGAGTACACTTGAAAGGTAGGAGGTCGTGAGCTCTGAGTCTCGTTGCTTCAGAATGTCAACTATTTCGGGTTCGTATACAGAGGCCTTGTCCTTAAGGGCGTCCAATACGGAAACTATGCGGTCAAGGTCATAAGCACCGGTCGTATAACCGATAGTGCGAGACAGGGCTCGAACCAGACTTTTTTCAAGAGTAGTTCGATCCTCAGCTAGACTCATGTGGGCGTGGCTCCTCCATGAGCGGTACTCCTTGGGCGTACCTTGGCGACAAAAATTCTCGGACTAGCTGAATCCGCAACCACGCACTCTCCAGGCCCCAGGCTTCGAATGATGTCCGAAATGTTTGAAACACTCTGGCTGTCAATATCGTAATCAACACTGGCTCGGGTTGGCATGCGTGCACTTGCTGCAGACAAGTCCGTTTCGAAGCCAAGCATATGAGTGAGCGTCAAGTCTACTTGGCTCATCAGCTTAGAATTCACTGCAGAGGGTTGCTGTGTTGCGAAAACAAGCGAAAGGCCGGCGTCGCGCCCTCTCTTCACATAATCGATTAGCGGGGCAGTAGCCGCAGTAGCGCCATCAGCCGGAACTAGAACGTGTGCCTCATCCAAAACCAACCACAAGCGCCGTGTAAGGCCTTCAGAATTTACTAGACCTGCACTCTTGGTCCTCAATGCGACCTTTCGCTGCTGCTGAATCCTACCCATACGGTCTGAGACTAGTCGGGATACGACGCCAACTATCAAGCCTCTAACCGCGTCGGATAGATTCCTCATCAAGACAACGGTCAGACCGCCCTTCTGCAGAAGGTCGTCCACTGAGATCCCAGTAGCTCCGATTATCTCGGTCGATTCGAGGCTCTCAATTCGCCACTTAAGACCATCTACAGTCGCTTGCTGAAAACCGCTCAACAAACCATCGGCATCGCAGAGATCAGCCAAAGCTTCAGGCGTGCGTGTGGTTGAAGCCTCAAGTACAACACTCAATGCTTGGCCCATTGGCGAGAAGCGCTCTAGTTCCAAGAGAGAAAGCCAGTCAGCGTAATTCAGTTGAGATCCTGCCAGGGAGAACTTTTCAGCGCCTGGCACCTGGGTATCGCTGCACTGAGGAACCCAAACTTTTAGATCGCTGACGGCTTCGGGCTCAATTCCCCAACGGGATAGGCCCGCAATGTGTTCGGCATCTTCCTTGAGTTCCGGATCAGGCTTGAACGCGAGCGTCCAAAACTGGTCCTGGATATCGAATACGATTGCAGCATCAGTCACATCGTTGCGAGAACTCGAGAATACACCCTCGAGAATGACCCCCAAGTCATAACTCTTTCCACTTCCTCGACTCCCAAAGATGCCAATTACATGTGGAAACGAAAGATCGAGACCCACGCTAAAGTCCAGCAAGCTTCCGGTTCGAGATTGCTCATAGACTTTACCGAGATAAGCGAGGTCCCTGTGCTTCGGATCGCGGGATCCCACCACGAGAACCTTGCTGCGAGGATCTACATTGAATGAGCTATGACCTCCCGCCTTATAAGGCGTCGTCTTTAGGAGCTTCTTGTATTCCATCCTGAGCTCTTCTGTAAGTTGCCCGATCCCCCCGCCGCAGCATGAGCGTCGCGTCAGGAGAGAAAATTTCCTCCAAACGATCATACGAAGCGGTAGCTGCGATCGTGGCTATAGCGAATTCCTTTGTCAAACTTTCCAACCCTTTGCAAACGGCTCGAGCACTGAAGCGATCAAGGGGCTCGCAAAAATTATCGATAAGAAGAATGTCCGGTTCTTCCAAGATCGCCAATGCGAGCTGCAAACGATAAGCTTGACCGGAACTCAGGGTCGATATCGGCCGGACCAATAATTGAGGCTCCGCAAGACCGCAGCGTGCAGCAACAGATAAGAAAGTCGCCAGATCGCTCTGCTCGACATAGTCCAAAGACGTCAGAGCGGCATCAAGGTCGCGAAACCTGGACACTCGTGCAGGCGCAGACACCTCTCCCGCCAACGTTGGACCGCTTTCAGATCCTGCATCCACTGCTTCAGTAAACGTGCTTTCTATTGCATCAAGGAACACAGACTTCCCTGATCCGCTAGCGCCACAAACTAATAGGGTTTCTCCAGCAGCAATCTCAACGTCCTGAGGTCCAAACACGGCAGCCTCAAGATCACTGCCAACGAAGCCGAAGGTATCCTGCAAAATCCTCCCTTTCGTAGACTGGCTGATTGGGGATCTTGCTACCGCGCTAAGGTCAACGAAGCGCCAAGTTTGCTGCCGCCGACTTGCATTTGCTTTCTTGCGATTTGCCACGTTAACGACCCTCTTCATGCTTCGGCTTGCGCACCTCTCGAGATATTCTTTTGCATCGGATGTTAGCCCTGCAATGTAACAGGGTTTGGGCTTTCTATTCAGCTTGTGAAGAGCCTCCCAAGCTCCTTGATCGAGCTTCCCCGGATCAAACTGTAGGGCGCTAACTGCTTCATCAAGGGAGCAATCCGCTTCCGCCATATGAGCAAGCAACTTTGTCGCATAAGCCCTTTGCATGGTCATTACACCACCGCCCCCCTGAGGCATCGCCTTCGCTCCTTCAGGGCCGAGCGCCTTCTTGACGAGATACTTCATATCTTTCGAAACACGGTGCTCGTTCCCTTCTGTTTCTCCCATGCAAACGAAATTCGGATCGAGAAACGGATAGAAGCGAAGCATGTCGGCAGTGATCTCGAGGAACCGAGCTTTAAACCCACCATAGTGCCACCGCTCAGCTGCGAAAGAACGCGCGGCATCCAAGAAATGTGTCGCCAACCCGAGCCCTCTTAGCTCTGGGTGAATGACAAAACGCGCTATCCGACAGATCAGATTCGAGTAGTTCCGAGAGGCAACACGATCCCAGGTCTTCCAATGCAGACCAGATTGTTCGCGATAAGGTAGGCTAAAAAATGATGCACGAGCCGAATTTGCTATCATACTTGATGTGAGCTCAACGAAGCCAATTACCCTCGGGAGGTCTGGAGCTTCGACACAACAAATGATGGGGACAGAGCGGCCAGCGCCGCCACCTCCTCGATAATGAAATCCTCTGAGACTTTCGAAAAGCGACAACTCTTCCTCATTCTCGATCTCTTTGAAACGGAGTTTAAGAGGAATGGTCCCGAGATTAATCGAAGCCAACTTTTCCCACGATGGGCTGACAGTAACCCAGCAATTATCGCGCTCCGCCAAAACCTCGACGCAATCTGCATTTTGACGAACAATGTTCTTTGCACCCAAGGGAATGTACCGGCGAGCCGAAATACTATTGCCGTTGGCTAGGATGAGCTGCGCCTGCCCTCCAACCAATCGCCGCGATTTTATTGCCGTGGGATGAGCATCTTCAAAAAGCTCATTCTCTAGCTCCATTCAAACTTCCCTCCGGCGTGCGTGGTCAAAAAACGCCACTCTAGCAGGATGCCAACATTGCACCAGGCCGCATTTGCACTTTTGACCATCTCACAATGCCGCAAGCGCCGACAACAACTTGGCTCTGCCCACTTTACCAAGAATTTTGAAGCACTCGAATTTTGAAATTAGGCTTCTGACTGCTTTGCAAAAAAGGGGACCCATCTACACGCGAGGCAATCATACGGCTCTCAGCACTGTGATCGTCAAGTCAACGACTCCACACACTGAAGCATCACACGCGGTCTCAAAGCAATGCGACAACCATTTGCGAGAGTGACTGTTTGGGTGTATGATTTCTGACAACATCCGTTGACTGAAAGCATACACTGATGACCACATACGTTGCCTACGCTCGCGTTTCAACTGCCAAGCAAGGTCGTTCAGGATTAGGGCTGGAAGCCCAAGAGGAGGCGATAAGAGCCTTCCTGCGGCCTGAAGACGATCTCATTGCACCAACTTATGTGGAGGTCGAGAGCGGCAAACGGAGCGATAGGCCAGAGCTTACAAAGGCTCTCTCTCACGCAAAGCTCACTGGAGCCACACTCTTAGTAGCTAAGCTCGACCGGCTGGCGAGGAACGTCCGCTTTCTCCACACTGTTCTAGAAAGTGGCGTAGAGGTGGCGTTCTGCGATCTACCGCAAGTGAAAGGCGCTATGGGTCGCTTCATCGTCAATCAGATGGCTGGCGTGGCCGAACTTGAGGCGGGACTTATATCAGAACGGACGAAAGCTGCCCTTGCTGCCGCTAAGGAGCGCGGCACGCAACTCGGCGGCTACCGTGGGGGACAAAAGGTCGACCCAGCGCTTGGATTGGCTGAACGCCAGAGAAGATCAGCGGAATTCGCGGCGCGGGTTTCTCCAGCCATTGAGGAAGCGAAACAGCGAGGAGCGGTTAGCCTTCGTGACATTGCTGCTCACCTCACAAGGCAAGGAGTGAAGACACGACGCGGGGGACCTTGGGATGCAGCGAAGGTCAGGCAAGTCATTAAAGCTTCCGGTCAACAAGCTACGACCAATGTAAGACCATAGCGGGGCGGGTCGGCTGCTTCTTCAATCTACACATCCAAAGGAATAAAACCTGGAGCCGGAGGCGAAGCAGGCGAAAGGGCGTCAGCGAGCTCGCGAAGGCCCCGTATAGCTTGTTCGCGCCTTTCGGCAGACATCGGCCCAATGGCAGCAGCTGTATCCGCTAGATGCCCTTGAAAAGTGGTCCAGAGGATTGCGTCTTCTTCCGCCAAATCATCATCGCTTGGTTCTAGGTTCGACCACTTGTGTGCTGGCGCATCGGTATCACCGGTTCGGATGCCATACTGCCGCATCAACTTTCCGATGTGACCACGGCTGTAAAATGGGCAATCCGCAGCAATCATCGAGAGCGACTTTGGCGTTTTGAATTCATCAAGATAGAGCCCTGCATCGAGGTAGCCCTGAAACGCAGCCCCCTTCTCCGCTTGTGTCATTTGCCGACCATGCTCACGATTGCAGGAGAGAGCGACCAAGTGGGCTTCCTCCAAACTCATCCGCCTTGCGGAGCCGGGTAGTGACAGCCAACCTGCAGATATAGCGGCGGCCAAGCGATGGTGCCCATCTATAACATATAGCTTCCGTCCTACTTGAGCGATCTCGATAGGTGGAAACTTAGCACCTTGCCGCATAGCCGAAACATATGCGCTTACGGTCGCATCATTGGTCCCCCCGCGCACTTGAAGTCGCTGATGAGTAGATAGGGACGCGAGAGGATACTCTCGAACTGTTTGCAGAGCGGGCATTGTTATCCTTATCACAAATCACAGGCAGACAAATCGGCAGATTTCCGGTATTCTCCCGCTGAAAAGCTGTCGCAATGCGACGTCAGGAAAGGGAAATCTCCAGCTGTAAATATTCAGGTTAATGGCAGCCTTTATGAACGTCGATTATCCAGCAATTATTCCGTCCCTTGCCCACTGAGGGGATTGGCTGGTTGGACGGTTTCTAGAGAGTTGGCTTCGTCATCAACGGCAACTATCGAGGATGTGACCAAGGTCTGACTTGGGCAAAATCCACCCCAAAGTCTCTAATCTTATCAATTTCCAGCCCTAGCGGCGCGAGGTCGCCGTAACTCCCGGTCATCCCAGTGGCTTTATGACCCATGAGATAGGCTAGAGCCTCAGACGAAACGCGGCTTGCCCGGGCGACTGTCGGGAAGTTGTGACGCAACTCTCTGAGTTGGCGCTTACCCTCAGCGATCACGCCGTGAGTGCGGACGTATTCTCCCCACCATCGGGCCCAACCGTCATATAGGCCTTTTGTGGTCTGGGTTAGTTTAGGAAACAGCGCCAATTCGCTCTCTTGCTGTAGCCAGCCGATATATTCGGCAAGTCCGAGATCAAGCAAAGGCTGGGGAACTGGGAAAGCTCTTTGGCCAGAGCCGTGCTCGGATGTTTTGAGGCGTCTTGGCCCAATCACGGGATGATCTCCCTCATCCGTGTATCTCATCATCCAACGGCCTTCATTGTCCTGCCAGAAATCCTCGCAGATCAATTGCGCAATTTCTCCCGGCCTCGCACCGGTGCAAAGCGCGAGCAGCGGTATCCAATAAGCTGCTTCTCCTCTTCCTCGAGTTGGACGCTCGCCCTTTGTGAATACCGGCAGTGAAAATACAGCCTGCAATTCGTCCTTAGTGAGCGCGTTGCCTCCACCACGCTTTTTGACCTTTACCGCATGGCCCCAAAAGGGGTTATCGTCGCGCTCGACAAGCCCCCGGCGGCGGGCCTTGTTCCAGATTGCCGAGAGCACACCCATGTGCTGCTGAAGTGTCTTTCCAGTCAAACGCGGCACGTCGCGCCCATCATAGAGTGATACGAGTTTCGGGAGCGGTATTTTTGAATGAGCACGGTCAAGCTTGGCGGGGCGCTTAGCGACCAAATCAAGCCACCGGCTGGCGTCTGCCCTCGTAATTTCTCTCCACCCTTTATCGCCGTGCACTTCCCGCCAAAGGCGAAGACCCGTCTGCCAAATTTGACGAGTTGTGCGACTTATTGGGTCGACCTTCTGCGCAAGCAATTCTGCCGCAAGCGCGTCCATCGATAGGGAAACCGGACGCTTCGCCTCAATTGAAGTCGGTTCGGCTTTCTCTAATCGTTCGGGTTTCTCTTCCACACTGATCTCAGTGCCGTTGTCGAGCAGGAGGGCGAGCTTTGCTGCAGAGGCCATGTCCCGCGCCAGCAACGCACGACAAAGCCGAAAGAATTCTTCTGACTGGGCGTCGTAGGTCAAACCATACTCAGTTAGCAGGTCTTCCGCAGTGCTTCCCTCGGCCTCGATCACTCCCTGCCTATCACCGTCAGCAACCAGCCGCGCCCAATGGTTGCGAAGAGAGGGCAACGCCTCGCGCAATCTCTCAGCATTTGACCAGGCCTCTTCTCGACCTGCCAACGTTGCTCCAATCGCATCCATGAAGGCCAACGGCGCGTATCGCCACGCAGAAGCAGCCAGCCACCCTCGCCGAGTGTCATTCTCATCAAAGTGCGTGTCGACCAGACAAGCTTGGAGCCTGTGAGCATGGGTCTTCGCGAAGAATGGTATGTCAGCTTCTGTGAGAGCGGGAGCTTTATTCTCGGCCTTTAGCCGGGCCAGCCGTTCAAGCCGCTCATACTCTGCCTGCGCCTCGTGAAACCTGCGTTGCGCCTCTGGGTCCGAAAACGTCTTTGCCTTGAGCGAGCGTTTCACTTCTCGCGAGGGCAAAAAGGGCCGTAATTCGGCTGGAAACACGCGGCGATAAGACAAGCGTCCGGTGCGCTTATCCTTCTCGATATGCTTTGTCATGACACCCATAAATAACGCCTCCAACGCGAGGCGTTTTGCGCCGCCTCTTTGTGCCGCGAAGCGTTTGAAAGCAATGGATTTCAGGGATTTCCGCAGATTTCCGCCATCTGCGAGATTGTTGGTGCCCAGAAGAGGACTCGAACCTCCACGGGGTTGCCCCCACCGCCACCTGAAGACGGCGCGTCTACCAATTCCGCCATCTGGGCACCCTGTGCGTCGGGGCTGCGAGGCCCTGCGCTGGGTAGGGGCGCGCCACTAGGACAGGTGGGGCGGGCTGTCAACGAGTCGTTTTGTCGATCTGCAAAAAAGGCAGAAAACAACTCCAGCTGCCCCCTGCCGAGTCTTTGCAGGCACCGACAATTGCAGGCATTGAAGGCGGCGCGGGTTTCGGGCTAAGGCGCTCGCAGATTCTCAACCCCCTTGGCGCAGGACACGAACCGCACGATGGCACGCACTTCCCCGCTCGACGGCAAGCTGGTTACCCTGATCGGCGGCAACGGCTTTATCGGCAGCCACCTGGCGCAGGACCTGCTGGAGCGCGGGGCTCGCC
>JGI12479J12853_1001286_pt1 | contig 10875 bp, 13 predicted proteins | sample A23P3SouthBayCA_2_FD_12853 | JGI IMG/M metagenome (IMG submission 12853) | reverse complement strand
TTGGAGCTGGCCCCGACACTCCCGAATCTTCCCGAGGGCGCTCACGAGTTCCGTATCGTCGAGCGTCCCGCGCCACGTCCCGACGACGGTCATCTCTTCGAGGTCGACACTCTTCCCGACATACAGACTCGGCGTGAGTTGGGTCATCTCATACGGCACTTCGGCGTTCCCGTTCTCGTCAGTCACCGTGATTTCACGGAAGTCCGAATAGGGGAATCGGTAGAGTGCGCCGTCGATTACCCGAGCGTCGAGGTCGACGAGGAAGATATGATTCGGGTTCCAGAGTAAGCCCGTGATGTAATTGCCAGCAATGAAGCCGACCGGAGCGAGCGCGATAAACGTCAGTCCTGCGAGCTTTGCCCAGCGAGGCACTTCGAGACTCACGTCGAAATACGCCAGCGCAACACCAGCGCCGAGCAGCAGGAGTGTAATCGGAACGAAGCGAGACTTGATGAGGTCGAGTACCAGCTCGAACTTCGTCGGTCGGCGATAGGGTTCGTCGTCCTGCATTAGGCAACACGCTCCGGGGAATCAGTCCGACCGAGAACGGTTCGAATCACGACGACAATCGCCACAAGTGCGACGGAGAACGCACCCGAAACGGCAGCGAGTTGTACGTCACTCCAACTGGCCGACCCGGAGAATAGCGACGGCTCTCCAGGAGAGAGGCCGACAAGCCCACGCTCGGCCGCGACAGTCACCGCCGCGTTCGACGGTTCGGTCACCGAGAAGGAGATCTCCGTGCGCCCCTCTGGAACGCGCTGGGTTTTCCGAGGGATGTCAACGGCCTCGTGATCTTGCAGCGGAATCGAGGCGTCGGTCACCGTGATCGTCGTCGACTCGTCGACCTCGACGACGAACGACACCGTGCCGTCGTTCCAGGTGGACTCGACGATTCGAGTGTTCGAATCGATCTCGATCAGGTACGTTTCTTGTTCGCCGTTCGGAGTCGGCGTCGACTCCTGGGCGGCCGCGACTGACGGGGCCGCGACGAACGCGAGCAGGAGCAATACAGCTATCAGGGTTCTTCGAGTGTTCATTTGGAAAGTGGGAATGACGTGTTACCAGAACGTCAGGCGGTCAGCAATCGATTCGAGCACGTAGTCGAGAGCCGCCCCGAGCGTGGCGTCGTAGAGCGACCACGCGAGGGTCGACACATCGACGCCGAAGGCCCACAGTAGGAACACCCCGACAGCGAGGACCGCTGCGGGTTTAATGAGGCCAAGCGCGAGGCGGAGATACAGCATCAGTAACGACCACCTCCACGACGACTGCTGTAGTCGTCATCGTCGTCGGAATACAGCCCGTAGCCTAGCAGCGAGACGCCGGTCCCGCCGAGCAGCCAGCCGGCTTTCGGCACGCCCATCCACTCACCGGACAGGAAGCCGGAATCACCGGAGGAACCACCGCCACCGTTAGAGGCACGGGCTTCGCGGAGTTGCTCAATCTCATCTCTGAGTGCGGTGATAGCGTCGATTTGAGATTGTAATTGGGTGGTGTCTGTCGGGTCTGATATGTTCTCCACCCATTGGGTGTAATTTATCTGCGACTGGTCGCCGTGTATCTCGACAATTTCGAGAGGGGAGTCACCGCTTAAGACATCAGTGGTAAACTCGGTATTACCATTACCATCAGTCTGATGATAAGCGATATATGCCGATGAGTAGTCTGCTGCAGCGATCGACGAACCCTCCGAAACGGTAATATCGGCACCTGTCTGGAGATAAAGCAAACCAGTACGCTCGTCATTCATAGCCCCATCTCCATTCGTAATGTCAGAGTGACGAACAGTTATCTGAGTTTGGTCCTTGATGTTCTCAGGTGTAAGGAAACCACTTGCCGCCAATTCAGCGGTAAGCCGTGTAGTGGTGTCGCCATCGCTAAATTGATCTACTATGTCGGCACTAGTCAGCAATTCCGACGGGTCGAGGTCGCCCGCTTGATAAGCCGCGTAGGCCGAATCAACATAGGTGTTGATTTCAGTTCTGACCTGATTATACTGCTGCGAGAGTAGGGCGCTCGCCTTCGCAAAGACGTTAGGCATAGCCCAAACAGGACCGAAGTCTTCAACGGCAGCATCTCTAATTCCGAGATTAGAAGTCCGGTGAGGATTAGTATCGATGACAGGACCAGAGCCTTTAACTGCGAAAGGTTCGGGAGTGCCGCCGCTTTCAGCATCAACGCTGTTGGTAGAACCATCAACAACGAGGCCACTTGCAGGTCCCATTGTCCCATCGCTGTCCCGATACGTCGAGAACCAAAGCAATTCATATGTAGCATTGTCATCAACACCGGGAACGTCCGCGAGAGAGGCAGGGAAGTGGTCAACAGGCGTGCTACCAAGAACAACTTCGCCCGCCTCAGTTTGTACGGAGGCGGAGCCGTTAGTGACGAAATCAGTGGTAACAGCCCTCGCCTGAATTGAGGGGGTTGGAGTAGCACCTTGAGGGCCAAGATTGTAGAAAAGCGCAAGACCACGCTCAGCATTCTCGACGAGTTCCTCGCTAACGGATGCAAGTTGTTCGTTGTGGGCTTCTAGGAGATTAATCGCCGCTCGGGTAGTGTGGATATCGAGAACGTTCCGACAGTTCGTCTTTGCCGTCGCCGCGTCAACACCATTTTCAATTGACGAGGTAAGTTCGGCACGAATCTCCGACCAAGCAGCGTTTAGATACGCCGATTCTCCAGTTGTACCTGTGAACGACGTAGAGTAAACCGGGTTGCCGTCGTGGATAGGGTCGGAGTCAGCAGTTAATCTCCAAGCGTTGAATATGTCACGCCAACCAGATTGCGAAGCGGTGTCAACAGAATCGGTTGTACTCCAGATTTCAAGAGATGCCTGCTGATTGTCAACATCCGAAAAATCGGACGTTCGGCTGTTAATTTGCCAATTCACGCCAACGTAAAGACCAGCGGCCGCGCCGACAGCTAACACGCCGAGAGCAGGTAAAAGCGCCTCAGATCGTCCAAAAGGCGAATGAGAAGACCACACCGAAGCAGAACCAGTTGCGCCGGCAGCGGCTGCTGCTACGGAGGCGCGCATAAAGGCACGCCGTGAAGGGGTGACGGTATTATGCAGTTCAGAATCAGGCATCAACTATCACCCATCAACACGACGAGCACGCCAACAATGAGCAGTCCAGCACCAGCCTGCACCCACGTTAAGCCGAACGGAAGTCCGCCAGACGAGTTGCCGCCGCCACCAGAGACGGTCAGTACCTTACCGTAGTCAGTTGTGTTCACGTCGACCGAGGTTGACGAGATGACGATGCGAGCATCGGAGTAGTTTGCGAGGTCGCCAGACGTGACTGTGTAGTCACTTCGGGCGGTTGCACCAGCAGAAGGGGACAGAGTTTCAGTCGCAAGTTGGGTTTCCGTCCCGTTGTCGATACCGTAGAACGTCACCGTCACATTAGTCGCGTTGTCGACCGTGGCCTGTCCATACAGGCCAGTCGTGTCATCAGTCAACGACACCGTTCCGTTCGCTACGTTGGTAGTACCGGCCTGGGCCATCGCAGGCGCAGCGAACACCGACCCAAACACCGAACAGACGACGAGCGCCGCCAGCAGGAGCGCCCGAGGTTTCATAGCACACCCCCGGCAGCGAACAGGATGCCCGACAGCGAAGCCGCTGCGCCAGCGCCGAACATCACGATCTCTTCTTTCGACAGATGCCGGTCGATTGGGTCACTCATCGGACAGCAACACCCCACGAAACGACCGACACCAGGAACGCGCCGATAGCGAACGTCGGCGAGTAGTTCGAAAACTGCGTTTGAACGAACCCGATGTACTGGTGTGAGACGATGAGGATGGGAGCAGCCGCGATAACGACTTTCTCCCAGTCCTCGTAGCGGTCGAACGCCTTGGTTTCGCTCGAAGCGAAGGCGGTTGCGAACACGACCAGCGAGACGATTGTCGCGTGTTCGGCAGTCAGGGTGTAGCCGATACCCCAATTCAGCGTGGGGGCGGTAATCGCACCGAATTGGAAGGCGGACGCGACTACGAACACCACCGACAGCATCGCTGGGAGAGTCCGGAGGTGCGCGTAGTCGTTCATCATCCCGCTAAAGCGGTTCGAGGCCGACGCCATCAGGCACCACCCGGGAAAGCCGCCTTCGTCGGGTAGTATTCGACCGTTTCACCGCCGTCCTCGAAGGAATCCTGCTCGGTGTCCATCGCCACCCAGATCGGTTCCCCGACCTCGATGCGACCCTCCGAAGCAGCTCGCTTCGCCTGTCCCTTGGCGAAGTACCGGACGACACCACGGGACTGGTCCTTGATTTTCAGACGGTACCAGGTGCCACCGTCGTCGTATTCGCCTTCGACGAGATCGAGGACAACGCCCTCGATGACTTCGCCGGGGTCGAGTTCAACAGTCGGTTCGTCTCCGTCGGACTCCGATTCGAAGGCTTCGAAGCCTTCAGGCGGAGTTGGCTTGTCTGTCGCCATTGCAACTCCGCCTTCGTACGGAAGGGTGCTAGCGATATGGGACGCCCGAGTGTAAGTGGTATTCTGATTTTAAGACCATTCAAACCCGAATTATCTGGAGCGATAAGGAGGAGATTATGTGATACAAATTTCAGGTTGAAACGAAGTTTTAATATTGATTACGTCAACTGAGAGACGCTATGGGGGAAACAGTCACGAAGTGTTCAGAATGTACCAGAGAATTCAACCCGAATAAGAATCCTGCGAGTAGACGAGCTGCTGTTGCCGCTGGGCTTATCGGAGGTGCTTACGTTGGCTCTGGTCTTGGTATTGCAGCAGGACCACTTGGTGCGATTGCTGGGACAGTTCCTGGTGCCCTCGTTGGAGGCGGTGCTGGGGCAATGCTTGACCAAAATTTTGTAAAATGTCCTCGCTGTGATAAGGTTCAGACCTCTTAATACGGATATCTGGCTCTGTTGAAATCATCAGAAGGTGACAGGTGCTGTCCCGGTGCGGTCAATGTAGGAAAAGGCTACTCCAATCTATGAGTGCATTTTGTTTTTCGTATCTCTATCGGGTATGTATATCCCGATAGGTATGATTGATGGCCAGATTTTTCAATATCTATCTAATATGATATAATATGCGAAATCCCTCACGGCGCGGATTCCTTCAGTTCGGGAGTCTGGTCAGCTTGTGTATTCTTCCCGGATGTTCTTTTATCCAATCGGACAACTCTACGATTACACTTGAGATACTCAACACCGATTCGTCTCCTCACACAATCGATATACAATTTTTACAAACGACCGACGACGGAGGACTATCCGAGGAGTCGGAATATAGTATTGAGGTTGAAGGAAAAGATGCTCAAGGAGCCGGTACCGTCGTGCGTGAACAGCTTCTTGGGACCGATTCGTATACCGTTCGCGTGAATATAGAAGGAGATAATTTGAATGACCACTACCATTTCTCCCCGCGATGCGATGGGCAAACTGAATATCTTAGAATTTCCCTCCTGACAGACGAGACTTCTTTGGATTCGTTTGAATTCTATCAATCTTGCTCTTAATATTGAGAAAGGGCTTGATAGACTATTGTGACAACGAAGCAAACCCGAATCGGTCAATATAGAGAGTGTATGCATCCATCGCCCGATGCCTAATATTGTTGATTAGTAGTTTTGGTTCCTAACTAACAGGTTTTATATAATATTCAAAAAATTTGCAAACATGGATACAGAAGCGTCGCTACTCTCCATACGGCGGTGGCTCATGATCATCTCTCTACTGCTCGTTGTTCAGGTCTACTACAGCGCACAGAGCAATTACTCAGCTCCACCCGGTGGAAACACTATGATACTGGGCCTTCTCGGTCTTGGGTTCGTGGTAGTGGGTACTCTTGCTTTGTCTTTTTTCGAGAACCAGTAGAGGATGGCGAGTCCTGCTTCGACTGACTGGCGCTATGTACTCATCACAACTCCTTGAGCAGGTGTGCTGATTGGCAGGAATCCCAGCGGTCAATACGCAGTCGTATGTAACGGCTGTTTCAGCGAGAAAGGTGTCGAACTAATAGGATTCCAACAGAGCCGGATATCTGGTTTTAGGGCGTTTGGAGCCATGGCGGTCATGATAATGCTGATAGTGAAGCGCTCGATCTGCCGACTCAGCTTGTTTGAGACCATGCTCGTAGAAGTGGTGCGCCATTGTCTCTGATTCGTGTGAGGAGAACCCGCACTTCCGACAGCGATAGACCTCCGCTTTCTGAAGCGGTATCGACAACCGAGTTTCCTCTTGGATTTCCTTGATCGGTAGGTGCAACGGAACCATATCGACACCGCCACCACCAGGTTTGTGTTCCTCACCGTCCCGATCAATGACTGCATCAAGCTCCCACTCTTCAGTAACAGGAACAGGCTTCTCGAAGTCATCGGATTCTGGTTCGGTCGCGCCCGTTTCTAGTACGTCCTCGACGAACGCCCGGTCACTCGGTGAAATACCGAGTCGTCCCATCACCTCTGGAACGGACCAGTCGGAGCTGGACGCTTCCTTGAGGAATCCAAGCACCTCCTCGCGTAGTTTGCCGCGCTTCAACGTCTCGCCGGTCGAACCGCCGGCTTTCGCAGAGGGCCACCGTTCAGCCATCGGCCTGTCGAAGTGCGATATTGGACCATCGTCACTCTGGCCCTGATCGTCTACGGAAACGAGTTCGTCGTCGGGTGGGTCGAGGCGGTCTTGGTCGATTCGCCACGACGAATCACAGCACGCGCAGACGACATCCGCACCACGGCCGTCGTTCCAGTCGACGTATTCGCCGTGCGGAACGTCTTGGTCCGCGCGAGATGATTCGCACCGCTGTTCGCAGGCATCAGCGGAAATGGCGTCATTCACGATGTCCGACCGAGAGACGCGACGGCGGGAGCCTGACCAATACAGCGCACCCCACGCCAGGTATTCGACCGGCTTTTCCAGTAGATCCTCGGTGTAGCCGCCCATGTAGGCCGCCATATACGAACCCATGTTTTCGACCTCCGGATTCAACGAAATACAGCCGTCTGAATCCTCTACGTACGAATCTATCGTACTGTAATCGTGGGCAGAGAAGGCGGCTGGGTCACACTTCTCGATATGACTGTCTATCACTCGTTCTAGTTCACTTCCTACGTCCTCCAGGGAGATCGAGGGCGCGAGGGCGTCCCGGTCGAAGTAGATACCGACGTGAAGGTGGGTATAGCAGGCGTTCGCACCTGGTTGGTTCTCGTCGTCGGCAGCTGCACCCATGCCGTGGGGTTCGGCCTGACTCCAGTACGCCCACTCATCGGAGTCGAGGTCGAGGTGATATTCCATCGTATTCCGAAGGGCGTCGCGCACACCCTGTTTCGAGAAGGCGTCGTGAATGGCGTCGAGGTGGTCGATTGGTGGCAACCGGGACCCGTCGGGCGTCGACGAGGCCGTGAGGGTCAACATCGCAGTAACAGGGTTCTCCCATTGACCGAGAGAAGTGCCGCCGGTTGGGCGTTCGCCGCCGCCCATCTCACGTTCGAGGGCACGGGCACGAGCGTATTCTTTCTTCGAGTAGGTTTCACCCCAGGCGTCCATCAGCGGTATCTCGAACGACTCTCCGAACTGGTTCTTGAAGCGAGCCGTCAGCCCGCGATATTCGGCGTGGGCGAAGAGAAATGCGGAGATGGCATCGGCCCAGGTGGCGGCTTCGCGCCGCTGGAGTTCCGAAGTCATGAAATTCCGGTCGGACTCTTTCTGGGTTTCAACGTATACGTCCTCATACTCTGCTTCCGTAACGACCCGGCGGAGGCTCCGCTGGTGTGTTTCGGAGATCGGCTGGTCAGCCAGCTGGGGATAGGCGGCGATGAACTCCGATACGCGCTCGTGAATCTTCTGCTCGAACTCGTCTAAGTCAGAATCGGCGGTAGAGGGTTCTACAGAGTTAGTCTGCTTGGAGGGCCGAGAGGCCGCAGGTTGTTGGTCGGCACCGCTCATGGAGAAGAAGCGAGAGAATCGTCGTGCAGATGATGACGGGAATGGGCCTCAGGTTCGACAGCAACGAGGTTCCCTGGAACGTTCAGCCAGGGAATGGACTGCCGATGATGAACTTCGTACTCCGCAGGAAGTTCATCGAGGCCGTGTTCCGCAACGTACAGAAGCCGGTGGATGTAGACCGTATCGTCGGCCCCGTTGGCACGACACCGGACGTACTCGTATCCCTCGCCAGTATGGCAAAGGGACGGGACATCAGTCACGTTGACCACCGTCCGGAAGAACGGAGAAATCGCTCAAACGCCGCTGGGGCTTACCGCGCGGCGTCGTTGGGTCCGTCCCTTCGGTCGGACCCTGCGCGCCGGCTTCCGGGTCGACCCGCGAGGGGTCGCTTCCGGCCGCTCCGCTCGGGGGTGCCCGTCGCTCCGCTCTTCCGGCGCTTGTGTCGGCTGGGCAGGCGTCGAGATCGAAGGAGGTGAACCAGTAGAACGACGGGAGTAGGTGGTCGATGGGGCGCTGGTCGAGAATCGGGAGACGGTGGCAGTCCTTACACTCCCGGTATCGGGTAGCCGCGTCTCGTCGATCATTGAGACATTGGGCGTTACAGCTACGGCAGTGATACTCGACGAAACGGTGCAGCCTCATTGCTGCACCTCATTTTGCGTGAAATTCTCGGTTTCCTGATAGCGTATCAGGTTGCTTTCATTGGGAAACGTGTCGGGTGCCCAACACCCTCCGTCCCCATACTCACCTTAAAGAAACTGACCGCGTACTGATATGTGTATGCTGCAGTGAGACTATCAAATCGAACCTATCTGCAAAAATCGTGGGTCGATAAGGAAACCGTCAGAACGACTGCAAGCCGGAATAGATGCTTGAGGAGGCGTTCTCCGGGCCGATTAAACCGTTTGAACGGTGATAAAATCGGTAGAACGCCGTCCAACGGTTTCCCTGACTTATACCTCTCACAGCCGTCGCGTCGAATGCAATGTCAGTCTCAAAAACGATGGTGGCGGTGCTGGCAGTATTGCTCGTTGCTGGAAGCGGTGCCGCAGTAACGGGTCTGGCCCAAACGGATAGCGGCGCGTCGGCGGCGTCCGTATCCGACTTGGAGATGGATGCAACGCTCGATAACGAAACCGTCACGGTGACTGTGACTGACGACGGCACGCCCGTAGAGAACGCCTCGGTCACCGTCGAAGGAGAAGAAGAGGTAACTGTCACAACCGACGCGGAGGGGACCGCGACAGTCAATCAGTCAGCGCTCAGTGAAGACGACGAGTCCCTCGAGGAGCTCGAAGTCGAGTACGAGTCCGACCACGCGGAGGGCGAACTGGAGTACGTCGTTGCGGATGACTCGCTAACCCTCGTCGAAGAGAAATACGAGTACGATGTCGATGGAGGAGAGGACGAGGCGGATGACGATGAGAGCGAGGACGACGAAACCGACGAGTCCGAGGAAGAAGAGGACGATGAGGATGACGATGAATCCGAGGAAGATGACGAAACTGAAGAAGAGGACTAACCGTTTGTAACGTCACCAACTCTACGGACAGGAGGCAGAGTTTTCTCGCCGACTCACTTCCTTTTTCCACGTTTTAAGAAAGAAATCAGGCTATCGGCCACTTGTAGAGGCGTTGTTCCCCGTTCCGGTCTCAACTGAACATTATTTCTAAAGAGAGGGAAGGGATGTGCTAAGGTAGAGTGTCAAGATGTGGGCTGGAGACAGTAGGCGTGTCCCGGCGTTTCGACGACGGTTTCGGCGTCGTCGTTCCAGTAGCCGGAGATGTCCGCCCGTTCGGCGTAGTAGATACGGCCATCGTGTGGCACCGCTTCGCTGGTCACGTGGCCGATGTTCCCGACGCGCCAGCGAACGTCGCCGGTGTCCTTTTCGAGGGCGTACAGATTGGTGTCGTAGGAACCGACGAGGACGGCGTCGGCGGTGACGGTGAGCGACCCGATGACGTGTCCACCGACGTACGTCGACCACAGCTCCTCGCCCGTCTCGGTGTCCAGCGCGTGGACGTGTCGGTCGTCGCTACCGACATAGACGACGCCCGAATCGGGGTCGATGCCTGGGTTCGACATGGTGACGGCACCCGTCTCGAAGGACCACTCTTCGCTGCCGTCTTCGAGGTCAAGCCGATAGAAGTAGCCGTCCCAGGACCCGACGAATGCGCCGCCCTCGTAGGTCGGGATGGTGCCCTTGATTTCGGCGTCGGTTTCGAACTCCCAGACTGGTTCGAGGGAGGGGAACTCCCAGCAGTAGCAGACGCCGTCGTTAGAGCCGGTGAGCATTCGCTCGGTGGCGGGGTCGATAGCGGTCGAGGGGTGTGGCATCCCCCAGAGCCTGTCGTCGTGCCACAACGGTCGCCCCGACTCGGCGTCGAGCGCCCACATCGTACCCGAGGGCTCCTGCCAGGGGTAGTTGTACTCGGCGACGACGTAGAGGACGCCGTCCCAGTAGGCGGGGCTGGAGCCGATGGCGATGGCACCGTGAAGCCGCCAGTTTGAGGTTTTCCACACTATCTCGCCGCTCCGGACGTCGAAGGCGTACATCGACCCATCGTAGCCGCCGATGTAGCCAGTGTCCCCGACGATGGTCGGCGTACCGTGGAAGCCGAGGCTGGTCGAAGCCCCCGTCTCGGTGGTCCACTGGCGTTCGCCGTCGGGTGTCACGCCGTGCAGTTTGCCGGTGTCGTCGGGGATGATGAGGCGATCGCCGGCCGGCGTCGGTCGGGGACTTGATTTCGCGGCCGTGTGCCCGATTTCGTTCATCGGAATCGACCACTCGACGTCGACCGACTGGGGGACGACCGCGTCCGGGTAATACCCCAACCGTCGGGTTCCGCGGCGAAACATCGTCACGTCGTCTCTGGGTGGGTACGTCTGGTCGTAGGGAAGAGTCTCGGGGTTGAACGACGACTGGTCGCGGTCGTAGCCGAGTCCC
>JGI12479J12853_1001266_pt1 | contig 11003 bp, 11 predicted proteins | sample A23P3SouthBayCA_2_FD_12853 | JGI IMG/M metagenome (IMG submission 12853) | reverse complement strand
ATCACCAGTCTACCCTCCGGCAACATGGGCGCCGATGCCTATCGTTTCGTAGATTTCCTGCAAGCGGCGGGGGTGACTGTCTGGCAGATGCTGCCACTCGGGCCAACCCATGGTGACAGGTCACCGTATCAGTGTCTGTCCGCTCATGCCGGTAACAATCGCATGATCTGCCGCGATATGCTCAAGGCACAGCCCTGGGCTGATCCCGCCAAGCTTAACGATAGCAAAATGTCGAGACTGATGGCGCATGCCTACCGCCAGTTTGAATTGCGTGCGGATGAGGCCGAGCGGCAGGCCTTCGGTGCTTTTTGTGAGCAACAGCATTACTGGCTGGATGACTATGTCCTGTTCCGTGAACTGCGCCATCTCAACCAATCCAGAGCCTGGTTTGACTGGCCACCCGAGCTGCGCGACCGTGATCATACAGCGTTGGAAAGAATAGCGGTCGAACGCAGGGACGCGCTGAATATCCGCCGTTTTGAACAGTTTATCTTCTTCCGTCAGTGGCATCAGCTAAGAGCCTATGCCAATGAGCGCGGCATCAAGTTGTTCGGTGATATGCCAATCTTTGTCGCGCATGACAGTGCTGATGTCTGGGCCGAGCCAGCGCTGTTCACACTCGATAAAACCGGCCAGCCGACCCGGGTTGCCGGTGTACCACCGGATTACTTTTCAGAGACAGGCCAGCGCTGGGGGAATCCGCTTTATGAATGGTCAGAACATATTGCTCAGAACTTTGACTGGTGGCATCGTCGTCTGCAAACGCAGCTTGAATGCTTTGATCTGATTCGTATCGATCATTTCCGTGGTTTTGAATCCTGCTGGGAAATTCCCGCCAGTTGCGATACTGCCGTTGACGGTCAGTGGAAGCCAGCTCCCGGCGAACAACTGTTTGACAGTTTGCTGGCTCAGTTTGGCGAATTGCCCCTGGTCGCCGAGGATCTCGGCATTATTACTCCGGAAGTGACGGCACTACGGGAAAAATATGCGATGCCAGGCATGAAAATCCTGCAGTTCGCTTTCGGCGGAGATGCCAGTAACCCTTATTTGCCACACCAGCAATGTGTCGACAGTGTGACTTATACCGGCACTCATGATAACAACACGACGCTGGGCTGGTATCAGGCACTGGAACCGCATGTAAAAGCCCATTTTCATGCTTATCTCGGTGAAAGCAGCGAAGCGATGCCATGGTTGCTAATCAGGACGGCATTGAGCTCGGTATCGGAACTCGCTGTGGTGCCGATGCAAGATTTATTATCACTTGATGCCAGCCATCGGATGAATATACCCGGCACGATAGATGGTAACTGGCGCTGGCAATTCAGCTGGGATAGGGTGGATGGCAATATCGCAGCACGACTGCGTGTCCTCAATGAACTCTATGGGAGACTATGATGGAAGCTAATCCGGATCATCTGCGTTATGCCCAGACGCATGAATGGGTCAGTGAGGATGAGGGCAATGAAATGACGATCGGTATTACTGACTTTGCCCAGGACCAGCTGGGCGACGTTGTGTTTGTCTCATTGCCGACACCCGGCAGCCAGTTTCAGGCTGGTGAGGTATGCATGTTTATCGAGTCGGTCAAGTCAGCTTCCGATATTCATATGCCGGTGACCGGTACGATTATCAGCGTCAATCAGGAACTTGAACAGAGTCCGGAACTGGTCAATCAGGATGCCTTTGGCGGCGGCTGGTTATTCAAGCTGAGCGCAGATGAAACAGAAAGCAATGAGCATCTGCTGGATAGTTTTGCTTATGAGGCCTGGCTTGATGAGTAGAGTGCGCCCAGTAATGTGGCTTTACGGGCCCCGGTAACCGAGGGCAGATTGCCCGGCAATTGATGCATAAACTGTCTGGCCAGCCAGGCAAATGCACAGGCTTCCACCCAGTCTGGCGCCAGACCCAAATCTGCGGTTGTCTGCACAGACATTCCCGGCAGGGCCGTTCTCAGTGCCTGCATTAACACTTCATTGTGAGCACCGCCACCACAAACATAAACTTCATCGGTGTGTTGTGCATAGTGCCGGATAGCATCACTTATTGACATGGCAGTCATCTGCAACAAGGTTTTCTGCACGGCTTTGGCTTTGATGGGTTTGTCCAAATCGGCGAGTTTCTGTGTTAACCAGTTCAGATTGAAATATTCCCGGCCGGTGCTTTTTGGTGCTGCTTGCATAAAGAAGGGATCATTCATCAACAGATTAAGCAGCGCTTCGTCGACTTCACCATCACGCGCCCACTGACCGTTATCATCATATAGGTCATTGTGATGCTGCTGGTACCACTGATCCAAAAGCACATTGCCGGGACCGGTATCAAATCCGGTGACCTTATCGGCATTGCCGACAGGCAGCACGGTAATATTACCGATACCGCCGATATTGGCGATAACCCGGTTACGTTTCGGGTGTTGAAACAGAGCCTGATGAAATGCCGGTACCAGGGGAGCGCCCTGGCCACCCAGAATCATATCGTGTTGACGGAAGTCAGCTACGGTATTAATACCAGTCTGTTCGGCAATGACATGGGCATTGCCAATTTGCATGCTGAAAGGATAGGCGGCCTCAGGAGCATGGTAGATAGTCTGACCATGACAGCCGATAGCCTCAATATCGCTGGCAGCGATATGGGTTTCGTCGAGTAGCTGGTTGATGGCCTCACTGTAGGCATAGCCCAGGGCCATATCAATCTGACCCAGTTGCTGCAGGTGAGCCCTGCCGGCGTTGATGAGTTTCAGTAAATCCTTGCGCAGATTGCTTTCAAAAGGATAGGTTTCTGCTGCCTGTAGCTCGATATCGTGGGCATTGATGTCAACAATGGCAACATCAATCCCGTCCAGGCTGGTGCCTGACATGACGCCGATATAGAGCCCCATAAAATTACTGCTGGTTGAATGCCAGCGCTGGCAGAGTCAGTTCATCCAGTTGTGCCAGCAATGGTTGTGACTGTTGTTTGAATTCAGCCATGTATTTGGCATTAAGCGGTTCTGCTTTTGGCAGGGCCACAGTCAGCGGGTTGTGATGAACCCCATTGATGCGGAATTCGTAATGCAGGTGAGGGCCGGTAGCAAGGCCACTGCTGCCGATGTAACCGATGGTTTCACCCTGTTTCACCCGCTGGCCGTTTCTCATGCCCTTTTTGAAACGGGACATATGCGCATAAAGAGTAGTGTATTTTCCGCCATGAGACAGTACTACAGTTCTGCCATATCCACCTTTAGTACCAACAAACTCAACCTTGCCATCGCCAGTCGCTAAAATCGGCGTACCGGTCGGGGCGGCATAATCGACACCACGGTGCGGGCGCGAGGTCTTCAGTACCGGATGCAGGCGGTTAGGGTTATAGCGTGAACTGATACGGGAGAAATGAACCGGGGTACGGGTGAAGGTTTTGCGCATGCTATGACCTTCCGGCGTATAGAAGTGGCTGTTACCCTCCGGATCGGTGTAGCGCACGGCTCGGAACGTCGTGCCACGGTTGGTAAATTCAGCAGCAAGAATATCGCCGTCATCAAACTTTTCACCATCGAGGTAGGACTCTTCGAAAATCACTTTGAAGTTATCGCCCTGACGCAAATCCAGTGCAAAGTCGATATCCCAGCCAAAGATGTGGGCCATCTCCATTATCAGTTTGTCTGACATACCGGCTTTGAGGCCGGCTTCAAATAAGGAGCTTTCAATCTGACCGGCGACCTGTTTCTGGCGGCTTTCAACTTCACGCGTCAGCGTTTCAGTAGCGTAGCCGTCTTCGGTTTTGCTCAGTTGCAGCGTTTCGATAGGGCTGAGTTTGAGCTCAAGTTTTTCCAGTGTGGTGACATCATCTACTTGGGACAGGCCGAAACGTAATATCTGACCCGGTTTCAGATTAAGTAAAGGTTTGATGCTGTCACCGGACTGCGCCACGTTATAGACATCACGTGCTGATAAACCGGCTTTAGGGAAAATCAGCGAGAGGTTATCACCTGACTCAACCGTGACTTCCTGCCAGGTCAGTGTCGGTTCAACTGATTGAACGGCTTCAGCTGATGAGAAATGGGGTTCCGCCTGAATTTCGACTGGCGCGGCCTGTGCTGATTCTGCTTTTTCTTCCTGTTGAGCCTGTTGCAAATGCAAGCGTTCCAATTGAGCAGGCTCAGCGACACTGACTTCTTCGCTGTTGGGCACAGGAACACGGGCAATCGCCGGCGCATTGACGCCCATCGGTTCTGCTGCAGCGGTCGGCTTTTCAGGCAGTGACTGACTCTGTTTGCTTGGCTGGCTGATGTTGCTTGGCGTGATCTGGTGACTGCTTTGCCCCGGTAATTGAATGGACTGTGACTGGGTATCAGTGCTGACCGGTGTGCTAGTGGCTAGCACGATGGTGGTCAGAAACACACCGATGACAGTCAGCAAGGAAAGAAGCAGAATGTGATGTCGTTTGCTATGGCTGGGTTTTTCACTGGTAAACAGTCGTGCATGAGGCGAATTGCTCAGAAGTCTGTTACGTTTCATATGCAAACTCTTGCTGAAATTATAAATTCGCTCAATTCTGGCAGCATTTGAACAGAATTGGAACCCCTTCCTGCAACCTTCTTGTGATAATATTGCCCGCCATCACAATTACAAACTCGGAGTGCATAAATGATCCCTGTTCAAGAGGCGATGGCAGAGATTCGCCGCGGTGCTGATGAAATCCTGGTTGAAAAGGAACTGATTGAAAAACTAGAGTCAGGCAAGCCATTACGCATCAAAGCAGGCTTCGATCCGACAGCACCGGATTTGCACCTGGGTCATACCGTTCTGCTCAACAAACTGAAGCAATTTCAGGATCTGGGTCATCACATACTGTTCCTGATCGGGGATTTCACCGGCATGATCGGTGATCCGACTGGGAAAAATGTGACCCGTCAGCCTTTGACGCCTGAGCAGGTGAAACAGAATGCCGTCACTTATCAGGAGCAGGTATTCAAAATTCTTGATCCTGAAAAAACCGAGGTCGTTTTTAACTCACACTGGATGAATGATATGTCATCAGCCGACATGATTCGTCTTGCTTCCAACCATACTGTTGCCCGCATGCTGGAACGTGATGATTTTCACAAGCGCTACAGTAACAATCAGCCGATTGCGATTCATGAGTTTCTCTATCCTTTAATACAGGGTTATGACTCGGTGGTGCTGGAAGCGGATGTTGAACTGGGCGGGACCGATCAGAAGTTCAACCTGCTCATGGGGCGGGAACTGCAAAAATCCTATGGTAAACCGGCGCAATGTATCTTGACCATGCCGATTCTTGAGGGGCTGGATGGTGTGCAGAAGATGTCCAAATCCCTTAACAACTATATCGGTATCAACGATAGTCCCAAGGATATATTCGGCAAACTGATGTCGATCTCTGACGATTTAATGTGGCGATATATTGAACTGCTCAGCTTTCGTAATATCAACGAGATTGATGAGTGGCGCCAGCAGGTCGAACAGGGTCGCAATCCTATTGAAATCAAAAAAGAGTTTGCCCAGGAAATTGTAGCCCGGTTTCATGATGAACAGACCGGTGTTGAAGCTCGCCAGGGTTTTGAAAACCAGTTCAAGAAAGGGGAACTGCCGGATGATATCCCGGATGTTTCCCTGTCAGTCGGTAATGAAGGCATGCTGATTGCCAATGTACTCAAAGAGGCTGGTCTCACATCGAGTACCTCCGATGCGATGCGGATGATCAAACAAGGTGCAGTTAAAATCGATGGTGAAAAAGTCGACGATAAATCGCTGCTGATCAAAGCGGGTGTTGAAGGCGTATTCCAGGTTGGCAAACGTAAGTTTGCCCGTATTAGGGCAAGCTAGCACAGTTAACGGCAGATCTGAGCAGGTCTGCCGGTCTTCATGCCTGTATTGAAATGTCTTGATTATATCTCCCATCTGATTTGTCAGCGCTGGCCAAATTGGCGACATCGCAAGCAAGAATAAGGGGGCCGGTCAACAGCGCTCCCTAAGCGCCATTTTCTGCAATCAATAGACTCTGGAATATTCCCCTTGCGGAGCCAGGAAAAACTCAGCATAGCCTGATCAGCCTTGATAATGTGCCGGCAACAGTGGCTGACTCTCTGCCAACTTATTCAGTCATCATAAAGAGTGCTTCCGGATGTTTTACGATAGGAACCACCTTCTATCCAACTGTTCATGACGTTCTCATCTGCTCTGAACAAAAGCACCGCTGAAGGCTGCCAGGCGACCCAGGGCATATCACCCTTTCAGTCAATAAATACCGCCATCCCGAAAAAGTTTCCATCACCTGATCGCGCCATACTTTTCTTTGCTAACCACAAACAGCTTGTGTCTGGATTAATGCGACATTACCGAAACAAGCCTGATCATTAGCCGGAAAAATCTCATGAATATATCCAGGAAGAAAAGATGGCTGAATCTCGGCTGTTAAAGACTGGGCGACAGCTGGCCCAGGAATTGGTGAACCCGATCTTCGATGCGCTGGTGTTTCCCGATGACAAGGCGGTGGCAAAAGGCGAAGGCCGTGAGGCCGAAAGTGTTTGCTGTTTGAAATCAATGTCTGCCTTTGAAATAAATAGTCTGCCTACGCAAACGGGCAGAGGCATTGATGCAGCCAGTTACAGTATGCATCATAGCTTCAACCGCTTTGCCAGACAGCTTGAGAGTCACGGTCAACTGCATAGAGTTTGGCTTGCATGAATCTGTTCGGTCTCGAATGGATCTATCCCGGGTTTTTATTGATGCTGCCGTTGTCGCTTCTGCCATGGCTTAACCATAACCTGGATAAAACTGTAGCCTGGGTAGAACTGATCCCGGTCGATCCCTGGTCCCGGTTTTTCAGCATTGCGCTGAAGTTGCTGGCGACATTGTTAATTGCTGCACTGCTGATGGCATTAGCGAGTCCCAGCATGCCGGAACAAAAGATTGAGCGCATCGTCGAAGGGGCCGAAATCGTTTTGTTGCTGGATCGAAGTCGCAGTATGGATAACCCGTTTGCAGTGAACGATGAGGCGGGTTCAATCACTGTGGGCGGCCCTGGTTCCAAAAGGCGGGTGGCACGGGATTATTTGGTCGAATTTATTAAAAAACGGCCGGATGATCGCTACGGCTTCGTGTTATTCAGCGACAAGGCAGTCAATTTGCTGCCATTAACTCACGATAAGGAGGCGATACTCGCCACCATTGATGCCAATGCTTTAGGCAAGGGCCTGTCAGAGACCAATATTGCTGATGCTTTACGTAGAAGCGCAACAATGTTTGAGGGGCAGGCATATCGGGGCTCACGCATTGTATTGCTGGTGTCAGATGGCGGCGAGCTACTGACTGATGAAGACAAGCAACATATCAGTCGTTTGTATCAGGAGATGAACCTCACCCTCTACTGGATTTACCTCAAATCGAATCTGGCGATCAGCCTCGAAACGCTACAGGATAACAACCCGCTTTGGGTAGACATGCCAGAGCGTAAGTTACACAGTTTTTTCAAAACCCTTGATGTGCCATACCGGGTATTTGAGGCCGGCTCGCTGGAAGCCTTTGCCAAAGCACTGGCAGAGATTGATGAACAGCATCACCAGAGCTTGATTGTGGAAGAAATCCTGCCCCACGAACCGAAGGTCGATTTGCTGTTATGGTTGGCTTTTATGTCGCTTTTGCTGCTTACCGCATCACATATCTATAGCTATTGGGGAGTGAAAAAAGCCCATCAATGAATGACGTTCGACACACACAGTTCTCTGCTTGATACGATTTCAGTGTGACGCTCCGGCAGGAAAAACAGGACAATCTTTACATTGAAAATCAGAAACGATTTGATGTTTCAGGACCGACTTTCCTGCATAGCCAGCCTGTATCGATTTCTCTACTCACCAGCATAAACACAATGACGTTCTGAAAAACTGACCTGATTGTCAGATAGCTGTAACAACGCCTTCTTTTGCTGAATAGATAAAGCCACAGGGTATTGCATCCATTAAGCAATCCAATAGTCTTGTTTTACAAATTACTCTCTGATAACCGATTCACACTTCGAAGGCTTCATGATTCCGCGTCCGACCAGGGCGGCAACCAGTGTGGCGTTGATGTAGCCTGCTGAAGCACCGATAATGGTGCTGGATAATATTGCAAGTAATGCATTGTTGAACGACAGCGATAGCAGGTAATGCGAAGCAAACAATCCTGTCGTGCTGGTGAAAGCAAAAACGCTGGCATATCCATAGATGATTGCTGGGGTTATGCTGAAAAGTTGAATTGTGCTCATTCTGGCAAGACCAGCAATGACTGCGCCTATAAGCACTGGCCCCCAGAGTTGCTGGCCCAGTGCACTGTCGAAGGGATTATTTAATAGAGCAATTGCCGAGATCCATGCTGCCGTTGCACCGAGCGGCATATGGGTGATGGTCGAGATAAACGCCTGGTTGCGGTGGGCGCCGCCATTCATATGGAAGAAACAAGCCCAGGCGATGAACACGGCCCATGGTGGAATAAAAGCAAAGAATCCAAGCATGTAAAGAACGATGCTTGTCAGTAAGAAAGCGCTGAATGTGGCTGCATTAAGCTGTGTCATGACCATCCTCTCTTCAGTATCGATACATTCCGGGTTAACTATTTGCAGCTGACTTTTTAAACGCTGCCCATACTGTCTCAGGTCTCGCCTTTACTGAGCATCTCGGCATATTGTTCTGGGCTGATTGTGCCACCCAGGGAGTCGGCGATATGTTTGTCCCTCGCTGGTAGCGCATCCTGCAGGCCGTCTATCCGTTTCCAGTGCGGTAACGCCGGAGTCTTGTTTTCATCTGGCACATGCTTTGCGCTGGTGACGCGTTTGTAGCGGTGTATATATCGCGCGCAGTTAACGAAAATTTCTACTATATCGACGATGACCACCATCTCCGCGCCGTGGAACATTTTGAGCGACGCCTCATCACGATGAATTGAGGCATTGCCGTGTATACGAAAACGATTTGGGGTTTCGAAGTCGATCAATAACATGCCGATCTGATTATTGGCGATAATGTTGCCCATAGAGAGGAACATTCCGTTTCCGTCGAAACTCGGGAATGCCAGGGTTTTACTGTCAATGATCTTGATAAAGCCTGGATTCCCGCCTTTGTAGGAACAAGTGGGATAACCTCGATGATCGATGGTTGTGAGGAAAAACATATCGCGGCTCTCAATAAAACCACGATGTTCTTCACCGATTTCCCTGGCGACGATATTGTCATGCACAGCATTCGCTAATCTCTCGGTATCAAAATCCTGTTGCAAAGTCCGATGCTGTTTGCCATATAGCGTTTGCATAAAAACTCCTTCCCATTGTTTTGTACTAATAGATAATTAGTATTCAGCTTCCAAAATCTTTATGAACTCTCCGGGTGCAGCAAGCAGCTTGCTCGTATCCGCCACAGAATCCTCAAAGAGGTATCCCAAACTAATAGCAGATTAGCTGTGTTAAGTTATTGGTAATGCGCTTACCGCTTGTTATGGTTGCCGAGAAAAAGTATGGCGTGACTGCGTCATGGATACTTTTTCCGGCTGGCGGTATTTTTTGACTGAGAAGGTGATATGCCATGGAACATTCTGTCAGGCATTCAATGACGAGATTTTCTTCGAATCTGTTGGCGAACCTTGAAGGGCTGGATGGCCAGAGGCTTTGCACTGAGGAGCAACCGATTCATCAGCGTTTGGAATGGCTTAAGGAAGTTATCGGCCGCGAATATGCCAATGTTGATGTTGGAGCGCCGGATCAGGAATACTTATATAACGATATGCTGATTTATCCCTGGCAACAGGGATTGCGTTTGTCTCCCATTCGCTCCAATGCCATTACTATCGAGAGGCTGCCGAAAGCTCCGGAGTATGTCTCCCAGGACTGTTATTTCGGCGTGTTGTTGACACAGGGACAATACAAGCTTGAACAAGGCGGCCGGGAAGTTTTTCTCAAACCGGGTGAAATGACGATATACGATGCGACCGAGCCACATCGTGTCACTACGCCCGGACCGTTTTCCAAGGTTATCATTTCGATTCCCCGTTTTTTGCTTGATGAACGCGTCGCCAATATCAGCAGACTGACTGCAACCAAGCTATCCACTGAGCATGGGACGGGGGCCATCAGTGCCGCGATGATTTCATCAACCGTCAATCAATTAGGGCGACTGGATAAAGCGGCTTTTCAGTCATTAGCAGATCCCGTCCTGGAACTGTTTACCCAGTCGTTATTGGAAGTCACTGGAAAAACGAAGGAGATGTCCCGCCATCGGAATCAGGCATTAACCAGAGTTAAACAATTTATTGCCTGCAAGTTGACTGACAGCGATCTGAAAGCTGACGCCATTGCTTCCGCCGTGGGCTTATCGCTGCGTTATATCAATAATCTCTTTAATGAAGAAGACACGTCACTGATGCGTTACCTCACGCAGCAGCGTCTCTCTCGCAGCCGCCATTATCTGGCCAGTTCGCTCTATCATCATCTGAGTATTACTGAAGTAGCGATGCAAAGTGGTTTCAATAACATGGCGCATTTCAGTCGTGTATTCCATCAGGCGTATGGCATGTCCCCCCGCGCCTATCGCTTACATTGCCAGAATGAGCATGGAAATTAGCACTTTCACTTAAGCCGGCAGCGAAATGTGTCGCTTGAAATAAAATTGTAATGAAAAAATTACTCTATATTTCATGCGACTAAGACGTGGAAGAGGCTTTCGGGAATAACTTCCTGTTGACCTGTGTTCCGTAGCCTGTAGAATGCCCGTCTTTCATTGCTTATCGGCAAATCAACACCAAGTCGAAAGCAATAAAAAATGTTTGACAGCCTGGCCGGGAGCTGTATAATTCTCGCTTCTTTGCTGCACGAGTTTGCAGGAAACGCTCTTTAACAAAACAGTATCAAGTAATTTGTGTGGGTGCTTACGTCAGGTTGCTAGAAAACCTGACGGCTAGCATTTACATGCTAACGTCAATCAAGATTTGGTAACTTTGTCTTATAAAGTTACAAGCTAAATTAAACTGAAGAGT
>JGI12479J12853_1001252_pt1 | contig 11079 bp, 9 predicted proteins | sample A23P3SouthBayCA_2_FD_12853 | JGI IMG/M metagenome (IMG submission 12853) | reverse complement strand
CCGCCGTCGTCGCGGCCCTCGTCCTCTCGACGGTATCGGTGGGACTCACGGCTACGGCGGCCGTGGGCGCCGCCTCGACGTCCTCGACGGCGTCGGACGTCGTCGCACAAACCGACGAGTCGGTAAACAACTCCACGGAGGGATACACGGTTCGCGGCCTCTCGCGAACCACGCAACTGGACGCGCCGTCGTCCGTCCGGCGGTGGGGTGACATGGGACAGATATGGGTCCGTCACGTCCCGGTCGGACTCCTCGTCGAGAACGATCCGGACCGTCACGCGCGGTATGTCTCCCCGCGGACGACGGTCCAGCGGGATACGGTCTACCTCGGGTCATATCGGGGCTGGACCGCGGAGTCGCTGGACCTCGACGTCAAGATCGTGACGTGGGAACGCGGGACGCGAGTGGTGAACGACTCCGGAGTCAAACGGACGGAGACGGTCCCGAAAAACGTCTCCGTGCATGAACGCTCCGTCACTCTCCCCGGGGGCGGCTACGACCGGACGGAGGTCCAGCTACCGACGTTCTACGACTCCACGAAGCGCGTCACGATGTGGATCGAAGGAAAGCGGGAGTCGACACAGTGGACGTTTCGGCTGAAAACGTCGAAAGCGACCGAGTCGGTCCCGGTCGGAACGATCGGCGGCGTGATCAAGTGGTCGCTGTTTAACGTGTTCCTGTGGACTCTCGTGGTCGCGGGCGGCCTCGTCGTCCTCGACGCGCGGGTTATGCGCGAGGTCGGACGCGGACCGCAGTGGGGCGCGCTGGAGTATGGGTTCCTCGGGTTCGCGGGGCTATTCCTCGGGGGATTCGTGTTCTATACGGGGATCATGGACACGATCGCCCGCCGTCCGCAGCTCCTCGGAGTGATCGGAGGGCTGTTTATCGGCGGGATCATGCTCCACGTCCTCTCGGATCCGGGCGAGAGGGCGTTATTCCTCCAGCCGCGCGGAGAGACGACGGAGGTCCGGCCGGATGGGTCGGGGACGTGGTGGTGGGCGAACCGCGTTCACACCGTCGTCGAGCGGGAAAAGGACGGCAAGAAGGTGGTCCCGCGGGCGGGGTGGCTTCCGTTCCTCGCGCGAGCGTGGCCGTTCGTGGACGCTACGCCGGTACTGGAGTTCGACGCCTCGGACGCGCGGAAACTGGAGGCGCCGCCGTCAGAATTTGAGACGCCGGACGAGGACGACGCGGACGTATGGGACAAGGTCCGGACGGCTATCAGTGGCAAGGAGGGCGCGGACGACGAGTTCGATACGATCTACCTCGTCGACCCACTCGCGGACGACGTCGTCAGCTACTCGGCGGAGACGTTCACCCTCTCGACGCCGGACCTCGTGTCGTGGCCGGCGGACGAGGACTCCGGGACGTGGATCCGCGGGACACCGATCCCGTCGATCGCGTTCGGTAAGATACTCGGCGGGATCGCGGCCGTCGTCGTCGCAGGGGCGACCGTGTCGGTGGCGCTGGCGTCCCCGGGTTGGGGGATCGTGGCGGGCGGTGTCGCGCTCCTCGTCCTCGTGACGCGGCCCGTCGAGGGCGCCGCGCGGGTCGAACTCGCACCGGCCCACTTCGATGCCGTCCTCGGGAACCTCACGCAAATGTTGGAGGGCTATTCCGAGCGGGCGGACGCGGACCACTTCCGCCGGAAGTATCACAAGTCGGACGCTCGGCGCCGCGTGGAGTCGGTCCGCGAGGCGGAACGCGACGAGCGGACGGTCTTCGGGGAACTCGCGGACCGCCTCGCGCCGGAGGATCGAACTCCGGACGCGGCGGGGCCGGAGACGTCGGGGAACACGCACGCGCGGGGTGACGCGGATGACTGAGGACGTCGAGGACGAGTTCCTGGGGGCCGGCGCCGTATCTGACGACGGCGCGGATCCCGAGGACGTCGGGTTCCGAGAGGACGACGTCCGCCACCTCCAGCGGTCGCTCCCGGAGACAACGAACCTCCGCGCGGCCCTCCAGAAACTCACGTCGGATCACGTGGACCTCGTCGGGGAGTTCGTCGACGGGTTCGACTCGCCGACGGGTTCGACTCGCGCCGCGAGTTCGTCCGCTGGGGACAGCGCGCGGCGATCCACTCCCTCGGGGAACTCTCGGGGGTGTGGGTGGCGGATCGGGCGTTCTCGGGGCTGGACATGTCGGTTCTCGTGACGTCGGAGGCGCGGCGTCGGTGGGTGGACGACCCGTCCGACCTCCACGCGCCGGAGCGGGCGGCGGACATACGTCGCGGCGTCGTCGCGACCGACGTCCTCCCGGCGTGCAGCTCCGCGGTCCGTCGTCTCCGGTGGTCCGCAGTGGAGTACGTGTCCGACGAGGACGACACGCTCCAGCCGGATCCGGACGTCCAGCAACATCCGGCTATGCGGCCGGCGCTGTCGGAGATAGACGATCGACAGCGGTGGGCGCTGGACCGGGCGCTGGAGGGGTTCGACTCTCTCGACGCGCTGACAGTGTGGGGACAGCGTCTCACGGAGGCGAGTTACGCGGAGATAGACGGCGACCTCGTGACTCGGATCACGGTCGACGAGGCGGAGACGACGCGGCGGTTCCTCGTCGTCGGGTCCGGGGACGAGGATCACGGGCCGTTTTTCCGGACGTCGTTCGCGGCGGGATACCTTCTCCCGGCGTTCGGAGCGGCGGCGCGTGAGGTCGCGGAACGCGCCGGGGAACTCGCGGAACAGGAACACAAGGAACCGACGGATAAGCGGCTGTAACCATGACTTTCGACAACATAGAGACGCTGACGGACTTGGAGGATCGGACGGAGACGGGGACGTGGCTGGGAACGTCGCGTCACTCGGACGCGGACAGCATGCGGCGGGCGTTCAGCATGCCGGCCTACGACGAGGACGTGTTCGACTATCCGTCCGTCGTCCCGGGGTGTCTCCGTCACGCACGGGATAACAGCGCCCACTCGCCCGCGGGCGGGACGGACTTCATGTGCTTCGGGAAACCCGGGTCCGGAAAGTCGACGCAAGGGCTGGAGTGGGCGATCCGGCTACTGGAGGTGAACAATCGGCCGGGAATGTCCGAGGCGGTCGTGTGGCGGGCGTCGGAGTCGCGGTCCGAGTGGACGCCTCTCGCGCCGTGGGCGACCGTATGCCTCCCGGCGTCGTGTGACGTGGACGTCCGGCTGGAGTCGACGGACCCGGACTCTCCGGGGACGCGCGAGGTCGCACTGGAGGACGTCGTCCGCGAGGTCCGTTACTACGAGGATCCGCGCGACCTATTCGCTAACCACGTCGAGGCGGGCAAATTCCATGTCGTCTATCCGGATCCGCAAATGCGGGGCTGTCAAGGGGTCTACGAGGACTCCGCACACCGCTACGATCTGGAGTTCACGGACGGCGATCCGGTCGATCACTGGTGGGTTGCGGCGGTCCTCGCGCGGGTCGAACACGGGCCGTTTCACGAGTTCGTGTCCTTTGTCATGGACGAGATAGGGGACGTGATCCCGCAGGGGGCGAGTAAGGACGCGTTCGACTCGTACCAGAAAGTAGAGCTATTCAGGGACGTCTACGTCGACGCGCGAAAGTTCGGCGTCTCCCTGTTCACCTACGGCCACTCGCCGGAGGACGTCCACGAGAAGGTCCGGCGAAAGGTCCGCTGGTATATCACGATGAACGGGATCGCGAACCCGACGAAGGCGTCCCAAGTGGTCGGGGCGAACTCGGTCCCCATGAATCGGGACCTCACGAGTCACCTTCCCGTCGGAAAGTGTCTCATGTGGACGGAGACGAACTTTTGTTATCCGCTGTCGTGGGGCGATATTCCGAAACCGACGGACGAGGAACTCCGCGTCCGCCTCTCGCCCGCGGTTCCGAAAGACCCGTCCGACGTGGACGATCGCAGCTCCGGCGACGACGTCGAGGCGGTCGCGGACGGGGGAACCGTGTCTTTCGATCGCTTCGATCGATCGTCGACGACAGCGGAGGGCGCTGGCGTCGATGCGACCGACGGGGGTGGTTCGGCGTGAGGCGGCCGGATCCGCTCGGAACTCTCCGGCGGCTGATGGGATACGCGGGCGCGCGTGTAGAGTCTACGTGGCGCAACCCCCCGGGGGGTGGGGATCGGGCCTCTCGCGCGGCCACGATCGCGGTGGTCGCGCTCGTGATCGCGGGTTCGTTCGCGCCCGTGTTCGCGGCCGGTACTGCGGACGCGCGGCCGTCCGGGTTCGTGGGTGTTCCGGACGCGAACGTGAACGCGGACCTCCCCGCGGGCGCTGACGTGGGCGTGTCCGTCTCCGACCTCCGCGGGTCGACGATGGCGACGGACCACGCCTCGACGCTGGAGGTGAAGCTAACGACGGCGGATCGGGCCGCGGACTATCTCGACAACTCCAGCGCGGTCGTAGGCGCGGACAGTGACGGCCTCGCGCTGGTGCTCTCGGACGACGTGAACCACGAGGGGCGCGAGGTGGCGCTCCCGCTGTCGACGGTGAAGCAGGCACTCGGACACGTTCCTGACCTCGTCCACGGCGTCCACGACGACGGAACCAAATGGACGCGGCCGGTTCGCGAGGAATCGGGCCTGTTGGTGTTCGAGGTCCCGCACTTCAGTGATAACGCGGTGACGTTCGAGTCGCGCGTCTCCGTGGCGGCGATCCCGGCGACCGACGGATCCCAAATCTCGTGGGACGTGGACGACCTCGACGCGGCGTCCGATGTGATGGTAAATATGACGGGCAGAGTTAGCACCGAGTCGGAGACAAAAACAGTAACCGGCCTCTCCAACGGCGACACGGCGTCGCTTGACGTGGCCGGCGACCTCGACCCGACCGGTCCTTCGGGCAACAACGAGCCGGCGATCACGTTCAAGGCCGGCGACGTTCCGGGAGAGGTCCACGACATCGTCGACGATAACGGAGACGGCGACGCGAGCGACTTTGAGCGCGCGTTCGTCGGAGACGACGGTTCAAACAACCTGAGGCAGACCTCGCTCGAATGGACGGCATCGAGCGACGGGACGATCGATACTGTAACAGTGAATATCGCCAGCGAAACGGGCTCGTACTACGGCGCTGACGTGGACGTCTATATCGACGCCTCTACCGGTGACACGTCGCCGATGACAGAGGGGACGAAGGTAGCCACGTGGACGCCGTCGGGGACGACCGGCGTGGAGAGTTTCAACATCTCGGATTATTCGGTCACTGCGGGAACTACCTACGAAATCCAGTTCGTCACGCAATCGAGCGACAGCGACGCGACCGCCGACGCGCTCGTGCTCGCGGTGGACCAAAGCCCGAGCACGGACAAGTTCTTCAGCAAGCGCGGGGGGCTGACCGAGTCGTTCGCCAACTACGGCGACGTTCGCTTTTCGGGGACGACCAAGGAGGTAACGGACCCGTCAGTCGACGTCGACGGTGACGGCTCGGCGGACGCCTCCTATACGGGGACGCTGTCGGGGTCGGAGACGGCGACGGTGGAGCTTGCCGAACTCGGTGTGAACAACGACATGGCGGAGTTCTCGGCGTCGTCGGGGGTCGGCGTGATCGAGGTGAAATTCACCGAGCGGACGGCGACGACAGATCCCGGCGTGGTGTTGAACGGCAACGAGGTTCGTTATAACCGGACGCTATCGGTCGCGCGATCGCCGCTCTCAAGCGCCACTCATCGTTACCCACTCGGCAGCGACGCGGCCGACTCGATCGGGACCGCTGACGGAACCAATAACGGCGGAGAATTTGTCTTGACCGGGACCGGGTCAGCTGTTGTTATCAACCGCTCCGAACGCGATAATATCCAATTCGGAACGGATGCGTTCGGGCTTGACGGCCGCGATTCGTTCACGGCGTGCGCACAGGTTCGGCCGGACGGGTCCCTTGCGGGCACCGAGCGCCGGACGATCATCGCTCAATCGGATTACAGTTTCGGCCTTAACATGGGTGGAGCGGGCGACAGCTACGAGATGTATATCGACACACAGTCGTCTGATGGGCTGGTGGCGTTCGCTGCGGACTCCGGCCATACAGTCGGGACGTGGCGGACGGTGTGTGCCCGCTACGGCGACAGCGACGGCGACGGATCGTCAGAAATGTCGATCATCGAGGACGGCGAAACCTTGAAGACCAAATCACTCTCGGGAGTGGTAAAGTCGTCACCAAATAGCGATTACATCGGCGCTCAATCCGCGGAAAGTCGGAACTTTGGCGGCGCTATCCGTGAGGTTCGGATCTGGCATGCGGCGCTATCTGATACGCGGATGAATGATTACGCGTCCCACCCGAGTGTGTATCAAGACGTCTCTCGCGAGAAGGCGTCACTAACGGTGGATAAGGCCGCTCTCAGGGAGGGGACGAACACGCTGGATATCCTCGCAGGGGACGGGACGCTGTCGTCGGACGCCCCCGAACCGAAGGTAAGCCTCGTAGCGGAACACGACGCGGTGAGTAACCAAACCGTCGAGTATCAGGGGGACGCATGGTCGGAGCGGTACAACGTATCTAAGACGTGGGCGGACTCGCGACAGTCGGCCACGCTGACGATCCCGTTCGCGACGAACGTCCTGTCTATCCGGGAGGTGCAGTTCCGGACGGACTCGTCGGCGTGGACGGGGACGTCGAACTACGAACTCGACGGGACGACGGTGACGGTGAACCTCGGGTCCGTCGACGCTGGAGAGACGACACACGTCCGCGTAAACGGGTCGCGTGTCCGGACACACAACGGGTCGATCACGGTGACGAGTCCGACGGTTGCGGGGAACACGCTGGACTCGGAGTTCCGGATCGACTCGCGGAGAGAGGACTTCTATATCGGCGTGGGCGGGACCGAGTCCGGGGGATTCGTCCATCACCTCGTATCGGAGTCGTGGACGTCTCCGTCCGAGTCGGTCGTCGTCAAGTCGGACGGGACGCAACGCCTCTACGCGCCAAACGCGCCCGAGGGTGCGACGGCGAACGCGCGGACGATCCCCGTCGAGGTCCAGCCGGAGAACGACGCGCGCATCTCTGTCGTAGAACCGACGGAACCCTCGTTCAAAATCGAACCCGCACGGACGACGGGCGACTCGGTGGACGTCGTCTATCACGACACTGTCAGCGGGAACACCTACGGCCTCGTGTCGGTGTCGAGAGACGGCTACGTGATCGACAAGGCGACGGCGGAGTCTCCGGTGACGCTGACGGACCCGGAGGACGATACGGAGGTCTTGGCGGTCCACGAGTTGTCCACGTCCGGCAGCTCCGGCGGCGGCGGAGGCGCTGGGGGCGGCGGTGGCGGCGGGGCCGTCCCGGTGTCGACGGGTCCGAGCGGGCCGCTGTCGTCTCCGATCGTCGTCGGTCCGCTGGGGGTGGCGCTCGTTCTCGGGGCGTTCCTTATCGCGCGCCGGACGCCGGTCCCGATATGGGTGGCCGGTGGCGCGTCGATCCTCGCGGCCGTCGTCGTGATCGAATCACTCGCGCCGGGATCCGTGTCCGGAGTCGTGACGCGCTTCGGCGTCGAGGTCGCGTCCGGAGTGGGCCAAGTGTCCAGCGCCCTCGTCCTCGCGGGCGGGGCGATCGCACTGTGGGGCGTCTACCGTCTAATCAAGCGATTCACGCGCCGGGACCAAGTGAACTTGAACGTCCAGCGGGGGAACTAACGGATGAACCCGTTGTTCGTCCCCGGGCTGGACATGGCTGACGTGGGGATGAAACTCGTCCAAACGGGCGGGATCGGCGCGTTCATTCTCGTGGCCGGCCGGCTACTTCGGCGGGCTAAGGGACTCGCGGCGTATCTGTGGCTATTCGGCGGGTTCCTCACGCTGATCGGGGTGTTCGTCGCCTCGGGCGTCCTCGACGTCGACGTCTCCCGGATCCTCCAGATAGCGCGCTGGGGAGGGGACGCGGTTCGCGTGGTCGCGTCCAGCGTATGAGTCTCCGGGAGCGTCTCGGGTGGGTGGCCGCTGTCGTCCTCGTGGCGTTCCTTGTCGTCCGGTTCCCGCTTCGGTGGTGTTCGCGGACGTTCCGCGGGTGTCACAATACGATCCTCGCGGAGTGGTTCGTCTCTCGCGGCGGCTGGACGGCGTCACTCGTCCACGCTGTCGAGGCGGCGGAGTTCGTGTTCGCGGCCGTCGTCCTCGTGATCGTTGGGGCGTCCGTCGTCCGCGACCGTCTCCCGTTTTAGCCCCCGTAAGCGAACCCGCTAAACCGCTTTAGCGGGGTAGTGGTGTGTCCTCGTCTCCGTTCTCCAGCCGCGTCACGCGTCGAGGCGTCCGTTCTCTCCGCGGGGCGGTCGCGGAGGCTGGGGCCGCTATGGCCCCAGCCGGTGCGGTTTCCCCTTCCCCCTTAGGGGCACTACCGTAGGGGAGGGTGCTAATGTGCGGTGGCGGCGCGGGCGCCCTCGCGGCCATTCTCGCGGGGCGTCGAGGGCTCTACCGGGCGATCGCGTGTCACGCGACGACGGGCGAACTCGCGAAAATTGGAGGTCGATCGTCGAGAAACGCCCCGGTAACACCCCGGTGAAAGTGAATCGTGTAAACCTCTCGACGGCCCGGAGTCATATCTGACGACGGATCCCAGAAACAGCCGAGAGAGGCGCGAAAAGAAGGGAAGCGGGACGGTGTCGCCACTACGAACGACGCGAACGCCGGGGCGTCGAGGCGCTATCCGGGCACCTCTCGGAGTCGACGTTCGCGGATCCTCACGTCCTCGTCTCCGAGGTGGCCGTCGTAGAACGCGACCGCGACCTCACGCATGTCCTCGGGAATGTCGCGGAGGTAAGCGAACTCGTCGAGGCTGTCGTCCGCCTCGTGGCCGCTGTCGGCGTCGGAGTCGTCGTCCGTGTCGCTGGACGTATCCCGCGCCTCGCGTTCCTCGCGGCGCCTCTCCGCGTCCTCGTCCATGTCCTCGACGGTCCGGCCGGGACGGGCGCGGTCCAGTATCTCGCGCGCCCGGTCCAGTAGGTCCATGCTGACGAACACGACGAGGACGGGGTTCCCCAGCCGCTTCACGACTCCCTCACGGGCGAGTCGGGCGACGTGATAGCGAACCGTCGACCGGGCGAGTCCGGTCCGTTCCTCAAGCGTGTTGTAACTCGCGCCCGTCTCCGTGGCGATCACTCGGAGGATGTCGTAGACGGCCGTCGTGGAGTCTTTCAGCGCCTCGCGGTACACGTCGGTCGCTATGTCCTCATACCGCTGTCGGAGGTGTTCACGGCGGCCCGTCGGACGCTGATAATCCATTTCAGGGGCGCCGGGGCCGTCGAAAAAGTCGTCCTCGACCAAGTCGGCGCGATCGACGCCGGCCCACTCCGCATGTGTGGCGACGACGGTCCGGAGGTGATCGATAACCTCGTCCCACTCGTCGACGTGAGGTAGCTGTCCGTCAGCGCCCGCGAACGACGCCTCAAGCTTCGGGTGCGCGAACGGGTCCGTCTCCGGCCGCTTATGCCAGTCCGTTATCTGATAGACTTTCAACTCGGTGGAGAAATTGACGTCGTCGAACCCGAGCAGATCCCAGCGGTCGGACTCCACTCGCGCCTCCAGCCAGCCCTCTTGCACGCGGTTTTGATGCGCGTCTATCTCGGAGTTCCCGCCCCACGAGATTAGTTCCTTAGACTGTTCGACCGTCTCCACGACGGCCGCTTTCCGATCCCGGACGAAACGGTAATGCGCTTCACCCTTCTGGACGCGGCGGGAGTCGTGGTTCCGGTCGCGATCGACGTCGACGGCGTCGTCCCCGTAGACGGCGCGGATCGCGTCGAACATGCGGTCCTCGACGTCGCGGCCGGACTCCGCCCAAGTAGTCCACGCGACGACGCGCGTCCCTTCTCCGTAAGGACACTCCAGCGGATCCCCGCTTTTGAACACGAGGTCACGATACTGCGGCATAATCTCGACGTGGAGGGCAAGCGGAGGCTTCCGCAGCTCCACGCCGTCGTCCGTCTCCACGCGTTCCCGCAGCATGATGTGTTGCTGGTAGTAAGCGCTGTAATCGTCGTCGTATCCGGTCCCCGCTTTCCAGCGCGAGGACTTGACGAGTAAGACCCACTCGCCGGCCGTCTCCGGTAACCACTCCGCGGAGAACTCCGTAGCCGGATACGGTTCACGAGTGTGGTCCTCGACGTTCTCCCTCCAGTAGCGGATCGACTCCGCATACAACGTGTCGCGCTGTCCGATGGACTCGTCCCGGTCGGAGGGCGCGAGGTCGTTAAGGACGTTCGCGACACTCGCGCCGTGTGCGCGCGGTTCCGGAGCGGTATCCTCGACACGATCGACGGGAAGAGAGGCGGCACCGTCACCGCCACTGGCGGCGGCGAAGGACTCGGACTCGAAACTCACGCGTCTACCTCCGCCTCGGGGACAGCCACCCAGCGAACGACGCCGTCGGAGAACTCCAGGTGGACGCCGGTCCAGCCGTGGCCGCTGTTCACGTTCCCTGCATCCGCGTTCGTCGGAAGCGGGTGGACGACGTCCGCCCGGTGGCGTGCACAGACGAACCCGTAGACGACGAGTTCGTCACCGACGCACGCTGATATCTCGTCGTCGACGAGGACGGGCTTCCGCACAAGGTGAGATCCTTTTGTCCCCTCGACGGGCGCCCCACACTCCGCGCAGAGGTGTATACTCGCGTTGGTGGTCGCCGGCTGTCGGACGATCGTCGGCGGGACGATCCCGAACTCTCCGAGGCGGGAACGACTCAAGGAGAGTCACCTCCGTCAGCTCGGACGGGTGCTCCAACGCGTGGGCCGCGGTTTCGGTTCGGGTTCTCCGCGGGATCCGGATGGTCGACGTCGAGTCCGGCGGCACTCCCATTCTGGACTCGGAACGTCGAGTCACACGAGAGGCACCGGTGGGCTACGTCGTCCTCGTCGCCAAAGACGCGGGCGAAACGGGTGGTGACGTGGCAGCCGCAGAATTGGCACTCGCGATCGGAACTCCCGGAGCGGGTGAAGTTCCGGTTCACGCGAGCCACCTCCGGCTACTGGCACCGCTGTACGGGGTGGACCCGCGGGTGGTGAACGGATGAGTTGACGCTGAATTACCCTTATCGGTAGTGTTGGTAGAACGCGGAAATTGGGTGGCTGGGGAGCCAACGGCCCCAATTCCGTCCGGACGGGAACCGTCCGGACCGGATATGGGCCAACGCGG
>JGI12479J12853_1001225_pt1 | contig 11271 bp, 10 predicted proteins | sample A23P3SouthBayCA_2_FD_12853 | JGI IMG/M metagenome (IMG submission 12853) | reverse complement strand
CTTGTGGCATCGTCGCCGTCCAGAGAGCGTTCGAGCCGCTGCCAGTAGCGCTGCGAGGCCCGGAAGAATCGAAAGTAGTTGGCAAACACGTCGTCTTCTGCCGTGTCTGTCCTGGCCGGCCTGGCCCGCGCATCGGCATCGGCCATGAGCCGCTCCGACGCCGAAAGCAGGTGTTCCTGTTGAGCGGTCGGGTCGTCGAGCGTGCCGTCGGCCCAGGCGTCGAAGCAGGCGGTCAGGCTGTCGAGCACCGCCTCGCGACGGTACGTGCGCCAATGCGTCTCGTTGATGAGCCCGCGGTAGATGCGCTGGCGGTCGGGTGCAGTCCGATAGACCTCGAACCACTTGCGCTCCAACAGTTTCACCTGAGACGCGTCGCTGAAGGCCACCGATAAATTCTCGTCAGCCAACCGGTATTCGTGGGCGATGCCCGGCAGTTTGATGGCGCAGTCGGGCATGGGCCGGCCCAATTCAATGAGGTAGGAATCCGACTTCCAGTCCGCGGTTACGCTGATCGATGCAGGCATCCGCTGCTCGACCGTGTCCTCCGACTGGGAGAGTTCGTCCTCCGGCGTGCCCCTCGGGGTTTCCTCAAACGCCACGGTTTGCGGCGCGGGCTGGCCGGGAAGTTCGAGCGACACTTCAATGTTTTGGTGCCCACCTCCGTCCGCCTGTCCCAGGGCCGCCCGGGTGGCGTTGTGAGAACCCACGATGACCCGGTCTGGCAGGCCGAAGGCTTTGAAGTGGTCGAATCGATGCTCTTCCTGCTGGGCAGCGGCCTTCAGCCGACTCAGTTGGACCGTCGACTGCTCCGCTCCCACGATGTTCGACACCACATCTTCCGAAAGACCGAGTCGTCCGTCCTCATCCTGAGAGGGAACGAGAGTGAGCTCGCCCTCCGGACAGGCTTGCTTCAGGTACTCCACGGGCTGGTCGGCGAAGTACGGCGCATAGACCGTCAGTTCCTCCACCCCGCGCCCGGCCAGTTCCTGCATGAGAGAGTTGGTCCGCCCTGGGATGGTCACGTGCAACCGTGGGCTGTCGGGTGCGGCCGTTTGGTCCGCCAAAGACCTCAAGTGCTGCTCGAGGTGGTCGTAGCGATGTTCGTCGGGGGCCAAGAGATGATTCAGAAGGGTCAACAGCGGCCCAGCCGTCCCCTGGTCTTGGACGTCGACGGTCGCGAACGCCTCGCGATTGTGAGCCCAACCGGCCAGCGTCAGATTTGCCGAGCCGACCAGAAGCCGCACGACGCGCTCGCCGCCGGTCATGCCCGAGGCGACGATGATTTTGGGGTGGAAGGCGCCGCGTTGGGGAAAGACCGGGTACGTATCGAAGGTGACCCGCTTCTCCAGCGCCGTGGTCGTGTTGGCGTCGTAGAAGACGCCCACATTCGCGTCGTCGCAGAATTCGGAGGTCGCAAAGACGTCCTGCGCCGAAGACAGCTTCGGCTGGTCGACCGCCAGCGGCGCCAGCACGCTGTCTTCAAAGAACTCCACCGACAGCCCGAAGGTGGTAAACAGCAGCGCATCGAGCTCGCCGATGTCTTCGGTCAACGACTGGAAGGCCTCGCGCAGGGTCTGGCTGGACGCGGTCACACGACCTCCTGGATTTCCGTCTTGAACGTGCCGAGCGCCGGCACGTAGTAGGTGCGGCTCCAGTCCAGGTGTTCGAGCGGGTCCTCCGGCGGCGAGTGGCCGTTGTTGAGGATGACGACCCGGTCGCCCTCAAACGTCACCCACTCGGCGTTACCGCGGTAGTCCGCAATCGAATCCCGGTGGTATTCGCGGACCAGCCTACGAACCACGTCCTCCGCACTCGAGGCCTCCAACACCCGAATGAGCCCTCTCAACCGCTGCCGAGCGATGTTCGACAGCCCCGGTCGATGCATCAACGCCTGGAGCGCCCCGCTTCGCTCCTGCAATTGCTCGATCACCCGTCGGCTCGCCAATTGGTCGATGCCGCCGGTCCAGAGTTGGTCGAACAGCGCCTGAAATCGCAGAAGAATCTCCTCCACGCGGCAGACGTCCTGCACCCGTCTCAATTGGTCTTCGTCCAGGTCGTCCGATTCGGCCAGGCCGTAGAAGATGTCGCGAGCGTGCTCGGCGCCACGGTACGGAAGTTCGAGGTTGCGATAGACGTGGGCGATGAGTTCATCGGACTCCGGCGAGATACCGGCGTTGTCTAAAAGCACGGGCGCGAAGCTCCTCCTGGCCTGCTGACCCCGTACAGCGGCCATCTGCTCTACGCCGCCAAATTCAGACAGCGCCACGCGGTGGTCGTTGGCCTCACGCATGGCATCGAAGAACGAGAAGACGCTGTCCCGCAGCCCCTCGAGCTGCGAGCACTCCGCCACGATGCTGCCGATTTCGTCTGGCGAATCGACCCACCCGCGGTCGTTCAACAACCCCATGGACGTCAGCGGTTGGCGGTAGCGGCCGTTGACGCCCAGGCTGAGTTGGCGAGTGAGAAGTGCATCGGATTCGAACGGCCCGACCATCGGGTCCGGTTCATTCGAGAGCCTGCCCTTGCCCTTGTAGCTGCCGAGCAGAAGCGAGTAATCGTCCAACACCGTTACCGAAGACAGGATGTGCAGCGTCTCCGCCGCCACCAGCAGCCCATCCCGCGCCGCTCGCCAGCGCTCACCATCCGTAAAGACGAACTCGCCCTGCCCCTGCAGGTAGGTGTCGACCAGCCACGTCAGCGTCAGCGACACCCCGAAGTTGGTGGCCCCGGTGCTGATGGTAGAGAAGTGCGGGATGACCCGCTGGCCGAACTGGGTCCAGATAATCTCCAGCCCCAGCGGGTCGCGAGAGGCGGAGGCGGTGAGGTCGGGGTCCGCGGCTGTGAATTTGAAGGAGGCGATAGACATGGATTTGGAGGTAATTCGTTAGTGAGTGCCAGTGGTAGACCGTCGGCTCATTCAGGGTCGAGGTAGTCTCGATAGAGGTGAATTACCCTTGCGGTTCGAGTGCCTGGCACCCCTCATGATTGATCACATCTCCGCCTGAGCTTGCATGCCGAGTGTGAACTCCTACAATTTGTTTATTTTCTCCGCGTAGGAATCTAGCTTTTTCTCCAAGCTATCGGCTATTCGTTCTAATCTGGCCCGTCGTTTTGAAAGTTCTTGAGAAGGCAGTCGGTATAGGGTCCTTCCTCCGGCTCCCTCCAACCGAGTGACGGAGACCCTGAATTCGGCATGATCCGGTACCGCTGTCGCGTTCCAATTGTTGAACATGTTGTGGGCCAGACTCCAGCGAACTGTCTCACTCGGTTCTACGCCGCCCGGTGGCTTGTATTTGAACGATTCCTCGATCCAGGGCACCTCGCTGCTCGGGCTTTTAATGACCCCATGGAAGAATGCGTGAGATATCGCATGTCCGGTTTCGTTCCTTATTTTCAGCATGATTACCGGCTTCAGTGAACCGGTAAAAGGTGGGCGACTTAGTCTGAAGTCAGACTCAAGAATTTCAAACTTTCCTAGATTCTTGCGCGCCTCCTTTGCTTTCGCTTGGCGCTCCCGGAGTTCCGCAAGTTTCGACCTCACGTATTCTAGTTTTTCCTCTATTTTGTCGCGTTCCTCAACGAGGTCTTTCTTTTTTAGATGCAGATTTGCCCGCCAGCCGTTGTCACCCTTCTCAAAATCGACTCGGTATTCATTGAATTTCTTCGAGTCCGCATTCGCGTAGAACTTCCGAGGCCTCGCCAGCCGTTTCCGATCTGAATCTAGATCCTTGAGTTCGCTGACAATGTCGATATCACTAACGGGCTGCGGCACGCCTGAATGTACGGTTGCGGAAGCAGATTCCCCGTCCACTTTAATGTCGGTGATTTTACAGTCCGTGTGTTCAGCACGCGCCTTTCTAACCGCACCCGCTACTGGTTCAAACCAGACGGGAAATCGTTCACCGAATTCAGGGCGGTCGTTCGAGTTCTCCTTCTTCACTTTTCTGTGGGCGAGATCTTCCGAGCGTATGTAGTCCTTCGGGTCTTCATCTTCCGGAAGGCCTTTCGTCTTTAGGGTCTCGAGCCCTGTAAACTTGCAGAGCCACGTCGCTTTGTCGCGAATTTCCGGCTTCTCCGAGCAACCGTTTAGGACTGCTAGCACCAGTAGAATGCCGACGACCGTGATAAAACGGGTACGCATTTGATCCCTCGCCGGGCACTTGCCCGAAAATTCGCCGCTTATGACTGATCTAAATTCACATCCAGTGGTCCGAAAAATGGCGTGGGTTAGCCTCGTCTTCATCTCGCTCGTGAGTGCTGGGGTCTGGCGATTAGAGATGAACTTCATCGCTTCAGTGGGTGGAGCGGTTTCCTTGGGCCGTACCGGCTTCATCATTCCACTGCCCGTGGTCGCGCTGGGAATTCCCTTCCTTCCAAGCGAATAGATCGGGAATTGACATTCATCGCCTCATTCATCTGCCGCATTAGCCGTTTCTTTTCCGCTGGGGAGTCCGCCAAGGCTAGAAGTGGCGACTCAATTGGCCCGGGTGGGCAATAGCTCGGTTCGAGTTCTCGTACGAGTGGTTTAGTTCTCTTCCGGTCGCACGGCATCCTCAGTGGTAGTTCGTCCGGTCCGTATCTCGAGAGTCTGATGCAATCGGACCCATCGTATCCCTCGTCTAGCGGTAAATCAGATTTAGGGCGCAACACCGTTTGAGGACTACTCGCGACGTTTTCGTACATGAACTCCAGGACACGATCGGGAATCTCGGGTGGATGATCAGGGGCTGTCGTGTACCCGTAGGTTCCCAGAGCCGAGAGCCATGCGATTAGAATTGCAACGCCCACCAGGCCCGACCTGACACTTTTTACTCCGACGATCTGAAAGACGGCGGACCTCCGTGGCTGCGCAGTCGACCTCGAAAACTTCAATCTTAGGGACACGCGTCGGGGAACGCGGTTCCATCGCGGCCGTCTTTGCCGCTATGACTTCCGAGTAGCGGCCGGGTTGCGCGTCGCCGCAGCCGGTGGAAAAACGCATTCGCACTCGCCTGCCACTTATCGGACACCACGACTTCCCAGATCAGGCAGCTCCTTTCTACAGAATGGTATCTCTGGTGCTTGGTGGGTTTCATCAGGACGGAGTTGAATGCAGCCCGAGGGGTCGGACTTTGTCGCCGGTCTCAGTAGGGGATTATCGGGGTCGTAGGAGTCCACGCCGGGAGTTCCCATCACATTCATCGGGTGCTTCTGACCAAACGGCGGGGTCAGCACGGGACTGCGGAGTTGTAGCCAGCCGTCTAACGGTGGGCCATAGTGAACAATCGAGCCGAGACACCACGCCAGGACCAGGATGAGCGCAGCGAGTCCCGACCTCTTCGATGTCACGCCCAAGATTTGAAACATCACCGACCTCCTCTGTACCGGACCCTGCCTCGACTGTTCCACCTACAGGGACAGGTGGCGTCGCGCCCCGTTCCATCTGATTGGCGTACCATCTCAATGATCGCTCGCGACCTCGTGTAACGCCGCACGCTGTTTGAGGCCCAGGTAGCCAAATCCATGCAGGCTACGCGATGGATTCATCCGAACCCGTACCCTCTCCTCAAATGCGGCGTGGTGATCGTACAATCTACTGAAGGCCAATCGACCAGACGCCGCCCTCAGCGAGGCCCACATTCAGCGTCGCCCGGTCGACGGCGGCGGAACTAACATTGGAGTCGGGCACGGGAACCGGGTCGGCCACCCTTCGCCACTATCCGGAGTCCCCGTCGTGCAAAAATGCTCCCTGTGACGTGACGTGGAGCGGTCCCTGTTCGGTCAGTTTGCGAAAACTATTCTCCCCGTCGGACACAGGGGTCAACGGTTCGAACTGCTGTTCCTGACTCGACCATGTGGCAAATGACGTCGGGTCTTGCTCCCCGTCTGACGAAGCAGCGTAGAGGGTTCCTCCATGGGACTTTAGGGTCTGAACATTGCTCAGATCATCGCCGGACATGTGCGTCCATTGCCCTTCGCGGATTCGGTAGACCCTAGATGCGTCTCGCCCCGCGGGATTCGAGAATGGGGAGACGGCGACCCAGATGTCTCCTCGATGGGTCGCCAACGCGCGGATTCCGGGGCGCTCACCGTCCGGCGAGGCATTGTACGTCAGTCGAGAAATTCCGTTGTCTTCCGGCTGCCAGGTGTAGACGCCCGCTCCAAGCGCAGCCGGCTCACCCGGTTCTTCGTCATCCGGCCCGGAACCTCCGAAGAACTCCGTCACGCGGTCGAATCCGAGGACGAAACCGTCTTCGTAAACATCGGCTGTCAGCAATTCACCGTACCGGGTGTTCGTCGCCTCGGACCCATTGTCGGATGCAGGCGTCTGGAACGCCCCGGTCGCTTTCCAGCCCTCCGAGCGTCGCCAGATGTCGAGTTCGCTGTCGGGTTGATTCCGCCGCAACATCGCGGGGCCTGCGGGAACCATGGCTCGAGTTTCATCAATGATCTGTCCCTCGGGGTCGGAGTCCCACGTCTTCGAGGACGGCTGCCACGTCCGCATGGATCCGGAGTCGGACCAGAGCTGACCCTCTCGGGCGTAGAGCCGCCACGCAAAAGCCTCGCTGATGGGAATGAAGTTCACTCCGTCGCGGCCGGGTTTCCACGACAGTGCGTGGACGCGAGGTGTTTTATGCACCGCCCCCATGAAGACGCGTTCTCCGGCAGTGTAGAGTCCACCCGGGTAGGCCCAGTCCGGAAGCCGCCTGTTCATGACGACCTCGGTCGTGTGGTCTTGGAGGTCAAATCTCAAGATCTTGCCGCGATGAGTGAATCCGTAGAGCGTTCCGTCGATGTTGAAGAGACCGCCGCGGGCGATGCTGGAGACCGTTTGCGCATCGAGCGGAACCCTCGATAGCTCTCGTTCTGGTCCGAGCTGTAGCAGGACGGTTGGGGTCCCTCCCTGAGCAGGTTTGTCAGTGGACGCCTTGGTATAGAGTCGACCGTTCAGCGCCACCCAATGGATGGAATTGGTGGGAAAATCGACATCAGGGCTGAATTTTGACCAGGACCGGCCCCCGTCGGATGAGACATATATCGAGGGATCCCGCGTCGGTTTGGGAGCCACCAAAAACCCCTCAGCTGCCGTGATGTCGAACATGCCCAGAATCCCGTCCCCCTCGCCCGGAGTGATGTGCGTCCAGCCGCCGGATTCGTTCCGGCGATGAAGCTTGCCCTTGCTGAGATTGGAACCTCCGCGGCTCAGCAACACGAGCTCCCCATTTGTTGCATGGAGTGATTCGATCCTTTTGACGTCTGGGAGTTCGATCTCTTGAAACGCCGCCTTCCCCTGGGGGCTCTCGAGTAGATCGGCCTCCGTATCCTCGTCCAAGTGACCCAGAAGATAACGGTGTTCGTCGGTCTCAGCGTATCGCACGCTATCGAGGCCGCCCGCGACTTTCGACATGATCGGCAGGTCAACCGCCGGATGCCATTCTCCGTCCCCCTCGGTGTAGAAAACGGAGTCATTTTCACCGCGAGCAAAGACTTTGTCGCCCAGGCTGGCGACGATCTCCGCGCCGAAATGGCCCTTTAGCTGGGTCCATTCTTCGGGTCCACGGTCGATGTCCTCCCGGATGTCCGGGTCCGGCGAGGTGTCTTCAGAGATGTCCGAAGCAGTCTCGCCACCGTCGACCGACACGTCTATTCGGAATGAACCACTTGGTATCTCTTTCGTTGAGCATCCGCCTCCAAAGAGAAACGCAGCGGCAGCGATCGCGACCCATCGTGTGCGACTACTCATCTGCCCATCCCAGTGTCGAAAAAACGGGAAGCAAACGTCTATGCGCGGAGTTTAACAAATTCGGGAGTGGGCATGAAACGAATCACCGCGACCCCATCTCAATGATCGCTCGCGACCTCGCGGGTATACGCCGGTGGAAGCCATTCATCTCCTGTTTCCACCAGAGCGAGGATGCGAACGGAAAGTCCAGAACAGTGGTGTAAGAGCAACGAATTTACGCGCGAGTTCGAGTTCCAGTCCCATCGCGGCGGACTATGTGCTCGGCTCGGAGTTCGTCGATGTCGAGACGGTCTACCACGACGACGCCGATGAGCTGAGACGCGTGACCTTTCCATCGGGCGCGGAGCTCGTCGCCCATGACAAGCTATGGAAGCGCACGAGCGGCCCGCGGTCGAGCTCGCGCAACAATGCACCGACGCCGACCTGGTCCTGTTCTGCAAACCAGCACCTCACTACGAGCCAAATGTGAGTCTTCCCGACGGCCTCGTGGAACAATTCCACAGATTCAACCGCCCGGAAAAGTCAACGTACGCGGAACTGGTGCAGGAGTGGGCCGACGAATACGGCATCGAGGTCCCCGACGAGAGGCTTCCGGAACTGAGTGAAATGGCGAGGGGTTTCGATGAGCCCTGGGTCACCGAGGCGTTCAAGCGCGCGACGGTCTTCGGGTGGGAGGACCTCGACTTTGACCCTTTCGAATACACCGCGGAGACATTGCGGCATCAGGAATCATGGTGGCTGGGCTGGAAGGCCTTTGAGGATTTCGACGAGCTCGGAGACACGGAATTCCTCTGGAAAGAGACGAACGTCCTTCGGTTCGACTCGCTGGAAGACGGCTTTGGCGCCGAGCGAGTCGACACCGACGACGTGACATACCACGGCCCTCATCGGTCGCTTCGCGGCACCGTACGCGAGTACATCTCGGCCGGTATGCCGCGCGACATTCTTCTACGAGCGCCCGCCGGTGCCGGCATGACAACGCTGGCGCTCGACGTGGCCACATCTGTGGCCGACCGGACCATCGTGATGGAGCCGGGAGCCGTCCGTCGCACCGACTACGATCAATGGGAGCGGCTGCTGGAGGGGCGCGGGCCCGAGTTTGTCATCTTCGCCGGCGTCACTCGCGGCCGAGGAGTCCTACGGGTTCGACCAAGTCGTGAACATGCGCAGGCCGGACCGTGAGGACCGTATTCAATTGATGGAGAAGTTCGCGGACGAGTTCGACACCTCTATCCCCGAGGACCGCTACGACTTTCTCGACACCATCTTTGTGGAACGCTCTCCCCGCCGAGTTCGTGATGCAATCCTCCGCGCCGGCCAAGTCGGATGGCAGCGCATCGACGACATTCCGGGAGATTCGACCCCCTAATTGATACGACTCATTGAGGAGCTTCAAATGTTAGACGTAGTTGTGAGCGTCCCCTCGCGCCGTTCTTACTGCTTTTCAACAGTAAGGGTATATTCTGATTCAGGTGATTGACACCAATAGGGACAGCTCACAATCAGCAGTGCCTGGTCCCCAGATTCGAGATCGAGGCTAGCATTTAAGCCCTGGGCCGCGATGTATTCAGCGTTGGTGAGGGTTTCAGTGCCACCCGCGGATGGGCACTCATCCGGAGCGTAGTAGGCAGTTGTGTCGCCCGGTCCTGCTATACCCATATCCGCTGAAGAGGAGATTGTGACTTCGTAAGTCCCGTCACTTGGAGCTTCATAGAGAAGCGCGTCGTCACCGGCTTCTCGCCATTCGAGAATCTCGCTCTCAAACAGATTCGGCTTGTCCACCGTGGTGCCGTCGTAGTTCACAGTGGCTTCGGAAGGCAGCTCATCGGTCGGACACTCCGGCATTTCTTCTCCGCCATCTTCGACGTCCGAACCCAAATCCATTGCCGAGTCTTGACTCGTGTCCGAGTCCCGGGCGTCCGAGTTCATGTCCATCTCGGTTGTATCCGCCGCTTCCACGTCGCGGACATCGTTCCCGGAGGGCATCTCCCCTGAATCACAGGCGATGAGATTCGCTGAGACCAGAAAAACAATCCCGAGAATCGCGCATTCACACTGTCGCATGGGTTACCTCACTCGAAGTATTAGTTGAGTCCATAGAGTTGTGGAACTCGGCCAGCGTTTGAACACGGGCACCGCTCTCCAGATAGGTTTTTTGTGAACCAAACAAAGAAGCCAACAACCTGTAGAAAACGATGGCCAAGATTGAGATTAGGATCGATGAGGAGCAAATCGAAGACATCGCCAGCGGACGGGGTCTGGCTGCCTACTGCGTTCGGTGTGGAACGGATTTGCGTCGCGGAGATGAACGACGAAATCCATGGCGGATCTGAAGAACGAAGCGATGGCCGCAAAGGCTGCCGAGGATGTTAGTTCAGGACTTGAGTGGGGCAGCAAAGTTGACCGTTAATCGATACGTCAAGACGCATTCCGGAAGCCGTCCAAGAAGTCTTCTGTCCAGTCGAAAAGCCGTAAGTCCTCGCCAGAACCCGCCACACGGCGGCCGTTTCGCGTGATAGAGTGATGGCTCAACTGGACTGATTCAGGAGCCATCATGACAGACATCGACGCCATTATTGAAGACCTGAAACGGCGGGCCGACCGGCGCACCAACAGCCGCTATCCGGAAGAGTTTCGTCAGGACGCCGTTCGGTTGGTCGACCGACTGCGCAAGGCCGGCTGGACCCAGAAGCGGATCAGCTCGGAGATCGATGTCCCGTGGGTGACGCTGCGTCGGTGGCGATCGAAGCGGTCTACGACTGCGAGATCCGAGACCTCGGAGAGTTTCCGCCCGGTGGCGATCGTCGAGGAGCCGACCGCGCCGGAGGCCGAAACCGAGGGCGTCGCGCTTGTATCGCCGTCGGGCTGGAGGATTGAAGGGCTGACAGTCACCCAGGCCGTGGAGGCGGCCCGGAGGCTGGGATGATCGGGACCAACCGGAAGGTCCGCGTCTGGGCCTACCCCAAACCGTGTGACCTGCGGAAGGGCCACAACGGCCTCAGCGGGCTGGTCCGCCAGGAGTTTGAGGCTGACCTGCTCAGTGGCGATTATTTCCTCTTCGTCAATCGGCGCCGGTATCTGTGCAAGGTCCTACTGTGGGACGGCACGGGTCTGGCGATCTACAACAAACGCCTCGAAGAGGGACAATTTGCCCGGCTGTGGCGCACGCCCGGAGAGCCGATGCTTCAGATGACATCGGCGGAGCTTTCACTGTTTCTGGAGGGCTGCGAGCTGGTCGGCCGCGAGCCGCTGTCCCCTCCTGAATTTGCTCCTTGACCGGGTGATCGGCATGTGATCAAATGAGATCATTATGGCCGATATCGATCTCCAAAACGAAACTGACCTCGAGCGCCTCCGCCAGGTAGCGATTCTGCAGGATGCCGAGATCGGAAAATTGCACGAAGTCGTGGCGCGACTTGCCACGGAGGTCGACAATCTCAAAGAGACCAAGCGCGGCCAACTCCAGCAGGAGCTCCGAGAGGTCAAAGACTTCCTCAACCGCCTTCAGCACCTGCAGTTTGGCAGAAGCTCCGAGAAGCGGACCACCG
>JGI12479J12853_1001203_pt1 | contig 11408 bp, 9 predicted proteins | sample A23P3SouthBayCA_2_FD_12853 | JGI IMG/M metagenome (IMG submission 12853) | reverse complement strand
CGCGGCCGCGGCGATGGCGAGACCCAGCCCGTGACCACCTGAATGCCGGTCGCGGGCCTCCTGGACGCGGTAGAACGGGTCAAAAATACGTGCCAGTTCGTCCGGCGGCACCCCCGGGCCCTCGTCGGCGATGCAAACCGTCACCGCGGGGCCGTCAGCCACTTTCGCCGTGATGCGCACTTCACCCGAGGGGCCGGTGTGGCGCAGGGCGTTGCGCAACAGGTTTTCAAACGCGCGCCACAGCAGTTCCCGGTCGGCGTCCACGGGCAGCGGACCCATTTCGTCCATGTGAATGGGCGCGGCACCCTCCGGCACTTCGTACGCCACGACGTTCACCAGGTCGGTCAGCAGCTCACCCAGGTCGAACCGTTCGGTCGTCAGCGGCACCGCGCCGGACGACTCCCGCAACAGGTCGAGCACCTGGTCGACCAGGGTTTCCAGCCGCTCGCCTTCCAGCTCGATCCGGTCGAGCTCCGCCGTGACCGGTTCACCGTTGCGGCCCCGCGCCAGTTCCAGTGCCACGCGCAACCGCGCCAGTGGCGACCGCAGCTCGTGGCTGACATCCCGGAGCAGCCGGGTGTTGGCCTTTTGCAGTCGTTCAAGGCGCATCGCCATGTCATCGAAATCTCGCGCCAGCAGGCCGAATTCATCCCGGCGACCGGTCAGCGGCGGCCCGACGCGCGCGCTCAGGTCGCCCGTGGCCAGCCGCCGGCTGGCGCTGCCCAGTGATTCCAGTGGCCGGGCGAGGTATCGCGCCAGGAAAAAGCTCACCAGCGCGGCAATGACTGCCGCCAGCAACAGCCGATGCACGATGCCCCGCAGCCCGGGTTCCAGCAGGCTCAACGGCGGCGGACGGCGCAACACCACCAGTTCGTAGCGGTTGCCCTGGCCATCGGCCAGCGACTCGCGCTGCTGGTGGAAACGACGCCCGTCAAACCGTTCGCTAAACCGTTCACGGCCCAGCACTTCACGACCGCTGTCATCGAACAGGTACACCTGGCGACGCATGCCGCGTGGCAGCCCCTCGATCACGTTGCGGGCCGCCGGTTCGCCACCCCGTCGTAACGACTCGGCAATCAGCAGCCCCGCCTTACGGGCACCGCGGTCGAAGGCCACCTCAGGCGTGTCCGGCAGGTTCTGACGCGCCAGGTGCAGGTTGACCATGGCGCTGACGGCGGCAAAGCCGGTGATGCTGAGCCACAGCGCCAGGAACAGTTTCCAGAACAGCTTCGGCATCAGTCATCCCGCCCCGCGGGCACCACGTACAGATAGCCAATTCCGCGTACGGTCTGGATGCGGTCGCCGCCGCCCGGCAATGGACCCAGTTTTCGCCGCAGGTTGCTCATGTGCATGTCGATACTGCGATCAAACCGCACCGGCTCCCGTCCCAGCGCCGCCAGGTAGAGGTCACGCTTGTCGACCACCTGGCCGGCCCGCGCCAGCAGCGCCTGCGCGAGGCTGAACTCGGTGCTCGTCAGCGTGACCGGCTCACCGTCGACGCGCAGTTCACGACTGGCCGGCCGCAACTCGACGTCATCCACGCGTAACACCTCGGTGGCGAGACCACCGGCACGCCGCAACACGGCCCGTAACCGCGCCACCAGCTCTCGTGGATTGCAGGGCTTGGGCAGGTAATCATCGGCGCCCAGTTCCAGCCCCAGGATGCGGTCCAGGTCATCGCCGCGCGCGGTGAGCATCACCACCGGCAGGTTCGAGTCCTGCCGCAGTGCCTTCAGTACCTCGATGCCGTTGCGCCCCGGCATCATGATGTCGAGCACCATGGCATCGACACCCGGCCGGCGCGCGGCCGTCAGCGCAGCTTCGCCATCATGCGCCAGTTGCACGTCGAAACCCTCCTGCTGAAGGTATTCACGCAGCAACTCGGCCAGCTCCTGGTCGTCATCGGCAATGAGGATGGTATCGGTCATCGGCACCGATTCTAGCGCGCCGCCGCCAGGGTGATGCTGGCGGCCGACGCGCTCTTTACACGCTTTTACACGACGCCAAGGAATATCGACACGGGGATCGGGTCTTATGTGTCGTGAGCGCTGCGGCCACCGAAACCGAGCACCGCAGGCATTGCAACCACAGGAGTAACGACATGAATACACGACTGAACCGCACCACGCTGGCCGCCACTGCCATGGCCCTGACACTGTTCGCCGGCACGGCGCTGGCCGGCCCCGAACACGGCCACCACAAGGGCCGCAAGGGACCTCAGGGCGACCCGTCCACGATGGTCCTGCGAGTGCTTGCCCACCAGGTGGAATCGCTCGACCTGACGGATGCGCAGGCCGCGGCGATCGACACGACCTTCAAAAACAGCGAGGTCGACCTGAAAGCCAATAAGGCCGCCGCCCATGAGAACCGCAAGGCACTTCACGCGCTGCTGACCGCCGATGTGCTGGACGAAGACGCACTGGCGTCAGTCGCGCGTATCGAGGGCGACCTGGTGGCCGAACGCATCGTGATCGCGGCAACGGCGACCAGCAAGGTCAAGGCCGAACTGGACGCAGACCAGCTGGCGGCACTGCAGGCGCAGGCTGAGAAGTTCAGGGAACGCGCCATGGCACGTCGCGATGCACGCAACCCATCGGGTTAGGACCTGGCCGCAAAATAAAAGAGGGGCCGGTCGACCGGCCCCTCCTGGGTACTGCGTTTAGTGTCGGTTAAAGCCCGGCGATTACTCACCGCCACCGGGAAGGTGGGTCCAACCAACAGTCCAGTCGTTCCAGCCGTCAAACGCACCACGATATGTCGTTGTGTCGAAGAACTGGTTACCGGTGTCCTGCACCGCACCACCCAACGCCGTTGAACCCGGCATCGGCATGTAGCCATCCAGCATCGGATCGACCTGCTCGTTACCGGAGAACGATGCGCTGTTGAAGTAATCGCCCACTGTGTAGGCGCCGTTGCCATCATCGGCAAACGGGGTACCACAGTTGAGGATCACGCCCATGTAGGCGGCCACGTCGGTGTTCGGGTTTTCCGGGCTGCCGGCAGCGTTCTGGGTTGACGGGCCGTCGTCCCATTCCAGGCAGCTGGTCGGGAAACCATCAACGATGGTGTTCCAGATGCGGCCACCGGAACCGTCCTTGAACAGGATGCCGGAATCGCCGTTGCCATTGCCCAGGAAGGTGTAGTTGGCCACGGTCGGGGTCGCACGCGGATCAGCGTCGAAGCTGTCCGGGTTGCTGGCGCCCTCGACACCGTAGTCCTCACCGAAACCTTCACCGTGAACGACCAGGCCGTACTGCAGGTTGCCGCTGTAGCCGAGATCCCAGTCCACCGCGTCGTCACCACCCTCGGTGACCACCATGTACTTGACGTTGACGTTGCCACCGAAGAACTCGATGCCGTCATCCTGGCCACGGTAGGCCTGCAGGTGGTGCACCTTGGTGCCGGCGCCCACGCCCTGCATGGTGAAGGAGTTCACCTCGGCGTTGGATGCGAACTCGATGCCCGCGTAACGGACCTGGAAGTAACTGATTTCACCGCTGGAATCGAACGGGTCATCGCCGCCGAAACGCTGCGTCTGGTCAAACTCGGAGAAGCAGTTGAACGGTGCTTCCGGGCAGGCGTTGGACGGCGCGTTACCGGACACGACCAGGCCACCCAGGTCACCCGGGTTCGGGGTCGTTCCTTCGATAAAGCCGTCGTTGGGGCTGGTCAGCACGATCGGTGCCGAGGGTGTGCCGTTGGCGAAAATCTTGGATCCGGGGCTGATGTAGAGATAATCCGTGGTCTGTCCCGCACCGATAATCGTGGTACCCGGTTCAATGGTGATGCTGCCGGGGTTGGCATTGTCGTCACCGATACGCACCAGGCCATCCAGCACCCAAGTCGTGTCGTTGGTCAGAACGATGTCTTCGTTGTAGACACCGGTCAGCGTGCAGGCGCGCGGGATGGCACCAAACTCGGTGGCGAAATCGGGGCAGCCCGTGAATTCTTCCTTGTAAACGCACTGCTCACTGAAATTTCTTGACCCGGGAAACAGGTCACCGAGTTCAACGTCGGAGAAACCGGAGTCGTCATCCATGTCCAGGTTGAAATAAACACTGTTACAGGAATTGAACCGGACCGTTGCGGTTCCGATAATTTCCTGCGTGATCGACCCGGGTTCACCGGCAGTCAGGCGAATTGGGACCGACGTACTTTCAAACTGGTTTTCCAGGAACGTGTCCTGCATATAGACCCAGGTCGGCTCACCGGCATCGTTGTATGTGTAAAACGCGGCGAACATTACATTGGTACCATCCGCGCGTGGCGTGATCGTTGTCGTTATGCCCTGACCACCCGTGCCGTAGTTGTTGTTGAACAGGTCGCTCAACTTGAGCGCCGCCGTCGAGTCACCGGCGTAAAGCGCGCCGGCAGCCGCGCAAAGCGGTGCAATGTATCGTAATGAATTCATGTTCACTCTAGCTCCCTCCGGGGATTAATTTGAGTCATTGAATAAAGGACATGGCCGTTGGGCGACATGCGAACTGATACATTACCGATGGTTTGTGACAGTAATATTTCCCAGCGAAGGGAAATCAACTGGTTGTGATGGTCAGAAGCTCCATTCGAGATCCAGGCTGAAGTCACGACCACGACTGTAGGCGCGTGTAATTTCCCCGCCTTGCGTGAACTTCACGTCCGGGTCCAGAAGGTTCTTCAGCTTCAGGCTCAAGCGCCAGTTGTCGCCGATGCGACGCTTGTAGATGAAATCAAGCTGTGGAAACGGCTGCTCATAGATATCAGGCTGGCCCAGCACACCGGCCTGGGTGATGCGTTCGCCAAACTCGTTGTAAAGCAGCGTCCACTCGCTCGGGCTTTCCGGGTTGTAGTAGCCCAGCTGGACATTGAACACCCACGGTGACTGGCCCTGCAGCGGTCGATCCGGGTTGGTCTGGGTGGTCTGTGTAGTGTCGATTTCCACCGTGGAGTCGATCCACGCGTAGTTCAGCGCGAACTGGTAGTTGTCCCAGTCAAACGGGCCAATGAATCCCCAGTCCAGGTCCGCCAGCCAACTCAGCCAGCCAACGTCGCGAATCCAGCCCAGAGACTGCGAATAGTCCATCTCCACACCGGTCAGCTCGGCGCCCAGTGCGTTCTGCAAGGTGATGATTCGCGCTGAACCACCGGACGAAAAGGTTTTCTCGATGGGGTTCGTGAAGTCCTTGTAGAAGGCGGCCACGGAGAAACTTTCGCTTGGCGAGAAATAGTATTCCCAGCGCAGGTCATAGTTCTTCAGCTCGGCGGTCACCAGTTCCGGGTTACCCACGGTGACGATATCCAGCAGCGGGTCCAGGTAAGGTGCCGGCGCCATTTCGCGGAAGTCCGGGCGATTCACCGATTCGGCGTACACGGCGCGGAACTGGGCAGAGTCGCTGTAGGCCCAGGTCATGGCCACCGATGGCAGCATGTCCTGCTGGTCGATGGTACCGATCACCGGCGGCGCATCCGGGTTGGCCAGGTTGGCCGTCACCACTTCCTGGAAATTCTCCTCGTCGCGTAGCCCCATCGACAGCCGGTACTTTTCGTCGAAAAGCATCACGTCCAGGTTCAGGAACATGGCCTCCAGCGTCTGATTGGCGGTGTAGGTATCCGTTGCCCGCGTGGTTTCACGCAGTTGAAGGATCATGGGGTCGATGTACTCGGGTGTGTACAGTTCCGAGTACTCGAGGTCGCGCAGGTCGTTCGGTATACGGCCCTGGAAGGCATAGGTGCGGATACTGGCGAAGCGGTCCCGCTCCAGGTCGCTCAGGCCCGCACGCAGTACCACTGAATGACGACCCCAGTTAAGCGGTAATGCGCTGTCGACGGTCCAGTGGGACAGGTTGTCCTCCAGCGTCGACCAGGCCTGCGAGTTGCTGTCAGATCGCGTGGAAACAATGTATACACCATCCTCATCGTCGTCATCGCGGCGGTACTTACGCGTGTTGGGCTCGTCACGACCTGCGGTGGCGTCGGTGTACTGCCAGTCCAGCGTCCAGCCCTCGAGCGGCAATGCGTGGCTGCCCAGCAACTGGAACGATTCAAGTTCGTTCTCGATCCATTCGAAGGTGTAACGACGCAGGATCTGGCTGTCTTCCTCGCCTTCCTGGATCCGGGTCTCGTTCTCCGTCTGCCGTAGCAGCATGGCGTTGAAACCGATTTCCTGGTCAGTGGCGAACGCCACGCCGGTATTGGCGAACAGGCCGGTGTCGATGTAGTTCAGCGTGCGGTCGACGGTCAAGTCATCGGTCAGCTGCAGGCCCAGGTCGTCCCCGCTGCCGGTCGCGGCGTACTCGCGCCGGATTTCGTTGACGTTTCCCCACTTGTTGTCGTACTTGAACGCTGTCATGAAACCCCAGCGGGCGCTGTCCCCAAGCGCGAACGAGTTACCGAACGAGCCCGACAGGCCGAGGTCGGCCGGCAGGGTCTTTTCATTAACGTCATAGGTACTCTTTGCCGCCAGGTCCTCGCCGAACATCTCGATCTCTTCCGGCGTGAAGCCATCCGGGTTGGTGAACGAACGCGGCCGCAGGAACTCGCCATCAGCAGTAGCCTCGGCCAGCGAATCGGGCAGGTCACGGGCGCCGTCGTCATAGCCCAGCCAATCGCTGTCGCTGCCCTCGTAGCTCAGGCCTTTCTCCCCGGTCGTGCCATCGCGGTACCCGACGCTGGCACTCAGCTTCAGCGTCAGTTCCTGCGGATAGGACACCGTTCGCAGCTGCACGGTGCCGCCACCGAAATCACCCGGCAGGTTGGCCGATGCGGTCTTCTGTACCACCACGGCCTCGATAACGTCGGTCGGGAACAGGGTCAGCGGCACCACGCGGCGGGTGGGGTCGGGGCTGGGGATGACCGCGTTGTTCAGCAACACGCTGGAATAGCGCTCACCCAGGCCGCGCACGTAGATGTACTGGCCGCCGACCAGGGTCAGGCCGGTCACGCGCTTCAGCGCGCCGGCGGCGTCGGAGTCACCGGCACGGGAAATCTGTTCGGAGCTGAGCACGTCGGTCACGCCGTCGGACTCGCGCCGTTCAGCCAGCACCGAGGCCAGCGAGCCGGCGATGTAGGGCTCGATGACCACGAACTCGGGCAGCTCAGAGCCGGCCGGGGTCAGCGCCAGCGCCAACTCCTCGCGGTCGCCCGCGGGCACCTCGATGCCGTCCCGGGTCACCGTGTTGAAACTGGAGTGCAGTACCGAAATCGAGTACTCGCCAGAGGGGACCTCCACCTCGAAGCGGCCGTTGTCGTCGGTACGGATATCGCGCGACTGGCCACTGATGAACACCCGTGCGCCCGCGATCGGCTGGCCGTCGTCGGCGCTGGTCAGCTGTCCCGCCAGCGTTCCCGGGTCGCCCGCCGCCTGCTCGGCCACGCCTGCTGGGCCACGCCTGCTGCCGCCGCGCCGGCCGAGGCGCCGGCGGCCGAGGATTCCACGTCCACCAGCGTGCTCAGGCCGCGGGTGATGTTGACGATCCACTGGCTGACCTCGTCCTCGTTGGCCAGGATCTGCTGGTCCAGCACCACCAGGTCCTGGTCGCGCAGTTCCAGCACGTGCAGGCCCGGGGGTACCGGGAACGTGGCCACGCCGCCGTCATCGGTGGCGCCCACCACCTGCCCGTCGATCAGCACCTCGATGTACTGCTGCGGCAGGCCCTTCTTGAACACGTACAGCGTCATGCTGGCGTCGTCGGCGAGCGCGCCGGTGGCCAGCGATGCGGCAATGACGGCCGCCAGCAGGCGGGTGCGCGCACGCGCGCGGAGGCTTACAGGCATTGCCAGCTGTCCCCTTCACAATCCTGGATGGCACTGCGCAGTTCCGCCGCCTTGCGGAACAGGTCCGGGCGGGTCAGCTGCGACAGGTTGGTTTCGGCGGCCGTGAACTGCCCGGTCTTGAACTGCGCGTAGGCCAGCGCATAACGGATATCTTCATCCGACAGCAGGCCCAGTCGCACCAGGTCCTGCTCCATCGCCGCCGCCTGGGCGAAACGCTGCATCTCCAGGAACAACGCCAGGCGCTGCTTGATCTTGGTGGCCTGGTCGGTAATTGAGCCATTCAGCAGCAACGCCCGGTAAGGCTGGCCGGCGCGCCGGTAGAGTTCGGCGGCTTCGCTCAACAGCGCGTTATCCAGGTGGCTGGCCTCGTAGATCAGGTCGGCGGCAGAGTGCATCTGGCCGCGGTCGATATAGGTGTGCGCCAGCACCTTGTTGACGTTCACATCGGCCGGATAACGGAGCTTCGCCAGTTCCAGCAGTCGCGTCGCCTCGTCCAGCTCACCGCTGGCGCGCATGGCATTGCCCAGGCCGACATAGTCGTCCAGCTTGCCGTCGCTTCGGGCAAGGTATTGACGGCCCTGTTCAGCCGCCTCCTGGTAAAGGCCCAGGTCCATCAGGAAAAACACCTTGCGGCGCTGGAACGCCGGGTCGTCCGGAAATATTTCCGTGGCCTGGTCCAGAACAGCCAGTGCCATCGCCGGTTCTTCCAGCAGCCAGTGGCACTGCGCGCGCATGTGGTAGATGGACGCGACCCGCTGCAGGTCGGGGCCGGCGCGGTCCAGCGCCGAGAGCACATCCCGGTAGCGTTCCAGCGAAAAGTACGCCTGCGCCAGGTAGACATAGACCACCGACTCGGCCTGGCCGGTGTCGACAGCCTGCTCGAAGGCGTCGGCGGCCAGCTCGTTGTCGTTGCGGCGCAGGTGGGCCATGCCACGCAGCGAGTAGTAGCGCAGCAGGTCGGTGTCCTCGGCCTCCAGGTCGACCTGGTCAAGCGCCGAGATGGCGCGGTCGACATTGCCGTCGCGCAGCATCAGCGCGGCCAGGTCAAGGAAGTTCACATCGGACGGGTCTTCGTCCTGTGCCGTGGCCGATACGGCCAGCAGGCACCCCAGGACGATGGCCAGCAGGCCGGGCTTGGAAATCAGGTTCATCACGTCATTAACTCAGGTCGAAGCGAACGCGCTGCTTGGCCCAGGCCCGCACGGCCTTGCCCTGGTAGGTGGCGGGCTCGAAGCGCCACTGGCTCACGCCCTGCACGGCCACTTCGTCGAATACGCCCTCGGGCGAGGATTCCACCACCTCGATCTGCTCGATTTCGCCGGTCACGCCGATCAACAGCGACAGCACCACGTAGCCCTTCACGCCCTGCGCCTTGGCGCGCGGCGGGTACTGCATCGGCGACTGGAAGGTCGCGCGCGGCGGATCGTCGACGGTGTCGTCGGTCATGACCATGCCGTCAGCGCCGCCCAGCAGGTCGCTGTCCAGCGCGTTCAGGTCGGACATGTCGAAACCGGGCAGGCCGAAATCGATGCCGGACAGGTTGCCGGAAAGGCCAGCCAGCGGTGGCGGCGGCGTGCGCGGCGCCCGGCGCGGCTTGGGCTTCGGTTTCGGCTGCTGCACCACCTCTTTCTTCGGCGGCGGCTTGCGCTCGAACACGATCTGGTCGCCATCGTCGCCGGCATTGCGGTCCAGGCCGTCGGCGAAATGGTTGATCAACACCACCATTCCGAGCACCAGGATCGAGCCCAGCACCATCGAGACGAGGGCGCTGGCCAGTCGTTTCATGCGGGAAGAGCGCTTCATGTCAGCCCGCCCCCGCCTCCTCGACGGTGGCCACACCCACATCGGTGGCGCCGGCCAGGCGGGCCTGGTCGACCACTTCCACCAGGCGACCGGCGGGAACGCCGTCGTCGGTGATCACCAGCACCGACTTGCCGGTACTGGCCGCCAGCAGGTCGCGGATGCGGCTCTGGATGACCCACACGCGCACGGGCTCGCCGTCCAGGTAGATATCACCGGCATTGTCGATATAAAGGCGGATGGCCTTGGTCGACGCCGTGGTTGCCGTGCTGGCGGCCGGGCGGTTCAGGTCCAGCTTCATGTCCTTGACGAAGGTCGTCGAGACCATGAAAAAGATCAGCAGGATGAACACCATGTCGATCAACGGCGAGATGTTGATGTCGTCGACGGTGTCCTTTCTTTCGCGATAACGCATGTCTTCAGCCTCCCACCGGGACGGCGCCGGCGGCGGCCATCTCGTCGGTGTGTTCGGCGCAGAGGATGTCTTTCATCTGCGCCAGTTCCAGTTGCATGTCCTGCTGCTTGCGGTTCAGCATGCCGTTGACGATCAGGCCCGGGATCGAGACAGCAAGGCCCATCTGGGTGGTGAACAGCGCCTGCGAGATACCGCCGGCGATACCGCCCGACTGCGAGTACAGCGACATGTCGCCGAGCGAATCGAAGGTCTCGATCATGCCGATGACCGTGCCCAGCAGGCCCAGCAGCGGCGCCACCATGACAATGGTCTTGATCAGCACGTCGAAGCGCTTGATGTCGCGCTCCTCTTCCCAGAAGGCATCGTCCAGGAAGCCGCGCAGCTCGATCACGCCGCTGCCTTTCAGGCGCAGGCCCTTGCGCGCCGCGCGTACCATTACGCCATCGCTTTTCGGCGGCTTGCCTGCGGCCAGGCGTTTCGCCGTCTTGTCCAGCAGGTTGCGCGCGCCGCGTGCGGTGCCGCGCTGCAGTGCCGCGAAGCGGTAGCCGATGGCGAACCACAGCACCACCATCAGCACGATCAGCGGCGGCATCACCCAGCCGCCGGCCTCGACGTACGACAGCAGTTCAGAGATGAACGAAGCGCCCATGGGTCAGGCCGTCCGCCGGTGTTCCTTGAACTGGTTGATCACCCGCAGCGCGCCCTTCTCCATGCCGTCCTTGATGGACTCGGCCCAGCCGGACAGCACGTTGCCGAACAACAATGCAGGGATGGCCACGGCCAGGCCCAGCTCGGTGGTCACCAGGGCGATGGAGATACCGCCGGACAGCAGCTTCGGATCACCGGTACCAAACTCGGTGATGATGTCGAAGGTGGTGATCATGCCGGTGACGGTACCCAGCAGGCCCAGCAGCGGTGCCACCGCGGCGATCACCAAGATGATCGCGCCAAAACGGTTCAGGTGCGAAGACTCGTGCAGGATGGCCTCGGATATGATGTCCTCCAGGTGGTCACGGTCGCGCTCCAGGTTGCGCACGGCAGCGCCGACAACGCGCGCCGTCGAGCCCTTGAAGTGCTTGCAGGCCTCCAGGGCGCCATCGATATCACCGGCGCGGACCTTGCTGCCGACGCTGTCGACGATCTTCGACGTCGAGGCGCTGGCGCCGCGCAGGAAGAAGAAGCGCAGCACGACCAGCACCAGGGCGAGAATGCCCAGGCCAACGATGATCCAGCCGATGGTGCCGCCGGAGTTGATGACGCTGAGGATGGTCTTGCCTTCCTTCTCCTCGATCGCCTGGGTCTCGTTTTCAAACAGGAAAATGCCCAGCTGGCCAGGCGGGTTGCCGGCGGCCAGGGCCTCGGCCGTGGCCTCGGCGGGCGTCGACCAGACTTTCAGGCGACCTTCGCCGGCCGGCGCCAGTGCGCCGCCGCCCTGCGGGCT
>JGI12479J12853_1001185_pt1 | contig 11471 bp, 18 predicted proteins | sample A23P3SouthBayCA_2_FD_12853 | JGI IMG/M metagenome (IMG submission 12853) | reverse complement strand
CGGTCGATGAGCCGATCGGGGGCCCGAAACTGCACGCGCTTCTTATCGGTGCTCATGATGTGTACATTGTGAGCCAACGCACTTAGCCGTTTTCGTGTGTACGATGTGAGCCTCACTCGGCCACGAGATGCTCCTTGAGATCACGTGTCCAGTACGTTGCGAGCCCCCCTGGACTACAGTGCTCGCACAGTTGCAACGGGCCTTCGAGATGCCCCAGTTCCACGCGAAATCGAGTGAGCGCTGCGAGCGTGTCAACGACGAGTCCACACCCGTCGCAGGCGTAGTGATCGCGCTCGTCGGGATCCGGCCCCGACTGGATCGCACAGTCGACACAGATGGGGTGAGTAACCCGATCATCCTGACCCCACGTATGCGCCTCGCCAGCCTCGGCGCCGGGCGGAGTGTCGCAGAATGCACACCCCGTGAGCGTCTGCTGCATTACTCGGCCTCCTCGTCGGCATCGCAGGCGGCCGTCCAGCCACGGTGGAAGACGGCTAGCTGCGTCAGTGAGTCGAACGCAGTACCACTCGGTTCGTGAACGAGAACGCGGTCCTCGGGAACTGGAGTGACGACGTCCGCGTCGAGGAGCTCGTTGATCTGGCTCTGGGCCGTCGTGTCGTCGATGTCCGCCGTGTTGACGCCGGCGACGTCGCGGTCCTGTGCGAGGAGCTCAGTCTCGAACTGTTCATAGTCGGCACTCGTGTCGTCATGTGGATCGGGATCATCCATGGTGAATCACGCTGCGCACGTTGTCGCGCGCTGCACGCCTTCTGGCGCGGATAAACACTCCACGCGAGACCGCGGCCCTTACTCGCTCCAGAGGGCCGTGATCCGGTCTTCGATTCCGCCGACAACAAGCGTCAGCACGTCGTGATGGTCGGTTAACCACGATGCGTCGTCACTGGATAGCAAAGCGGTCGTCAATAGCTAAGGAGCCGCTGAGAGCCTGTTGACTCACTCGTCTTCGAGCGCGGCGTAGATCTCCGCGTGGCGGCGTCCGTCAAGTTCCCCCATCTCGAGGGCGATCTGGTGGCGTTCAGCGTCGTTCTCGGCCGCCTGATACCGCTCGTACAGTCGGCGGACTTCTTCATCGACCGTCGCCGAGGAATCGGTGCTGGACGCCATCTCTGTATCGAACGTACTCATTGTGTCCCTTTATCAGTGGCGACGAGCTGGTTGATGCGTCGCCACTCGAAGTACGCGTTGTTCCGCTTGTAGGTGGCCGGATGACCGTCATGGCGTATGACGATGCCGAGTTCTCCGAACCAGCTGAGGTATTTCCGGGCAGTCTTCGGGTCACACTCTGCTCGTTCGGCGATCGCGCTTGCCGTCGTCGGCTCCCGGGTCTGCAGGATGGTGCCGTAGATGCGTTGTTCGACGTCGTCCTCGCTAAATGGGTCGTCGAAAGGAGGGGGACCGTCCGTGGACGCTGTGTCGGGCATACGTGTTCTTACGGGGCTACGAATATCGTTCTTACTTCGAGGAAGAGTTCCTCGACAAGTGAGGCGTACTGGGTGCCGCCTGGTTGGCTTCGAAAGGAGCACCGCCTTAACCAACAATCGGTCCAGACTCAGCGAGTTGTTGGTTAACTCACGTTCGGTCAGCGCATCTGGAGCTTTCGAGCCGGTTTTACGCTGAACGTATCTGGGTTGTTGACTGGCACGTCGTGACTGCGATCAGTTGCCTGGGACGACGACCGAGTGAGCCGGGTGATGAGATCCTCACGAACAGCCCGCCGACTGACCGTCGACTCGTGCCACCCAAGTCGTTCATCGTAGTGCCGTTTCCGGAACATCTCGCCGTTGTCGTCGATGGGGATGAACTGGGTTCGCTTTGCTCCCCATACGTTCGTAGAGACGTACTCCGCACCGACCTCTTCGTGGGTGAGTTCCACGAGGACACACTCGACGAATGTGACGATTGAGAGCTGACTTCTCTCGTTGGGAACTGTCAGTTCGAGATCCGCCCACGGCGCATCGCTTGATTGTTCTATCTGTTCGCTACGTAGCCGCGATCGCTGTCGCTCGTGTTCTGAAGACATAGTGGTTCCGTGGGCGCCTACTGCGCCCCTCACCCCTCTTGGGGGGTGAGAAAATCCACCGCGAATCGCGTCACCATTCAATGAGTGGATTCTGATATGTTTGCTATAGACATTCGTCGTTTGATGGCCCCTCGGCCGGAGAGAGCCAGCGGCGTTTGCACCAGTGTACCCTAGCCTTCCTTTGGAATATTTTGGAGGTGCAAAGGGTATCAAAACAGCCTCAGATTCAACAATAGGTCCGTCGGGCTGTTTTTAGGCGGTGGAAATGTCCTCGACGAACCTCAAACTCGGCTTTCCGGGATAATTGTGCTTGACGAGGTGGTGAGGGCCTCGAATTCGAAGGAATCAGTATCATATATTGGCCGCACTCGCCAACGACAAATTTCAGCAGCTAACGATGGTTAGCTGCGACTCGTGGAGAATTCATCCCTATCGGTCGAATATAGGGGATATAGAGCCTGAAAAGTGCGTGACGGGTATTCTTACCTCCCCGTATCACCTCTCCGATAGAAATATCGAAGCTATGGTAATTCCCTCATACACGCCGAAAAAGAATCGCCGGATCGGCGGCTCGCCATGCTCGCCGTCGCGGTCGCAAGAACATCACCGCCGAAGACGTCGCACAGGCGAACGAACGGCATCAAGACCGCGAAGAACGTGGACGGCGTCGATAACGACCGACCACGGATCCGTCCCCGCCAGGTCCTCCCGAGCGACTGAACCATGCCAGCATGCAACGATTGCGGTGAGTCCGTAACGTCACGATTTTCCCGCGTCTTCGGGGACAACGAGGACAACATCTACGGTTGCCGCACCTGTTTGCCAGTCACAGCACTGGTCGAGGGACAGGCGTCACGGGATACCTCGTAACGGCGACGAATGCTCCCGCTCTCGATCGATGCCTGGCGTCAGTGTGGTACTCATCAACAAAACATGACACCGACACGCGACTCCGTTTCAGAAGCAACGCTCTACGTATGCCGCGATTGTGGAGACGGCATCGAAGAGCCCGACACGAACATCTGTCCTCACTGTGGCGGACGGTTGGTGAACAGTACTGTCCCACACGATTAGCAGTGCAATCCGACGGACACCTATATTTTCGTTGGAAACACCATAGCGTAACTTCCCTCGTGAAAATTTCCTGCTGGGCCTCTGGACGGAGGCTCAACGAATCGAAGATCGGTTCGCCAGCTCGGTTTCCACGTGATCGTCGATGCATCTGATCTCGTTCTCTCACCCGAGACGAGACCTCTTGTAGTGCCGCTGCTCTACAGTCTAGCAGAATGCGTCTCGTTCTCTCCATCGACGGGACTGTACTCGTACCAGAACAGAGTCGACAGCAGTTGGAAGCGTACGCCGGCGTCATCACGACACTCGCAAAAACGCACGATATCTGTGTCGTCACCGGGGGTGGTACCCTAGCGCGCGAGTACATCGATGCCGGTCGGGCTATCGGAGCGAACGAAATCGAGTTAGATCAGATCGGTATCGACGTCACGCGACTCAACGCCCGGCTGCTCATCGCGGCGATCGGGGAGGCCGCCATCTTAGCGCCACCGAGGAGCTACGAAGCGGCGAATGGAGCGCTCCGTCGTGGCGACATCGTCGTGATGGGTGGCACGGCACCAGCCCAGACAACTGACGCAGTGAGCGCCGTTCTCGCCGAATACGTCGACGCAGAGCTTCTCATCTATGCGACAAGTACCCCAGGCGTGTTTAGTGCTGATGCGAACACTTGCGCGGACGCCGAACCGTTCGACGAACTAACTCCGAGTCAGCTGGTTTCCCTCATTCTCGATATCGACATGGCCGCAAGGAGCAGTGTACCGATTGACCTTCACACTGCGAAGATGCTTCAACGGGCGCAATGCGAAACAATCGTCCTCGATGGAGGCAATCCTGAGAACATCCTTACTGCTGTTCGAACGGGTGAGTTCGAGGGAACGAGGATCATACCCAATCAGAGAAACGACCCCCTATCGTGAGACAGGACGGGGAGTTATTCCCGTAGAGAACCAACCACGACTATGTCTCACTATGAGGCGTCCTTCGAGATAGACTCGAAGACTGATTCCTACGCCGCTCGACGCATACTGGAACGGGTATACGATACGATTCGAGAAGAATCACGGAGTGTTCGAGAGGGAACAGACGACGCCGATGAACTTCTGGAAACGTTCCGGACGCTTCGAGATGCAGCGAAACGTCCAACAGCAGGCAAGCTGACGATCACCTACGAACAATACGACGACGAATTCGAGAACTGAGCTCACAGAACAGCCATCACCGGGAGAGAAACGCAGCCTCAGTCTGCAGTCCGCCAGCGTCCCCCGAGTTCCTCACGTTCGAAATCGTCATGTTCTCCATCGCGAAAGACTGTCACACGACCGTTCTCTTCGCTCAGCGTTACGCTGGCAAGGACCTCTTCTCGGAGGGAGACTTCTAACGCACTGAGGTGTTTGGTCCCCATCCAATCGGCATAAGCGAGGGGTGGCTCTTCGACCACTTCAGTAACATTTGGAGTCCGAACGCGAACCATCTGTTCTTGGATCGTCCGATCCGCAGCAATAACGACTGCCCCATCGCAGCTAAATGCCACGTTGCGGGCTGCGTCGATGAACTCATCGGAGGTGATGGCGACCGACCCACACTGGTCGACGGGCCACATGTTGTCCCCCAGCGGATCGGTGTATCTACCGAAATCGATGTCAGCGACGACAATAAAATAGAGACTCGGTCCGGTTACATATGGTTCGTCCCACCGGTTGAATGAGAGACTCAAACTCTCCGCGGTATATCTGAGGATGTCGACAGTTTCTGGGATTGTGGCATACTCCGCTTGACCGCTGTTGGATTCTATGATAACTCTCTCACCGGCCTACTCGATTCACGTAGAGAATCTGTTTGAATGCTCTGCCCGTGAGAGAGATTACTAACGTACACCGCCGCCACTTACATACCCACCATCTGTCGACGTCGTACAAACACTCATTCGCTTTGCACCCCTTCTAGGAACATGGCCGAGTTTCCAGACGAACGACAGCTCGTTCTTCGGGCGCGTTCCCAATTGGACCAGTGGACGAAAAGTGCCCGGATGGAGGCGTACGCTGAACTGTTCGAAGGTGATGATCCTCTCCTCTCTCCTGAAGAGATGCAATTGCTCGATGCGCTCGACTCCGAACTGGAGCGAGAGGGTGGCGATGGTGTCTGGGGAACCGATCAGTACGGCATTCACACAGCGGGGACCTCGAGCTCGGAGACCTCACTCGGCGTCGTCTGTGTGTACCACCCACAGATCACCAAAGACTCCGTCCTTCGTGGGGCAGACGATCTCGACGACGAGACTGAAGAGCGACTCAACGCAGCACTCTGGCAATACAGCGAGCGCGTCGCGACACTCATTGAAGAGCAACTCCACGAGTTCACCCGTCAAACGCAGAGTTAGGCGCAGAATCAGGTTCAGCTCCGCATTGACAGTTGGTGGGGTTTACCTACACTCAGGCGCTAATGCAACGTTCTCAAGGAGCAACTTATCCGAATCGGACGCCTACGCGTAGGGATGCAAGACGACAAACGAGGCCAAGACGAGGACAATGACAACGAACAGCCAGAGCGGAAGCGAGAGGAGGTCCGTGACCGCGCCCACGAAGACAGAGCGATGAGCGGCGACCCCGGTGGGCGGCTTGGTGACCTCGATGAAGCACTCGAAACCCAGAACTACCCGACTACGACTGACGAACTGGTTGAAGCTTATGGAGACTACGAGATCGAAACACAGGGCGGAACAGAGTCCCTAGAAAAAGTGCTTGCCCCAACTGATAACCAAACGTACGACTCCGCCGATGATGTTCGAAGCCGGCTACTAGGACTGATACATCGATAGCGAATCGGCTCGCGATGTGATAGACCACGGTACGGATTAGTATCTCTACGAGTCACTTCAGAGGAGTACGACCTGCGCCAGTCCGAGGAATATGAAGAATCCGAGGACGTCAGTTGCGGTCGTAATGAAGATAGTTGCCGACGTTGCCGGATCGTACCCGAGTCGATCCAGAATGAGCGGAACGAGCGCGCCGAAGAATCCGGCGATGACGAGGTTGAACACCATCGCGATGCCGATGACCAGCCCCAACAAGGGACTTTGGTTGAACAGGGTGGCAATGACGGCCACGATACTACCGGTGATGACGCCGTTTGCACCCCCCGCAAGCACTTCGTTGCCGATGGCGCGCCTCCCTGTTCGAAGCGAGATCTGCTCCAGTGCGATGCCGCGGACCGTCACGGCCATCGACTGGGTGCCGGCGTTCCCACCCATTCCAGCGACGACCGGCATGTAGATCACCAGCAGCGTCAACGCCGCGATCGTGTCTTCGAATAGCCCCACAGTCGCCGCCGCGAGAAAGGCGGTCCCGAGGTTGATGATGAGCCACCTGTACCGCCGGCGAACCTTCTCGAAGGCGCCATCGAGAACGCTCTCCTGCTCGTCGACACCGGTGAACTCATAGAGCGTCTGGCCGGCCTCTTCTTCGATAGCCTGCAAGAGGTCGTCCGCATAGATGACGCCGAGAATGCTGTCGTCTTCGTCGAGAACGACGATTTCACTCTGCGGGTTGGCCCTGAACACCTCGATGACCTCCGAGTCGGGCTGTTCGTATCGAACCGTGGGAGCGGGGCGAAGATACTCGGTGATGACCGCCGCCCCGTGGCCAGTCAGGGCCAGGGTATGGCCAGGTAACTCGCCCACCACCTCGTCACCATCGGTGACGAAGACGGTCGGGAAGCGCCCCGTTCGGGCCTCGTGGCGTCGGACGAGCCGTGCCACCTCTTCGAATCCCTGCTCCTTGTCGACGGTGACGTAGCCGAGATCCATCATCCCGGCGGCGCTGTCCGGACTGAACTTCAGGAGGAACTCGATCCGCTCTCGTCGGTCGGTAGCGAGCTGACCGAGTACGGCCTCCTGAGTGTCCTCATCGAGTATTCCGATTACGTCGGCCGCATCGTCGGGGTCGAGTCGGCGGACGAATCGCCGTACCTCCTGGCGATCCATGTCGTCGAGTACGTCTCGTTGGATCGACTCTGGAAGCTGGAAGAACACGACTCGTTGTCGTGCCCACGGTAGTGCCTGGAACTCCGCACCTGGTGTCTCCGAGGCAGCTATCTGTTGGTGGACATCGATCGTGAATTCTTGCATACAGTTACCCTCTCTCGCGTCGCACGAATCCCAGACACCGACGTGACGTAGCGGATTCCGGGGTGTTTGAACCGATAGGAAGGAAAACGCGGCACATAGCTCTCCTTACCCCCGAGATCGTTCGTGTTCTGGGGCAAGGTTGAGAAACACGTCGTCCTCTGTCCCACACTCCGGACAAGTATGCACGAAGTGAAGACCGTCCTCATCACGCTTTTCTATTCGCCATTCCGACCGGGCACGGGCGACATTTCCACACTCCTTGCAGCGTTTTGGATGATCCTGGAGGTATGTCTGCATGAAGTCGATGAACGACTGCGTTCCATGGCGGTGCGTCGGCATACTCTGCTCATACGATGTGTATGGGTATCAGCGTGTTCACCCCTTTGGCACTCTCTCAGCTCGTCCAGTTGAACCGTCCAGTAGCGAAGGAGTGACAGGGAGGATCGTTCATCCCGGTGCGACGGCGACGTTCCGATCGTCTACTGCCCAGGGAACAACACTAGCCGGCCCGCCAAGAAAGCGAAGTACAGCCCCAGCATATAGCCGCCCTCTGTCCGTGTGAACTCTCCCTCTCGCCAGTACAACGCCCAGCCGAGCAGCCCTACGCCGGCGATTAACTTGAACGGGAGGTCCCACAGGACGACGGACGACGGGACGGAGTAGGTCGAGAGAGCACCGCCGAGGCCGATGCCGACGAGGGGGTTGACGATGTTGCTCCCGACGAGGGTCCCGAGCGCGACGTGGGGCGACCGTCGTCGGATAGCGTCCATCACGGCCGTCAGTTCCGGCAATGCGGCGGCCACTCCGATGGTTACGACACCGACCATGGAGCCACCGATAGCAAGCGTATCGACGACTACCTCGACGACCGAGAGCATTAGCGAGGCGGAGAGCAAGACGAGGACGAGCAGACCCGTGGCAACCACAGTGTCTCGACGTGGGTTTTTACTCGGGGCCTCTCTGAGTGATTGGGTTGGCTCTCGACGAGTGATTATCGCGCCGACGTAGATCAAGTAGAGACCCAGTAGCAGGACGCCGTCGAGTCGACTAATCGTTCCATCCCAGGCGACCAACATGGTCGCACCGATCGCACCGAGCATCGGCAGATAGCTCTCGTAGACGAACCTCCGGGAGACGTGAACGGTGCCATACCCGATGAGAAGAACGCCGACAAGGAGGAGCTGCTGGACGGTCGAAGAGCCGGTGTTCCCGCCGATGACGACGGCCGAGGTAACCTGGTACTCGAGGACACCAGAGAGAATTCCGAGTGACGCGATGAGGTGAGAACTGAGTTCCGGGAGACTCGTACCCAACGCAAGGACGGTCATCCCAACGAGAACTTCGTCGACGTCGTAGTACTCGGCGAGCGCCAGCAGCCGACCGATCGCCCGACTCGCTGCGGTCACGAGCGTGTACAACGCGACCGTCCCGATAGCAATCTGTGTCAGCAACCCGCCCGAGACAGACATATTAGCGCTCGGCTAGCCACGTGTCGTCCCAGTCTCGTTCGTAGTCGGGATCGAAGGGCTCGAGGGTCCAGACCGGACAGTTCTCGCACTCCCAGACTCTGTAGACCGTTCCGTCTCGAATCACGACCCCGACAGACGCCCAGGCGTGGGTTTCGCAGGTTGGGGCCTCAGACATATATGGACCTACAGACGATTGCTGTCCGAAAAAGCCTTTCCGCAGGTCCAATCAGCCTGTGCTGGTCGGATACGTTGAGGAGGTCAAACCAACGTTGGGATGAGACGTTGCTGGTCAGCCATGGAAACGTTCCTACTCGTGGACTGAGCGGCGAAACAGTTACCCACCGAGCCACCACCCGTAAAGTTGCTCCTGCTCGTCACTGTCGGGACGCTTCTTCGACTGGCCGTAGGTCTTCCCCTTGAGGAGTTGGCGTTCGACCGCGTTTGCAGTGAGTCGGAGGGCGTGGGCAGCACCATACCCCTCGCCATCGGCCGTGAAGTAACCACGGTCGGTGACCAGCCGAATTCGTGCCAGAACGAGTGGGACCCCCCGCGATTGCTCCTTGTGCTCCTGCAGCTCGATGCTGGCCTTGATCACGCTCATCTCACCGTACTTCGAGGCCATACTCTCTATCAGCGCGGAGACGTCATCGTAGTCCATCCCCTCCAGCAGGTCCAAGCCGAACACCTGCACGGCGTTCCGGTCATCGCGCTCCCAGGTGAGCGCCTCGATGATGTCCGTCTTCGTGATGATACCGACCGGCTCACTGGAGTCATCGGCTGTGACGACGAGCGAGGAGATCCCCTGCTCGAACATCGTTTCGACGACCTTGTCGAGCTGGGCGCTCCGCTCAACCGTCGCGACTGTGTCGGACATCAGATTCCGTACCGGGAGATCGAGAAGGCGGTCGGAGTCGCCTTCGCGGGCACCGAATCCACCGTGGCTGCTCCCAGAGCGTCCGCCGCCACCGAAACTCCCCGACGACCCACCCTGGCTCTTGCTCCCGCCCCGCGTCGTAAACTCGATAACGTCGTAGAGGCTCACCATTCCCGCGAGGTCGTCCCCGTCGACGACGGGGAGATGAGCGATGCCGGCTTCTCGAAGCATATTGAGCGCTTTTCCGATTGTGGTCTCAGGGGTCGCACTGATCAACTCCGTTGTGTAGGCGTCGTCGACCGTCACCGCGTCGAGAAACGGACGGACGGCCTCGAGGACCGCATCGCCGGTCACCACCCCGATGACCCGGTCGTCGGCGTCAAGTACGGGGAGCGTTTTGGCGTCGCTGCCAATCATGAGCCGCGCGACCTCGCGGACGTCCTCGGTGCGGTCGACCGTCGGGACGTGCTGTGCCTGTGAGCCGACCTTCGCAGACGGCTGGTTGGACGATGACGCCAACTGTCGGCGACTGACGACGCCGCGATACTCGTCGCCGTCTGTGACGACGACGGCATCGAGTTCTTGATTCTCGAATGCGCCGGCGACCTTCGAGAGCGGCGTCCCGATATCGAACTCGGTGAACTTCGTGGAGAGGATCTCTGAGATATCCATGAGTAACTCTCTAGTGGGAGGGTTGCTGGACGGTTATGCCTGTCCCACCCCTGAGTCGAGTGGTGGAGACGTCCGAAGGGCCGCGTTAGGGCGACGAAGAATCCAGCAGTCCAACGAGAACGGCATACCTGACAGCGACGATACCCCATTCGGCTATCACACTCACGTCGCTACGCGAGGGAGCTACGTGCGTTCAACCGTCGCATACAGGCGAGTGATATCCGCAACCCGACTCGTCTGAACGCCCCACTTCCACGCATCGTCGTCGCGCTACCCGCGGAGCAGTACGTTCATTTCTATTCACCACGAACCCTTTTCTCATGCCGGTCAACGTTCTCGTCGCCTTCGATGGCTCTCCGCTTTCAGAGCGTGCGCTCACATACGCTATCGAGACCTTCCCCGACGCGTCCATCACATCGATGTACGTTATCAATCCGATCGACTCGGTTATCGACGTGGAGGTTGGCGGCTTACCAGTCGCCGAAGACTGGTACGAGAATGCGAAAGAAGAGGCAACCAGAATCCACACGACGGCCACGAATCTCGCGACGGAACGGAATACCGAACTCGTTACCGTCACGGAAGTCGGCAAACCGGCACGAGCGATTCTGGGATACGCTGACGACCACGGCATCGATCAGATCGTCATGGGCAGTCATGGCCGCTCAGGAGTCGATCGTGCGCTCCTCGGGAGCGTTGCCGAGACAGTCACCCGTCGAGCACGGATCCCGGTGACGATCATCAGCTGAAGCATCCTGACCAGAAGGACAGGGGAGGAGAACCACAGTGTCGAGGACCCGCTTCGTCTGCAGTCAGACAGGGACACAATGATAGACCGACAACACAGAACCACGATGCAGTGTTTGGAGAGATCGCGTGACCGTTACTGAATCACCCCCGCTCTCGACGTGTGCTGTCCAGATCGAACGACGAGGTGGTCGCGGCGAAGCGGGAGCGCGAGCACTCGAACGACATCTCCAGAGTCTATCCGGCGTCCACGACGTCGACGTCTCGTTCCGAACGAGGAGCGTTCGAATCACTTACGACGAGAGCGTCACCTCGGAGGAACAACTTCGAGAAGCGGTCCGCGACCGCGACGTCTCGATTCAGGACGAGTCCGGCACGGCACCCGACGAGGTGACCACCCGCTCGGACCTCAGGCAGGAGGCAGTGTTCGTTGGGCTGACGCTGGTCGGCATGGTGACCGGCTTGGCGACAGGG
>JGI12479J12853_1001183_pt1 | contig 11488 bp, 10 predicted proteins | sample A23P3SouthBayCA_2_FD_12853 | JGI IMG/M metagenome (IMG submission 12853) | reverse complement strand
GGCAGTTCCGTGAAATTGTCCTGATGTTCGCCCTCATCAATATAGAATCGCTGTGTGAGCCTCTGTAACCGTGACTCAGTATCTATTCAACAGAGCAACATATACCAGTTGTAGATGTCTGAAATCGTCCACTTACGTATATCTATAGATTCATTGATTGAATAGATTTCTCCGTAGCTATTCCTCAGTCACGTGTAGTTTGCGGGCATGTTTTACGCAGAAGAATCCAGACTCAAATCCTTCCTTCCAGATATAGTACGCTGCGTCGCCACCACATGTTCCACATCGACGGTCTGCACTACTATCAGACAGTCGACGGATGACATCAAAGTCACCATGTGCGAACGTAGCCCAGATGTCTTTCAGCTCTTCACGGCGACTTTCGAGGACCTCTGGTGGGAAAACAGCGCGAGTCTGTGGGTGCGTTGGAGAGATATCAATGGAGAGTGTACCTGTCCACTCCTCGTGCGGCGGAACATGAGGAAGGACCGTTGAGTGCTGTTCAAGGCCAGCATCGTATGCGTCGACAACCATGTCAGCAGTGAGCCACGGTACAGAATCGATAGTAACTACCGCTGAACCAAGCGAAGCCTGAACCTCTGCGATATATTGGCGGGCGTGTCCGACGCGGAAAAGGGAGAGCCATTCTTGAGATTCCCACATCTGCTGGGCAGCCTCATCATTCCATTCTGGTGGGAGATGCACTTTCGCGGCGTCCTCCGAGAGTGTTTTAGACTCAGAATGGAGCCATTGCGCACGCATTCCATAGAAGTTTGTCTCAATTGAACCCCATTCAAAGCGAGACGGAATATACTCGGGCCAAACAGCCTCTGTGGCTCGCTGTCGAAACTCGTTCGTGTCAAGGAGGCACCGGTCGGAAGCGAAATCATCGACATCTAACCAGCAGACACTCCATCCTTGGGCGATATAGTCCTGTGTTGTCGCGTCGATGTCTTTGCCCTTGTTTCGGTACTGTACCTCGGCGATGAGACCTTGACCAAGTTGCTCGTCTTGCGACTTGAACTTGACGTAGGCGTCAGCGTCTCGGTGGTTGATGTCGTTGGTTGCAGGCGCTTTGAGTCGCTGTTCCACCCCGTACTGTTCGGCCTCGTCCTCGAACTCAGTGCGAAGAGCGGAGGCTGCGAGGCTCTTGAGTTTCCGATGGGTGTCACTTTCGCCACCCCCATCACCGCATCCGCCTTCGCCGCCAGACGATGATGGATGGAAGAAGTGCCTGGCGCGACCATCAATAGACGGGCCACGAGGGAACATAGTCTCTTCACAGTCCAAGCATGTCACTGCTTCACCATCTTCAACTTCCTCAGGAATCACTTTTCGGTCGCCCTTGCTGGCGATAAACGGCATCGATTACCTGAAACTCTCAGCCAATGTAAATAAGTCTTCACGTCTAAATGGGAAGTCATAGCGTCACTAAGCTGTGACAGAAGTGTATACGGGGTTTGATTGATGTCGTCGCTGACGGACCTCATCGATGCCTCCGAGTCGATTTATACGATTTCAGCGGTGAATTCTACTTCGTTGGTGAGGTATTTCACCCCTCATTTAAATCCAACTAATACGCTGATATCAACCACAAGACTGCAGCAGGGTGTAGACCCATCTGTGACGGCCACAAGGTAAGTGGATAAAAGTACTTTTACACCTGTGTAGGTGCTGTTTTCACTTTCACTCTGGTCGCGGAAGTCTTTTTAACAAACGAATATAATGAATGGTCACTGAATGGCGAAGAAGACAAATCATGTCCTCGACATTCGGGTATGGGACGTAGAGCATGGAAGTGCGGTCTACATGAGTGCGGGGAAAAAAGACGTGGTGATTGACTGTGGGGCTAATAGTGGAGAGGACGAGTGGTCACCTCTTCGCTGGATAAACGACAGTCGGTTCGGGGTGAACAAGATTGACTATCTGATTATTAGCCACCCCCATCACGACCATATCGAGGACCTCGATGTAATGGATGAATTAGACCTTGCCCCCACCATTCTACAACGACCTAAATCGGCAACGGAATTAGTAGAAGAGGGGCTGGAAGAAGCACGCGAAAACAACCGTGAAGACTATATTAAGGACGCCGAATACTATCTCAATACTCTTGATGAGTATGATGGTGACGTTGAGACTTTGCCATCTGACCCTGCATGGGCGGTAGATGAACGAACAATAGGTCGGACCAGAGCTGACGGCGGTATCCCAACAGACGGTGTTACATTCCATAACTTTGGCTCCAGTGATTCTTCTCTCGGCAGTACTCGGTTTAAGAAACTGAACAATTTGAGCAGGACAACTGTCGTCAATTCCTATGGTTTCCAGTATGTGACGATGGGTGACATAATGTCACAGGGTATAGACGAGTTGAAAGACAACTCTAGTGCAATGGCAGCCATTGAGGACTCAGAGATTCTTGTTGCTCCTCACCACGGCAGAGATAGCAGTTACGATGAGGACTTAGTTGACCACATTAATCCAGACCTCGTGGTGTTCTCAGATGAAGGTGACCCTCAAAATCCCGCCACAGAAGAGTATCGTAACCATGCTAACGGAGTAGAAGTCAAACATGAAGATACAGGAAATACGGACACAAGATATGTCGTTACAACCCGAAGTGATGGGAGAATTCGTATAAATGCCTCAAACCCTGATGACTGGGAAGTCTCTGTCTCTGGCCGAGATTACTCCTCTCAGAAGGCATCCACCAAACGTTATGAGAGAATGACCTAAACAAGATGTTGAATGGCTGTTGCTCAAAGCTTTCGCGCTCTTGAACTCTACGACGTTCTCTCCAACTTAGTTCCTGGGGCGGTTGTACTACTGGCTCTAAGTTTTGTTTTCCCTGTCGAAAATCCCAACCCGTTGTTGACTGGAGCTATCGGAGTTGGTGTCTTCTTAGTCTCTGCTCTCGTCTTAGGACATGTTGTTCAAGTGTTAGCCAGTTGGCTTGACGGAACGCCCAAACTCTTCGGAAATGTCATACGAGCCACCCGTGGCGAAGATGTAGATGATTTACCGATAGACATCACTCATGTTGAGGAGTCAGTTTGGCCTTTGATGAAACGCCAGTTTGCTCTTCCTGCAGAATACGATAATTATGGTGAAATGTTTCGATTGCTATTAAGCTACATAGAGACAACACCAACAACTCGTGCTCTACGGTTTCAGGCACTCCATTCGTTTCATCGGAGCATGTGGGCCGTAGGTCATATCGCAGTTCTCATTACCGTTTTGGGAATTCTGCTAAAGTGTACGGGACAGATTGCTACGCGTTCATGGCCAGTTCTTGGTTTGGCCTTAGTTGGGAGCTTCATTGGAATCTGGGTCTTTGAACGACGAAAAGAAAAGATGAATAAGCGATTCATTCAGTATGCGATTGCTGACTTCTATATTCACCAGACAGAAAAACGGGATAGCAAAAACGGGTGGTCTGATTCGTGAATTTCTGTTCTCTATAAGAATTCAAGAATGATGAGACAACTGGTAGGTTCTTTCGAGAATATCTATTTTCCCTAATCAAGGAGCAAGCAGCGACTGTATTCGATTTCTCTCTTTTAGAAGACTTCGAAGTAGTCCTCCACGACCTCGCGCTCTTCCTCAGTTAGGTCGAACAGGTCATAGACCGCTTCGTCAATCTCAGCTTCGAATTCTTCGATATCTGTCTGCTGCACTTCTTCGCGGTCTTCCTCGAGCTGGTCAAGCAGTTTTTCGACTCCAGTATCACTTCGCCGAATAAGGATGGCATCCCCCACTATTTTGACACTCATTGAGTAGTATGCCAAATGTGGCTTAACGAGTAGCAAACATCAGTACGGTTAGCGAGGGTTATACACACAGTGATAAAATTTTAACACACTTCAATCAAATGCAGTAGCTAATGACATCCTCGGCTGCAGACCTCCATCAAGCATTTATAAATATCCATGAAGAGATTCGTCAAGAAGGAAGTGAATTTGATTTCCGATATAGTCTGGTAGACCATCTATTCACAGATGCATTAGACTGGTCTCGGAACGTCGGTGAAGGGCATGTCAATTTTGAGGATGACCAGAAAGACCTGCTCTGCTATGACGATAGTGAGCCGCCGTTCCCTGTTATCGTATGCGAGACAAAACGCCCTTCCCACGAACTTGACCTTTCTGACCATGACCAATTAGAGACCTATATGGTTAGCGTGGGGAGTGCTGATTATGGAATTCTAACTAACGGTCACACATTCAATTTATACGAATATATTAAGGATGATAGAACAATCCAAAAGGTTGTTGGGTTCGAAATTGATTCTCTGTCAACTACAGAGTTTTCTGAGTTAGATGATGAACAGCAGAGTGCCCTTCAGGAGTTAGACTATCTTCACCGAGAACGATATATCGATTTAGATGCAGCTGACTTCTTCCGTCATCGATATCAGGAGGTCCCAGTCCAATATCAGGAGGGAGTGGATGATGAAGGGTATGAGATGTTCCTCAACGCGATTACAGACTCCCTTGATGAGTTAACTAAAGTTCTTAAACGCTTCTTCGATGACTATCGAGACCGTGAGGAAGGTTCCTACCCTAAGCATTTCTTAGATTCAACTTTCCCTGATTGGAAGGATTGGCGTGCATATACGGGACAGACTGAAGATGCGAAAGATGCCTTCTGTCGAGAGACAGCTTATATCGTACTAAATCGCGCAATGTTCGCACGCATTGCAGAGGATAAAGAGATTGTCAGCCATACACGGATTTCGCATCGTGGGATGGCAGACACCCTAGAACGGGGAGATGAACAGCCATACCTGCAGGGCTTGATGGATACTTACGACAGGATTGATGACCACTACAGTGATTTATATGAACTAGGGATTTTTGACTGGTGGTGGGTTTCTCGAGACAAGCGTCAGCAATTTTCCTCGGATGAAGAACGTCGGCAAAGGAACCTAGAGGACGACTTAGACTATACGCTAAGTACGATTCTAAAGCGGCTAAACCGGTTTGACTTCGAACGGGTGAATCGTGATATCCTTGGCCATGTCTATGAGGACTACCTACCGAAAGAAGAGCGAAAAGAGCTGGGTGAATACTACACACCTATTGAAGTAATCAGATATATGTTAGATACTGCTGATTATGAAGCAAGCAGCGGTATCGGCCAGCAAAAGATTCTGGACCCTGCTTGTGGGAGTGGTGGCTTTCTCACAGAAGCTACTGAGAGAATCATTCAACACTATCTCAACAAGTTTGGAGAAACGAGTATACACTATCTTGACGGTGAACAAGCTCGGACCATATTAGAGCGTATTCAGGACAACGTCTACGGTATCGATATTAACCCCTTTGCAGTCCATATTACGCAAATAAACCTTCTCTTCCGTACTATCGATTTGTATAACAAAGTGACTGAAGTGGACCCAAGCTATACTTTGGATGGGTTCGAGATTCATGTTGCAGATACCTTGTCACCAACTTTAAACGAGAAAAGAGAACGGGCAGGAGAATCCGAAAAAATCCAGTCAAAGCTCTTGCAGTTTGAAGACTACAATGGACGAGCACAGTCCTTCATTGAGGACAGAAATGCTGTAGACGAGATTAAAGACGATATCGAATTCGATGTTGTTGTCGCAAATCCTCCATATGTGCGAATTCAGAAATTAGGGAACGATGTGAAAGAAACGTATTCGGATAACTATTCAACTGCTGTTAACAACTTTGACATCTATATCCCATTTATTGAGCGTGGATTAGATTGGCTTACGGATGATGGGAGTCTTGCATATATTTGCCCAGATAGGTTGATTAATGCTGATTATGCGGTTGAGGCTCGAAGTCGCCTTGGAGAAGAACCTATCACGCATCTTCTTGATTTCAAAGAAACGCAAGTGTTTGATGCTGCCACCCCATATCCCTGTGTCTTTGTTATCGATAGAGAAGAATCAATTGAAGATGATGTAAAGTGCGCTAGAGTTGCACAGATGAAAAACGATTTACTGGATGAGGTTAAATACCTTGAGGACTGGGAGACTTCCTCAGCCAAGGAATACGAATTGTATAAATACTCCCAGTCATCCCTTCGAGCAGATAATCGCAGTGAGAGTCTTCCATGCTGGAAGCCGATGCCTGACTCGGAGCGGAATGTTTTCGACCAAATTCGCACTAACAGCGACTTCCGACTCTCAGAAATCACTGATGAGGTCTTCCAGGGAATTATAACAGGATACGACAAGATATTCACTGGAGAAATAATTCAAGAGAATAGCGACGGTACTGTTGAATACAAGTGCAAAGACGCAGACGAACCCGAAACAATTGAGAAGGATATACTGCGTCGGCTTCTCAAAGGAAAGGAGATTGAGCGCTGGGGTACCAATTGGAGCGGCCTCTGGGTTGTTTTCCCGTATACCATCACAGATGATGGTGCAAGAGCCTTCACTAAGCATGAGTTGCAGAACGAGTATCCAAATGCGTGGGAATTCTTCAAAAACCACGAGGATACTCTGAAGGGCCGAGAAGGTGGAAAATGGGAAGATAAAGAACAGTGGTGGCGATTTAGTCGAAAACAGAATATCGGCAAATTCGAGACTGATAAAATAATGGCTGGTGTCCTTCGCCAGCGTCCTTCATTTGTTCCTGATAGAGAAGGTGAATACTACTTTGTCGGTGGTGGAACAGCAGGTGGCTATGGAATTCATCTGAACGACAATTACGCTCCAGATAGTAGTGATACACTCTATTATGGTGCACTACTGAATTCTCGAGTCACAGAGTTCTACCATAAGCATATCAGCTTCATATTCAACAGTAAGTACTATTCGTACGGTCAAACCTTCCTTGAGCCTCTTCCAATCGTGTCTGATAGCGACCAGCAGGAGGAAGTCATTGAGTACGCACAAGAGATTCGGTCGGTATTAGAGGAAGTGGAAGACCTTCAGTACAAAATATCTGAAGTCACGAACTACCTTCCAGACTACGACCGTGATAGTACTATTCTGGACCTCGCAGACACAGTTGACTTAGATGATGATGATTACCGACAAGACCCTATTCGGACTAACGACAAAGATGAGGTTTACCAGGTAGTCATGAAGCGCGGTCACCATCTGAACTTCAATTCTGAGGAAGTTCGTGATTTCGTCTATCGTCTATTGACGGAACAAGGACGCCGTCTTAACCGGACAGAGGTTATGAATATGCCTGTTCCTACAGAGGAATCAACTCTCCATCTTACGGATGAATACGAAACTGATAAGCAACGTATCGAAGAGCTCGAGGAACAAGCTGTTCAACTTCAAAATGAATTAGATGAACTCATCTTGCACAACGTCTACGACCTCACAGATAACGATAAGGAAGTTGTGAATGATTTCCTCGAAATTTGGTAGAAAATAGTTTCATAGTGTCTGAGAGTCACTGCAGAACTGTTCGCGCAGCTTTGTCCTCTTTGATGTATTCATAGCAACTTGATTTACTGATACCAGCCTCTTCGGCAAGGTCTCGTGGGTCATGTTCAAGCGGATTCTCGAGAATATTCAACCTTGGCACCCATACGGTGTGCAGCATACGTCGCGGACGTGGACCCGTTAGCCATCCAGATAATATCTCGCTCAGAGCTTTGCATGAGCTGGACAGCTCCGAATGTCATTCTTTTGGTCTCAAATTCGACCTGCTCAGATAAGCTCAGAAATCTAAGTAAAGGTATATGTCTAACAGCCAAGGAAGTTAGACAACTACAATCCTAACTGAGCCAAAATAAGATTCAGATTTTGTTTCTGAGGTCTAATAAGAAGTATATCGCTCCAAGACCCAGACCTGCGAACATAATTGTCCATCCAACTGGATTACTAAGGAGCAATACTATTGCGAAGCCTATCAGCACGACCATTATCCAACTGGGTAGCCCACCGAGGTCTATTGTTGCCATGTTATAGTGCAAATGACATTCCCTAAAGTAATAAGGATTGTCTGAGCGGAGTGAAAGTAGTGATATTTTAAATACGAAGGCGAGGCGAACACTGGCCATACGTCGATATCGGCTTGGAGACCGCGTATGCATCGACATTCCTAACTGAACCGCACTCCGACTTTCAGTTTCACTGTGAACATAGAATTGTGATTGAGGTAACCGACACCCGTCGAGGTCGCGTATACAGGGTTGGTCTATATAAAATACCTATTGTGATGGATGTTACTGGACAAGAGATTCGTCCTCCTTTCCACCACGAATCGGAATTCTCGACAGACATATTATATTTCCCACACTTCGTGTGGGGGTTCGAACCAATATAGCTTGAATACTCCCACTGATTGACTGAGATACGGTCTTCTCCGACAACCTCGTTGACTTCGCTAAGGAGTACGCAATAGATGTGTCCTGACTGGGGCCGCGTATTCACATTCCACTTTCACTACGGTAGCATTAGGTATTTGATTGATGGAGTATACATATGCACATGAAGCTTGGATTCCCTGTCACACGCTCCAAGCTTCCCCTTGGGAGATGAGCAACCCGACCCACATACTTGGTGACTGTCCGTTTTGTGGGGCCAAAATCACTAGCGAGGCGGTCCTTGTAGAATTTGAAACGGATGGACAGGAACGGATTTTTGCCGAATGTTATGAATGCAACGAGCCTGTTGAACCCCAGTAGATGGCATTAATACCAAATAGTTAATAATTAAACCAAATTCGGTCGATATCGACGGTCTGCGTCCTTAATATCGTCGTCGCGGAATTTTAGATATTTATCTTGAGTCGTTCCGATATCCGAATGACCCATTAAAGTGGATAAGTATGCGATTGGCATCCCGCGCTTTGTTCGATATACTCCATACGATTTTCGTAAGGCATGGGGATGTGGCCAATAACGTGTGCGATTAGACTTGTCCGTGTACATCTCCTTGAGTATGTCAGCACGGTCTGCTACGTCGCGCAAGATATCACTGACCGTTCCAGAGTTCATTTGCTCAGCTTCACGTGATACTAGTAAATACGGGCCTGAAGACCCAAAGTACGAGTTCCGTTTACCGTTATCTAGCCATTCCATCAACACATTCTCAAACTTTTGACTGTAATAGACAGTACGTTCATCATCTTCCTCCATCTTGCGCGTTTTACCTGTCTCAATATCGATTGATTTTCTTCTTCGATTGATATCACCTAATTTCACATCCACAGCTTCTCCAACCCGAAGACCACAATCCCAAAAAATCAGACAGCACACGCGCTCACGAGTTGTTTCGCACGCATCAAGCATATCTTGGAATTGGTCTTTTGATACGTATTCTTGGTCGAGATGCTCTGATTGACGAGTTTTTTCGTAGTGGTCAATATCAATTGCATCAACTGGGTTCGATTGAATATGACCTCTATCTTCCAGACGTGAATAAAAGGAGCTAATAGCGTAGATTTTTTGTCGTACTGTCCGATATCCGTAATCTCGAACGACTAAGTCATCTCGCCAATCCTCAACAGCCGTAGAATCGACATCAAGCAAAGACCCGTGATACCACTTCGAAAACTGCTTGAGTGGCGTAGTACGGTTTTTGAGCGTATTCGGCTTGTTATTAGCGATTGTGCTACGGAAGTACGAATGCAAACGGTTCTGAACGTCGTCTGGTTGAGAGGCTACCCAGTCAGGTGTCTTTCCGTCGTTCCGAATCCATTCTCGAACGTCACTTGCCGTCATCCTCATCCACCCCCGCAATCACGTCGTCATCATCATTCCCAACCAAACCATGCTTCTCAAGCACGCGTTCCGTCGCTCGATACGAACGGTTCAAAACAAGATTGCTCATCTCATCCTCATTGATGATGTCTGCTTGGACAAGCCCCATCTCTTGCTCAATATCCTGCATCAGAGACTCTAAGCGATTGAATCTCTCTAAGACGACTTGCTCATCAACACCATCATTACTGTCCGACTCCTTGGTCTCGTCAGATATGGTACGCTCGACAGACTTGCGGATGAGGTCACTGCGGTCGTCGTATTCAGGGTTCTCCTGCCAATACTCATCCCACGCCTCGACGCGCTCGTCAGGCACGCGTAATTGCACCAAAGTCATGTTCACTGACCAGTACCGTGTGAATGGCTGTAAGTATAACGTAATGACGCTATGACTGACTGGACGGAGAAGTACCGACCGACGACGCTGTCGGAGGTACGCGGCAACAACAAGGCCCGCGACCAGCTGAAAGAGTGGGCCGAAACCTGGGACGAGCACCGGCAGTCGGTGATCGTCCACGGCAGCCCCGGCGTCGGGAAGACCTCCGCCGCCCACGCGCTGGCGGGCGACATGGGCTGGCCCGTGATGGAGCTCAACGCCAGCGACAGCCGCGGGGCGGACGTCATCGAGCGGATCGCCGGCGAGGCCGCCAAAAGCGGCACGCTGACCGGCGGCGAAGCGGGCCGCCGGCTGGTCATCTTGGACGAGGCGGACAACTTCCACGGGAACGCCGACTACGGCGGCTCGCGGGAGGTCACCCGCGTCGTCAAGAACGCCAATCAGCCGATCGTGCTCGTGGCAAACGAGTTCTACGACATGAGTCAGTCGCTGCGAAACGCCTGCGAGACGATCGAGTTTCGCGACGTCTCGAAGCGCTCGATCGTGCCCGTCCTGCGAGATATCTGTCGGCGTGAGGACATCGAGTTCGAGGAGGAGGCCCTAGCGAAGATCGCCGAGTCGACCAGTGGCGACCTTCGCTCGGCGGTCAACGACCTGCAGGCGGTCGCCGAGGAAACCGAGCGCCTGACCGTCGAGGACGTGGTCACGAGCGAGCGCGACACCACGGAGGGGATCTTCGACTTCCTCGACGACCTCATCAAGGAACAAGACGCCGAAGGTGCACTGCGGGCCTCATACGATGTCGATGAGACCCCCGACGAGCTGTTGAACTGGATCGAGGACAACGTCCCGAAAGACTACGCAGGCGCTGAACTGGCCGACGCTTACGAGTTCCTCTCGAACGCCGACCGCTGGCTCGGCCGAGTGCGGGCAACCCAGGACTACTCGTACTGGCGGTACGCGACGGACAACATGACCGCCGGGGTCGCTGCCTCTCGGCGGGGCGACAAGGGCGGCTGGACGCGCTACGGCCCGCCGAGTTACTGGTCGAAGCTTGGTCGTACCAAGGGAACTCGGAATACCCGTGATTCGATCGCCGAGCGCATCGCCGAGCGCGAAGGCGCAAGCGTCGCCACCGTCCGCCGCGAGATCCACCCATTCCTCTCGACGATGACCCACCACTGTCGGAATCGGGACCTGACCGTCCGGATGGCGGCAGCCTACGACCTCGACGAAGCCGAGGTCTCGTTTATCACTGGCAGCGGGAAAGACACCAACAAGGTCGGGTCGATCGTCGAGGACGCCGCCGAACTGAAAACCGAGCAGGCGGTCGAACACTCGGGCAATGCCTTCTTCGAGGCCGAGGCTTCGAGCGAGGACACGACCGAGCAACGCGAGAGTGACGCCGAGGGAGAGCAGGCGCAGGCGGGCTCGGCAGAC
>JGI12479J12853_1001179_pt1 | contig 11498 bp, 9 predicted proteins | sample A23P3SouthBayCA_2_FD_12853 | JGI IMG/M metagenome (IMG submission 12853) | reverse complement strand
TGGCACATGTACGACACCGTCAAGGGTTCCGACTGGCTCGGCGACCAGGACGCAATCGAGTACATGTGCAAGGAAGCCGTGCCGTCCGTCATCGAGCTGGAGCATTACGGCGTGCCGTTTTCGCGAACCGAGGACGGCAAGATCTACCAGCGCCCGTTCGGCGGCATGACGACGCATTTCGGCGAAGGCACGGCGCAGCGCACCTGCGCGGCGGCCGACCGCACCGGTCACGCCATCCTGCACACGCTGTACCAGCAGTCGCTGAAGCACAACGCGGAATTCTTCATCGAGTATTTCGCGATCGACCTGATCATGGACGACGACGGCGCCTGCCGCGGCGTGCTGGCCTGGGACCTGTCCGAGGGCAAGCTGCACCTGTTCCGCTCACACGCCGTGATCCTGGCGACGGGCGGTTACGGCCGCGCCTACTTCTCGGCCACCTCCGCGCATACCTGCACCGGCGACGGTAACGGCATGGTGGTGCGCGCCGGCCTGCCACTTCAGGACATGGAGTTCGTGCAGTTCCATCCGACCGGTGTTTATGGCGCGGGCGTGCTCATCACCGAGGGCGTGCGCGGAGAGGGCGGGTTCCTGACCAATTCCGAGGGCGAGCGTTTCATGGAGCGTTACGCCCCCAACGCCAAGGACCTGGCCTCACGTGACGTGGTCAGCCGGTCCATGACGATGGAAATTCGCGAGGGCAGGGGAGTCGGCCCGAAGAAGGACCACATCCACCTGAACCTGCAGCACCTGGGCCCGGACGTGATTCACAAGCGCCTGCCCGGCATCGCGGAAACGGCGAAAATCTTTTCCAACGTCGACGTGACGAAAGACCCGATCCCGGTGCTGCCGACCGTGCACTACAACATGGGCGGCATCCCGACCAACTATCACGGCGAAGTGGTCACGCTGAAAGACGGCGACCCTGATTCGGTGGTTCCCGGCCTGTTCGCCATCGGCGAGGCCGCGTGCGTGTCGGTGCACGGCGCCAACCGCCTGGGCTCGAACTCGTTGCTCGACCTGATCGTATTCGGTCGCGCCGTGGCGCACCGCTGCGAGGAAGTCATCAAGCCGGGCACGCCGCATCCGCCGGTGCCGAAAGCCTCGCTGGACAAGGCGCTGGGTGACTTCGACAAGCTGCGCAACGCCGACGGTTCACGCTCGACGGCCAGCATCCGCGATGAAATGCAGGACGTCATGCAGAACCACGCCGCGGTGTTCCGGACCGGCGAAACCCTGGAAGAGGGCTGCAAACTCATCTCCGCCACCTTTGATGCCTTCGGCGACATCAAGGTCAGCGACCGCTCGCTGGTCTGGAACTCGGACCTGGCGGAAACGCTGGAGCTCCGAAACCTGCTGGCCTGCGCGGTCACCACGATGTACGGCGCCGAAAATCGCAAGGAAAGCCGTGGCGCGCACGCCCGCGAAGATTTCAGCGAGCGTGATGACGAGCAGTGGATGAAGCATTCGCTGGAATACATCGACGACAGCGGGCGCGTGAATATCGAGTACCGCCCGGTGCACATGTACACGCTCACCGACGACGTGGAAGTGGTGCCGCCCAAGGCCCGCGTGTACTGAACCCGCGCCCTGACGAACTCGCACGGATACGAACATGTTGCAGATCAGACTTTCGAAAGAAGCCCGCCCGGTCAAGGGCAAGCACTTTCCGGCCCCGGAAGGCGCCACCCGCGTGCGCAAATTCAACGTGTACCGCTGGGACCCGGACAACGGCGAGAACCCGCGGATCGACACCTACGAGCTCGACCTGGATGACTGCGGACCGATGGTCCTGGACGCGATCATCAAGATCAAGAACGAGGTCGATGCCACGCTGACGTTCCGCCGTTCCTGCCGCGAAGGCATTTGCGGTTCCTGCGCCATGAACATCGACGGCACCAACACGCTGGCCTGCACCAAGCCCATCGAGGACGTGTCCGGCGACGTGGTCATCAACCCGCTGCCGCATATGCCGGTGGTGAAGGACCTGGTGCCGGACCTGAACCAGTTTTACCGCCAGTACGCGAGCATTCGCCCGTGGCTGCGCAACGACGACGTGCCCGAAGGCGGTCGCGAGCGCCGCCAGGCACCGGCCGAGCGCGAAAAACTGGATGGCCTGTACGAGTGCATCCTGTGCGCCTGTTGCTCCACGGCTTGCCCCAGTTACTGGTGGAACGGCGACAAGTACCTTGGGCCGGCCATCCTGCTGCAGGCCTACCGCTGGCTGGCTGACAGCCGCGACGACGACGCAGAAGGGCGCCTGGAGCAGTTCGAGGATGCCTACAGCCTGTATCGCTGCCACACCATCATGAATTGCACCGCGACCTGCCCGAAAGGCCTGAACCCGGCCAAGGCGATCGCGGAAACCAAGAAAATGATGCTGGCCAGGAAAGGGCGCTAAAGCAGGCGGCACGACGCCACCATGACGGACCCCGGCCCCCAGCGACTATCCCGGCTTCGCTGGTTGACCCGCCGCGGCATGAAAGAGCTCGACGTGATGCTCGAGCGCTTTGTCCTACAGCAATCGACCGAATTGTCCGACGGCGCCTGGCCGTCGTTCGAGGCATTCTTGCAGTCCGAAGACGACCGGCTATGGGACTGGCTGCAGGGACGTGAAACACCCGCAAACACCGACTACCGTGCACTCGTGGAGGCGATCAGGCGCGCCTGAGGCACTTCGCGTACCGCCCAGTCCGGTTACGGACGAGCACGGGCGTTGCCTGAAACTGATTACCGGGCTTACCGAACTCGCCGTGTATGTCACGCATGGCATGGCAATCGCCCTGGTTTTGATCGCGCTCTGGGCCTCGCGGGCCGGTGTGTTGGCAGGCGTTGCGGTCTTGGTCGTGGTCGCGGTCGCTTCGTGGCGATCGATCGGGAACGTTCTTACGAACCAGGTTCGGGCCACGTTACGGTTGTATCCGGATTCGAGAGTACGGCTGCGCACGCTGGATGGTGATACCCGGGATGGTAACGAGATCTGTAAGTCCTGGCTTTGTGGTCCGCTGTGCGTCCTGAAACTGCGGATGGAGGATGACGGGATCACGCGTGTGCTGCTCACGCGCGGCCAGCAGCCGCCAACTCAATGGCGTTGCCTGAAAACCTGGTGCCGTCTGTGGCGTTTTAGACGTGAGGCGTGAGCGTTCTGACGACTGCTATTGCCGAGACAAATATGCGCTTAATGTATATTATGTTAAATTATAGGGCCGCAAATGAGTTAAGGCGCGACATGAGCGCCCTGCCTGGCAAGTGACCGGAATCAGTTCAGGTTAGAACCGGCAGGCCTGTTCTGGAAGTCACGCAGCCAAATTCAATGTATGTTTCACGGTATTTTCCCGTTTATATACATATAGATAAAAACGCTTCCTCAAGTATTTTCGTGTTCGAGCATGCGACGATATTTCCATTGGATAGTTGCTTTCGCCCCCGCAATCCGTAGGTTGTCCGGATGCTTGCCGCCCTGATATCCACCATCCTGTCGCAATCCATTAGCGCTGACACGGTTGATGAGCGCGTGCTCGAAACCGTCGAGGTCCGTGCGGCGCCCGTCCAGGCGCGTAGCGGTTCCATTCCGGGCATCACGACACTGGGTCCGGACGATATCGATGACGAAGCCGCGACACACGCCAACGAACTGCTCGATCGTGTACCTGCCACCTGGATCAGCCGTGGTTCCGGCCAGGAACAGCTCATGGCTATCCGCTCGCCCGTGTTGACCGGCCCCGGGGCCTGCGGCGCGTTCATGGTCATGGAGAATCATGTCCCGATTCGCCCGACGGGCTTCTGTAACGTCAACGAGCTGTTCGAGGTCAACCTGTTGCAGGCATCGAGCGTCGACGTGATTCGTGGCCCGGGAAGCGTTTTGTACGGTTCCAACGCCCTGCACGGCGTGCTGGATGTCAGCGCGGTCACCCCGGACACCCGCAGACCCGGCATGGCCTTTGGCCTTGAGCTTGGTTCCGACAATTACTACCGGGGCCGCTTCTCTGGCCAGTCCGAAAACCTGTCAATTGCCGGCAATTACACGGACAGCGGCAGTTTTCGTATCGACGAGGGCTACACGCAGGGCTTTTTCAATGGCGCGTGGACAACCGGGCTGGCCGGTGCCGACATCATCACGCAGTTGTCTTACGCCAACATCGACCAGGAAACGGCCGGCTTCGTGCAGGGCGAGGATGCGTACAAGGACCCGGCGCTTCGACGCAGCAACCAGAATCCCGAGGCCTACCGCGAGGCCGAGGCCTGGCGACTGACCAGCCGATGGACCTGGATGCCCTCCCCTGGCGGCGAGTTTGAGTGGATTCCGTACGCGCGTTACAGCGATATGGAATTCCTCCAGCACTATCTTCCCGGCCAGCCAACCGAAAGCAACGGCCAGGCATCGGCAGGCATGCTGTTCAGCTGGGCGTCGGGGCGCGGTCTTTCAGCCGGTATTGACCTGGAATGGGCTGAAGGCGATCTCGTGGAGTTCCAGGAAAGCCCGACTGAAGGTTCCGATTTCCTGGTGGAAACGCGTCCACAGGGTTTCCACTACGACTACGTGGTCCAGTCCCTCATGGCTGCGGCCTGGGTTCAGTACGAACTCAATATCACGGATAAACATCTACTTACGACAGGTATCAGAGGTGAATTCCTCGATTACGACTATCGGAACCGCATGATTGCCGGCAATACGAAGGACGACGGAACAGCCTGCGGTTTCGGCGGTTGCCTGTACACCCGCCCCGAGAGTCGCGGCGACCGCTTCGGCAACCTGGCGCCCGAACTGGGCCTGCGTTGGCAGGCCTGGGAGAACGCCACGCTGGTGACCCGTCTGGCGCGTGGATTCAGGGCGCCGCAGGCCACCGAGCTCTACCGCCTGCAGCGCGGCCAGTCGGTGGCCGACCTGAAGACCGAAACCCTGGATACCCTCGAGGCGGGAATCGACTACGCGAAAGGCGACATCACGTGGAACGCGACGGCTTTCGCAATGAAGAAGGACCACTTCATCTTCCGCGACGCGAACGGCTACAACGTCAGCGACGGCAAGACCCGGCACTACGGTCTTGAAGGCGCGGTCGACTGGACCATCACGGACCAGTGGCGATTCTCGGCCAATGCCGGCTGGGCACGGCACGAATACGCCTTTAACCGGCCGGAGTCCGGCATCACCGATGGCAATGAAGTCGACACCGCGCCGGAATGGCTGGCCGGCGCACGGCTGGATTACACCCCCCTGCCCGCGCTACGCCTGCAACTGGAATGGACGCACGTGGGCGAGTACGAACTCGACCCGGCCAACGACCACCAGTACGAGGGCCACGACCTTTTCGCGCTGCGTGGTTTCTATGAACTGCCCGGCGGCCACCATCGGTTGGCCGTGAGGGTCACCAACCTTTTTGATACGGCTTACGCCGAGCGCGCGGACTACGCCTTCGGCAACTTCCGGTATTTCCCGGGTGCCGGCCGGCGAATCTACTTCGAATGGCGTTACCAACCGTAACCGGGCTCCCCTGCCCGGCCGCGAACCGGTAGAATCCACCCCGGCGCCCGGGTGGCGAAATTGGTAGACGCAAGGGACTTAAAATCCCTCGGTGGCAACACCGTGCCGGTTCGATCCCGGCCCCGGGCACCAATAAATACAAGGAGTTAAGCGATATTTTCCCTACGGCATCCCGTCCGCAGAATATTTCAGGTTAAACTTCGGGTTAAACTTGGTTGCCTTGTCGACGTTGGCTACTTAAGCCCTACGAAATTCGCCGCAATTAAAGGGGCCATTTCAGTAAGGCAACTCCCCTATTTTCTGAACCTCTTTAAAAACACAGAGGTTCAACATCATGAGTGCCTACTTGGTTCACTGCGAAGGATTCAACTACAACGGGGAGCAAACCGAATTGGTCGAGGATTTGCAATGGGACGCGATAAGTCGTCTAGGTCCGCTGACATGGGTCGTCCACGGTCCCAGTTTTAATGCTGAAGAAATCTTAGACAGAATCTCGAATGTGCTGCCCGCGCACGACATCAATGTTACGCCCATTTCCAATAAAGGCGTCTGCATAAAGTTCAGGGATCTAGGATTCAGAAATTTAACTAGCGCTTGAATCCTATGCCCCACCCTGAAAGCCCGGCACGATGGCCGGGCTTTCTTGTGAGTCCGTGATAACCTTTTGCTTTATAGAAAATTTGCGGCCAGAACAATACATGAAGTCACTCACTGACTACCAGCGTAAGTATGCTATGCCATTGAGGGAGCTGCTTATCGATCTGTCCCGAAGAGGCGGTGAGAAAATCACCTACAGCGATGCGGCAAATGTACTGGGGATATGGCAACGAATTCAAAGTCTACTTTCTGCTGTTGGGCACCATTGCCAAGATAACGGAGAGCCAATCTTGACAGCGCTGGTCGTGTCCAAAGCAACTGGCGAGTGCTCTAGCGGCCTAGAAGCAGAATTTGGTATTACGAACCCAGCCGCAGAGCGCCAAAAATGCGCTGAATACTGGCGTCAGCAAGCCGATGAACCAACAGATGAAATTGCCCGGAGGGCGGTTCGCTTTGCCGTGCAAGCAACTAGGCCAGAGCAAGCTGCATTTCGTCGTGCAGTGTTTGAGCGTTACAACGGCAAGTGTGCGCTGACCGGTTGTGAGATTGCCTGTTTGTTGGACGCCGCTCATCTGCCAGACCGAAACTGGCGTGAAGGCCATAACGACGCAGCAGACGGCATTCTTTTGAGAGCCGATTTACACAGACTTTTGGATAGCGGTCATATTGCGCTGGCGAAAGATGGTTCTATTGAAATGAGCGCAATCGCTTCTAATGAATATGGCCAGTTCTCAGCTTCTTGTTGGCTGCCGGGCTGCTAATTGTCATGCCATCTGACGTATCTTACAGGCTGGTAAAGTCAGGTTTTTTCCAAACGCATAATTGATTCATGCCGCCACCTCTGGCACATTCACTCCCCTCATACAACAGTTCAGAATTTGCGACTGAAGTAGTTAGTGAACAAATCAAAGGGGAATTTTGTGAGTCGAGCCGCGCCTGGAGAGTATGTTGGTGGCACCGAAGCCAATCAGCTCAAGCTAACTGAGGACATTATTCGTGATTCGGTTGTATATGTTCACGATGTTCTTGATTCGCTAGACCAAACGCTAGTCCTAAAGAAAGAGCCGCGAATGTCTGAATTGCTTGAGTTGGCAAATCTGAGCGCGGTCGTGGGCAATTTATTTCGTGGTGGCATTGCCAATTGCTCTGACGGGTTGTTTGTAGCAAATGGGCCACACAAATACCCTGACCTTCTCTCAAATTCACCAGAAGTAGATGATGTTGAAATTAAGGTCGCGCTTGAAAACAACAACCCCAAAGGACACTTGGTTAAACCCGGTCCTCACATTGCTGTTCGCTATGTCTTAGGTTCCCCTGATGGCGAATTCGCCCGAGGTAAGGATAACAGAGGCAATACGGTTTGGATTTGGGAAGTTCGTTGTGGAATTTTGGAGGAGCACCACTTCAATGTCAGTAACACCGCAGGGGACTCCGGTAAAACAGCTGTCTTAAACAAAGAAGGGATGGCGACACTACGGCCTGTCTACTTTGATCGAACACGATGCCCACTTTCACCAAGGGGGTCGCTATATAGAAGTTACAACTACTTCACTGAGCAGCTGGTTTAAGTGCGAAGCAACTGCCTCTGCGATAGCTTTCCCCAATACAGGAGGCACTGCGTTTCCGATTTGTTTTACAACTTGTGCTCGAGATCCGGCAAACTCAAAGGCGTCAGGAAACCCTTGAAGCCTCGCACCTTCTCTCGGGGTAAGCGCCCGATCTTGTATAGGGTGAATACAGCGATTTGATGAAGGATGAACGAAATTTACGGTGATGGTTGTGCTCGGTTTATCCGCATCCAGCCTGCTGTAGCAGGAAGAAAACCCACTCGAAACCATACCTGCGGGCAAGTCACCTATGTTACGCCCGGCATGTCGAATAATTTCCAACATTTTTGGAGAATGTTTTGTGGCTTCATGCATCGTGAGAATGGTCTCAGCCCCCCTCATCGATGACTCATATTGAGTAGGCGTTACATCATCAAGATATACCGAAGCAGAACCTCCAGATGGGATTGGAGGCAAGTCGTGTATGGCATCCATGACTGTAAGCGCCTTCTCAAGTGGCTTTGAAAAAAGCGGCATTTCCACAAGCTTTTTGGCGTGTTTTCCCGCCATGCTTTTTTGGGTTACACAATGCGTTGGCGTGGGCCATTTGAATGGTCTACTGCCCTGCGTGCCTACTACGATCACTCGCTCCCTGTTTTGAGGGAGTCCAAAAGAAGCGGCATTTATGACCCGCCAATCAACTTGGTAACCAATTGAAGAAAACCTTGCAAGTAAAGATTTAAACCACGCTTTTCGTTTGTGTGATATGAGCCCAACAACGTTTTCAAATATAAACATTTTGGGCTGCAGTTCACGGAGAGCGAGAATGAAGTATTCAGGCAACGAGTTTCTTTGATCCAATTCAGTTAAGTTACGAAATGGTCTTATTGATGAAAAACCTTGGCAAGGAGGCCCGCCAATTACAATGTCGGTTGAGGTTAATCCACTCAGAAGGTTTTCGAGTTTGTACGAACGAATGTCACCAGCAACGGCTTTGGCGTATCGATGATTCTTGTGGAAGGTCCGCACTCTGTCAGGCAAAAGGTCGATTCCCGCCGCAACGGCAAATTGGCCTTGCAGCTCAAAACCATGCGAAAAACCTCCAGAGCCGCAGAATAGGTCCACTACTTTGTAACGGTCTTTTGGTGGCTCAAGGCTTCTGTTTAACTCAAAGCCTTCATCTGGGGGGACAGTTACGTACCCCTCACCAATTTTTGGTGACTTGGCCATGACCTTGCGTTGACCGTCAAGGATTGAATCGCCGTTCACATTAAAGATTTTTTCAAATAACGCGCAATCTGCCTTCGAAGGTAGTTCAAGTCCGCGCTCCCAGCGCCGTATTTGATTTGTCGAAAAACCTGTCTTTTCCGAAAGCTGATTAATACTTAAACGAAGATTATTTCTAAGGTCTCGAAGGTTTTCAGTCATAGCCAATTTGCATGAAGAATTTTTCGGCTATTATCTTCCTACTACAACCAAAAGAAAACCGAAGACACTGAGGAATCTTGTAAGAATATTGCACTAAATCAAACCCGCCGAGCGTTAACCCGGCGGGCGATCACTGACTGGCACCGGAGGGAGGGTGCGACCGGCCACCCACCAGTCAGTAAAAGGGTTACGCGGCTTCTACACCGCGTAAGGGCTGGAGGCCCAATTGATCGGCGGCTCGCATCATTTCCCGGCCATCCTGACCCCAGATGCCTTGATGGTTGGGCCGGATGCCGCGCACGGTGCAGAATCGCACCAGCAATGACGGGTCGGCCTTCGGCACTTCCAACCGGGCATTGTTGTGCAAAGTGGCCTGCGCCACGTTGTGTCGCGCCTGATTGATTTCCTTCAACCGGGCATCGGTGGCGGCCCTCGCCTTCAACACCGCCTCAAACGCTTCCGCTTCGGCCTCCAGCAGTTCGGCCACCGCATCAAAGTCACGGGGCAGTGACTCGACGGCTTCCTCGGCCTTGGCGACTTGCAGGGCGTTCGTCAGCTTGTTCACCAGACCGTTGACAAGCTCCAGTTCGACCTTCAGCCGTTGGGCTTCATTTTCCAGTGCCTGGAGCGCATCAATGTCGCCGGACTCTGCTGCTCGTCGGCGCTCGGCACCGTTGGCCGAAATCAACTCGTACCGCGCCCTGCCCTTGCCGAACTTCTCACGCACTCGCGCCAAGGTGGATTGCAGGTCGTCTGCCGATGGCGAGCCTTCCAGCACTCGCCGCGCTTCCTCGATGACGACCTTCATGCCGCACCTTCCCATGCCGAAGACATGTAATCCATGTATTCAGCCAATGCGGGGTTAGCCGCCCGAAATGCGCGGTCTGCGGCTTCGCGCTTGTGGGTGAAGTGGTCTTCCAGCGCGGCGGCTCTCGCGGCTTCCCTCCGTTCCTCGTCGGTGATGAAGTCATCCGGATTCAACGGTGCCGGTTCGGGCGCAGGTTGCCGGGCTGAGTCCATCGCGGACACGGCCACGCGCACTCGGCCACCGTCAGGGACGATGTCGCGCTTACGCTTGCGCTCGTCCTCCACGGTGCCGTGTTTCCACGCGTCTTGGGTTTCTTGCAACATCTCAATGTAGGCTCTGTTCATCTTTCGCTCCTGATCAAAGTGGAATGCCTGCCGCCTTGATGGCGGCGATGGGTTTGCTGGTTTCGGTTCTCTGCACCGGGTCGCCATTCACCAAACGCTCAAGGTCGTACCGGCTCTTGTGCTTGGTCGTCACCAAACCGGCCACGACATTTGCACGGTCATCGTGACCACCGGGGCCGTGGTCGATGGAGTCCCGGCCAGCGCGTGATGTGCGCCGTTCAAGGCCGGAGATCTGGTTGATCAACCGGGTGTCGGGCGGCAACTCCACCCTGCCGCTGGTCAGCGCCGGCAGCAGGTCCAGATAAAGGCCGCTCTTGGGCTGCTCGGAGGGGTGGTAGTCGATGCCGTGCTTCTTGAACTCGTCCGCTGGCCAACTCCCGGCGTACTTGTCGCCGGTCACCTGCTTGATGCGGTAACTGGCGAGCAGTGAGGCGTACCCGGCGACGATCTCTGCCGGGGTGCCGCGCCGCGCACGAACAACATCCACGACGATGGCTTCGTCCTCGTGGTGGCCGATGGCGATACAAAATTCGTCCTGCCCTCCCCCTGCCGGGTCGACAAAGGCGTGGTAGCGATGGGCGCGGTTGAACGGCAATTCCAACGGACTGGTGCGCACGGCAGCTTCGACCACTTCGCGAGTGATGAACTGTTCGAGGTCATCACGGAATTCGGCGAGGTATTCGGCCTTGGCCGCACTCGCGTCATCTTCCAGTGCATCCGCCACCAGCTTGTCCGGTAGTGTCGGGTTCATCGTCAGCGTTGGGGCTTGGGCCACCAGCACCGGGCTAGCCTTGCCGAAGTGTCGGCGGTAGGTGTTCCACAGAGCACCGCGCTTGCTGTACGGGCTGGAAAGGGCTATCAGCTTGCCGCGCAGGGTCGCCATTGCTGGGCGCAAGGCACGGAGAATTTCGGTGTCGGGGTTGGCGCTCTCGTCCGAACGCCAGAAGGCGATTTCATCGGCGATGACTGCGGCCACGGTGTAACCGCGCACAGAGCGGAAACTGGCGGTGGTGACTTCAATCACGCACCTGTTGTTCAACTCGATGGTCTCTTTGTCCTCGCGCACGATGAGGCGCTTAAGCATCGGGTTGCCGTTGAGCAGACCGCTGATGTAGCGGAACACAACCTTGGCCTGTTTGCGGTCGGCCGCCAGCACCATGACCGTGGCGACCTCGCCGGGGCTGAGCTTGTCGCGGTGGTCGTTGAAGCAGGCCTCGTAGACGGCCAGGAGCCCAGCGGCTTGGCTTTTCCCGCCACGGCGACCCATGACCAGCCATAGCTCCTCGCTGGCC
>JGI12479J12853_1001163_pt1 | contig 11650 bp, 6 predicted proteins | sample A23P3SouthBayCA_2_FD_12853 | JGI IMG/M metagenome (IMG submission 12853) | reverse complement strand
CCCGCCGTTCGTGTTCCGGCGGGTGTCTCGCTCCATTTTGCGGACAAACTCGCGGACACTTTCTTCTCGAAACTGCGCCCGTCGTTCTTTCTGGAGGATGGCGCGTTCCTGTTTCTTAAACTCCTCGGGATCGTCTTTGTAGCGATCAGGATCTGGCCGTACTACGTGTAGTTCGGAATTTTTGCGGATGTCATAGTTGATCTCAATGAGATCTAGAAGAACCTCTAACGCTGCGAGATATCGAATCTGGCCTTCAGTTATCTCATCTTCAATTTCGTTCTCTATATAACGAATCTCGTCCTTGATAGCAACCTCCCTGTCGAGGTCCTTCTGGAATTCGACCAGTTCATCGGTCAGAGCCTCAAATCGCCGTTGATACTGGTCTGAGAGATTAGGCGAAAAATCAACTTCTCGTTCAGAATTCGCACCCATAGTAATCTGGTTGACGTGGCAAATCGTTCTCTGCTGAAATCCAAAAGAGTATCGACTCGACTCAGTCCTCAGCCCTAATTTACTTGGGGGAATTCACCGATAACCATTTTATTTATTACATGTTTGCTATCGTTCAATAGATTTAATTACCTGTTGTTCAGGTTTGATAATACATGCGTAACGGGACTATCAGGACTAGAATCGTGGATTTCCGAGCCGCCCGTGAGTAAACTTTCTATCCCTTACGGTCGAGATCCAGAGGGAACAAAAACCCCAATCGAGGAGGCACAAAGAAAGAAAAATTATTATCGATGCCCAGAATGTGGTGAGTTCCTAACTCCCCGTATTGGCACTCAGCGCCAGTATTTCGCTCATAAACAAGGCGTCCTAGAGGATACTTCCTGTTCACTCTCCAGCGACGAGGGTGTTGAAAAGATGATCGAGGATCTCCGTACTTCGAACATTGAAGAGGGCGAGCGTGAGCGGTCGATTCGGGCTTATCTCGGGCAACGCCATGACGGCGGAATCGAATTATTTGGCATCGTCCCATCACTCGATTGGGATCAAATCCAAAAAGACGAGGACGTAGACACGCTCTTAGATAAGGTCGAAATCAAGGCAACAGGAATCACACATCCACCTGTACCGAGTAATTTCCACCCCTCGGAGGCAGAGGTAACGCTTGAACTTGACCCAACAGCGGACAGTTACGAACTCCAAATCACAGGTCCAGATGCTCTCGGAAGTATCACCGGCACTTGGACTACTTCAGGGCTCCAACACGGTGATCTCTTTGTTGGTGACGAAACTCGAGCGCAGCGATATAACTCGGATCGCCAGGTACGTCAAGATATGTGGGTGTATTTAGTCTCAAAGAATCCACCACAATCCGAAGTTTCGTTCGTAGATGTCTACGACTTTGCAGAGGTAGTCTTACTCGGGTTCCGGGCTTCGGAAAAGACGGAACCCTTCCTCGACCGATATAGTGGAGGCCTTAGTACAGAAAATTACGGATTCGATGCTGACGTTGTATTACCCGCACACACAAATCCAACTGTTGAGGCACCCCTATACGCGCCGCCAGAGGAATCAGTTCTCGTAGGGGTTACTCCAGCGGAGCAAGTCGATCCAATATTCGAGGTCGTTTCCATACCCAAAGATGCGAACGACACAGTCGAAATCGACCGGACAGGGCCTGGAAACCCTCGTTACTACACAACCGAGGTACCCTCTGATGGATCACGGCGTGTGAGTATCCACCAGCGCAACTCCGATCGACACCGTTTTCTTCATCTCCATCCGTCTGAAGAATCGTCGAACGTCGCCACTCCTGAGCCGAGATCACGGCAAATCGGTATCGAAATTCAAGATGAGAATCATCGTGAATTTCTCACACCGATTGGAGAGCCGGCTTCGAAGCATATGCCCGCTGATTTCAATCCTCATCTATTACATACGAACCTCGAATATGTCGGGCCAGAAGATCTGGAATTGGAAGTGACCGCCACGTTTGCTGAAGACGCATCTCTTGGGCCAACAATCAGCCGGGACGTAACAGCACTCAGTGACATTATCCCGGAGGCCATCCATTGGGTAGAGAGCGGCTGTAATGACCTCGAAATCCGATTCAGCGGTATTGGAACTGTTTCGATCCGGTTTCCCCAGGAGGACCAATGAATCTGGAACCCGGTGACGAGTTTACAGCGGGAGTAGACAAGATTACGAAACGTGGAACCTGCACGGTCAAATACGATGGACAAGGAATTAATATTGGACCAGTCGCGTGCGAGCCCGGCCGCTCGGTTCGATTGCGGTATCTCGGAGCAGATTCAGTAGCTGGGACATCGATACATTTCGCTCTTTGCCTGACCGAGGAAGTCCTTGCCGACGATTACAAAGACCACATTCGGCGTCATGTAAGTGGCCTTCTTCCTGACCAGCCTCCACAAGAGGGAGAACAAACCTATATTGAGGTGGATAAGATCGACGAGTACGGCCTCGGACTTGCAGCTGCCGGAGGTGAAGTCGTCGAACTTGGGCCAGTCCAAGCAGACGAAGGCGACTTAGTACACGTTGTCGGACGCGAACCGGGATATGCAGAGGTACTGAACGCAAGAGCACGTGGGAAACGCTACAGGACCCGCTTCAATATTCTCCGTGAGCGCTGGGACAAGCTCCCTATCAAAAAAGACGAATCATTCACAGCAACGATAGATGATACCGATGGCAGGAATCTTATCGCGTATGTGGATGGGTTACCAGTCCACTTCTTGGGAGGCAAAGCCCGAATCGGACAAAAAATCGAAGGGAAACTCATTAGATTTCATCGAGGTCGGGGAGTTGGAAAAGTAACAAAAATCTATGATTCAGTAGGTGATATTGAGGACCCCGATCATGACACTCGGATGCAGCAGCTTCAGCAAGCTGGATTCGGCCAAGAGCCGTTTTGTGCATTTGCCACGCGGTTTACTGGCGTGAGTGCCGAGCAGCTACCATCGACAGATATCGGCATCCGAGACGCCATAGTCGGTGAGGCAATCCGACTCGGTCTTGCTGAGAAGGCTGAGTCGGGCGGCCAGCAGTATCCACAAGCACACATCACCGCGATCCGCCACTGGGTTGTCCATAAACTGGCAGCTGTTCTCGGCCAACCAGCTGCTGGTGCCGACACAGTATCCGATGATGTTGGATGGTTCCGGGCAGCGTTAACAGAACGTACCGGTCCCACAATCACGTTCCTCGGTGATGTGATACAGCTCTCACAGGGGTACTATGCTCCGGCACCGACGCGAGCTGTAATGATCTCCGAATCCGAAGCCGTGCTCGTTTCAGGAGATCCAAGTCGTCCATACTTGGAGTCCGGTCTTGATATCGAATTTCGAGGATTGACGCGGATTCTGACTGACACCAGTGAAGAAGAACTACGTTCGAGAAAAATCCCCATACAATCTAAAGACGAATACATCGGTCTGGGCGAGGTGCCGATTACGACGTCCGCCACACTACGTGAGTACATCGAGCAACGACCACAGGAATCGTGGGAACCGGAGGAAGATTGGGCACCATACACTGGACAGTACTATGGATTCAACGTAGACGGTGAGCCACTCGCTATTGAAGAGGCAGATGGAACTGTGATCAGCTTGTGGCGAGTGCCGGTCGAATATGGTGCTGATACCTACCAGTTAAGGGTTCAATCGGGCGACGGCAAAACAAGCGGCGTCACTGTTTCGCCGAAATACCGCAAGCATGCGTGCCTTATTCTCGACTCGATGGCCGAGGACCCACAAACAGTTGAACTCACCGCATATGACGAGGACGTCTTGTTGAGTTGTGACTTTGCACCGCCGCGGGCACAGATGCGCTGGCTGTACGCAGTCGGAGCAGAGTGGCTCGAGACATCGTCTTATCAACTTCAATGGCGAATTTCGGACACCGATTCCGAATCAGTACGGGAAGTCTTCGACGAACTGCCCGTGACCATCATCGACAACACATAACATGAAATCAATCAAAGAAGTCTCGGAAGAACTCGAGAACGATCTTCAACAGTACATCGAATCACGTTATCACCTCCATCATCCGCGGCTTCTCAAGGAACGTCGTGCTCTGATGGATGAGGGAGAGACGGCCACCGAACCATGGGTTGAGGCGACACCAACCTATGTTTCGGGCGATCCTCTCAGAGAGTTGGGCTTGCCGAGCGAAGTTGTCGATTTATTAAAAGAACTCGAAAGCGACGATCTCGACATCTTCGATCCGCCGTACAAACATCAGGCCGACGCCCTCCAATCGTTCTTCAACGACGAGGACGATCTCATCGTATCCACCGGGACGGGGTCCGGGAAAACAGAGATTTTCCTCTACTCAATTCTGGGTCAACTCGCCCAAGAGGCAGCGCGAGGAGAGACAACTGACCAACGTGGGATACGGACATTAGTTCTTTATCCGATGAACGCCCTTGTCGCGGATCAACTCTCGCGGATGCGCCTACTCTTTGGTGACGAAGAAGGGGCAGATACACTTGAGGACTATATGGGCCGGCGTGTACAGTTTGGGATGTATACGAGTCGTACACCCTACCACGGGGAGTACGATAAGAGTAAGAACGATAATCTAGTCAAGCCGGTCATCAACCGGTATCTCCAGTTAGCGGAAGAGCAACCGGACCTCTACGAACAACTCGCGGAGAAAGGCCGGATTCCGGCCAAGGATTTGGAAGGATTCCGCAACGAGAATAAGAAAAAGGAAACCCACTTTCGTACCCAACCCGGCGACACTGAACTGTTCACGCGTCAAGAGATGCACACCCGCGATGGAAGCAACCCCCATGGCGGGACGCCTGATCTCCTGATTACGAACTACTCGATGCTGGAGTACATGCTACTCCGGCCGATCGAACAACCCCTCTTTGAGGATACCCGTGAATGGCTGGCCGAGGACGAAGAGAACGAATTGAATATCGTCCTCGACGAAGCTCACCTCTATCGGGGCGCACAAGGGGCAGAGGTTGCGCTCCTGTTGAGCCGTTTGCTCCAGAAACTCGGAATATCTCGTGATCGTGTGCGCTTCATTCTCACGAGTGCGACGATGGGCGAAAACGTGGAGGAAGCGGCCCCAGACTTTGCGGCCCAGCTCACAACCGGAGATCCGGACGACTTCTCAGTAATTACGGGGGATCAGGTGGAGTACGAAGGTGGAGAACCGAGCGAAAAACGCACGGCGCAACTCCTAGAACGGGTTGGCTACCAACTCGATGATCCATCGAAGATTCACAACGTTGCGAGCGAACGAGGCTGGGATCCTCTTGAAAGTGATGACGTAGAGTCGGTCCGTTCGTATCTTGCTGACCAGTTAGTCGATGACCCACTCTTTAGGTTAGCACACGAATATCTTCGTGAAGAGCCACTGCGCCTATCGGCGCTTTCCGAAGAGTTGTTCGAGGACATCGATCAGGAGTTGGCCCGTGAGGCGACGGGTAACCTTCTGTATCTTTGTACCGAGGCCCGCCAGGGAGAGGACCAGGCGTTGCTTCCGACGCGCCTGCATATGTTCCTCAAAGGGCTCCCCGCCCAGTACGCGTGTGTCAATCCCGAATGTAGTGGCCGTCGGGTTACTGAGGAAGAGAACCTCCTCGGACGCATCTATAGTAATCCGCACACCACCTGCGAGGCCTGTGGCAGTCGGGTCTTCGAACTGATTAGCCACCGCACCTGCGGGGCAGCTTATCTACGAGCGTATCGACGATCTGACGACGATCGCGGGCCAACATTCCTGTGGTCAGATCCCGAGAAAAGCGGGAACTTGGACGAAGTCCACCTGTTAGTTGAGGAACCTCGCGAGGAACCGAACCCGGACCACGAACACGGCCGTTCGCTCGCCGAGACGACAACCTCACGAAACCTCTCGATTAGCTCCGGGCACCTTGTTGATGATCGGCATGTAGACGGCGAAGGTCCGACCACTCATATTGAGGTTCAGGTCCCGACTGAAGAGCCTCCGGATGAGGATGATGCGTGGAGTTGGACTCAATGCCCGGCGTGCGGGATCAAAGAGCGGCGTCGTCCGAATGGCGACACGAAGGTGGAAGATCTGGTCACCAAAGGTGAGGAGCCATTCGCGCACAGCGTCCGCTCGATGTTTGGTATCCAGCCGTCCGACCCACTCAAAGAGGAGTTCCCCAACGAGGGGCGCAAGGTATTGTGTTTCTCTGATGGTCGACAGAAGGCGGCTCGCTTAGCTCGTGATCTCCAATCGAACGTTGAATCCGACTCGTTCCGCGAGGTCCTAACCGACATTATTGGATCGGCGGACGATGAAATCACGATGGATCGGTTGTTTGCCGAGTTCGCAGTCTACTGTGCGAAAAACAACATCGTATTCTTCGACGACAGCGACCGATACACGAATCAGTCGGGTGTCCCGTACAAGGGATCACGCTCAAAATTCGAGGATATTCGTGGGAATCTCTCCGATATTGTCGATGAATACTATCTTGAGTCCATCGACGAGATTCCGGAGGTGCCAGCCGCACGCAATGCGTTATCGGAGCGTCCCCGCCAGTATGAGGAACTTCTTCTCCGATCCTTGGGCGATGAACAGTACTCCATCACCGGCGCTCTCGTCGGGTATATTGCGCCGTCCGAGGAAGTGTTTGAGAAAATCGATGAAGCTGTCCCTGAAATTGAGACAGACCAACTCAAGAGCATCCTCATCGAGGCGCTTCGTCATGCCTGCGAGGAACGAGCATTTGATTCAAGCATTGAAGCCAGACGGCGTTCGAACTCTTATCCCTACCAAAATTGGATTGACCCGGACGATACGGGGCTCCCCCACAGCGAAATAATCCCTGAATATGTTTTAGAATCACTCGACGACGAAGTGCCGGAAGAGGCGTGGAATAGTCTGAGACGGGCGTTGATGACGACAGAGCCTGTGTTATTTGGGGCCTCCCACGGAAATTACTTCGTCAATCCAAGAGCAACGACAATCGATCTCCGACTCGACGACGAGTGGTACCGGTGTGAAGGATGTCGCCGGTTCTCGGTAGTGTCTCTCAATGATTCGTGTCCCTACGATGGGTGTCGCGGAACTCTGAGTCCGGTTAGTGACGATGACATCCATCTCCAGGCACGGAAGAACTTCCTTCGGAACCCGCCACGTGAAGTGCTCCATGGCGAACGGGACCCGCTCACGCTCCGTTCAGAAGAGCACTCGGCACAACTGAGTGCAAAGGACAACTCGGAGGCGTTTGCACGCTCCGAAGAGTACGAACTACTCTTTCAGGACATCCTCGTCGGGGACTCTGAGGCTGATCAACCGATCGACGTGTTAAGTTGTACGACCACGATGGAAGTCGGGATTGACATCGGGAGCCTCACTGGCGTGGCAATGCGGACGGTCCCGCCAGGTCCAGAAAATTATGAGCAACGTGCTGGCCGCGCAGGACGTCGTGGGGCCGGGCTCTCGACAATCGTCACCTTCGCGGATAACTCTCCCCACGAATCACACTACTTCGAGAACCCTGAGGAGATGATCACAAGCGAGGGGAACGCACCCATCATCTACGCAGGCAACGAAAAGATCGCCCGACGGCACATCAACGCCTCGCTGCTGGCTCGGTTCTTCGACCCCTCGGCCGTGGAAACCGAGGCCGCTGTCTTCCGCTCACTCAAAGGGACAGCCGAGTTCTTTGAAGAAGACGGTGACCAAACTCTCGACGCGTTCGAAGACTGGTTAGATGAACAGATCTTCGACGACTCATCGTCGACGCTCGAGCAATTGGCTTCTCTCCTCCCTGATGCACTGGGAGAGGGGCGTTCACCCGACTGGGAGGTCACATTAGTCCGCGACGCCGCTACAGAATTCCTAAGCGAACTCCAGGAACTACAAGCCAAGACAGAATGGGAAGAGCAATCCACGGAGGACGACGATTTACTTTCCGTCCTTCTGGATGCAGCCCTACTTCCGACGTTCTCGTTCCCGACTGATGTGGCCGATTTCGTCGTGCGCGAAAATGAGCCTGGGTCGTCACAGCCGAAGAACAAATACCAGATGTCTCGGGATCTGAAACAGGCTCTCTCAACGTACGTTCCAGGCCGGGAAATCGTCGTTGACAAGAAGACCTACGAGTCTTACGGCGTCTATGTCAAATTCCCAGACAATCCGAAAAATCGAGTAGCTGGCGAAGACTGGGGAGACCTCGATTGGTTGAACTGGTGTGACGTCTGTAAGACGGTCTTTGACGAGCATGATGAGAGTCTGGCAGCCAAGGATATGGAGTGTCCTGTCTGTGAGGGAGCGACCGTCAGTTCCCTTCAAATGTACACCCCGGAGGCATTTGCACCGAAAGTCGATGAGACAGGTGCAGCTGAGAAAGGATCGGACTACAACGAGAACCGAGCCTACGCGACACAGCCTAAATACCCACTGACGTCGACTTCTCACGAGAGTGAGAACGCTAGCGAGATGGCAGAGGAGAAATCTATTGGCCATTCGATAGTGGGGAAAATGAATGATGAACAGCTTCTTGTCGCTAACTTTGGGGCTGATGAGGATGGATTCGAGGTCTGCACCGATTGTGGGGCCGTTAGCCGCGATGGCCCACTCTCAAACCCACACGCCCGTCCATACCCCAAGGATCTCCGATTCGTTGGTGAATATGACTGGGATGACCAGTGTACCGGGTCGACGGTAACGACGAGTTTCAGCCACCGTTTCCCCAGTGATTTGACTGTCCTCCAAATCCCGTTGGGTGATGAGATGGAGTTTGTTCCATCAGAAGCGTGGTTTGAGACACCGGGGCAGTCACTTGCGGAAGCATTAGTCATGGGTGCATCCCGTGCACTGGGAATCGAAGATAATGAACTCGAAGGTGGATTCCGCACCAAATCGGCTGAGAACGCTGATATCGATGCGCAAGGTGTAATTGAGGTTTTCCTCTTTGACACGACTGCCGGTGGTGCCGGCTTCTCGTCACGTGTTTGGGAGAAATTTGACGCTGTGTGCGAGGAAACTCGTTCGATCCTAGAGAGCTGTACGTGCGATACAGCGTGTCATAACTGCCTGCGCCGTTATCAGAACCGTCATCTACATGAATCGCTGAACCGACATGAAGGTCTCGCTCTATTGGACTACGCACAGACTGGTACACCACCCACGCTGCGTCCCGGAAAAATACAGACCCTGATCAAGCAGTTAGAGCGCGCTCTGGAATTAAAAGAAGAAGACATCGACCTTCGGGAGGCCGACGACGACAGATGGGAGATAGAGATCCATGGGAAAACAATGACCTTCGGAGTGCGTTCGAATCTTCGGCGCTCACGAGCACCCGAGTCAACGATCTATGACGAAGATTACTCCGACTACGAATTGACGCAACGATTACCGGAAGTGGCACACTCGATCGTCGATCATCTTCAGTAGTGGGATGAGTGACTCAGAAGGTTTGGACCATGTAAACTGGTCGGCATCCGCGTCTCGGCTTTTCGAGACATGTCCGCGGCAGTTTTACTACCGGCATCAGCAGACTGGAGCGACTCATAATGATGATGAATACATCCCGCCGGTTGGAGCTTACCTTGGAACGGTCGTACATGAGTGTCTCGCCGACCAGATTACACGCTGGGCCAGCGGTGAGAGCGTCCATCTCCAGACGGCGACCGACCACGCGACGGTCGAACTTGAAAAGTATGTTGACGCCAACGCTGAGACGATTGCGAGCCGGTTTTACGAAGATAACGAAGATACCTTCGATCGTGATTCGTTTGTTCGATCATTAACTCGTACAGCTCAGAAACACATCCGCCGATTCTTTCGCGTCATTTGGCCACGTTTTGAGGATCACTACTACATCACCCACGAGACACGGCAGTCTTTCGAGATCTGCGGCGAGCCCGTGACCGTACAACCAGATCTTTGTACTCGGGGGGTAGACGGTGAGTTCGTTGTTACCGACTGGAAGACAAAGGCATTCGACCGGTTCAGTGACCCAACGATACAGATGCAGGCGTATGCGCTCTACGCCTACGAGGAGTATGAACCGGAACTTGCGCGCATTCGAGTCCAGCTAGCGCATACGGGTACCGGAGAGTTCGATCGACTGGTACCTACCAATAATGACATCGAACGAGTTCTGGAGCGAATTAAGACTGATAGGAGTAAATGGACTAGTGAGGGGGAAATTGAACACTACGAGACAGATCCAGGTGTTCAAAAATGTAGACGATGTTCTTATCTTCAGTGGTGTGCAGATGGGCAAGATGTACTCGCCGACAGTTGAAAATACAGAGAGTTTTATTCACAACGTCCCTGATAGTCGGTCGATACCTAGAGAACAGACACTCTTGAAAATCCGCGGATCGGCTTCGTCACCTATGACTCAAACTATCCTCTTCTGAGACAGTATGAGATTAGTGGTGGAAGGTCCGTATCTTCACCTTAGCCTCATTGGCGATTCTACGGCACCTGAACAAGATCCCGAATCAACAGCCACTGTTCGGTTCAACGGCCCAATGATTATGCCCTTCTTCGCCCCGTTTAGATGTAGCGAACCGCAGGACAGCACCGCCGCGTTTCAGAATCGTTCGATAACCGAACGAAATCAAATCCGCGACGGGGGGTCATTTTATAAATGACCCACCGACGTCTGTCGGATTTGGATCGTTCGGAAAACGAATGGGCGCTGCAGGATTTGAACCCGCGACAATCTGGTCCGAAGCCAGACACTCTGTCCAGGCTGAGCTAAGCGCCCCGTCAGCCGTATTCGGACGCCGCCCGGGGATAAATTAACCGATTCTCGCGAGGCACGCCGTTTAACTCACCAGATCACTAACCATCGGTCATGTCGGACGTAACCATCGAATACTGCGTCCCGTGTGGCTTCCTCGACCGGGCCGAAACGGTCCAGCACGCCCTGCTCACGTCGCTGGGCGAGGAACTCGACTCCGTGGCGCTGGTGACCGGTGAGAAGGGCGTCTTCCGGGTACGCGTCGACGACGAGACCATCTACGACAAGGACGAGGACGGCGACTACGACGTCGACGACCTCGTGGCGACGGTCCGGGCCCGGACCGACGCGGCGGCCTGAGCGGGGAAAACAGAACCCTTACCTCTACACCGGCGCCAGCGTCGGGTATGGCCGAGGCCGAAGCGCGAGCGGGGGCGCTCGTCGCCGAAGACGTACACAAACGCTACGGCGATACCGTGGCGCTCGATGGTGTGTCGCTGTCCATCCCCGAGGGCGAGGTGTTCGGACTCGTCGGTCCGAACGGCGCGGGAAAGACGACGCTCGTCCGGGCACTGACCGGAACGACCCGGTGTGACGGGGTGATCACCGTCCTCGGCGCGGCACCGGGCGCCGTCGACGCTCACCGCGTCGGATTACTTCCGCAGTCGTTCCACCCGGCGGATCGCCTCACTGCTCGCGAACTGATCGCTTACTACGCGGGGCTTTACGACGAGGGTCGACCGGTCGACGACGTCCTCGCCGACGTGGGGCTCGCGGACGACGCCGACACCTGGTACGAGAACCTCTCCGGCGGCCAGCGCCGCCGCGCCTGCGTGGGAACGGCGCTCGTCAACGACCCCGACGTGCTCTTTCTGGACGAACCGACGACGGGCATCGACCCCGCGGGCCGACGGTCGCTGTGGTCGCTCGTCGACGACCTGGCGGCCGGCGGAACGACGGGGTTGCTCACCAGCCACTCGATGACCGAGG
>JGI12479J12853_1001150_pt1 | contig 11781 bp, 9 predicted proteins | sample A23P3SouthBayCA_2_FD_12853 | JGI IMG/M metagenome (IMG submission 12853) | reverse complement strand
AGTATTACGGCTCGATGATGACCACGCAGCAGGACGGTGAGACCGGTCTCACCGTGTTGAGCGTCAGCGCATTTACACCTGAGGAGGCCCAAGTGCTCAACGCAGGACTGCTCGACCTGGGCGAAGAGCTCGTCAATCGTCTGAACCAGCGCGTAAACTCCAAGGCCATCGAAGAGGCCGAGGCACGCGTTACCGAAGCGCAGGGGAGGGTGCGCGATGCGCGCATTCAGTTGGGTGCCTATCGCAATACATCGGAAATTCTCGACCCGCAGCAACAGGGCCTGGGAGTCCTCGAGGTGTCGAATAGCCTGATCGCGCAGGAGGCCGCACTCCGGGCGCAATTGGCTGAAATTCAGCGAAATGCTCCCAGGCACCCCGCCATTCCCGCCTTGCGTGATCGCATTGCAGGCATCTCGCGACAGGTCGCAGAGCAGACCGGTCGCGCTGTTGGAACCCCTGACGGCATCGCTGCCAAGATCACCGAGTACGAGAACCTACTCGTCGAGCAGGAGTTTGCGGAGCAAACACTTACAGCGGCCAATGCAGCGCTTGAGCAAGCCAGGGTCGAAGCCAAGCAGCAGCAGTATTATCTGGAGCGCGTAGTCGAGCCAAACATGCCCGACGATGCGATCAAACCTTCGCGCCTGAGGGGAATTCTCGCCGTGCTTTTCGGAAGCCTATGCCTGTACCTCGTGGGCTGGATGCTCGTTGTGGGCATACGAGAGCACGCCTCGGAAGATTAAGAGATCATGGCTCGTTTACGCGAAGGGCTCCGTGTGCAGCTCAATGTCATCCAGGCCCTGACCAGTCGTGAGTTGATGACCCGCTTCGGGCGCGAAAACATCGGCTTCCTGTGGATCATGGTCGAACCGCTCCTGTTCGCGGCGCTGGTTGGCATTGCGTGGTCTTTCATCCGGGGACCGGTGAATGACGAGATCAACGTCTTCGCATTCGTGGTAACAGGGTACATCCCGTTGACTTTTTTGCGGCATTCATTCGGCCGGTCGGCCAAAATTTTCGTAGCGAACTCCGCGCTCCTGTATCACCGACAGGTAAAGGTGCTCGATTTTATCTTCGTGCGCGTGCTGATCGAATCGGTGGGGGCGATGATGGCTTACATGTTCGCAGGCATCGTGCTCGCCTTTTTCGGTCTGTTCCCGTTTCCGGCAGATATCGGCGTACTGGTGCTGGGCTGGGCGATCTATATCTTCTTCGTCCTTTCCCTTTGTACGATCTTGGCACCGGTTTCAGAAGTCTCCGATGTCGTCGAAAAGCTTGTCCCGGTAAGCATTTATGTCTCGATCCCGTTTTCGGGGGTTTTCAACATGGCGTCTTGGCTTTCGCCAGAGCTTCGAGAGATCCTCATGTGGTCCCCGCTCGTAAGCGGAATGGAACTCATGCGCTACGGGCTGTTCGGCTCGGCGGTGACGCCGTACTACGATCTTGGCAAAGCCTTCGGAGTCTCAATCGTCTGTCTCTTGATTGGGCTTATCCTGTGTCGCCGCATTCGTCGCACGATGACAGTGACATGATCGAAACGCGCAACCTTCACATGGATTATAGAAGCGGGCATGTGACGAAACACGTGCTCAAGGGCGTCGATTTCACTATCAAACCGAGGGATCGCATTGGCCTTTTGGGGCGAAACGGCGCAGGTAAGTCGACCCTGATACGGCTGATCGGCGGAGTGGAGATGCCGACCAAGGGTAAGGTCATACGACGCATGACGTGTTCGTGGCCACTTGGGTTCTCAGGCGGATTCCAGGGCAGCCTCACCGGTTACGACAATGCGCGTTTCATTTCGCGGATCTACGACAAGAACTATTCCGAAATGAAGGAATTCGTCGAAGAGTTCACGGAGCTCGGAAGCAACTTGAAGATGCCCGTGAAGATATACTCTTCTGGGATGCGTGCACGCCTAGCCTTCGCTCTGTCGCTCGCAATCGAATTCGAATGCTACCTGATCGACGAGGTCATCATGGTTGGTGACAAAAGCTTCCAAGACAAGTGCAAAGAGGAGTTCTTCGAAAAGCGCCCCGACCGCGCGCTTCTACTCGCCTCGCACAGCCTTGAGACCGTTCAGCAATATTGCAATCGCGCCATCGTCCTGAAAGATGGCAGAGCGACGACCTACGAGGACGTAAGCGAGGCGGTCGCGGTCTACAAGAAACTTTAAAAACCTGGCGGCGCTGAAGAGGCCAACCCATGACCGATCAGATTTTTCCAGGCATCCCTCGCATCGAATCACCGATTTTCGAGAGCGATGAGCTCTCCGATCTCACAGCTGCCGAGGCTCAAGTCGCCCGCGACCTAAACCGCCACGGTTTTGCAGTGATCGATTTTCCCGATCCCGGCATCGAACAGCGTATTGAGCGGATCAAGGCCAATCTGGGTCCGCGCTTCGGCATCGCTTTCGACGATCCCGAAGCTGATAAAACCAAGGGCGAGCGCAGAATACAAGACGCATGGAGTTTCGATGATGACGTTCGGGCGATCGCCTCGAACGATGCGGTCCTCGATTTGTTGAACAAACTGTACGGTAGACGGGCCTTTCCTTTCCAGACGCTCAATTTCCCGGTCGGTACCCAACAGGGCGCGCATTCCGATTCGGTGCATTTCTCGTCGCTGCCACGGCGCTTCATGTGCGGTGTTTGGCTCGCAATGGAAGACGTGCACGAAGACGCCGGTCCTTTGTTCTACGTGCGCGGCTCCCACCGATGGCCGATCCTCTCGAATTCCATCATCGGACGACGCGGTTTCGGCAGCGAATTGCGATCTGCGCAGGACCCGTTTGCCAAAGCCTGGCATGCGCTGTGCAAAGCCAACAACGCAAAGGATGAAGTGTTTCTCGCGAAAAAGGGCCAGGCTCTGATCTGGAGCGCGAACCTACTTCATGGCGGCAGCCGACAGACCGATGCAACCAAAACAAGATGGTCGCAAGTCACGCATTACTTTTTCGATGACTGCATCTATTACACGCCTGCCTTTTCGGATGAGGATCTGGGCGATTTGCAAACTCGCGAAATCGTCTCAATCCGTGATGGCAAAGTAAGGCCAAACATGTATCAGGGCGAGCCGTTTCCGCCCCCGCCCGAGCAGGTGGCTAGCGAGCCTCGCAAGCGCTCTCTGCGCGAAATGCTGCGAGGCCGCAGTCGCTGACCTGCAGTCGGCAAAACGAAGAATTCAAGAAGGATGGTTGATCCAGTGACGGCTGGCCTGCTCCATCAGGCTGGTCCACCGGTTAAGTTAAAGTTCCGGCGGTTATTGTCGCCCTGCTGGGCGGCCTGGAGCGTGGCGTAAGGCAGTCCAGGGCGAGGCAAGATCGTTGTTGATGTTGGCGGCCGGTAGCCGAGCGATGAGCGCGGCCGGACGGTATTATAGTGGATGCGCCAGTGCTCGATCTGGATGACTGCCTCCTTCAGGGTGTAGAAGATCTCGCCATTGGGCAGCTCGTCCCTGAGCTTGCCGTTGAAGCTCTCATTGTATCCGTTTTCCCAAAAATTGAAAAACGAGGTCGCGTCGAGCTATTTCATCAATTCCAAGGAGAATTCATTTCTTCCCCTTACCGGTCCGCGACAACTCACTGTTCTAAACGGGATCAGATCGAGTTCAATCAGAACCCGTAATATATCCGAAAGCGATAGCGGTTCAAATTGCCAAGCATGAACGTCAATGTAGGACCCACCACTGTTGGCAAATTCCTTGATAGCCAAATCGATTTTAGAAGCGTTGAGGCGCCTGTACCCATCGGAATCGTCGCTATCCCAATGCTTTTGCGCATTATTATGCGTGATCATCGCGCGATGCTCAATGACGCTTCCCATCGTGTGATAGGTGCGTTTCTCTTGGAACGCGTCGAAGATGTCTGAAATTTTCGATAGGGGGAGATGGGCATCAAAACAATAACGCTTGTCCGGTACGACTACTGCGAAAATGCCACCTTCGTTCAAAATATCTCCGACTTGGTTGAGATGGGAAATAACATCTGGTTGATGTTCCAAATTATGCGACGAGAAAACGACGTCGAATTTTTCATCCACCACCTCCAAACGTCCATTATCATCGACAAAGTCGATTGTCGGAGTATGCTCAATTGGCTTGCCAAGATGTTTCGCTCGTTGCTTTAGTTCTTGTGTCGACAATACATCGAAATATTTGACATTATCATGCCTTAATCCGGGATTCACGAACGGTCCGATTTCGAGAGACTTCATGCCATCGATCGCAGCAACGAGATCTTCTCGCCTGGCTCGCGGGTGGCATAGTCTGCCTTCGAAATATCCATATTTGTAATAATGGCGCGTCAACTGACCGTCATCGAACTTTTGCAGATCCCGGTAGCGGTCGCGGTAATAGTCCAGATCGACATCGATAAGGCCGTATAACTCTTTCACTGTGGCGGGTGGACCACATAGCGAGCCACCAGCTCGTCATAGCGTTGCAAATCGTCCTCGATGCGGCGGTTTTCGAACACCCACTCGTTCAGGCGGTCGGCATCCTTTCGCAGCTCTTTCAAGTCCGAAAATTCCTCCACGATCTGCCTCGCCCATACATCCAAATCGTTCGGCAACAACGTGATGCCATCAGACACTGAATTTCGAAACGTCCGATAGCTTTCAACATCGGAGGCGAGCACGGGCAATCCTAAAGCGCCGTAATCGAGTACTTTCAAATCGGACTTGAAGCTATTGAACGCGGTGTCCAACAATGGTGCAATGCCTAGCGCGGCGGTTCCTATATTGGCTCGCAGCCAAGGGACAAACAGACTGTAGGATTTTTTCTCGGCAGGCACTTCGACGACATCCACCCATTCAGGGAGGTCGGTTAGTGTGGTCGCCCCGATCACCGTCAGGCGAAGTAGAGGCATATTGCGCCTTGCGATTTCGATGGCGTCTATCGCAAAGGCCAAATCCTCATCATGAGTGGGCCCGCCCATATAGAGCAATCGCCGCTCGGAAGGCGCTTTGTCTTTCCTTTTATCGGCCCACAGCCGAGCCGAAATGCGATTTTCAACGCAATGAACGTTGTCGTTGTAGGATCGCATTTCCTCGGCCAAGGCCGCTGTCGATACGATAATCGCGCTCGCGTTGTTCAAAAGCTTTTCGAGATAGGGCGCATAATCCTCGTAATAACCGTTTTCATCCTTGTCCTTGGGCACCTTTATCAGGTGATCGTCGAGCTCCAGAAGATAAGGAGTGCCGGTTTCGTCGGCAGTTGCCAGGAACGGTTCTATCATTCTGGCGGGTAGCGCATTGCGCTGGATTATCGCTGCGGAAATCAGGCCCATCTCCATCTTGGCGATCAGACCGGCAGGCGTGGATCGGACGTACGTCAATGGCCGATCGAGTTGGTTGCGTGTGCGTTCCCAAACGCGGATTTCGGTCGATGGATAGGCGTTTCGCAGATCGGCACTGCCCGGGCTCACCACCGCCACTTTGGGCGTCGCTTGTCCGACTTCGATACCGCGATAAACGTCGAGATAACGAGAAGCCATCTGCCGACATGACTGAGCGGATCCGCGGCGCGCCTGCCACCGAACGACTGCTTTCTCCTTGGCGGCCATACCCTCTTCGTCGCGGGTGATTTCAGTGAGGCTGCGCAGGATCGCTTCGGGACGCATGTCTTCCAGCACCCATCCGGCTCCGCTATCTTCGACCCGGCTTCGCAAAGTTGGAAAATCCAAAACCGCCACCGGCAAACCGACGGACCACATTTCAGTCAGTGTGTGGCAATACGTCTCGTCCCATATCGAAAAGACCACTCCGAAATGCGGGCCGATCGCATGGACTTTGCGGGCGAAATCGGCACGATTATACTGTCCATGCAAGAACAGCCTTGCTGGCAGTTTATCCCCCAGAGCGGCCTTGTGTACATTGCCCAAGATATGAAATTCGAAATCGCCAAGCCGATCCAGTTCAAGCAGCGCGAGGATGAGTTCGAGTCCTTTGGCCTTGTCGATATTCCCGGGCACCAGAATGCGCGTCGGCCCGATACCATCGATAGCGCGTCGCAAAGTCTCGAAGCGGCGGAAGTTACGGCCATGCGGTATGACGTGAAACTGATCCTCAGGCAGAGAAGGAAATGCGGCGCTAATTCTTTCGCGTGCGCTATGTGAAGTTGTTATAAAGCTGTCGCAGAATGAAAGCGACTTCTCCATGCGTTTACGCCAATGATGGACCCAGTTGTTTTTCAAGGCCGGCACCGAGTTTGGTGGCCACAATTCTACTTTGCAGAGCCCTTCCCCCGCCGTGCAGGTGCCGCCGCAAAATGTCAGTTTGTCATCGAGCAGTTTCAGGCTTGGGCACAGCGTGTAAAAATCGTGGAACGAGCAAACGACCCGCGCACCAGTGCGCTGGGCTATTTCGGGCAAGTCCAGACTATGCCAGCCCAGATGCCGTATGTGGACGATATCAAGGTCCAGTTCGTCCAGCCAGCGCGAAACAGTATCATTATATTCGCTAGAGCGATGTTCTAGAGGCTCGATACGTTCGGAAAGTTTATGCGTATAGAGCAAACGAGTTTCGCCGCTATCGAACGAGGACAATTCGAGGGTTTTCGCATCGCAGTTCAGCACGAAGCATTCGAACGTGTCTTCCAATGCAAGCATTAGATCGGCATTGGTTTGGGGCGTTCCTCCGGTACGGGTGGCCAATACAAACAACGCGCGCGGTAGAATTTGGCGACCAGTGATGCAGTCTTCTAGTGCCATTCGCGCTCGGAAGCGGGCGGCAATAATATTTGAATCGGTATGAAATTTACCAATAAGTTTCTTATATTCGGGATAACGATCGTCGATTATTTTGCGGCCGTGGAATATATTTTCTTTCTTTTCTTCGCCAAAGCTCTTCGAGCGGTCATGAAATACGTAAGTTGCGTCATCAATCAGGTTTGACCAACCCGCGCGCACGGCGCGCATGCAAAAATCGTTTTCCTCGCCGTAACCTCTCGGGAACGCATCTTCATCAAGCGGGCCCAACTCGTCTATTGCTGCGCGGCGTATATACATGCAGAAGCCGTTCCCAGTTGGAACGCTCGGATATAGGCGAAGGCTGCGACGTCTGAACGCACAGGCGAATTTTTCCTCGTCCAATCCCCGCGGGAGCGGATTGTCGTTGCCTATATTTGGGGCTGAGAATGCTCCGGCACGGTCCGACATAGCGGTTACGGTAGAGACCTTCGGACGCGAGTACGCAGCGGCGTATAGACCTTCCGCCCACCGCGGAGTTACCCGGGCATCGGAATTGAGTATGATGACATCGGCATCGCCGGCTTCGACGAGCCCCCGGTTCACCGTGCGCGTAAACCCGAGATTCCTATCGTTACGCAGAACCTTGAATCGGACGCCGTCTTCTGTCGCGTCCAATAGTGGTGCGATCCCAGGGTCAGTGGAGCAGTCGTCTATCAGGATCGTTTCGATATCGGCCGGCGTATATTGCTTCAGACGTTCGATACAAACACGTAGATCGTCCAGGGCGTTGAAGATCGGAACAACAACTTTCACGCTGCCGGCCGGCGCGTCTCGCAGGATGGCCGCACGACAGCGTAGATTATCGCTCCCAGCCGATTTTATTTCGATGGACTTTTCAAGCCTGGTACCGTCCGGCAACTCCACCTCGACCAGATAGCTACCCGCTTCCATCTTGTGAAACGGGATCGCAAGCTCGAAGCCGCCGGCGCCCTTGCTCTTGCCATGTTTGGCGAGATCGGGCCGAGCCACATCATTTGAGATGGTCGCGTAGAATGTTCCGTTGATGAACACCTGCAGCGGGCCGATGAAATCGGGCTTCGTCTGGTCAACGGCCCAACCGGCGACGCCGCGCTCTGTCAGACGTTCAAACGAACCGACAAACGCCCGCTCCGACTCGAACGCATCCCGGTTTTCCGCGATGCCATGAATAGCATAATGGAGTAACGGATTTACACCCGATTCCGCGACATCGGGATAAGCCTCGAGGTATCCTTGCGTGGAAAATTTTGCCGAGGGGTTTAATCCTTCGAGCCATCCAGTCGTTAGATAATGCTTCAGGCTGTCATGTATGGACAGGTCAGCCCTATCGCTTACGTCCCGATAATATTCGACATCGAAAAAAGCCGCGCATTTTTCGAGCTGCTCCTCGCTAAACTGCTCGGGCTTCGTCTTGTTGTTCTTTAAAAATTTTAGTCTCACGATAATCCCACTGAGTATGGTTTTTGACGTGTCAGGACGAAAAATTTCGTCACGGGTTTTACCTTCTTGGCCGATATCTACAGCTGCTCGTAGAGCGAAACTGCTTCTTCGATGTCATCGTATAGTTCTGCCATACCCGGCGTCTTGGATCCTACGTGGCGAAAACCTCACTGCCCCGGTCCAATCGGAGGTGATGCCACGGGTCGATGCACTTAGTTGTTTGCCAGCGCGTTTGGAAGGCCTCAAGCTCGCGCATATACCGCTCCAGATGTTCCGGCGCGAAATCCAGGCCCCTCGATTTGCTTTCGTGGTGGATGAGCGTGGCTTCGGGCGTGTAGATATTGCGCAGACCCATCGCTCCAAGCTTCAGGCAGAGGTCGACATCATTATAGGCGACCGCCAAAAAATCTTCGTCCAGCCCGTCGACAGCATCGAAATGCTGTTTCGCAACAACGAGACATGCCGCAGTCACCGCGCTTGCTCCGCGCGCTATATGCGCCTGCGCAAAGTATCCCGCCTGGTCCTCCGGCAGCCCCCGGTGCGCGTGGCCTGCGGCATTGCCAATGCCAATCGCCACGCCCGCATGCTGTATCGTGCGATCCGGATAGAGTAGCCGCGCTCCGACCGCTCCGACGCCGGGCTGAACCGCTTCGCGCATCATCGCCATCAGCCAATGGGATTCGAGCACCTCGATGTCGTTGTTCAGAAGGCAGATATAAGCGCCTGACGAATGGCGAACCGCGAAGTTGTTGATGGCGGAATAATTGAAGGGATAGGGCCAGCGTACAACCTTGACCCTCGGATCGGCTGCAACCGCGTCCATATAACGGAGCGTTTCCGCCTCGATACTGTCGTTGTCGGCGATGACGAGTTCGAGGTTTGCATAGTCTGTTTCGTGCAGGACACCCTCAACACAAGTGCGCAGCAGTTCAACGCGGTCGCGCGTCGCAACGATCACGCTGACCTTGGGAAGCGGATGCGGCATCTCGTACTGCAGGGATACGGTTCCGAATGGCCCGGCTTCGACAGTTTCGACTCCTTCCTTCATCGTACGCGTGACAGCCGCAAGCGTCTCGGTGCCATTGTTGCGCCACACCTGCGGTCGGGTTTGCGCTGTTACGCGGCTGACGTGGTGAGCGCCGTTTTCCAGGCCAAGCCTCAAGGTCAGTTCGAACAGGTTTTGCGGCCGCTCGCTCTTATCCAGCTGCAGCAACCGTGCGGCAGGTTCTACCGCCAGCGCACACGCCGCACTGACGTAATCCTGAGAAAGGATCATCCGGGAATCCCACTCAGACTTGAGCCACATTCGCGGCCGAGCCCACAGCGGGCCAGGTGCGATCTCATCTCCGTAGATCACCGCCGCGCGCCTCGCTTCTGCATGTCTCAGCAAATGCGCTGAGTAACTTGTCAAGGCGTGCTGTGCGGGGCGCGTTTCCGGTTCCAAGGGAACCAGCCACTGCGCTCCATATTTTTGCCCTTCTTCCAGGCAAGCGTTGAGCGCGTCCAGCCGCGAATCGAAAACACCGGCTAACTGCGTGAGCGCATCATGCGCGAGAATCTCCAGTGAACAACCTCGTTCCCGCGTTACGAACACGCCGGCACATTCGTCAGCCTGCCCGAGTATCGAACGAATTGTATCGTCGACGTGTCGCTTTGCATGAATGGGACCGATGTGAAGATGTACGGCGATCCGTGGAATTCGCACGTCCTCGCGCGCAGACCTGACCAACGCGGCATCTTTCCTTGCAGCTGCAGCATTCCAGCGCGAGTCAGCGAAAGGGAGCGCGTCGATCGCGCGCTCGAGCTGAGTTCTTGCCCGCTTCCGCTTACCGAGAATTCGCCAACCAAGGATTTTTGCCAGGCGGAGAGGCTGCACCAACGCCATCAAAGCCAGAATCTTAGGGCTGTGATCTGATATACGCCTCTCCGAAACCTCAGTTTCGGTCGAAACATCGCTCACAAAATTCGAACCGTGGTGCAATGGGCTAGGCCTGAACCTGCTTTACCGTTAGACGGAGCGCTTCATACGCAAATCTAGCAAGAATTCACGATGAATCTGAAAACACCATTCGCGACACTAACGCTTCTCATTCTGGGCGCGTGTTCGAGTTTCCCGTCGAGCGGCCCAACCGGAAGTCAAATCGAGGCATCGGTGAGCGACGCAGAGTTTGCTGGTCTCGATATCGAAATCGTGACGGTCGATTCCCTGGCTGCGGTGCCGTCGGCTGTTGCTCCGATCGAATGGCAATTGCCCGAGCTCGTTGCTCGTCCGACCGACCTTATCGGGCCGGGTGATGTCCTCTCGATCACGATTTTCGAGGCTGGCGTGTCGCTGTTCAGCGGCGATACGGTAACGCCTTCGGCCACGGGAGGTATCGGGTTCGATCCCTCGGTCAAGGCACAGACGCTTCCTCCGCGCCGGGTCGATGATTTTGGCTATATCGACATCCCTTATGTCGGCCGTTTATCGGTACAGGGGGGCACCGTGGTCGAGGTCGAGGAACAGATCCGCCGTGCGCTGTCGAACTTTTCGCAGGACCCGCAGGTGCTCATCAACCGCACGCAGGTGATCGAGAACTCGGTAATAGTCGGGGGCGAGATTGCCCGCCCGGGGCGTCTTGTTCTCGATACAAATCGCGAGAGCCTTAGCGACATCGTGGCGCTTGCCGGTGGCTATCGGGGTGAAGCGCACGAACTGGTGCTACAGGTCGAGCGCGGCGAGAGCGTGGCACAATTGCGTTTGGGCGACGTTATGTCGGGTCCCTACCGAAACCTCCGCGCCTTTCCGGGAGACCGGCTTACGATTCTCGATGAACCGCTAATGTTCTCGGTCCTTGGCGCAACCGGTCGAGTCCAGCAGATGCCTTTTCAGCGTGAGCGGATGACGGTGATTGAGGCGATCGCACTGGCTGGCGGACCAAGCGACGCGACAGGCGATCCGGGAGCGGTATTCCTGTTCCGCTATGCAGGGCCGGATGGAACCGAGCCGACGGTCTACCACTTCAACTTGCTTGAGGCACCGACGTATTTCCTCGCGCAGCAATTCGCGATGCGTGACGACGACGTGCTGTATTTCGGCAATGCGGCCTCGAACCAGCCGCGCAAGCTCATCCAGGCCATTGGGCAACTCTTCGGTCCGATCGTTACTGCAACGACGCTGGCGAACAGCTTCGACAATGGTGATGGCAATAATACCGAAAACTAATATAGGCTGTTGAGGTGGCTCTCGGGCTGATTGAGCACGCAGCTATAGCGTTTGCCGTACAGATTGCGGTTGGCCTATCGATCCGCAACTGGTGGGCGGGCGGCCTTGGTGCCTGCTGCTATTTTGTCGGACGCGAACTCGCTCAAGCCGAATATCGGTGGATTGAACAATATGGAGAAGGCTTGCGCGCAAACGCCCCGTGGTGGGCGGCGTTTGATAGCCGCGTGTGGACCACTGCCGATCAATATGCTGACATTTTCGGCCCGTTACTCGCATGCAGCATCTTCGCCCTATGGGTGCATGGTCGCGTTGCCCGACGTTAATCGTCCACCGGCCGCCGCGTCCCGACCGGGTTCCAAGGCTGTCCGATCTGCTTTTCGAGGCGGTCGCGCAATTTCCAAAGCCAACC
>JGI12479J12853_1001141_pt1 | contig 11815 bp, 9 predicted proteins | sample A23P3SouthBayCA_2_FD_12853 | JGI IMG/M metagenome (IMG submission 12853) | reverse complement strand
CCTGATCGTGCGCGAGCTCGAAGTGCGCGGCCGCCTGGATGGTGCGGACGCCGAGATTGCCAATGTGCTGGCTGCGCTGCAGCGCATTTCGCTCAATCCGCCTCCGGCCCTGATTGTTGATCCCGGTGATGCCCTGGGTTCGGCACGCGGTGCCATGCTGATTGCAGCCATTCTGCCGCAATTGCGCGCCCAGGCCGACACGGTCGCCGCCGATCTGCAGGCGCTGACCGACATCAAGCTGGCTGCCATGGCCGAGGAAGAAACCCTCAGGGCCAATCACGAGGTGCTCGAAGAAGAGCAATTGCGCATCGCCACGCTGATCGCTGCACGCCGGGCCGGAATCACCCAGATGAGCGCCGAACTCGAGGCCGAGCAGGCCGAGGCCGTCGCCCTGGCCGAACGCGCCAGCACCTTGCGCGAATTGATCGGCGCCCTGTCTGAACGGGCCGCTGCTGGCGCCACTGCGGCCCCGGCGACGACCGATCCTGACCTGCCCCAGCTTTCGCCCGAGGCCATCGAGCTGGCCTTTGCCGATCCGGCCCGCACCCAGCCTGCCGTACCCTTCCCGCTCGCCAATGGCTATCTGGTGCCGCCGGCCAATGGTGTCACGGTGGTCGATTTCGGCGCCAATGACGGGCGGGGCGGCATCGCCCAGGGTCAATCCATCGTCACCCGCGCCGAGGCACAGGTGCTCGCTCCGGCTGACGGTTGGGTGCTCTACAAGGGCCCCTACCTCAATTATGGCCAGATCGTCATTCTCAATGCCGGTGGAGGCTATACGGCGCTGCTTGCTGGCCTTGACACAATCACCGCCGAGATCGGTCAGTTCGTGCAGATGGGCGAGCCCCTCGGAACCATGGGATCACGCACAATTGGGCGCACGGTCAGCACCAATGCTGGAAACGACCAGCCGACCCTCTATATTGAACTGCGAGAAAACAACGAGCCTTTCGACCCGGCCGGGTGGTGGGCCAGCCAAGAACAAACGGGATAAGTAATCCATGCGCCTGACCACCCTTCGCCTTGCTGCCCTCGGAGCAGCAGTGCTGGTGCCCGCCACCGTGCTGATCGCTCAGGACCAGTTGCTCGCCCAGGCCCCTGCCGATCCTGCGCCGATTGAAGAGCAGCTCGACCCCAATCCCAGCGGAGAGGAGGCTGAGCCAACAGCCGCCGAGCGCTCTGCTGCGCCCCGCGATCCACTCGAAATCTATTCCGATCTCAACCTGTTCGGCGAAATCTTCGACCGCATCCGGTCCGAATATGTCGATCCGCCCAATGAGCAGGAACTGATCCGGGCCGCCATTCAGGGCATGCTGACCTCGCTCGATCCGCATTCGGGCTACCTGCCGCCCATCGAATATGCCGACATGCGTGAGGATACCTCTGGCCAGTTCGGTGGACTGGGTGTCGAGATCATCATGGAAGAAGGCCTGATCAAGGTTGTGTCGCCCATCGATGATACGCCTGCCGCCCGCGCCGGCATCCTTTCCAACGACCTCATCATCGAAATCGATGGCCAGCAGGTTCAAGGCATGACCCAGGACGAGGCCGTTGAGAAAATGCGCGGTGAGGTCGGCACCAATGTCGTCATCACCGTGTTCCGCGAAGGTGTCGATGAGCCGCTCGAATTCGAGTTGACCCGCGGCATCATCTCCATGCGCGCTGTGCGCTGGAGCATGGAGGGCGGGGAAACCGAAGGCGAAGGCGACATTGCCTTGCTGCGCCTGTCGCGCTTCTCCGAACAGGCCTTTGTCGGCATCGAACGCGCCATTGAGGATATTTATGCCGAACGCAATGACGTCCCGCCGCAGGGCATCATTCTCGACCTGCGTAATAATCCGGGCGGACTGGTCGATCAGTCGGTCTATGTCGCCGACGCCTTCCTCAATCGCGGCGCCGTGGTCCTGACCCGCGGCCGCTCGGAAACCGAAAGCGCCCGTTACGATGCCGCGCCCGACCCGCTTGATGCACGCATCGCCGATGTGCCCCTGGTCGTGCTGATCAATGGTGGCTCCGCCTCGGCCTCCGAGATTGTTGCTGGCGCCCTGCAGGATCACAAGCGTGCCACACTGGTTGGCACCCGCTCCTTCGGCAAGGGCTCGGTTCAGTCCATCATTTCCCTCGGGCCGGACGGGGCCATGCGGTTGACCACGGCGCGCTACTACACGCCCAATAACCGCTCGATCCAGGCGCTGGGCATCACCCCGGACATTGAGGTGCGCCAGGTCGTCCCCGAGGAATTCCAGGGCCGCGACGAGATTATCGGCGAGGCCGGGCTGGAGGGTCATATCACCGTCGAAGGCCAGGAAGAGGCCAGCGTCGGCTCCTCGGTCTATGTCCCGGCCGACAAGGCGGAGGACACCCAACTCCAATACGCTCTCCGCCTGATCAAGGGCGAAGAGACCGACCCGGCTTTTCCGCCAACAGCCGAATAGCAAGGCGCCATGATAGACTGGAGATGCGGCGGAGCTGATTCGCGCCGCATCCCAGGGCAAGCTGTGACCTTGCGGGTCAGCAATACGACGGTACAAAGCTCCAGCCGGAGATGAGCGAAGCGCCAATGGCCAATGATCTGTCCACACCGCTCACCGGTCGTCGGCGCCAGAAGCAGGAAAAGGCCGCCAAGTTCCACTTTCCTCTGGCGCGCCTGCTGTTCATCGCCATTTTCCTGATCATTGGCGGGGTGGCCCTGCGCCTGGTCCTGGTAGAAGATCCCGATGGTGGCCGCCCCAGCGCCGATGTAGCGATTACCTCCACGCGCGATGGCAATAGCATTGCCCGGAGTGCAGCGACCGGACCGGCCACCATCACCGCCGATCCCGGGCAATTCCCGGCCGATGGCTCCATGATCGCGGTTCCTGCGCCCGGCAGCGCCACGCCGGCACCGGGTCAGGTTCCGGACAATTTCGGTGTCCTGCCGGACCTGAGCGAAGAAACGGCCCATGGCGCCATTCCCCGCATGTCCGGCACGGGCCTGACGCCCTTCCTGGCCTATCGCCGCAATGCCGGGACTGCGGCAGCATCCGGACAACCCATGATCGCCATTGTCGTGACCGGGCTGGGAATCAACGAGCAGGGATCGCTCGATACCATCGATCAACTGCCCGACGAAGTGACCCTGGCCTTTGCGCCCTATGGCCGCTCCCTGCCCAGCACGGTGGCCGCCGCACGTACGGCGGGCCACGAAGTCATGCTCGAGATTCCCCTCGAGCCCTTCGACTATCCGCAGAACGATCCCGGCCCGCACACCATCCTGACCGGCGAGACGCCGCGCGACAATCTCGAAAAACTGTTCTGGCTGATGGCCCGTTTCGGCGGCTATTTCGGGGTCATCAACAATATGGGTGCGCGCTTTACCGCCTCGGCCACCGACATGGCGCCGATCATGGAAGAGCTCGGCGCCCGGGGGCTGGGCTATCTTGACGACGGCTCGTCGAACCGCTCGGTCGCCGCCCAGCTCGCCGGCGCCAACAATGTGCCCTTTGGCCGTGCGGGCCAAGTGATCGACGCCAATCCGGCTCGCGCATCCATTCTCTCAGCACTTGCCAGCCTTGAGGCCCAGGCCATGGATACTGGCAGCGCCCTTGGTATTATCAGCGCCCTGCCCATATCGGTGCAGGCCGTCTCCGAATGGTCGCGCGAGCTCGATGCCAAGGGCATTGCGCTGGTTCCGGCCAGCGCGCTGATGCAATAGCGCATGACGCCGCTTGGGCGACCGCCGGTCGTTCGACCAGCGTATGCGACAGATAAAGGCCCGACCAACATGTCCGACACCCCGCCTGATCGAAACGCCCTGCCCTATCGCGACTGCGTGGGCATTGCCGTGTTCAATGCCCATGGCAATGTGTTCATGGGGCACCGCAAGAGCGCGGGCGACCCGGACCAGTCTGCGGCCCACGGTTCGGCCTGGCAAATGCCTCAGGGTGGCATCGACAAGGGTGAGGATCCGCTGGGGGCGGCTCTGCGCGAATTGCACGAAGAAACCAATATGACCTCGGTGAGCCTGCTCGCCGAGGCGCCGGAATGGATCTATTACGACCTGCCGGACGACGTTTTGGGCAAGGCCTGGAAAGGCAAGTATCGCGGCCAGCGCCAGCGCTGGTTTGCCTTTGCCTTTACCGGCGATGAGAGCGAGATCGACGTTGCCGAGCCGGCCGGCGGCAAGCATCCACCCGAGTTCAATGCCTGGCGGTGGGAGAAGCTGAGCCGCGCGCCCAGCCTCATTGTGCCGTTCAAGCGGCCCGCCTATGAAAAGGTGGTTGAGGCCTTTCGCGACATCCCGCAACGCTTTACCCATGTGTGAGCCTAGCCCATGAAGACCATCGGCCTGATCGGCGGCATGAGCTGGGAATCCAGCGCCCATTATTATCGCATTCTCAACCAGGAAACGGCGCGGCGGCTGGGCGGGCTGCATTCGGCGCCTGTCATCATGCACTCGGTCGACTTCGCCCCGATTGCCGAAATGCAGTCTGCGGGCAATTGGGATGCTGCCGGACGGCAGCTGAACACGTTTGCCCAGGGCCTGGTGCGCGCCGGTGCAGAGGTGCTGGGGCTCGCCACCAACACCATGCATGTGGTGTCCGATATCATGCTCGAAGGGGTCGGCACGCCCTTCATTCACATTGCCGACCCGACCGCCCAGGCCCTGCTCGGCGACGGCTATGACACGGTGGGCCTGCTCGGCACCCGCTTCACCATGGAAATGGATTTCTACAAGCAGCGCCTGGTCAGTCACGGCCTCAATGTGCTGGTGCCCGAGGTGGATCACACCAATCTCAACGGCATCATCTACGAGGAATTGTGCAAGGGCATTGTCCGAGAGGAGTCACGCCGGATCTACCAGGCGGCAATTGACCGCATGGCCGCGCGCGGCGCCCAGGCGGTCATTCTGGGCTGTACAGAAATCGGCATGCTGATCGACGACGCGACCAGCACCCTTCCCACCTATGACACCACCGATCTGCATGCGCGGGCCCTGGTGGATGCCGCACTCCAGCAATAGCGGAACTAAGCCGCCCGGCGGGGCGCCCCCGTCTCTGGCTGATCGGTAACATCCTCAAGCTGGAAGATATCGACAATGCTGTCCAGCGTCTGCGTCTGCCCTTCGGCCTGGGCAATCACCGCATTGGTCTGTTCCACCAGCGCCGCATTGTGCTGGGTCATCTGATCGAGCGTGCGCACCGCCGTATTGACCTCCTCGATCGAGGCGGCCTGCTCCCGGCTCGCCCTGGCGATAGTCCGCACCAGCGCGCTGTTCTCCTCAACCGCATCAAGCATCGACTTGAGCCGCTCGCCGGCCGCGGCGACCAGGCTTGAACCGCCCTTGACCTCGTCGGCGCTCTTTTCCACCAGCGCCTTGACCTCGGACGACGCCTGAGCCGCCGATTGCGCCAGGCGCCGCACTTCCACGGCCACCACCGCAAAGCCCTTGCCTGCGTCACCAGCCCGCGCCGCCTCCACCGAAGCGTTCAGCGCCAACAGGTTCGTCTGGAAGGCAATATCGTCGATCATGCCGATAATGTTGGAGATCTTGGCTGAGGACTGGGTGATTCGCTCCATCGCGCCTGTCGCTTCACCCATCACCGCGCCGCTCTCGGCTGCAGCCTTGGCCACGGTTTCCGCCTTGCCGGCAGCTTCCTCGGCCATGCCCGCATTGCTGGCCACGGTTCCAGCCAGTTCTTCCATCGCCGCCGAGGTTTCCTCGATGGTCGCTGCCTGGCGTGTTGTGCGCTCGCTGAGGTCGTTGGCGCCGCTCAGCAGCTCGCCGCTGGCGGTCCGCAGCGAGCGTGTGGTCAACCGCAACTGTCCAACCACCTCGGCAAATCGGGTGATCGTGCCATTGAGAGCGACCCGCAGGTCTTCGAACTCGGGCGGGAATGCATGGTCGATCGTATGAGTGAGATCACCCCCGGCCAGGCCTTTCAGACCGGCGCCAATGGTGGCCACCGACTGCTTGCGTGCCGTCACATCGGTCGCGAATTGCACGATCTTGTAGGGCACGCCATCAGTATCGCTGATGGGCGTGAACGTGCTCTGGATCCACACTTCCCGGCCATCCCTGGCGCGACGGCGATACTCGCCGCTCTTGAAGGCACCGGAGGCCAGCTCGCGCCAGAAATCCTTGTAGGCGCTGCTGGCCGGATCGGCATCGAACAGGAAAAGCGCATTGGGCCGCCCGGCCACATCGTCCAGCCGATACCCCAGCAGCTCGAGGAAGTTGTCATTGGCCGTCAGCACGGTGCCGTCGAGATCGAACTCGACAACGATCTGGCTGCGCGAAATGGCCTGCAATTGCCCCGTATGATCGGCGGCCTCCGCCATGTGCTGGCGGGCCTGCGCGTCCAGCGCGGCCTTTTCCGTGCCATTGCTGCGGAACACTTCCACAGCCCGCGCCATCGCGCCGATTTCATTGCGCCGCTCGGTGTAGGGGACCACCGCATCCAGGTCGCCTTCGGCAATCGTGTCCATGGCCGCGGCCAGATGCGGAATCGGTCGGATGACCAGCCGCGCGGCCCATAGGGCAATAAGGGCCACCAGAATGACCGCCAGCAGGCTCGTGCCACCCAGCACCAGCATGGTCTGCGACAGCAACGCCTCGAACGGCGCCTTGTCCACCAGCACCATGAGCGCGCCGATGACCACGCCTTCACCCGTTGCAATTGGTTCGTAACGCACCAGATGGTCCCGGCCATCGACAATGGTCTCATCACGAACCGACTGATTGGCGCTCAGCGTGTCGAACAGCGTCGTCCCCGCCACGATGGGCATGTCCATGACGCGCTCGCCCGCAGCATCGGCGAGACTGGTGCTGCCGACCAGGAAGTCCGGGCTGACCTCGGGGTCGAATACATAGACCGCCACATGCGCGCCGGAAACGCCGGCTACTGCGTCGATGACATTGTGGTTGCGGAAACGAGGCATATTGCGGGCCGTCAATGCTTCGACATTGCCCCCCTCCCCGACGCTCACCTCCAGACTGGGGAGGTTGACCTGGAAAATCTGCGCCGCGATGCGCGTTGTATTGGTCAGCGCCGCCGTGGCGTCCCGTTCGACCGATCCGCTCAGGCTGACAAACAGGCTGACCAATACGGCGGCTATGGCAAAGACTATGGCCCCAATGGTCAGGCCGGAGATGGCAAAGGTCAGGCGCAGATTGCCCAGTAGCTTGGTCATTTTCTTGTCCCCGCAGACCGGACTTCTGTCCGGCATCCACCAATCGGCGGCAAGAGTGCGCCCGAAGCGTTAATCACTGGTTTATGGCAGAAAAAACTCCTGCCATATCAATGACTTGCATAATGATTGTGCGCAGTGCTCATTTCACATGCAAAAAGCCGCCCCAAAATCTGGGACGGCCTGGGAATTATCGTTCGATGTGAGCCGTTTAGTGAACGTGCGCGCCGTCGATATGCTGGGATTCGATGGCCAGGTTCAGAAGCGCCGACACCACTTCCTGGGCATAGGACTTGTCTTCCGGCGTTGCCGCGCGGCTGAGCTCTTCCTCGGCCGCCTTGATCTGCGCCTGCAGATCGCCATGGTCGAACTCGGCGAACGGCACCGACTGCTCGGCCAGAATAGTCAGCCCCGCGGCCGACACATCGGCAAAGCCGCCCTTGACGAAATAGACGTCAGCCGCGCTCCCCGACTTGGTCACGGTGATGAAGCCGGGCTTGAGCGTGGTCATGAACGGCGCATGGTCGTCCATGACCGTGAAATAGCCTTCCGTGCCCGGCACAGTGACCGATACAACGGTTTCGGACAGCACCAGCCGCTCTGGCGACACGATCTCGATCTTGAGGCCTTCAGCCATTCTCTTGGTCCTTTGGCAGTGGAGCCCGGGCGATGCCGAGCTCCATCACAACTGATGTGCCGGGGCCGCCAGGCGGCCCCGCGCCTCAATTAGGCAGCCTGGGCGGCCAGCTTCTGTGCCTTGGCAACGGCGTCTTCAATCGTGCCGACCATGTAGAAGGCAGCTTCGGGCAGATGGTCATATTCGCCTTCGACCAGGCCCTTGAAGCCCTTGATGGTGTCTTCGAGCGACACGAACACGCCTGGCGCGCCGGTGAACACTTCTGCCACGTCGAAGGGCTGGCTCATGAAGCGCTCGATCTTGCGGGCGCGGGCCACAGTCAGCTTGTCCTCTTCGGACAGCTCGTCCATGCCCAGGATAGCAATGATGTCCTGCAGGGCCTTGTACTTCTGCAGGATGGCCTGCACGGCGCGGGCCACATCATAGGGGCCACATCATAGTGCTCCTGACCCACGACCTGCGGATCCAGGATACGCGAGTTGGACGCCAGCGGGTCCACGGCGGGGTAGATGCCCTTTTCCGAGATGGCACGGTTCAGGGCAGTGGTCGCGTCCAGGTGGCTGAAGGTGGTAGCCGGCGCCGGGTCGGTAAAGTCGTCAGCGGGCACATACACAGCCTGGATCGAGGTGATCGAACCCTTGGTGGTGGTGGTGATGCGTTCCTGCATCGCGCCCATGTCGGTCGACAGCGTCGGCTGATAGCCCACGGCAGAGGGGATACGACCCAGCAGAGCCGACATTTCGGCACCGGCCTGGGTGAAGCGGAAGATGTTGTCCACGAAGAACAGCACGTCCTGGCCCTGGTCACGGAACTGCTCGGCAACGGTCAGGCCGGTCAGCGCCACGCGGGCACGGGCGCCCGGAGGCTCGTTCATCTGGCCGAACACCAGGGCACACTTGGAGCCGGCGGCCGAACCACCATGCTCCTTGGGGTCCTTGTTCACGCCCGATTCGATCATTTCGTGGTAAAGATCGTTGCCTTCACGGGTGCGTTCACCCACGCCGGCAAACACCGAATACCCACCATGCGCCTTGGCGACGTTGTTGATCAGTTCCTGGATCAGCACGGTCTTGCCCACGCCGGCACCACCGAACAGACCAATCTTGCCACCACGGGCGTAAGGCGCGATCAGATCGACCACCTTGATGCCAGTGACCAGAACCTCGCTTTCGGGGTTCTGTTCGGCAAAAGTCGGCGCTTCCTGGTGGATCTCGCGGATCGCTTCGCCCGTGATCGGACCGGCTTCGTCGATCGGCTCACCGATAACATTCATGATGCGCCCGAGGGTCGCTTCGCCTACCGGCACCGAGATGGCCATGCCCAGATCGGTGACTTCGGTGCCGCGAACCAGACCTTCGGTCGTGTCCATGGCAATGGTACGCACGGCGTTCTCGCCCAGGTGCTGGGCCACTTCGAGCACCAGGCGCTGGCCATTATTGTTGGTTTCAAGTGCGTTCAGGATGGCGGGCAGGTGATCGTCGAACACCACGTCAACGACGGCGCCAATGACCTGCGAAACGCGACCGGCCTTTTTCTCTGCCATTTGTTCGTCCTCGCTGATGGGTTAGAGCGCTTCCGCGCCCGAGATGATTTCGATGAGTTCTTTGGTGATCTGGGCTTGCCGCTGGCGGTTATAGCTCAGCTGCAGCTTGTTGATCATTTCGCCGGCATTGCGGGTCGCATTGTCCATCGCGGACATCTGCGCACCGTAGAACGAAGCGCTGTTTTCGAGCAGGGCACGCAGCACCTGCACGGAAATGTTGCGCGGCAACAGGTCTTCGACAATCGCTTCTTCGCTCGGCTCATATTCGTAAGGCACGGCGGGGGTGTTGACGTCACCCTCGGCCTCGACCTTTTCCAGCTTGGCCGGAATGAGCTGATGGGCCGTCGGCACCTGGCTGATCACCGAACCGAACTTGGCAAAGAACAGCGTGGCGACGTCGAACTCACCGGCGGCAAACAGCTCGAGCACCTTGTCGGCGACCTGCTGGGCCTGGGTGAAGCCCACCTGCTTGACTTCACGGAAGTTGAACGTGTCCACGATCAATTCCGGATATTGCCGGCGCAGGATATCGTGGCCCTTGCGGCCCACGGTCAGGAACTTGACGGTCTTGCCCTGGGCGATGAGCTTTTGGGCATGGTCTCGGGCCAGGCGCGCGATCGACGAGTTGAAACCGCCGGCCAGACCGCGCTCACCGGTGGCAACCACCAGCAAATGCACCTGATCCTTGCCCGTGCCGCCAAGCAGCACCGGGGCGTTTTCCTGTCCATCATAGACTGCGCCAAGCGCGGCCAAGACCTTGCCCATGCGCTCGGCATAGGGGCGAGCGGCCTCGGCTGCTTCCTGGGCGCGACGGAGCTTTGCCGCCGCGACCATCTGCATGGCCTTGGTGATCTTCTGGGTCGATCTGACCGAGTCGATCCTGTTTTTTAGGTCCTTTAGCGACGGCATTGCCTGTCGTCTCCTTCAGGGCTTAAGCCGCGTAGGTCTTCTTGATTTCGTCCAGAGCCGACTTCAGCTTGGCGCGGGTATCATCGCTCAAGGCTTTTTCGGTGGCGATGGTCTTCAAGAGATCAGCGTGCTTGGAGCGCATGTTCGAAAGCACGTGCTTTTCGAAATCCTGCACCTTGTTCACGGGAATGGTGTCGAGATAGCCCTGGCTACCGGCAAAGATCACCGCGACCTGTTCTTCGGTCTTGAGCGGGCTGAACTGCGGCTGCTTGAGCAGCTCGGTCAGACGGGCACCGCGGTTCAGCATGCGCTGGGTGGCAGCATCAAGGTCCGAACCGAACTGGGCGAAGGCGGCCATTTCGCGATACTGCGAGAGTTCGCCCTTGAGCGAGCCTGCCACCTGCTTCATCGCCTTGATCTGGGCCGAACCGCCCACGCGGGACACCGAAAGACCCACGTTCACGGCCGGGCGGATACCCTGGAAGAACAGGTTGGTCTCCAGGAAGATCTGGCCGTCGGTGATCGAGATCACATTGGTCGGGATATAGGCCGACACGTCGTTGGCCTGGGTTTCAATGACCGGCAGTGCAGTCAGCGAACCAAGACCATGGTCCTCGTTCATCTTGGCGGCGCGTTCGAGCAAACGGGAGTGCAGGTAGAACACGTCACCCGGATAGGCTTCGCGGCCCGGCGGACGGCGCAGCAGCAGCGAAAGCTGACGGTACGCAACGGCTTGCTTGGTCAAATCGTCATAGGCGATCACGGCATGCTTGCCATTGTCGCGGAACCACTCGCCGATCGCGCAGCCGGTGAACGGCGCGATATACTGGATCGGCGCGGCTTCCGAAGCAGTCGCGGCAATCACCACCGAATACTGCAGCGCGCCGGCTTCTTCGAGCTGCTTGACGAACTGGGCAACCGTCGAGCGCTTCTGGCCCACAGCGACATAGATGCAGAACAGCTTGTCGGTGTCCGATGCGTCGGCGTCATGGGCCGGCTTCTGGTTCAGGAAGGTGTCGAGAATGATGGCGGTCTTGCCGGTCTGGCGGTCACCAATCACCAGCTCGCGCTGGCCGCGGCCGATCGGGATCAGCGCGTCGATGGCCTTGAGGCCGGTCGACATCGGCTCATGCACCGACTTGCGCGGCAGAATGCCGGGAGCCTTCACGTCAACGCGGCGGCGCTCGGTGTGCTCGATCGGGCCCTTGCCGTCGATCGGGTTGCCCAGACCATCGACCACGCGGCCAAGCAGGCCCGGACCAACCGGGGTGTCCACGATGGCGCCGGTGCGCTTGACGACATCGCCTTCCTTGATGGCGCGGTCGTTGCCGAAAATCACGACACCGACATTGTCCACTTCAAGGTTCAGGGCCATGCCCTTGACGCCGCCGGGGAATTCGACGAGCTCGCCGGCCTGCACATTGTCGAGGCCATAGACGCGGGCAATACCGTCACCGACGGAGAGCACCTGACCAACTTCGGAAACCTGGGCTTCCTGGCCGAAATTCTTGATCTGGTCCTTGAGGATCGCAGAAATTTCCGCGGCTTTGATGTCC
>JGI12479J12853_1001139_pt1 | contig 11828 bp, 15 predicted proteins | sample A23P3SouthBayCA_2_FD_12853 | JGI IMG/M metagenome (IMG submission 12853) | reverse complement strand
CGGCTTCCCCCGGTCGTTCAGACTCTCGAAAATCGATGCCGCCTCGGAATCACTGTCTATCTCTACGACGTTGATTTTGCAGTCGTACCGCAGGCGCTCGGATATCTCTCGAACAGGCAGGTCTTCAAATTGCGACTCGAAATACTCCTTTGCGTATTCGAGACGTTCCTGCGACGGTGTCTCACACTCTAAACTCGCACTACCGAATAGACTGTCCCGAAAGAACTCCCCGTCTTGGTCCTGCGGCATCAGTCGGGGGCGCTCGGCAACAGGGAATATCAGATTATCCTCTGACACGGTTTCGTCAACCACGTCATCGAACTGTGTGGCGACGTGAAGGAGAATGAGCGCAGTTGTCAATCGCTGCTGGCCGTCAACAACATCATACACGTCGAAGCGCCTGCCTCTATCTGTTTGATACTGCTCGTCCTTCTTGTCGAGGATGATGTTCCCGAAGAAGTGGTTGGTTTCTTCTGGGAGGTATCGAAGGTCGTCAATGAGGTCTTCTAACTGCTGTTCCTCCCACGAGTAGCTGCGTTGGTAGGAAGGAATATCGAAGAACCCGTCCTGATACAGGGATGCGAGCGTTTCGGTACGAGTTTGCATATCCCACTCATCAAATGATTATCCGTTAGTTCTTACGACGGCATCAGTTCGAAAGCATAGCTACGGTCAACACACGGAACGTATCTATCCATACGCCTAGGTGCCTCCAGTCGTAATTGTCTGTTGTGAGACACGAATGAGTGATGAAGAGCCACAGCAGACCGAGTGGGAGACCGAGGTTGGGTTGTCCGAGGAGACGACCTACGTTGCGATTTACCCCAGTCGCAAGCACGCCGAAGAGTGGATGGAAGAGGCCGAGGAGCAAGGCTATGGGAGTCGGTCAAAGTACCTCTACGAACTGATACAGGAGGCCCGTGCTGCCCGTCAAGAAGGGTTCCTCGCATACAGTCAAAACGAGTCGAAGGTGGAGGAGCTTCAACTGCAAGTCGAGCAGTTGCAGGACGACCTCGAAGATGCGCGGAACTCCGAGCCGGGAGAAATCGATATCGAACACGAGGAGTTCGTCACCGCGTTCCTCACCGACAGCTACCAGGAGTTCGAAAGCATCCTCAGGGAAGTAACTGGAAGCGGCGTCCTCACTGGCATCGTCAAGGATGCTGTCGAGGAGCAACTGTTCGACCTCGCAGAAGAGGACAAGGTCGAATACAAACAGGGGTATGGGTGGCGACTCGCTCACGACGACGCTGACGCGGAGGTGGTCGAAGCATGACGGGAAAGACCCGCGAGAAGATTTACGAGAACAAGCACGACGCAGTCAACGACTTCATCCAGCGTAAGGAGGCCATGGGTCGTAGTCGGAGGACGCTCAACGCCTACTCCCGAACCCTGAAATCGTTCTTCCACGAGGAGTTCCCTGACCTCGCACCCGAAGATGTCACGCCGGAACACATCGAGGACTACGTCAGCACGCTTGCCGCCCGCGACCTATCGCAAAACACGAAGCGTCGATACCTCGAATCGCTCTCCTCGTTCTACGGGTGGACGATGAAGCGCCCGCGCTTCGAGAACATCACGGGGAACCCGGCGGCGGTCGTCCTCGAAGAAATCCCACAGAAGTACCGCGACCGCCCAGACTGCGCGACGTGGGAGAGCGCGAAGAAAATCGTCCACAATATCGCCGACCCGCGGAACAAGGCGATTGCCGTCATTCTCGCAAAGACGGGCTGCCGGATTCGGGAGGCACTCGAAATCGAACAGGACGACTTGATGCTCGACGACGGTTTCATTCGCCTCCGTGAGCGTAAGGGTGGCAGTCAGACGGTCGTCCCGGTGGACGAGGAGGTGAAGCACGCCATCAAGCGGTATCGCCTCGTTCGTCCCGATAACGACTCCGAGTACCTGTTCCTGAGCATACAGGGGAATCGCGTCCAGACGACGCAGGTGCAGCGGGCTGTCCGTGACGCTGCGGTCAGAGCGGGCGTGATGGACGAAGGCGAGACCCGCTTTCACCGCAAGTTCACGCCGCATACGTTTCGGACAGTCTTCACTACGCTGATGCGTAATAACGAGATGCCCGACCACATATTGCAGTATATCAGGGGCGATTCAAATTCTCGTACAATGGACATCTACACTCGCGTTGACAGATTTGATGCAAAACAGTCGTATCTTGAGTGCATCGAGTCTCTCGACCTATAGCGTCCCCTCGTAGAGCAATACGGGGAGAGACGAAGAGACGCGGTCGTGAAGCAAGTCGATGAGGCAGTGAGGTGTGTTCCATCGGACATCCACCGAACTGGGAGACGACTGAATCTCTTCGAGTCTGAGGGAACCGGTACATCTGACGGGACGAACGTTCAGCAAAATTCTGCGTGATGTGCTACTCCCGACACCTGCTCGTCTGCGATATCCATACTCGTCGCTATACCTGCTTTCGAGTGTCACGCAAGAGACGACAGTCTCTCCCCGTTCGTCTTACCGGCCCCTACGATGGAACAGACAGAACCTTCCCTGCAAGAGCGAGGTGTCTGCTTTGTCTCTCCGGTGAGGGAGTTATCCGTCCTTGATGAACCCGAGCACGTTGTCCGAGACGTGCAGGAGGCCCCACAACGGCAACCCGACGACGATAACGCTAAACCAGAACGCAAAGAGGGCTATGTCGAGAGGATGCGGGAGCGCAGTGATGGGCAGACCCACTGCGTTGAGCCCGATGGCGAGCAGGAACGAGACGAACCCGAGGAGGTTCAGGAAACGAACGGCACGACGAGGTGACTGGAACGGGCCACGGGGATTCGACCAGTCCCACGAGTCGCCGTCTGTCGAGGCTTCCCTGTCGGTTGTCTCGTAGTCGTCTCCGACTGCCACACCACACTCTAGACAGTACGAAGGGGTGTCGTCAAGCTCTGCACCACACTGTTGGCAATATCGGTCTGGCACGTCACGACGCTCGGAGAAGCCGCTAGTAGGACTGGTGGAAGATTTTCTAATCCGCAATCTCGAAAATCAGCGATATAGACATTCTCCTTCTTACTGTGTGACTCGTCTCTCCACTAGTCCGAGTGGTTGTCTATGTGTTCACTTCGCGGAGGCCGAAGAGCAAGATGGTGTGCTTGCGTTCGCCGATGCAGCTCCCACGTCACATCAGTCGTGACTTCGCTTTGGTTAGATACAATCCTCTGAGCACACACCTGGTATAATCAATAAAACAGTGTGGGGGGATACGGGGGCTTCAGAATGGGATTTCTGCTTATCCACTACTTGCCGGTTATTGCTGTCCATCATGTTGATGCAAATGTATGGAACGAACCTCGGTCGCGCTTGATGCAACGACTCGGGACCGCCTCCAGTCACTCAAACGCGGTCAGGAGAGCTACGACGAAGTACTGACGTGCATCCTCAGCCACGTCGACCGGGATGCGTCTGGTGAGGTGATTGTCGAATAAGTACGAATCCGGCTCTGTGCTCGGTCGGGTGGACATCGATGCGAGCACGAGCCGGGCTATTCCGTCCCGAACGGCGAACCACTATTCAACTGACGCGGGATGAAGTCGCCTTCCGCCTGCGAAACACGCTACGGGTTCTTTCCCTAGGAACGTTTCGCTGTGGTGGTTGAGTCCCGTGATTCACGACTCCGACCCCACCATGCCACGACTCCACGACACGGATGAATCGCTCACAAACGAGTTCGGTGCGACACTCGAGGATGTGAAGCAGGCATCCCCAGCACTACGCGACCTTCTCTCTGAATCGTCACCTGATGATTATAACACCGGAGAGGAGGCAGACAAGGCAGCAGTAGAGAAGTTACGTTACTGGCGTTTCACTGATGAAGACATCTGCGAGAGTCTCGCAAAGTATCCAGCAAGACAGAGAGATAGGAGTTCAATCCGTGAGCGTGTCCGAGGAACAACTCTTAGAGGGATTGACCCTATTCCTGCTTCCCTCGGTACTGCACTCATTGAAAGTGCAAAGCGGAACAACGGGCGTCCCGAGGTTGGAGTTGCTACGTTACAAGAGATTCAGTCTGTATTCGGTATTCTGGGAGGGCAATCGACAGCCCGAAAAATCGCTGAGAGTGGGTTTCCCCAGGGAAATGCCACAAATATCGACTCAGTAAAGAGGCGTGTGGAGCGAGGACTACGAGTCTTAGAACGAGCAGGGTATGTCTCCCACAAAGAGGTAGGGCAATTGTATGTCTGGTATGATGAAGGACTCTCATCACTATCTCTCCCCTCACGTCTTCATAATGAGCAACAGAAGCAATGATTCAGTCATCTTACTACTGTATGCTGTATTCAATGTCGCGGTCATACAGCTTAGTGACAGGTACAGTTTCAGCACAGGGATTGATACTGCCCCTACGAAATGGGAAGAACATGAGCGAATCGCAGCATGAATATCGTGACTCCGAGGAACTGACCCGACACCCGCTCAATCAAGATGTCTATGGCGACCTTACGCTCGAACCGGATTTTATTGACAGCATCAAGCAGCACGGGATTCTCGAACCCCTCCTCATCAAGTCGGACGGGACTATCATCAGTGGGCATCGTCGCTATGCGGCTGCTTTAGAAGTAGGACTCACCGAGATACCTGTTCGAGAGGTATCCTACGACTCTGATTTGGAAGAGCGCGAAGCCGTCATTCACCACAACAAACAGCGAACGAAAACATTCAGCCAGAAAATGCGGGAGGCAATGGAACTGGAGGAAATAGAGCGAGAGCGCGCGAAAGAGCGACAAGGGGAACGAACGGACATCAAGCAAACTTTTGCTTCGAGTGAGTTCGGACAAACCCGAGACAAAGTAGCATCCGAACTCGACATGTCTGGCGAAACCTACCGAAAGGCGAAGAGAGTCTGGGAGGCTGCGAAAGAAGACGGTATCGAACGGATACAGAAAGAGGTCGAGAAAATCGAGAATGGTGCTCAGTCAATTAGCGGTGCCTACGAAACACTCCGACGATGGGAAGACCTGCAAGAACTGGACGGTGCAGTCGAGTGGAAAGAGGTACGAAACGCCGGTCATGATGAAATCGGAGACCGTAGGAGTACATTCGCTGATTCAAAATCGACCCTCTCGGAAAGCAACGAGTGGACAGAATCATTATCGCAGCTCATAGACGAACACGAAAGCAGGTGGGGAGAATCTGACCAAGGTGACGCTTTCGTATTCGGCTATCTGCTGGAAGATGCTGGCTTCGCCGAATTCTCTGGTGAGGATACTGACCCCGAATCGTTCAAAGAACGAAAACCGGACTACGACACTCTATTCAACCTGTACTGGGAAGAAGAACGAGACCTTCCAGAACTTGCAGTTCGCTTCGGAGTTGATACTGCTCTCATCAAGCACTGGATGTTCGAAATGGAAATCCCCCTCCGAGGACGTGAACTGACAGAAGCACAGCGGGATGAATTGCAGTAACAATGGACGAACCCTATCTAGCGGCGATTCGTGGCAAGGCTCGGGATTTCAAGTGGCTTTTTCACCGAGTAAGTGTCCTATCGTCGCGGGCTAAACGGGGTTCTGGTGGACCCTATATCGAGATTTATGAAGACAGAATTGAGGCGTTTGATATTCGGTCTTCCCCAGAGCAATCGTACTGCACCTTCACTAAGAGCTATTTCGATGGCATTTCGCTCCAAGACGACGAGAGGGTTACTGCGTTTGTGAATTGGGTTGATGTATTGAACGCCTTGGAAAAGTTCGATGGGGACGACTTCGTCGAATTTCGATTTCTTGACGACGTGAACGCTACTGAGGGAACGACTCACCCGCCAAGAGCCTCAATATTGCAAGTTCGAAATGTGCTGACTCATCGGATATTATGTCCAACAAGAGGGACAGAAGATGAGCAATCTGACCAGCTACGACAACGCTTCTCGGAAGATGACGTACTTCTGACTGAGAACGACTCAACCCCTGCGCCAGTTCATATTAGTATCCCTGCTGACCAGATGGAGTGGTTCACGTCGATTATTGACGGAGATGAGGACTCCATCGTATATCCTCTTGTAGTCAGGGATGAAAAAATTGAGTTCACATTCTTCCCCGAAAACGACCCTGACACGGAGAATTGGGTTCACGGCAAACTATCTACCCACTCTGCCGACGGTCCAGATATCAAGCACCATTATCCGAAGTATATCGGTCCAGTTTTCCAGATGTTGAACGGTGATGTAGACCTCTATACAGACCCAGAAGAAGGAACGCTTGCAGTCGTGAACAAGGCGAAGATGGGCAGCACTCTACGCTATGTCCTTCCGTCCGTAGATATCGATATCGACGATAGTCCGCTCAAATGGGGCTGAACCACGTACTTCATTCAATACCAAGACAATGCACGTCTCTGCGGTTCCTCACTTGTTCCAATGTATCCCTCGGGGCGTCCTGCTGCTCCCGCGTCTCGCGCGAGTCTCTACGGTTCACGATGAGAGACAGCCGTTCGTTAATCCGATTCGTCGGATTCGAGGTCTTCTGCATCAACCTCGCCCTCAAGATACTGCTCTCCGACTTCTGTGATTCGATAGACACCATTTCCGAGGTGCTGGAGCATTCCGTAATCCGTCAGCATCCGACAGCGCTCCCCGATGTATTGGCGACTGAACCGGACGTCTCCGCTATCGGCCATGCCCTTCGGCGTGTCTGTCTCGACCTCCGATAGACGTTCGAGGATACGCTCGTCGCAGATAGTCATCCAACGAGCGGAATATCGCATAGAGGATATCACAGCGATAGTGCGATACTTACGTCGGAAAAATGAAATAACGTCTAAAGTAGTCTATCGCGACTTGGGTAAGCTATAACTTCTTACTGCTCGGAGGGTTGTGTAAGGACTCTCTCGAATGACTCTCTCCCAGCAGATACTCGAAGAGCAGGAAGTCGCCTACGAGGCGGAGGAAGACCAATACACCGAGGAGATGGAGCGTCTCGAAACACTACCCTCGGCGTTCGAAGAGGGGACGTGGACATGGGATGACTTGGAATGGATTGTACGCTGGAAAATGACGGGGTCGCCGTTCGTCGGGAAAGTTCTCGACGACTTCAACTCGAACGACGAAGCGTTTGTCACTGCACAAATCGAGAAAACGGTCGCTGCCTCCTCGCCGGGCGAGAAGCTGACGCACTTGACCGAGATAACAGGTGTAGCCGAACGGATGGGGTCTGCGTTCCTTCTGTTCATGGAACCTGACCGCTTCACCGTGCTCGACTGGAAGGCATGGGGTGTACTGCACGAGAACGGGTACTTGCCCGATGAGATGCCTGATGACCCGACTGTTGAGGATTACCTGCTGTATCTCGGTGCGTGCTGGGCGATAGCGAACGAGTACGACGTTAGTCTCCGCACGCTCGACATGGCACTGTGGGCGCTCGGAGGCGAGGATTAACTGCCCTGCTCAACGAATTCCAACCGCATCACTCACATAGCTATGGACGACCCCGAACGCCCCGACCCCGACGCTGATGCCGCTGAGATAGCGGAGTGGATGGAGAAGGATTTCGGGCGGGCCGTTGCAGAGGGGATAGCAAACGCTGGTGACGAAGACAACGCCCACGACGAGTACGAGGTCGTAGAGGTAGAGATAGTTAATCACGAGCGGGGAGAGGTCGTCGGGACGGTAGACACGGACGGGAACCTCGACACGGAGAGCGAGGCATTACGCGAGGTCTCGCAGGAGTATATTGACGAGGGCATCCCCGTACTTGTCCCCACGACCTACGAGACCGAGGACGGTGAAACGGTTCACGCCGACGCTGAGGTGATGGTCGAACCGGGAACCACGGGATTCGTGCGGGCATTCGTTGACGAACTCCCGAGTCCGTTCGACTGTGACACAGATGTTCTCCGTGAACTGCCCGTGTTTGAACCCGAGTGACCCGTATCGTTTTGCCAGCTTGCGGTCAATTCTCCGGGTATGACCGAACTCGTATACCATAACCCTGCGGACCGAACCGGAATATCGCCGTTCGATAGGGTCATTCGTGAGATTACGGACGACGAGGAGGTGCTAATCGCCTGTCCGTACATCTCTCCTGACTACCTCCAAGAAATTACCGAACAAACGAACGAATGGTTCCTCCTGACCGACGTAGGAGAGTGGTTGAGCATCCACGGACAGACGAACCGCGAGGCGATTCAGGAGTTCCTCATCGAACACCAAGACCACGTCAGGCACGTTACGAACCTACACGCGAAGGTCGTCGTTGGTGGCGACCGGGCGTTGATAGGGTCAGCGAACTTCACGAAGAAAGGACTCACCGGACGAACGGAGATGTCCGTACTCCTCGATGAACAGGATACAATCGATGAACTCACCGAGTGGTTCGAGACGTTGTGGTCGATATACGACCCACCGGAGGTTGACCGGGTCGAAGAGTACATAGAATCCGCATCCACAACCCCGAGTCCTGCGCAGAATCAATCGAGTATTTCGTTTTCATCAGGTGAATCGCCGGGCACAGCGTCCCTATCTGAATTGCAAAGGGACACCGAAGTCGTGGACGTAGAACACGAGGGGAGTCATGCAGAACTCGTCCAGAGGGTTAGTAAAGCACCCAGTCCCGAATGGATATATTCGTATTTCAAATTGGTCGATGGGGTGCTATCCGAGACGGGACTCACGAACGATGACCCTCGGTTACTCATGTCCATCCCGCAGGCTGGGACGCTCCCTGTGACAGTGAATAACCGGTACGTGCTCGTTGCGTTTCGAGGTGAGCCGTCTAGAACCGAGTTCATCCTACCATCGACGGAGAAATCTAAACCGTACATCGAACAGGCGGATTACACCGGACGGTTCGACTCAATATACGACGAAGATGAATCCGATAGGCCGTGGTTCGTGGGATTCGACGGCATTCCTAATCGGATAGTCGACGAGGAGTTCAGGAAGATATGGCTGAGTGCCGTGGATAAGGAGCTGAAACGAGCGGAGAAAGCACCACAGAGACGGTATCACGAACCCGTGGTATACCATGTAGCACGAGACAGAGGGTACCGCGAGAAGGTAATCTGTGAGGCGTTCGAGCAGGATTGAAGAACGGTCAGACGTCTTCGAGGCAAGCCCGGCGCTATCCACCCTTCATTATTCAGAAGCCGGATGAATAGTGTGTCCGAGACTTCAGTCACGCTGCGACGGACCAGCTATTCCGGAACGTGAGCATCTCATAATCGGAAGTTCCGTATTTTTAGAGCGATACTGTTTCTGTGACTAGTTCTGCCAGCTTCGAGGCGGTTACAAGCCAAGGTCATCTGCTATTTCCCACTCACCATCGGTGTAGGTTTCAGGCGAGTCATAGCCAGCAGCTTGCCAGAGACTACTCAAAGGCTCTGCCAACGCATTACGTAATTCAACGGGGTCAATTGCGGACTCGACTTCTATCCCAAATGGTGCGACAGTATCCGTTTCAAATGCTGTAGTCCCGAACATGGGCATACCATCGCCCCGGTAGATGAATTGGACTCCTGAAACACCCCACAGAGTGAAAGTAATTGAATAGGGACCTTCGATACCAGCGTTATCGATTACGTTCATCATCCGTGCAGTCCGTTCTACCAGAATCCCCTCTAGCGTCGAAGCTCCGATATGTGGTCCATCAACTCGACCGTGCTCACCCGATGCAACGATATCGAGGGTTGCAGCTTCGACAATCCCCACATTGGCAATATGGGTATACCGTCGGACAATGTCGTCCTCGTTCGTTGTCGTAGCTACACCGGGTCCACTGGCAGTGTGTTTTACCGTATCTCCCTGTCCTCTGCCGCTACTGTATGGATTCGATAGAACCGGGATAGAATTGTACGCCTCGTCAATCTCGTTCAGCCGGTACTCTGAACTAGATTCGAATGCGTCTATGTCGACGATATGAATCGTGAGACCTGACTCCCCCTCAGCATCGTACGGACCGCCATCTTCACGTATTGCTTTGACCCGCTTTTCATGATATTTTTCCGCAATAGTGTGTTTGTCCTGCTGAGTATCTCGCGCGGTCAGGATATCCTCTCGAAGAGTCATGCCGGAAGAAACGAATACCGGTAGTAAGAGTGTTTGGTGGTCGTTGGAACTGGTGTTTCTGGGTACTTTCCGAAGATTCGACTCCGGTAGATGAGATTATTCGTCGGTGCCAGATGGCATTTTGTAGTAAGCCTCTGCTTCTTTTCTGACTGCGTATAACCGGAGGACAAAGGCGATAACGAACCCACCTACGAGAATAACGGGGAACGAGACATAGGTGTGGTAGAGTAGAACGATAGACAGGAACAGGTACAGTGCCCCGTATTCCAATGTCGTTTCCTGAATCAGCGACCAGATTCGCTTTGTCTGGATTAATGTCTTAGACATGAATGAGACGAGCAGGAATGAGAACGCTATGCCGAACACGTCCAGAACCGCTCCAATTCCCTCTGGTTGATTCGATGAAGACACAATCACCGCAACGCCAGCAAAGGTGATACTCGCAATCGCTAAGGCACGGCCACGTTGTTGAGTGGCGCGACTCGTCATCTTGTCTCGCTCGTCGCTATCTTGAATGGTACTCAGGTGATGATTCGGATTCAAATAGACCAAGACAGGGATTTCTACAACAAAGAAGAGAAGCATTGCCCACCGTACCGCGAAATCTGCGATAGTGGATAAATCTGGAAACTGCATTTTGAGTTAGAATTTGTGCCCACATTCCCGACAGTGCGGGGCGTTACGCTGATTGAGTTCACTACAACTCGGACATTCTATCGGTTCTGCGGCTACGAGTTCGACCCATCCTCTTTCTCCACACGCAGGACACTCTGTGGCATCTTCTGGAAGGGGGTCCTCGTATCGGTCGCAATCTTCGTTGCCACAGTATTCAGTGAACGATGCAGGAGGCATGGATACTGATTAAAACGTATGCTGGCAGTTCCAGCAGCCGGTTGCATTCCGCTCGTTGAATTCGTTGCAATTTGGACATTCAATCGGCTCAGCCTGAGTAGTGAAAACGCGATTCCCTGGCCCACATTCGGGACAGTGAACTTCTCCCCGCGGAATCGGCTTCTCATGACGAGAACAGTCAGGATTAGCGCAATATTGCATGCAGAACAGTACACTTCCACTGTCAGAATATTCTAACGATTGCTCGTCGTAGAGAATACCTCTCAACTGTGGATCTGAGAAAGGTACAGGAACATCGGTCGCCACGCCGAGTGGGGCCTATGTGACGCCTCAGAGTGTACTCTATTCGTCTTTTGATTACGACTGTCCTCTCTCAGAGGGCAGCAGACGCGAATCTCTGACGTTCGTTCACTTCTTTCCCGAAATGTATGGATAGAAAGCTGGCCTCGGCACTCATAGGGCTCGTCACGACCGGGTGTCGAGGCCGGCTCGGAGTGAGCGCGTCGTCATCGGCCACGTCGGCGTTCGTCGTTCGGCCACATGAGCACGTCGACTGGCAGAAGATATTATGATTATAGAACACGATTGGCTGATAATGATTCGACTCGCGCGTCGAAACCACCCGATCAAGTGCCAGACGGAAGCCGTACTTGGGGGAGGAAGATGAGTTCGCGACTCGCGGTCGCTGGTGTGGCGGTGTTGCTGCTGTTGACCGTCGGGGCCGCAAACGTGGTGGTCACGGCCGAGCGAACGGCGCTGAACGGCGAGTACGTCTCGGACACTCTCGAATCGGGGGGTGTCTACGAGTCGCTGACCGAGGAGGCACAGGAGACTATCCAGTCCGAGATCGAGAGCTTCTCGCCGGAGAACAGCCAGCAGGTACCCGACGGCGTGGACTTCTCCGATCTCGATGCCCGGGCACTGGCCGACGAGGCCGTTTCCGAGCCGTACGTCA
>JGI12479J12853_1001135_pt1 | contig 11865 bp, 9 predicted proteins | sample A23P3SouthBayCA_2_FD_12853 | JGI IMG/M metagenome (IMG submission 12853) | reverse complement strand
ATTAGCCCTTGCTGAGGGTACATATTCCCTCGATTGGTCGCCTGTTACGAGACAGTGGCGAAATTCATTGGGGCTAAACACGTACGTCTGTGCTAAGCTTCCATTTATTTTCGTACATGTTTGTCTGGATTAACTGCGATTTTCTTGATGAACCCGCTGGCAAGGCGTTACGAATCGGTGAGGTCGAAGTCTGCGTCTGATTTTTTAATGGCCTGTGCGATATCATGGATGATTGATTCAGCGTGCTTTATGACGGGATGTTGAGTTCGAAGCGGGAATCCAGGGTCATATGCGACCATTCCCACAGAGTAGCAGTCAAGATGAATCAAGCCGTTATTGTAGACTTCGCAATGAATGTCATATCCTCTATATGACCCCATCGTGATTACGACGGTCCATCCGGGGATGTGGTCAGCAATGAACTTCGCTAATACGTATTCTCCAAGATTCCACTTATCTCCTTTTGACCGATAGAATACGCGCTCGTGCCCTGTGGCTACCCAATCGTCAGTAGACTCGTCGGCGATCATTGTGAATCCTCCCCATTGAGGTGATCCGTAATCACGCGCCTCCTAGTGCTCCGACGTTCGCCCTCGTCACGTCCATCGTAGTGCAGCTCGATCACCCTCGGGCTGACGTCACACCTTGATGATATGACATTGATGGGGATCTCGTTCCGGAGAAGGTGAGTAATGGTACCTCTTCTCAATGGATGTGCCGATACGTTGTTCGGGCAACTCCAAGCATCTGATGTCGTCATCTCCTCATCATGCTCACACTCGTTGCCGATCGCTGTGGGGCAGCTCCACCGGTATACGATCTTCCGAATCGTTGATGAGCCAATTCGACCACTCCTCGTGGTCAGGAGGGGCCGACGATCATACTCGTCAGAAATCTCGACTCGCTGTTCTTCTATGAAGGCCTGAATAGCCTCTACCGACTTGTCTCTGAGCAAGGCGACGGAGCGTTCGCTCGCATCCCCGTTCTTGAGCCGAGTGCCCTTCGCAGGGCGATTACGGAGCTTCAGAGCCTTTTCATCCGGAAGAAAATCTTTGACGTCAAAGCTCCGTAGAGCTCCTATCCGGGGCCCAAATTCGGCGAGAAGAAGCCAGATGATGTGATTTCGGGAGGCGAAGTGATACGTTTCCAAGTGCTTGAGTACCTCTTCGACGCGATCCCTCTCTAGGATTTCTTCGCAGACGTCCTCTCCCTTCGAGATCCGAAACGACGGGATCCGTTCGTGAAGCCCGGCAGGAACCGCATCAATGGCCACACAGATCTCGATGAACTTCCGGGTGATATCGATCTGCGTCTTCTCACTCTTCGCCGCTAATTCATCGACCGAGGTGGGAGCTTCCTCTACTCGCCAGTCGAGGTATTCCTGGATCTTCCGACCATTGAGGGTGTTCAGATTATCGATCTCCTCCAGATCGCACCAGCGTGTGAAGTGGTTCAGGCTCGACCGATGTGTTGCCATCGACGATTCGGCCAGTTCGTTCGACCGACGCCTGAGATACCGTTTCACGGCTTCCTCAGGCGTGATCGGGAGGAGTTCCCGTCCGCCCGATCGACCGTCAGAAAGGTGCTCGTCTATGAGATCACGAAGCTCTCGGTTGTCGATCGCCGGATCGTCGATGATGTCATTGATATCATCGTCGGTGCCGGTGCTCATCGATCGTCACCCTCCTGGCTGCCCTGTTCCTCGGTCAAGGAGTGAGCCTTCGCCCTAGCGTTGCTGGTGAATTCAGTATCTACAAGACTGTGATTGTCCGCTGTGATGCCTCTACTGTCCGATTTTACGTTCTTCTGCATGTGAGGATGTCCCTCGGGTGACATACCCGGGACACGCACGGCGGAAGGCCGAAATGTTGACCTGCTGTGGCCGATGAAGTTATCGTCTCGAAGACTGTGATTGTCCGCTGTGATGCCTCTACTGTCCGATGTTACGTCGTTCTGCATTGAGGTTGCCCTCCACCCGGGTTACTGGAGGGCACCTGCGGCGCGGATAGCGGAGCGGCCAGAGGGCAGGAATTCCCTCCGGTCACAGGATGTGAATGCATGCAATTCGAACTGCGATCTCCGTAGTAGTCGATCCGGAGGCCGACGCTACTAATCAGAAGCCACGGCACTCTACGTGGTCAATAACCTAGTTGGTCTTATCGATGTTAATTAGGCAATCCTACGCTGCTTCGGAAACGCTAACACGGTAGTGAACAACACCCGTACTGAGATTACCGTACGAGATTAAAACTTCCAGTTGTCACCGAATTCCAGTGCGTATACTTGATTCCCTGTGAAAAGAAGATATTCCCCCTCACTACTCTGAATCACTCGACCATCGCCATCCCACATGTAGAGGTCAGCGCCATTTTTACCCGTGTCTTCACGGACAGTAACGTGGTCTGTAGCACTCAGTCTTTCTAGCGCGTTTCTCACCCCTTTCTTACTGACTGTCGGAAATACCTCGTCATCGTCGATTCGCTCATGCAGCGTTGAAACTGTTTCAGAAGCGAGGGAAGGGCGATCTACGGAGCGGGATGTCTCGAATAATTTCGCAGCTACGGCACTCTCTTTGTTTTTTGCCCTGATCTCAAGTTCGGTGTTGACCTCGAACCACTCGGGCAAGGCTTCTGTACTAACGTACACGGTTGCTCCGTCGTTTTCGTAGACACTGTCATCACGACCAAAGCGCAGTACAGCCTGTACCACCTGGTGATGCGCAAAGTGGCGATAGATTTTGTCACCGAACTCGCCAAAAGACCTCTCGCCGTCGTCGCCACCGTCTTCGGTCACTTCTGCAGCTTGACCGTTGAGGCCGGCCCATATTTTGACTTGGTCATCGTTGGGGAATGGCATCCCGGCAACGACTCCCAATGCCTCTTTTTTGAATTCATTCGAGCTCTTGATCATGCCGTAGTTGAGTGCCTGATAGTCCTCAAATAATCTGCTGCTATCCTCATCGGGATTTTTGGTCTCTTCAGTACGTTTAACAAACAGATCCAGCCACCCCCATTCCTCGTACCGTTCGAGCGCCTTCTTTGTTGAGATGAGAGCAAATTGCTCGCCTGCACGTGCTTGGACAGTCGCAAACCGTTGTTCATCCAGTTCGCTCACTCGACCACCGGCATAGGGATGCATTCCGCCGCCCATCTGAACTAACGACATGTTCATTGAGGATTCGAGATACGCTACGAAATCATCACGACTGATGACTTGCTGATGATCAAACCCCGTATCCGGTGCGAACAGGAGATTCCAGAGCTCAATAGTAGGAGTCCCGTCAAGACCGATAACCTGCGCTGCGTCGGTGAGATCTGGTGGCTGAAGACTGTACATAGTGCCCGTGTTCCGGTTTCGTAGACATTTCGTAGCCTTCCCGAGGTTAGCATCCTCCCATACGCCATCGAGAGTACCGCCGGGGGGTGGAGCAACTTCGATACCGGGGCCAATTTTCTCCATGCAGAGCAAACTGAACGTCAGAAATGGGGCGTAGGCGTGGGTCTTGTTGTACTCCTCGGCGGAAGGCTGCAAAAATCCGAACCGCTGTGCGTCATAACGACTCGCTCCGTGGTTTCGAAACCAATCGATCGCAGCTGACCAACCACTCGAACTATCTCTATTTTGTAGAAGATCGGTTACGTCTTGGTACTTGTCAGCCGGGAATTCCTCATCGTGGTTCCCTACAGCTTTCAGAAATGCTGAGATGATCTCACCGGGGTCGTCAATCGCATCTGAGGCTTCGTCCGGGAATGAGGTCAAGAAGGGCTCTGCGTTAAACTCGTCAATAATGACGACACGATTGCGAACGTATTGATGACGGTTACAGTGGGTGTGGTGGCCAATAAGAAAATCAATCGAGCCGATCTCGTTGTCGATCCGGTCTACTTTCTGGTAGTATTCGCAGGATGTTCCACACGGAGTTAGATTGGGGAAGCGGAGGTGGATCTCCCGACCTGAGTACCCCTTGGCATACAACCGGTTGACTGCCGAAACTGATCCATCGTTCTCACCCCGGAATGTTGGGCAGTCACGTTGGGGTGCAGGAATTCGCTCGTAACTAATGTCTTCCTGCTCTTCGCACCACTCTTCTGCCTGTTCGTAGAGATCAATTCGGCTCGCTAGGTATGTTATCGGTCTCTCCTCTTCGAGAGCCAATTTAATCGCATTAGTCGTTTTGCCGCTGCCAGGGGGTGCTTCTATGAGTACTGGCTCTTCCTTCTTAGCGGCATCTTGGATCAATTCGGCCGTGTGATTTCGAACGGCCTCAAAATCACTGGCGTTAGTAGAATCAAGCATGTGAGACTGAGGTGTTCTTACATTTCCTCCTGATCAGGTAAGCTTTCGTACTGAGTTGTAGGAGATCTCGTGGCTGGTTATTGATTTCTGGTGCGACCTACAGAGTATATAAAAGATCGTGCTATCGTACTACGCTAGGACAAGGATTTAAGTGGGTGGAGTTTCAAAGTATGAATGTCATGAGCGGAACTGGTGGACAGACTAAGGACAGGGAAAGAAAGGAGAAAGAGCCAGTGGATAGCTTCTCGAAAGAGCTCTCTCCGAGCGGTCTGAGCGACGGTGTAGCATTGCATTTCGATGCAGCGTTCGCATCAGAGTATGGCCTTGATCCCGATACAGAGGTGGAGGTCAAGGTTATTGAGAAGGATGGGGATGTCGCCTTTGAGATCAACAATATCCCTGCCGGATTCACCAGTGATGAACTCCGTGAGTTCGCCGAGCGACAGGATTGGGAGAAGACTGACGAATACATCAATCCCGATACCGATGAGTGGTATCTCACGTACCGAAGCAGCGAAGGGGATGTCCGGATCGAGATCGACTCTGAGTCCCGAATCAATGGCAATGTCGTGAACAATGTGGTCATCGAAGGTGATCCCATCGATGTCACGGATGACTACGACAAGTTCGCACGACTCTGTGCTGCTGCACAGCGCAAAGAAGCTCGTGTCAGAGTTGATGACAGTGAAGGCAATTGGGAGCGCCTCAAAGCTTCAGCAACCCGTGACACCGATGACATCCCCGACGAAGAGACGTTTGAACAGCTGTCGGAGGCCGCTGATACTGTGGTCGCTCAGCTCGTCTGTCAGAAGACGTCCCTGAATACCAGTCTGCAGGATCTCAAGGAAGTCGTTGACGCGATTGAAGAAGCGTACCAAAGCGTAGAAGACTAACTATCTTCTTCACCTGAATCAAAATCTTGAGGTTGGTTGCAGAGCTTGAGAAGATCTGTCGCAATCTGTCGTATCATCCGTCGTGACGTATCATCAAATGCTGTTTTCTGCTCTTCCTCGAAATCCTCTCGTTCGATACTACGGATAATTCCCTCGCGTGTTCCTCGTTCCTCCCACCCCGCATCAAGATCTTCCTCCAGTATTGAGGTGAGCTCAGCGAAAACCTGCATGCCATTCGACTCTGCAACTTCTCTCCAATCCTCTATTTGCTCCCGTTCTTCATAATTTGCGAGAATAATGATTGCGTCAGCAGGTTCAATGACTATCCGCAGTTGTGGAGTAATACACCCTGGCGCGTCAGCAATAACGAGTCGCTCATCTCGCGCTTCGAAAACTGCGCGTCGCTCTTCAGCTCGCTCATCAGTCCAGTCAACATCACGTTTCTGGTCAATATCTTCGTCTGGATTAAGAAGTACCGCGATAGAATTGTCTGTCACATCTAACGGCTGCCACGAGAACGAAAGTTGGTAGGGACGGTTTCGTTGTCTCTCTCTAATAGCCTGAATGAGTGATGCAGTGAAGGTGCTCTTCCCGGATTGAGGGGGCCCACCGATAACAATCTTCATTATCTGAGGGTTCTCTTTGTTGCCGCAAATAAATAATGGTCAGCAACTTTGGATTGCTTGAATAGACTCACCTGTTCGGTGATTCCGCTCGCTTACGAGAGATCAGGGTGCTGAGAACGTTCTAAGTATCGGCGGGCCGGTTCCGCGGTTCCACGCTGGATCCCCTCTCTAAGTTCCTTTGCCTCTTTGATGTGAACCATCCGGCGGGGCTTTCCAAACTCGATTCTGAACTGGTTCGCATTACCAAATTTTCCCTTGTAGGTGCTGGCCGAGCTGTTGTAAGTCGGCGGTGAATTAGGAACTCCCGCGATATCATGTACCTGTCCCTGGTTCCGGCTGAGGACACGGTCAAGTTGCTCAGCATTGACGTCGCGGGCCGCCCCATAGACTGGAAGCGTTCCATACTTTGCCCTCTCATCAATGCCACCGCCACGCCGGTTGTATGTGAGGTTCCCGTTCATGAGGCTGGAAAAGCTATGGACCCCGTGATCAGTCAGATGCATACCGAAGTATCCCGACCGCGGCATGATGACTGGAAGGTGTTTTTCACGGGCGAGACTAGTTATGTCTGTTATGAATCGTTCGAGAGCCTTTTCATTACCCTTACTCCAGATGTTTTCGATGTTGGAGATCGTGATGGCGAGACCAGCGTAGGTCGAGTTCTCAATCTCTGACTTGACCGCCTGCTTTACGCGGATGTCATTGTTATTGTTGTTCGGTTCGAATATTCCCTGGTCTACGTAGAAGTGGAGATAAGCAGTCACATTACCACACGACGGATCATTCCACTTTGAGCGAGCGAGTTTCCGCATATAGCTGTTGAACCCGAGGGTTCGACTGATCACATCCTTACCCGTAGATTTCATGACCGGTGGAACAGGTGGAATGAGGGCAGCGTTAGGAGCGTTGCCTGCGTCATCCGCAAGTCGCTCGAAGTAGTTGGTGAATCCTGAATCAGCACGGCTGTCACGCCATGCCTCGTGAACTTTTCCACTACTCTGTGACTGGTACTTCATCGGGACGGTCAGGCCCTTGCTCTTTAGTAGCCCCTTCATCTGCTTCTCCACGAATGGTTGGAAGAAGGAGGGGAGTTTGCCGATAGCCTTCTGGTATTCTTTGTCACGAAGGAGATCGTAAAAGTCCCGAGACCGTCCCTGATCTCCTTGGAATGCGTAGGTCACGATGTTCTGTGGTCGGGTATATCGGAACAACTCGACCGGTTCATAATAGTAGAACGGGTGCTCGGTGACCAGAGACCGGATCTCATCACGCACCTGCTTGAATCGTGGTTTAGATCGAATATCCTGCCAGCGATGACCAGGAACCATGATCGGGTTTTGTTTCTCAAGGGCATCTTTCGCATACAGGAGTGCCTGAAGCCCTTCGGGGCCGCTCACCTCAGGGGTGTAGTACGGCGCTTCGATACCTTTGATATCAGAGACTCGAACCTCATCGAGGCCCTGCGAGTTTTTCTCGACGAATTTGAGTTCTTGCATTATTTATCCACCTCGTCCGCGAATTCCTGCAGCTTCTGGAAGACCTCATCCAGAGAAGACATGGGGAAAATAACTGCTCCCTCAGTGGTCTCACCTTCCATTAACGAGAACCGCTTCTCGGTCAAATGGAAGTAGAGATCGTCGTTCTTACCCTGAGCAAGCTGGATGTCCAGAATAGTATCGCCATCCTCAATCCGTTTTTTTCCGAATGAATGGAGTGGCTTCCCATTAGGATAGTAGAAGTACGTCTGTTTATTCCGTTTCTGGCGGTATACTTCCCGAAGTTGACGGAGGCGAGTGAGGTGCTTATCGACCGTGTTCCGGGCGAGACCAGTTACTTCTATAATCTCGCTCACGGTGATTCCATCCTCACCGTATTTCCGAACTGCTCGTCGGATCTTATCTTGCGCAAGCGTATCACTCTCTTCGTCTCCAAGTCCGTCAACTGAAGGAGTATCATCAGAGAGGTCGTCAAGTGGGTCTTCGAGATCAGAACCAAGTTCGAGAGCAGATATCTCGGACTCGTCGTCTTCTTGGTGGTCGTCTCGGTCAGACATTTGTGGCCACCATATCAGATGGTTTGGGGTATGTTAATGTTAAATGTTTCGGCTATATCGACCGCATTCGAAAGATCTTCCGTGGGTAAGTAGGGGCGATATCACACTCACCAGTTTACTCGGAAAGAGTCAGATTGGGAACTTACACTCGATGGATATTCGAATGCCGCATCCAGAGGAATCGCTTCGCACTCATCAGGATTTCTTTTATTGGAACATTCGGCATCGTATGAACATGCGCTGTTGAATGGAAGACGACGCCAGTATAGGAATGATGATATTCAACGTACCACCAGTAGCGACGCTCTTTCGGCGAATTCTCAGACCGGACGACTCAATTTCAGCCGCCTTGCGCGGTGATCAAAACATCAGTTTCACAAGATACCGCACGAAGTATGAGGTGGACGATGGCGATGCCTCTCCTCGATACGTCCAGAGAAGGGGAGCAGGCGGCGAGCCCTAACTCGCCGCCTGCGTCAGGTTATGTACGATGCACTTGCGTGTGAGCTCCCGGAATTGGCCGTGCCAACTCCGGGAGCGAATCTCGTCGCCGTCGTCCTTCAACATCGCAAACACCGTCTCGCTCATTGACCGCTGATTGTAGACCTCGTCGTCAATTCGAGCGTTGTGAGCCTTCTTGAGCGCATTTTGCTCACAGTGTTTGATCACTGGACGCGTTGATGCGTCACGACAGGCTTCCCGGAGATTGCTCCACGAGTACATCTTGTCGGCCAGCAGGGCCTGCAGGTCTTCGGCGTTGCGCCGAAAGACCTGCAGCCCAATATGGCCGTCATAGGCTTTCTTTGTCGTGAAATGAGCATCCATGATGGCCAGTGACTCTGTATCAACGAGCAGCGTCGTCTTCATGGCATTGAACGAATAGCCGACGCGATTTCGGTAGTGTGAGCTGGCTTGATCGCGCTGGAAGCCGCTGGCATCAATCGATGCAGTCCCCGAGAGCCCCGCCTGCTCCGCTGACCGGCGGAGCAGGCGGCGCAACTCTTGCATCGGAAATTCACCGTCCCACACGCTGAATGACGAGTAATCAGGAGATTTCTCAAGGCCAAACACATCAAGGATTCCCGGCATCTCGTTCAGATAGTCTTCGAGCTGCCGGAGTGGTTTGTTGATTTCCTCCTTGAGCAGAAGGAGTGCGATTTTCGTGGACTTGGCGTACCCGTCCGCGCCATCCGGCGCGGCGGGTACGTCTGGTTCTTCTACGTGGCTCGTGGCAAAGTCTCGAAACGTCTGTGCGAGGGTCTTGAGACGCCCCATATCGCCAGACGGCGTCCAAATCCCCTGAAATCAGCGATACAATCCGCAGAAGGCGTCGGCGTTCAACGGAGCATATGAACACGGTCGGGTGGCTCTACAGCAGTGTGGTTTCGTGGGCACGTTCCTGTCTCGACGCAAGTAACGTTCCCGAGATGTTGTACCTGATGTGGAATTAGCGAATGCTACGATGCTAATCGGCGTTGATGCAAATGTCCTACAAAACTCGGTCCAGCAATTCTAGGTTTGAACATCTATTGTGTGCCTCAAAAGCGGACGTGCACAATCGAATTACGGCTCACTATTATATTCGATCTTGATTCCGTTTGGATAGAGTGCAGCGTTGTTGATTTGCTCGTAGAACTCGGGGAGCGTGTAAAATATTCGGTCGATTTTGGCTTCAGTCAGTACCGTGTGAACCCGAACAATCACATAATCCGTAGGATCTCTAATCGCAGTCAAGTACTCATTTGGGGATAAACTAAACTCCCTGCTTTCTCCCTTGGTAGACTTTACTTCTACATACGTCGTCTCATCTTCATCAATACTCTTGAGAGAGAGCGTCGATTGGTTATTGATTAAGCTAGCTCCTTGAAGCCGGATGTCATATCCCAATTTCTGTTGGCTGACGTCCTCAACGTATACTTCTCGCTGATCCCCGTGGATCTCTCCCTGTACCGTGTATTTATCTCCCGAGGAATTAGTGAGTGTATCTTCAAAACCATCCTTCTCTCGGAAGTAGCTTTCAACCACCTCCCGCAGTTCCTCCAAAACAAAGGCTTCGCCCTCGTTTCCACTCTCCAATTGTTCACTACCACCGCCACCGCCCGAATTATTACCTGAGATGGTCAGATCACCGAGCCCACTAGTGAGACTAGAAGAGGATGAATTGTTGTCACCATTCCCATGAGAAGACTCTGATGCATCATTCCCTTTAGATACAGCTATCCCCGAATCGGAAGCCTGCTTTTGTTGCTTCTCCTCTGCCGAATCTGAGCTCTCGTTATCGATGGGTCTATTTCCGACAGTTGGAGACGACCGCGTTTGAACGCCTGACGCTGTCTTAGTGTCGGTTTCTTCGGTAGGAGAGGACTCTTCACCATCTTCAGGTTCGGTAATATTGGTGGAACGGTTTTCTTCGGAGTCACCATCTGAGGTATCTGGAGTCTCAGGTTGCTCAGAGAGATCGTCGTCTGAGACGGTATGTGTGAATGGGATATACTCGTAGCCGTCGTCCTCAATGTATGCCTGAAGCAGACTCTCCGGCTTACCGAATGATCCCTTCAAAATCGCCGTGAGTTCTCCTCCCGCTGTTTTGTTTAATCCGAGCTCTTGAACAAGTGCATCAACCAATTCGAATCCTGCTCTTTCTGCTGACGTAAGCAGTATTTGTCGTCCTTGCGAGTTAGTATCAATGAAACAGTTGATATCATCTGTCATCGCCTCGTACTCGACGCCCACTGTATAACGACACGATAGCTTGTCAACTTTGTAGACAGGCGCGTCAGCAAGTTTATGAAGTAACTCAGTGTCCGAGGCAGTACCGCTATTTTCGAGATAGCTATAGGCAGCATCGAACAATCTTGGATGCTCTGCGTAAAGTGGTCCAATCAGATCATCAGGGCTGATGTTAGTGAGAATGTCTACATCTAACGACTTTTCAAGCGAGTCTGTTCCAGTGAGACGTTCCAGTCGCTGTCTGTATTTTTCGCTACTATACCTCTCGTCCCGCTCTGGATGGAGAATCCCGGATTTGATCTCTTTAGGTAAATTTGATAGCAATATCTCATCAGTTGTATGGTAGTGAACATCTTTCCAATCTTCCAAGGTGCGTGCGGCCGTAGGGATTTGACTATTAGCCTTGAGTGAATCTCTGGCCTGCTCAAGCGGATCATTCGAAGTATTGATCTGGTCTTCTGAGATATAGACCGCTTCATCCAAAATTCGGGACCACGCAGTCAACGTATCCGGCCAGTTTGCTGTCTCGGTGTTGGCCTCGGAAGTGGTAGTGAGATTCACAGTATTTAGAAACGAAAAGCAGTCCTGAATCGTCGGTTCCCGACTGACACCGAGTTCCTCAACAAGGAGTGATTCAAAATCCGGATAGATATCTCCAATTGGAACTGAATATTCTCCAAGAGACGCTCCTTCCCACGTGACCTGTGATGGATCTCGAAACGCGGGTGTTGCATTAGCCACGTAGATGAAGGGAATCTGTTCTAATCGTTCAAGAGCTTCTAGCTCGTGCGACTCAAGAGTTGCTGGCTCATTATCCAATTCCCGTGAGATTGCCCATAAATCGCTCCGGATAGCCCGCTCAATTTCATTTTGATCAGCGTCATTATTTTCGTCATCTCTTCTATATTTTTCCACGGTTTCCCGAAGCGCAATTACGGAGACTTGGATACCGGGGTATCTCTGGAGATCCAGAAAGTCGATTAATTCTTTTGAATTAGGTTGTGGTTCGACGAAAGTGACCGACTTATTTTTTGTCTGTTCATTTTTCACGAATAATTTGTTCGGATGATGAATATTTCTATCCGAGCCGGGGCACCAAGCCGAATTCTGTAAAAACAAGCCGAATGAGGTCGGGCATGCGCACTCCCCGGTCTTTACACGATATCTATTCTTATATTCAGAGTACGTGTTTAGCCCCAATGAATTTCGCCACTGTCTCGTAACAGGCGACCAATCGAGGGAATATGTACCCTCAGCAAGGGCTAAT
>JGI12479J12853_1001107_pt1 | contig 12061 bp, 7 predicted proteins | sample A23P3SouthBayCA_2_FD_12853 | JGI IMG/M metagenome (IMG submission 12853) | reverse complement strand
ACTAACGAAAGATGAGACTTAAAACCAAGAGGGGTAGGGACTTGGTGAGGTGCGTCCAAGTTAATCCGCGGGGATCTTTCTATAAAGGACATCCTCACTTAGTTTAGCGAGTATCAGCCATAACTAATCCAAGGAGGATCCAGGACCTTTGTAGCAATTGCATCTGTAGCAGTGACTATCCTGATACCAGAGTAAATAAAAGTTCCAAAAAGCAGAATATTCCACCAAATAAAAAAGCCCGTAACTCTTTGCGAGTCAAGGGCTTAGTAGGGAGTACGCCTGAGAGGATTCGAACCCCTAACCTCCTGATCCGTAATCAATGCGAGATATTGCTGTGCGTGAAATGGGCAGTGATTATGGAATTTTATGTAGTACTTTTTGTAGTACCGAGGGGGAAGTGGGGGAAAAGGTTTCCCGATTTATTAGTTAAATGTCACACTGTTATACAAATAAGAATTGCTCTGCATGAAAATCCTATAGAGCTTTTAACGAAACGTCCGATTTTCAAAATTAAAAGTTAGCTCTTGATCTGTCGGTTGTTTCGAAATGTGCTTGAAACTGAAAAGCTTGATCAAAAAGTTGATTTTAAAGGTGGTTTGATGAATTTGTAAGTTCATCCTTCTTGACAAATTTTCTTGTAGATGTGGAGAGAATATTATTGTTTATATAAACCCTAACAGAATTCTGTTAGGGTTTATTAATTACGGTAATTCTAAAGAGTGATTAGCAAGGAATAATTATATTTGTATCTACTGATTTAGATCCTCCTAACCCCTGACATCCGTAAACATCTACCGAATGAATATCTGACGCCGTTTCTCCTGCACTGTTTACCACTACTTTTACAGCTGAATGTGCAGTTTCTCCCCCAGGAGCACTATAAAAAGTATGTGTAAATGAGGAACCTGTACCACCACTTATCCATGAAGAGTAAGGTTCTTGTCTGTAATACCATTGATAGTTTATAGCCCCTTTAGCATTTGAGACATTTGCAGTAAAAGCTGCAGATTGACCGTCATTTACATATGGAATACCACTTATTGTTGTACTCAAGGGTTCAGGAGGGATTTCGCCAACATATGAGTAGGAAAGTTGAGCTTCACTAGGGCCAGCTGGATACCATCCAAAACTGGTTTCACCGCTAATATTAGAAATAATATCATAAATATAAGTTGTTACAGTGGCATGATCACTGAAAAGTTCAACTTTGGCATATCTATTTTGAGAATTTGGATTAGCTGCACTCCATCCTAATGTCCCTTTCGCATTAAACCATAGATCGTTGGTACTTGATGGAACTAAAGGTATGGTATATGTAACCTTATGAATGTCAGCAAAATAAGTTCCGCTGGCTACCTCCTTCCATGCACTAGAGAAAAGTGTAATTTTCCTATTGGAGGCAACTTGTTCTATCTGTGTATCTGTACTGGTCCCATGTTTTATTTCATTGTTAGTTACATAATCCAAAGCTGCACCAGCATCAATAATTCCAAAACCACTTTTGTTGTCATATCCACCACCGCCTATGGGAGAAGCCGTTTTTTCAAGAATATGAGCAATATCATCTGGAGTTAGAGAAGGATTGGCTGCCTGCAGCAAACTGATAATACCTGCTGATAACGCAGCACTGGCACTAGTGCCAGAAACTTCGCCATATTCCGTATTTCCGTACAACGTCGTTAACATATTAATGCCCGGTGCGATTACATTAATATCATCCGTATCATAAGAAATACTCGTCGCTTCAGGAGTGCTGGAATATTCATAGCTGCTTAAACTAACGTTGTTATATGCACCCACAGTGAAAGCAATATGGTCACTGGCTAAATTGGCAGGAAATCCAATTCCGGTACCATTGTATTCTATGGCTTTTCCAACTACAACTGAGCCATCTAAATATGCATCTTTTACAGCAGAAACGGCGGAGGAATAATCATTATCTTGAGAATAGACAGATTGTAACACTTTCCATACCGCATTTAAGATTAATTGCTTAGGATCTCCCTCAACTTTAAATTCAGGATAATATTGTAACTTCACGAGATCAAAATTCGGTAATTGGTTTTCCTGAACCCAGTTTAGTGGCATTAAAATTGTTTTAGAACCTGAATTAACAGCATCATCAATATTTGAAGCAACGGATCCTGTATTTAGACCAATAAAAGTTTTTTCGACTGAGATTCCACTAGGTAATGTTACCTGTTTCGTTTCCTCTTCTCCCACATCATATGAGAGTATTGGAGAATCCCAGTTCACACCTGCAACTCCAACCCCGTTGTTGGTTGCTGCACCCATGATTCCAGCTAATGGATTATTGGCTGAGATATCGGCATTCGAGGATGTTTTTACCGTAAGGCGGGAAGATAAGTCTTCATGATTTTCGTTAATTCCACCTACTGAAATGATGGCAATTTTTTGAGGGGGACTACCAGTCGTGTTCTGCCAGGCATATGGCACATTTGCAGTATTTAGGTAATCCTGTTGTGAGTATAACGGGTCATTAGGAGTTTGGGTTAATGAGAACGAACTTGCCGAGGACAAAGCCGACAAAGGGGTTTGGTTATTATTTGAGCCGGGTGTTAAGGATGATGTACAACCGAAAAGAGCTACTAGGAGTATACTGATGATTATATTTATTGATAGAGATCTCATCTTAAATTAGATTTAGTTAAGTTATTTAGTTTTGAGGTTTAGGAAATACCGGAGTGACTTGGTGGGAAACCACATCCAGGAAATACAAACGTTTTGATACATTGGGAATGATTCGACTAAAGAGGAGGGTATTTCCATCAGGACTCCATTCAGGACGAGTAGCGTATCCAGGTCCTTCTGTGATCTGTTCAATCCCGTTACCATCTATTTTCATAATGAATATTTCTTTGTCGTAACCATTGCTTCCCAAATGAGTAAATGCAATAGATTTTTCATCGGGCGATACAATGGGTTCTGCAATATCTCCCATATACCGTGAATGAGTTAGATCTGTCAGTTTTTCTTGATTTGTTCCATCTGCATTAGCTACGTATATCTGTTGTTGTTTGTTTGAAACTTGGGTAGTATCCCAATTTAAATAGATAATTTTAGTTCCATCAGGAAACCATTTGGCATCGATACCATATGGAATAATAATCTGAGTGTTGGATCCGCTACTATCCATTAATGCTGTTCCGCGCGGTTTGCCAGCATATATACTAAACAAGATTCGTTTTCCATCAGGGGACCAACGAGCGAGTCCCGTATGTTCTAGGTTTGGGTTTGGAGATTCCGGACCAGACAGCCTTTGCAATTCGCTACCGTCACTCCGCATTTTGTACAAATATTGGGGAAGCGAAAAGCTATGGAATACAATCCACTGTCCATCGGAGCTAATATCAGCATTTAGGATACGACCGGGATGGATCATTTGCCGCCGGCCAGTATTCAAATTTAACTTCCACAGTTGGTCTAGCTTTCCGGGATCAGGATCTGAGCCCAAATCTTCACTGTGGGAAAAATAGATAGTTTTCCCATCAGCCTCCCAAAATCCATAAGAAGCATCAAAAGCTTCTGAAGGTGGAATGTCTCTGTCAACGTTTAGATTAGTTGAATCCGTAATACTCTTACAACCAATGGCGAATACGTTTAATAATATGATAAGTAGCCAATTAGTTAGTAAAGTCACAGGCATGTATTTTTTTATCCTCATAATTCGTAGAGTGCGTCTTTTTTTATTTAAGGAGAAGGTAAGCTATTAATTGTTACAAAATAAATTTAAAAATAAACTCTTATCTCAGGTAATTCCTTTCCGAACTTGATGTAGAAGGGATATTCTCAGCACAGGTTCAAGTAAATGTCTAGCTGTTGATGCTTTCGTTGGTTGCTAGTTACATTTTGCAGGAGCTGTAAGACTCAGGCCACAACAAGCATAGTCGTACTTATCACGACAAGAAAAATACGGTGTAATGATGAATCGCTTTAGGTTGTGGAGGGTACTCAAGTTATCTTTTTTTGTAACTCCCTAACTGTAAGAGTAAACTCTAATAGATTTGTTACAGAAATTCTTTTTTTATTTGGAAGATACGATAGTATGCTTGCGCGAGTGCATTTAAGAAGTCATGCAAATATTGAAAAACTTCATCAATAGTTTGTACATACCGAACATCACAAATATCTGGATGAAGTTAATGTTAGTATTTGATTTGGTAACAAAAGGTTAGGCCCATAGGTGTAATAGCAGAAGATTAGACAGTGAGCAATGAATTGTTCAGGGAATTCCTTAAAATCAGCAGCGTTTTATTAAACTCAGCCAGACACGATTTGGATTAATATATAAAAAACCCTGGCATTTATTTTCTGCTGCCAGGGTTTAAAGTGCTCTTTAAAATAAAATTACTTACAAATAATGACATCATCGCAATCATCACCACTAGGAGAAACCGATACCTGTTTGTTATATGATGTTTGCTCTCCACTACTTGAAATATCAACTCTAACGTTAGCCGTATTCACAGTAGAACTCGTATTAAAGAAAGTATAGGAAAACGTATCGGTGTTGGTTCCGGCTGAGTGCCAGCTGTCATTATGGTTAGCTTTATAATACCATTGGTAACTAACAGTACCTTCTGCATGTGCGGGAACAGCCGTCCAGGTTCCTTGGGAACCTGAATTCAACGTTCCAGGTCCTGATATTGATACTTCCAAATGCGGGTCGTGAACAGCAATTGGGTCTGCATTACCATCAGGGTCTCCGCTAACATATCCATCGATTATAATTTCTTGTGGAACTGCTAGCAAAAGACCGGCTAAGTGGGGAGCGGCTGCAGAGGTTCCAGATCCAGTATTTGTGCCACCGTTTTCCCAGAGTGACTCTACATTAACGCCGGGAGCTGAATATTCGATAGGTGGATTCCCATAGTTTGAGAAACTTGCAAATTGGTCATTACTGTCATACGCAGAAACTGTCCATACATTGCTATGTTCTATTCGGCCAGGTGAGGTCAAATTAGCGTCTTCACTAGAATTTCCAGCTATAAGGGTAAACTTTAACCCACTAATAGCAGCGTTTTTTATAGCATTTTCCATATCAGATAAAGGTATATCGATGCGCGGATAGCTAGGATCATCAGTAGGATATTCTAAGCTAATATTAGCTACATCACCTGCGGAGAATTTATTTGCTACATAATCAATACCAGCTTTTACATCACTTACGTAACATTGTCCATACTCATTGCATACTTTGACGCCTACGACCTGAGTACCTGGTGTAACACCTACTACGTCAATAGCGTTATCTTTTGCAGCAATAATTCCTGCTACATGAGTACCATGACCGTATATATCATTTGAACCCTGATTTGCCAAGAATGAGGTAGTGAGGTTTTGATCTACATTTAAATCAGGGTGATTAAGATCAACACCACTATCAATAACCCAAGCCTTATTACTACTTGTAGGAACTGGTGCATTAATCCGGTTGATACCCCAAGGAACAGTTGGGTAAGACGTCTGGGATGATATGCTTTTTTTTAGACTTTTCTGATTGTAGCTTGCTGCTCTGTACATTACATCCTTTACTACATGTTTCACTAATGGGTGCTGTCTTAAACGATTTACTTGTTTCTTCGTAAATCGACCGGCAAAACCTCGTGAAGCCCACTTATATTTGTGTATTAGTGAATCTTGAGGAACTCTGGTAGCAGCCATTACCGAACCAATTTGCTCAACGGCTTGCTGTGCTGTTTCTACATCAGCTACTTGCTCAGGTTGCTCTTTGAAGGTTACTATATAGCGATGTTCAGCCTTTTTGACCTGAGCGCTTTGTGTTGTTCCAATTTCATTAGTTGTTACTTCTTGATCATTGGGAGGGGGGTTAGTATGTTGTGTGAAGGGTTGATCACTGCAACCAACAAAAGTTAACATGATGATGAATAAGCAATTATAGAAAAGTTTTAAATATAATCTCATAATATTTCTCCTGATTACTCAATATTGAAATTATTTCTATAAAGGAGTTAATGCTTCAAGAGTGCTAGGAAAAAGAATGTTACAAATTAAAAATAATTTCATACTTAAAATCGATATGCGTCACCTTATTTTAATCCTATTTGCTCTATTTACAACGATTGGAACTAGCTGTTCTTCTGATCCAGCTTCCCCGGATTTTGATAACGGTACTTTTAAGCAGGAGGGAGCGGTGTCAGGCGATGTTTACTCCCTAAATATCACTGATAATTTTTTGCTTGCCGGAACTACAAAAGGAGCTTTCAAAAAAAGCATAGGGGCTGATGATGCATGGAAATCCATTGGCTTAGAAATACCGGACTCTAAAGTTGTTGACTTTGTCAATTGGGATGACTCACAGATCATTGCTGTGGTAAAGTATGACAGTGTTCGCCAGCAAAAACCAACCCTTTTCAAGTCAACCAATGGGGGAAGTTCCTGGAATGCTATTAATGTCGAAAAACCAGAAGGGTATCAATATTTTGTCGTGCATTACCTGGAACAAAACCCAAACGATCCCAAAAATATTTTTGCATATGCTGGCCGGATCTTGGAATCCAATGACGGAGGAAAATCTTGGTCTATTGCATACGAAGAAGGAGGACCCTCTGAATTTCTAACCATAAGCAAGTATCATCCCAGCCAGATTTGGACCGGAGGGGCTTATGAAATACCGTATCCGTACTTGACCAAATCTCAAAATAGTGGAGAAAGCTGGATATTGCTTAGTAAGAGTTTTCGCTTTGATACTCAAACAACGGTTAAGGATGTAATTCTGCACCCCAAACAATCCAGCCAGATACTTGTTGGAGCCGGCGGGAGTGTATCGCCGGCAAATGTCATCCGAAAATCTACCGACGGCGGGCAAAGCTGGCAGACGGTTCTTACTGATATCAACGGTATTTCGCTAACCCACAGTTCTCGTAACTCTACTACCGTCTACGCCAGCGGTCGAAATGCCGACGGCACCTTGTTTTTTGCCGCCAGCCAGGATTTTGGCGACAGCTGGCAGCAGATCGAATGGTCCGACAGCCCAACCGGCATACAAATAAATGACATAGTGTCGGTCATGGAGGGCGGCCAGGAGGTGTTATACTTCGGTACCAGCCAGGGCATCTTTAGCTACACGTTCAATGAATAACAGATTAGCTTTTTTTCCTCATATGATGAACTTGTAGTCAGAAGAGTAGTTGGTAGATATATATTACAAACTAAAAGGTTTCTTGTAGTACCAGCAAGAGAAACTTTTGAGAGGGTAGGAATTAAAATACAATGTGCACGCCAGAAATGAGGGGGCGCATTGTATGAAAGTACGACCGAAAGGACTCGAACCCCTAGCCTTTTGGTCCGAAACCAGTCCATGATATTCTTGTGCGTGAAATAGGCCACGATTTTGGAATTTTATGTAGTACCTAAGAGGAAGGCTGGGAAAGGCTTTCCCGAAAAAATCAATGAATTCACTCAACTGCATTAGCTCCAAACACCTAAAACCACTTATTCGTTGTCAAGAGGAAATAACAAACACGGAGAATGTAAAGTTTTGTAAAATGCTGTTCAGTTGAACAGTTTTCTGCTCTTCTATATAGAGTCAGAGATGTAAAAAAATGTTCGAGATGTACAGATGGGTGATAAGATCTATTTAGTCGGGAGTAATTTTCTTACAGGGGAAGCTATACAACAAATTTTAAAGAAAAGGGGATACGAAGTATATGTGAGCTCTGTAGAAGTGGCTTTTGAAAAGAAAAAAATAGTGGATTTCGAACCTGATATTATGATTTGGCAGGAATGCTTAATCCAACTCAGAAAAAAATCTTTGTTTGAGCTTCGTGAGAACTGCAAAGTATCTTTTCACTCAATATTTATATTGAGTCCTGATACTTTTTCAATGTTGGGTATGGGATTGACCAATGGAATTAAGGGTTATGTTCATAAGAGAGGAGGGATAAAAGATCTTGAAGATTGCATAAATTCAATTAAAACGGGTTCAGTTTTTATCAGTCCTTTTTTAACTGAGGCTACCGATAGTCCTAAACTGACAAATGCAAATAATTCTAATGTACCAGATGTCCATTTAACTGAACAGGAGGAAAAAATTCTGGGATATGTAAGAGAGAAAAAAACTAGCCGGGAAATAGCTTCTATTCTTAATATAAGTCCCAAAACCGTACAAAATCACCGGCAGAATATGTGCAATAAGTTGGGCTTAAGAGGCCGTGGTCGTCTTTATGAGTTTTCACAAATCTATCTTTAAAAGGTTATTGCTTTTTGTGTACCTAGGTATTCAAGTAAAAATTTGAGTACCTGTACTTATTTTAAGTTCGGAGTACCTCCCATACTATTGAGTAGACACTTTTGAAACACGAATAATCAAACGTGATATTCAATTTATTGGAGGAACTTTATTGTGATTAAATCGACCAAGTATATACTGTATATCATCTTTTTCACCTTCTTTTTTAATACTGCATCATACGGTCAATTGGCAAAGGTGGGAGATTATAAGAATACAATCCCATCTCCCACGGCTGCTTCTATTACCGAGTACGGCGAAAATTCAGTAAACATGTATACGGGATCACCTCAAGTAGGCATTAACCTTGGTAGTGTTAAAAGTGGTGATTTGAAAACAAATATAGGACTAAACTACAATGGTTCAGGTATAAGGGTTAATAAAGGTCCCGGATGGGTTGGGGCTGGGTGGGTCTTGTCTGCAGGCGGTGCTATAACAAGAGAAGTCCGAGGGTTACCTGATGATGATCCAGTAGGATATTTGGATACAGGTAAAAAGCTGGCGGCTTACGAAGATGGTGCAGGAGATACGTGGAGATATGAGGGTCAAAATTCTAATAGCTTTCAGTCAATTCTGGATGATATTGCCTCAGAGAACCTAGACGGTCAGCCAGATAAATATTCATTTAATTTTGGAGGTTATAGTGGGGAATTGATATTAACTTGGGAAGGTAAACTAAAATTTACGCCTTCACCTTATAAAAACTTCAAAATTGAAGTTAATACGTCAGGTGGAGATATTAGCAGTTGGACGATAACCACAAAGGATGGTACTAAATATATTTTTAGTGAGGAAGAAGATACCTCAGTGGAAACTCTAGGAGGATCAAATAGCTTTGATTCTTACACTTATACTTCAAGTTGGTATTTGTCAAAAATAGAGTCGGCAAGTGGTGATAACTCCATTACTTTCGATTATAAAACCGGATCAGGTACTGGCACATATTATAAAGCCTTAAGCCAGCAAATGTCCGTATATCCCCAATGCCAGAACGGAATGCCAACTGGAGATTATTCATCACAAATAAATAATACTTATACAACCAGTGAAGTCAGTAATCCAATATATTTAAGTAAAATAAGTGCCAAAACCGACAACGCTGCATATGAGGTTGACTTCGGAAGTTCTTTGCGAGGGGGGAGTTACCAGTTAGCAGATACTGAAAAGCTTAATACTATTACTTTTAATACTGATGGTAATACAACAAAGTCATTTCAATTTAATTATACCTCTGCGATTAGCAGTCGGTTAACTCTGTCAGAGTTGGTTTTGAAAGGGGGACAGGATGTTGAACAAAAAAACTGGGAGTTCGATTATAACACTTCCTACACTTTGCCAAATCCAACTGTAAATTCAAATGAGGTTGACCATTGGGGCTTTTTTAATGGCCGATCGGGGAATAGTTCCTTAATACCTGATTACCAAGTAGGCACTTTTAGCTATGACGGTGCAAATCGTCAACCAGAGGACCAAAAAATATTGACAGGGACTTTAACAAAAGTCACCTATCCTACTGGGGGTTCTACGGAGTTTGAATATGAAATCGACCAATATAGAGATGGTGGAAGTAATAAAAAAGGTGGAGGAATCCGTCTTAAGAAAATGACGTCTAATGATGGGTTAGGAAATTCTGTGGTTAAAGAATTCAACTATGAAGAGTGGAATAATCCAGGGGTTTCTAGTGGGGTTTTATATGACGATCTAGTTTATTCTGAGCATTTTAACCTTGACGGTACGGAAGATTGTAATGATGAATATGATCTGGTGCATTCTAATTCCATTTATCCTCAGGGTCCGGCAGGCGGCGTTCCAGTGGGATATAGTGAGGTGACCGAAATCCAAAAAGATGGCTCTAGCAATGTTTTGGGATATACCAGAAAGGTTTTTTCAACACCGGGGGCAGAAATTAATTACTGGCGCAGAGGAGAGCCCAAAGAGATCTATTATTATGACAAGAACAAGAATTTGCTAAAGTCAAAAGAATATATACGGAATACAATTCAATCTTCACCCAGTCAATATGAGCCGCTTCCGTATTATACTAGCTTCGAAGCTCCAAATAAATTTGCTACGAACTGGGAAACAAGCTCATCAACTAGTAATGGAACAGTGTCTATTACACCTGGAGGATATGAATATGAAAGTACGTTGAGTTTAGATGCAGATATGCCAAAATTTGTATTTGAAGCCAATATAAATACGGCAACATTAAAAGTTGATTTATCGCACCAAGAAGATGTAACCTTAAGTTTTCGGTGGAAAGATACAGACACAGGGTATAGTACATCTAGTGGTGTGTATTTCTCCTCTGATGGGGGGAGCAATTATACTAAAATTTATACCCTGGGTGACTCCGGTTCTTGGACTAAGATTACAATTGATCTAGACAATCAAGGCGTCAATCTGACCTCGAATTCTGTTATAAAGTTTCAGCAATACTTTGATGAAGAACAATCATCATCTACTTTTTATTTCGATGAGGTCAAGATTCAAGGAAATATTACTACGGATAATTCTTTATTAGGACAAAGTAGAAGGGTTAGAAAAGAATATTTTGATCAGGCTGAACCTAATTTTGGGATGGGAACTAAGGTCTATTATCACAGTACACTTTATCGCCCTCGATCTCACTGGAGAGTTGTAGATAAAGTAAAGACGAAAACTTACGATCCTAATAATTCATCTGATTACCAAGAGACTATTGTGGACAACCAGTACAATGATTATAGCCATACATTACCTACCGAAAAGATAGAAACCAATTCCGACGGTCAAGAGCGAAAGACCCAGTACATTTATGCCCACGAGCAGTATTCTGGAATGGCCAGTGCCCATATGCTCAGCCAGCCGTATGAGGTAACAAAAAAAGATGGTACCGGGAATATTTTAAGAGTCGATTGGGTGCTGTGGGATCAATTTAATGGTTTCTGGCAACCATGTGAAAAGTGGGTCGGTGGACCAGACTTAGGCACGACCGATCCATCCGGTTGTAACTAATCGAAGAGTTAGTTCTCAACATTCCTTTTCAATTATATTATACTCCGATGAAGAACCGGCCAGTGTGTATTGCGACAGCCACGATTCTGTTATGTTGTCTGGCCTTGCCTAACCCTTCCGCGGCCCAGCAGAAGGTGGCGACCTACCAGGACTACGACCAGTGGGGGAACCTGCTGAAGGTGACCGAAGCTGACGGACCGACCCTGAACTTTTTTTACGGGTCCAACAGCCAGCCGATGACCCAGACCACATTAAATGGGGTGTCGGGGATATACCTGACGGGTATCCTCACCGAGGGAAGCCCGCCCCTGGAGCAGCAAGCCGAATACAACAGTTTGGGGCAGTTGACGAAGCTCAACGATCCCAGCGGTACCATCCAGCGGTTTGCATACGATGAGCTGGGCCGGCTGGACACCGTACGCAATGACGCCAACGAGTTGGTGAGCGCCTATGAATATAAGCTAAACTTTACGGGGGGCACCTACAGCGGGAGCAATGCCAACTGGGTGCAGACGCGCCAGCATACTGCCAGCCAAACGCGGTATGCGACCGAATACGTCGACGGGCTGGGCCGGTCGATCCAGACCCAGCAGCGGGTGGGGGCCGACGATATTGTAGCGAAGACGACGACCTACGATGCCGCCGGCCGTCCCCACAAGACTTATAAAGGGTATAAGGATAATACCGGCCACGGCTACGATGACAGCTTTGACAGCCATGCCAGCACCTTTTACAGCGGAATTACTGGCGGTGGGACCCCCTACCAAGAAACCGAGTATGAGCTGAGCCCCT
>JGI12479J12853_1001092_pt1 | contig 12201 bp, 14 predicted proteins | sample A23P3SouthBayCA_2_FD_12853 | JGI IMG/M metagenome (IMG submission 12853) | reverse complement strand
TCTGCCATCACCGTGGCAGAGCGGATCTCGAGCGGCCGGTATCGCTGCGGCTCCTCCACGAGCACGCGTTTCAGTTCATTGTGAAAGTTGCCTTGCTGCATTTTCGCGTTTCGTCCATTTGCCTATAAAGGAAATTGAGAAATCGGTGGGATACAGCCCAAATATAGGTCTATTTTCGTACTTCGTCAATTTTCCTACATAGGAAAGAGGATGAAACGCGAAAAATTTGTCCGTCCCTTTATTTTCGGGTGTCCGCCGCATCGGCCTAAGAGTCGACGCCCAGGTATTTCAGGGGACGCTGATTACGTTGCTCAACAAAGGCGTTTTGACCGACAAGATGAACAGATTTGTCACCGGGCGGACGACACTACGCGACAGACGACCTCATTTGCGTACGGATGCGCGTCGCTTGAAAGCCTAATGAATCAGTCTCTCCTGAATCAGACCCGAAAGTGGAAAGTGAAGGAGCCTTATGTCTCCGTGAGAGGTTGCGGGTTAGCACCGAACGCCAGCGTAATGTACAGTGTAAGTGTCGCCGCAAAATTCTTCTTCACAGTTAGATTCGCCAAAAATTGAACGAAACTCTAGGCTCGTGCATCTTTTTATGCAGGAATTGTTTCTTTTTATATTTAGTACCTTTCCATGTGAGACGTCTGTTGTGGATAGCTTGAGACAGATATTGGAGTAGATGTCCGAAAGTATGTCTCCTCGTGGTGTCTTCGTCGAGTACGGGCCAAATTCCATCTGAAAAGTGTCTCCTGTCTCACAATGGATTGTCTTCTCGGGGGCGAGGTATATGTTCTGAATTGACGGCCGTTGGTCCAAGCATTTCCATATCGAGAATACGTTTTTGGAAGCAGTAATGTGGTGTTTATTTGCACTTCCAAGTTCTTCTTTCGAATTGTCACTTTCCGGTTTTCCGGATGAACTGATTCCAGAGCATCCGATTGCGAATGGCAACACCAAGAATACGGTGAATAGAAGTTTGAGTAGATGTTGCAACGAACATTCACTGTGGGGTTTTCTGCAGAAGCTATGCAAGGTATTCCTTCGGTTTCTGACTCGTGGGGACGAACACGGGCAATGGGTTCGTAGCCTCGACAAGTTCTTGAGCAAAGTTCTTCACTCGTGTCCCTTTTAGTTTAATCATGACCGTGCCGTAGTCACTTTCATCTTTGACTGAATAGGCCTGTTTCTCCGCATGTTGGAAAGCGAACTTCCGTGCTGATTTCATTAATGAGGCATCTGTTCGTTCTTTGAACTTTCGTTGATAAGTTGTCAGAGAATCGAGATTCCTTTTCTGGAGGGTCTGATTCAGCAATTTATCGAGATTCGTCGAGCGTGACCGGATCATACCCGAAAGGCGCGCCCCACGCAGCCTGTCGTTGAGAGTGAGAACACTCGAGTTTTTACATCACAGACACTACGAGCGTATCCGGGACGTACTCAGACGCCGAGACATCCCGCACACCTAGGCATTGCCCCGCCGCGCTCAGTAAGTCTCAGACGCCTCACGAGACCGGCGAGAACGGTGGCTGGAGGCGCGAGATGACTTCCTCAGCCCCGCTGGCAAGACAATGTTTCGAGTGAGTTCCTGCGGGAACTCGGACTTGCGGGATGAAAATAGCCTGCGGCGCACCGGAAACATCCGGCTCGCGCAGAAGGCGCTTGGGCACAGTTACCTCAGCATCACGACGCCTGCACCCACATCGTCGGTGAGGAGCTGGAGTCGGCGATGAGGGGCCTAATAAGCCTTCCGAGTTACGGCCTTTTCGAGCAAAGATTCGAACGCTCCGCGGCTTCGAAATCCCGAAACCTCCATCGTCGAACTGATCTGCTGTTGCGCCCAGACCCTACGAAATCTATGGCCCAGCCGGAATGCATCCTATCGACCCGCTTAGTGATAGTCGTCACTTCGCGCGACGGTCGGCGCGCCGCTTTAGTGTGGCCTCTGTCTGTCATCATGGCTCCGAACTCAGTCCAGTGGAGCCATCAGTCTACCATGCAATACGAGCACCGCGTGGCGGGTTCTTATGAGAAAATCAAGTTAGAGTACTTCTGTACCAATTGAGTCGCCTACCACTTTGAATCTTCTCTATGCACAAACTCCTCCTGCCCACGGATGGAACCAACTCGCCAAATGGCTGTGCCGTTCCTCATTCGATGCGAAAATTCGAATCCGAGATCTGCAGTGATACTGCCGCTCAAGCTTTTCTCTTCACAGAGTTTGATGAACTGAACCAAAAGATTCCTTAGCTCGCATGGGAGGATGTATGACTCCTCGTCGGTTTGGTAATCGCGGACATTCGCGGCGAGGTTCACGAGGGCGATTTCCTCCGCAGCTTCCGAGGACGAAATGCCGAATCCTCGCAGGTAAAGCGACCCCTTCCCGATGAGAGCCTTACCGTCTTCGGATACTGTGATGGCCAAACATTTGCTCGCACCATCATTCCCGGTCCCCCTAAGAATTGCCGGCGTGGGCGGTGAAATCAGACCATCCTTCGCAAGTTCTATGAACTCAGTTCGATCCCTCCCCGACAGGAACAACGGCCTCGAGCCCTCTAACCTCGAATGAGTAAGAAAGCCCATAGGGTCTATAACTGTCATCGGGGGGACAATTCCGTCCCGGCGAGCTTCCCTTATATCTTTCGCGGCAAAGAAGATATCGGTGAGCCACTCAAGGTACCTTTGCCCGCGTATCTCCTCAAAAACATGTTCGTCCTGAACTCGTGCAAGGGGCAACCCCAGTTGTTCGCAAATGCTGTTCTTCTTGCGGTCGCGTACCCGAGCGCTATGGTCGCTGAGATGGTAGGGGCCGTCGAATTCAACCGCGAATAGGGCCTTTGCTTCCTCGTCAGTGACAACAAAGTCCAAGTGAGCTTTTAAACCATAATTGAACAGTGGATCGGTCAATCCGCTGGAGGACAAATCGACAGCATCTGCCAGACGCGGCTTCGAGAACACGCGGGCTCCGTAGTATCTGGCCACTGACTCGAGGATTCGTTCGGTTACCTCTTCGCTGTGGTTGACGAGTTTTTTTCGGCGATCCATCAACTCCACCGTGATTCTTTCTCGAACGAGGACCCCTTAGTACGCACCGGCATCTCTTGATGCTTCACTCGCGGCACTGGCCGTGGACTTTGTTGGGTCCGTGCATACGTCAAACTAACCGACCCTGAGATTTGACAAGTTGAATTCGACATTGCTGGTAGTATTGCCATGTTTGAATAGTCGCCACCTTGCTACGCAGGAGTTGTCGTTAACGTAAACCAATCCGAATGGAGTAACCAGTAGCGAGCATCGAACTTACGATCCCGTAGGAGTTGGGCCAAGGTCCCTTGACCTCAGACTATCGCAAGGAAGTCGCCATCGATCCGCTCGTGGTGCTCGAAGATCCCGCCGACATAGACGGAGTGGACCGGCTTGCCGGAATCCTTGGAGACGATCTTCTGGACGCGCTGTCCTTTTTAGGTGCTGATTCGGAGTTCTCGTCAATGAAAACAGATTGCTGCGTTCTCTTTTATACTGACCCTAGCAGCCTCCCAGAGAACTACGAATACAGACTGCTCTGCGCCGAAACGGTGATTACTGGTATCGCCCATATTGTTCACCCGCTGGACCTCCGAATCAGGTAGGGAGCCGTCTTCGTTGAGTCGGATATCGATACGGGGGGCGATTATTTGTAACTCGTCCTTCAGGCCGTAGCTAGAGCCAACCGCGCCGTAGCCTGGTACTTCGTATTCTTCGGGTGCGAATAGAGGGTCGGCGAAGTCGACCGGAACGTAGTATCCATTGTGGTCCGAGTGGCAGAGGAGATGAGAATCTCCCAAACGTCCCACGAAATCAATAATGGCTTGGTCGTCGTCGGAGAGGGAGCCGGACTCCACGGGGTCGAGAGTTTCGCGCGGGTGTTTTCGAAATCGTGCATAGGCCCGACGGAGAAGGTGAAGGTTACTGGCTGGAAAACTCAGAAGCGTCGACCGCATGCCGAGCTGTGAAGAATCTTCCGGCTCCTCCCACGTATCGAATCCGCGCGACTCCAGGAACTCTTGGACAGCGTCCAACTCGTCCCTTCTCCACTCGTATCCTTGCTCCTCACCAAGCTCCTTCATCTCGGCGAGGATTCCTACAGAGATTGCAAGTCCCATCGTATGACCCTCCGGTAATCGGATTGCTCAGTTCTCGCCATGTGTATAGGTCGTGAACGTCTCCACGGTAATGATTCCAATCAGCCACGCAACGTGTTCGAGTTCGTCCATTCAACGACAGTGCCCGACCGAAACTCTTGATTCGTGAGTGAGACGGGGTTCGGATACTAGAATTTCGGGATTGCGCTTGGGTGGGCGGTGACCGTCGGTGACCTGAAGCGTTTCGACATTTTCGTTGGTGATTAGTTCAAGCTACCTAATTCGGGCCTCTTCTCGAAGTTGCTCCTCGGTGATGTCCTCTGGGTGAAAAAAAGCGTCGTTGTTCATCTGTCTTTCGATAGCTTGCTCGATTTCTCGGGCTTCTTCAGTATTCAAGAGGTCACCGTTTTCGTATGCGCTCACCATGTAGCCGTGTGCGACTTCCTCGAAACGGTCCGCGAGCGAGCCTATTCCGCTTAGAGAAAGGTCATATTCTTCGATAACGTCATGTGAGAAGAATGTCCTAAAGTACACCCCCGGGATGGTCTCCTCCACCGTCAAACCCCGATTCGTTTCAACGACGGAATATTCCTCGGGAATCTCCACCGAGAACCAATGGCGGCCGTAGAACTCGTCCTTCGAGCACAATGAGGCGAACTTGGCCTGAGATGCCCGGAACAGAAATGCGAAAGCCCCTTTCGCCAATTCTGAGCTTGGAGAACTTTCGAGCGCGAGAGTAAAATTCTGTGGGGTCGGTGGGGAGTTCTCTGGATACTGAAACCTTCTTCGGAGAATGTAAGCAGGGTCGGAATTGCGACCGACGAAAGGAAGCATTCCGCCACGATTCCAAAAACGGATGATCGGAGTAGGATCGCCCGGCGGAATCGTTTCTCCAACGTCGTCCCCGCTCGCTGAGATGTATTCTGGCCACAGTTTCTCTGGTAGCTCGGTAAACCACTTACCGAAAAAGTCGTGTATGCTTTCCTTTTCTGGCGGCAGATTCACCTCCAGTACTCGAATAATACTATTCATGGGATCGCTCCGACTCTCGACTCGCGTTCCACGATGGAGGCGTAGCCCGCGGACGGTTTAAAGCATGCCTACTGCTCTTAGTTTGACTTTAGTATGGTCGTTTTCGACAGAAACCGAAACAGAGCGGTGGCGAAATAGGGAGTCTGAACGCCTTTGAGCGACTACTTCCACTTCTCCGGAATCTTCTCAAGCTGTTCTTCAACCGACCAGTCTTCGGGCCGTTCGTCAGGATCAAACCAATTCGCTTCATTGGCTAGCCAGCGATTCCGATTCTTTTTGATAGCTGACGTGTTGTTGTCCTCATAGCCAAACTCAGTGCCGCAACATGCACAGATATTGAAGGTGGGTGTTTCGCAGTTCTCTCCCCACGGCGGCGTATTCTGTTTTAGTCCACATATGCGGCACCGATATTTCTCGTCTTCGCTGGAACACGCCATTTTTGGCCTCCTACCTAGGGCCGTCCCGCTGTCGTTGCAGCGCTTCTGTCCGCGGCGTGCAAACGCCCGACCCGGATCGGGCCGCTGTCTCGGAGACGTTGAATTCCTCATGCAATGAGAGTCTCCTTCCGAAGGGAACCGGCATCGCGGGATGGCCACAACCGGTGAAGTTTGGAGGGTCCGTGACCCGAACAGGCCATCGGAAACACCTGTGAGGCGATTGCCCACGTCGTTGACCACATGGGCAGGCAAATTGCCCACATAGGAGGATGAGACCGCACTTTCGGCAAAAGGCGCTAAGGCACTGATATATATGTGCTTTTAAGGGGTTATTGGAGGTGTTTCTTCACCGACGAGACGCATTCCTAATCCATAGGTCCCAGGTTCGAATCCTGGCGGGATCGCTTTGTACGGCATTTGACATACTGTAGGATTTCGAGACGGCCATTTTTGGAACCCTTTCGGTTTATAGCCACGTTTTCAGCCAGATTTTGGAGAACTGTTTTGGACAGCACCTACAGTGTAGTTGGGCTCGCCGTACTTCTAATGACATTTCCTCTGATGGGTTCGTGCGGAGGAAAGGGCTGTACGCTCCAGGGATGTGCGTACACATTGAGAATTAACTTCGTCCGACAGAGCAGCTGGCAAGCTGAGACATGGGACATCGTGCTTGAGGAATCGGGCACAGGTGTGGGCTCGTGCACTATTGAATTACAGGAGCCAGAATCCTCGTCCGGCACCTCGTGTAGCGGGCAACTTGACGTCGATGAGACGGCTGATGGGAAGGGTGTCGCCTCTGTGGAGACCTTCTATGACTTCACCGAGGGGGAAACCAGCGTTGATGATCCTTTCAGTCGTACCATCACACTCAGTGTTCGACGCAATGGGAAACTGGTCACCGAAAGTACTTTTGAGCCGAACTTCGAGCGAAGGTACGTAAACGGGACTCATTGCGGCGTAACGTGTTGGCAGGCCACTGTTCAGTACGCTTTTTGAACCTCACGGAAATGCACCAAACGACTCCGACAGGCCTGACGGCGTGTCGGGGTCTTTTTTTAATGGCCACATTTTTAGCCACATGTTCAAGGAATGTGGCCAAACGTACGGATGAGACTGGAGATCGAGTCTGTCTTATAAGTTCTTGATATCGTTACGAAATGTGCCTCATTTTGCCTCCTCTTGATTTGAGTTGACTGCATTCCTAATCCATAGGTCCCAGGTTCGAATCCTGGCGGGATCGCTTTGTACGGCATTTGACATACTGTAGGATTTCAAGGCGGCCATTTTTGAACGCCCTCGGTTTATAGCCACGTTTTCAGCCAGATTGTGGAGAACTGTTTTGGACAGCGCCTACAGTGTAGTTGGCCTCGCCGTGCTTCTAATGGCATTCCCTCTGATGGGTTCGTGCGGTGGGAAGGGCTGTACGCTCATCGCATGTGCGAACGGATTGTCAATCAACTTTGTCCGACAAAGTAGCTGGCAAGCTGGCACATGGGACATCGTGCTTGAGGAATCTGATGCGCGTGTCGGCTCGTGCATGATTGAATTGCCGGAGTCAACATCATCGTCCGGCACCTCATGTAGCGGGGAGCTGAGAGTTGATGTGTCGTCCGATGGGAGTCGCATCGATTCCGTTTATACTTACTATGACTTCACCGTCGGGTTAACCAATCCTGAGGATTCATTCAGTCGGACAGTTACGCTCACCATCCGACGTAGCGGGGAGAAGGTCACACAGAGTACGCTAGAGCCAAACTTCGAGCGTTACTACCCGAATGGACCTGACTGTGGCGAAGGATGTTGGCAAGCCACTGTTCAGTACGCTTTCTGAGCCTCACCGAAATGCACCAAACGACCCCGACATTCCTGACGGCGTGACGGGGTCGTTCTCTGTAGCCACATTTCTAGCCACATGGTCGGGAAGTGTCATGGACAGCACCTACAGTGTAGTTGGTCTCGCCGTGCTTCTAATGGCAACACCGCTGGCGGGTTCGTGCGTTACGGACTGTCCGGCCGAACCGTGTCAGTATACGTTTCAGATCAACTTCGCCGAACAGGGTAACTGGGAACCTGGCACATGGGACTTCGTGCTTGAGGAATCGGGCACACGTGTGGGCTCGTGCACTATTGAATTACCGGAGCCAGAATCCTCGTCCAGCACCTCGTGCAGCGGGCAGCTTGAACTCAATGAGACGTCCGATGGAAATGGTGTCGCCTCCGTGGAGACCTTCTATGACTTCACCGCGGGGGAAACCAGCGTTGATGATTCTTTCAGTCGAACAATCACGCTCAGCGTTCGCCGCGACGGCGAACGGGTCACTGAAAGTACTCTTGAGCCGACTTTCGAGCGGAAGAACCTAAACGGACCTGATTGCCCCCCCGCATGTTGGCAAGCCACTGTTCAGTACAAATTTTGAGCGTTGGGTCAAAACGTGCGTATATTCACCAGAAGGGAGGGGGAATATTGTAATATCTCAGCCGGCGCCGGGGCGCCCAGGAAGACAAAATGCGTACGCCAAGACTCAGTGGTTTCCCCTGGATTTGGGGGCTCGCCATTCTGGTAGCCTCCGTGTTCGGATGTTCGGAGGACGGTCCCTCGGGGACCGAGGATCTTCCGGCGTCGACCTTCGAGGTCGATGAGTCGATTCAGCCGGTGCTTGAGTCGCTTCCCGGATTTTCCGACGGAGCGTCGCGGCCAATTGCGGCGCTCGTCGACGAGGACGGGGTCCAGGCCGAGTTCGTCGAGAATGAGGTGCTGGTGGTCACCGATGATCAGGCGAAGCTCGACGCGTTCCTGGATCGCTGGTCGGGCCAGGTTATTCACGAGCCGGACTTCTCAGGGACGGAGCTGGCGGGGCTCCCGAGCCATGCGCTGGTTCGAGTGGACTCGGCCAATGCGGACGTGGGGCGGCTCCCAGGCCTGGTGGCTGAAATTCATCCGGATCGACGAAACGACCTTCGGGTCTCCTCGATGCAGGGGCTCGAAGTGTTGGCCGTCGCTGCAAGTGAGCAGGTCGACGGGCTAGAGGTCGCCATCAATTGGGTAGGCCGCGCCTCGGGACTTTTTGAACGAACGACCACCGAGGCGCCGGTGGGCGAGGATTGGGGAGGGGTCGCCTACAGCCCGAACGCGTACGACTGGCCGACCCACAACATTGGGTCGGAGCAGGACATCGGCACCGCCGAGGCGTGGCGTCTGTTGACCGTGGCGGGCCGGCTCGAGAATCGCGTCAAGATCGCCATCCTGGACCAGGGGTATTTGCCCGCTGACCGATCGGGCCTGCCCGAGGGAACAACCCACCACGCAAATGCGCCTTTCCTCGACCCATTCAGACCTGCAGTGCAGTCGGCGGGACATGGCGCGATGGTCGCGCACGCAGCGATGAGCCTGCCCGACGATTCCTTCGGGACGGCCGGTTCCGCAGGGCCCATCGGAGTCGGAGTACTCATCTACACGGGCTATGACTTCGTCACATCGATCTCGGCGCTGGCCAAGGCGCGAGCCAATGGCGCACAGATTTCAAACATGAGCTACAGCGGAAACGTTCCAGCCGTCCTGAGCTGGACCGCGAGCCCGTTTCAGGTGGTGACGCGTATGTTGAGCAACAACGGGATGCTTATCTTTGCCTCGGCCGGGAACGACGGGGCCGATGTCGATGCCGAGAAGTGTGGTCCGTTCGGACGGATCTGTTGGGAGAAGACCTGGCATGCTCCCTGCGAAAACGACGGAGTCATCTGTGTCGGCGGCCTCCAATGGAACACGGAGGAAAAGGACCGGGACTCCAATTTTGGGCAAGAACACGTCGACATCTGGGGTCCGTATTCGATGTGGCTCGGCCCGGATCCCTCGGAGCCGGAAAACGACGCCTCGATCAAATTTGGCACGAGCTTTTCGTCTCCGTACGTAGCTGGGGTCGCGGCGCTCGTCTGGGCCGCGAATCCGAGTCTCAGCGCCCAGGCCGTGTGGGACTTCCTCGAAAAGGAGGCACACACAAGCAGCAACGTCTGGGTCAATCGAGTCGTCAACGCCCGCGGTGCCGTGGCGGGCGCACTCGGGGGAAATACGTCGCCTTACGTCCGGATTACAAACCCCCAGGAAGGGGCGACTTTCTCGAAGGGAGCTCAGGCCGTGCCGCTCGCCGCGGAGGTCGATGACCTCGAAGGCGACATCGAGTCGATCGTCTGGACCTCGAACCGGGACGGAGCGGTTGCCGAAGGCGCGTTTACGTCCACCAACGACCTCTCCGTCGGGACCCACGAGCTCACCGTGACCGTCACCGACGCCACAGATCTGAGCGTCGCGGAGACGGTTACGATCAGCGTCAAGAACGACCCGCCGGAGGTTGAGCTCGTCTCGCCAGACAACGGCTCGACATTCTACGAAAGCCAGATCATCTCCCTGCAGGCGACCTCGTATGACATGAACGAGTTGGGACCCCTGCCGGAAGACGGCATCCTCTGGTATCTGGACGACGGTGAGCGTCCCTTTGCGACCGGACATGCCACGATCCTCGCCGCCAGTACCCTCGATCTGGGGAACCACACGATCACCGTCGAGGGCACCGACGGGTTCGCACGCGACGAAGATGACATAGTTATTTCCGTGCAGATGGACCCGGTTGGAAACGTCGGGCCCACCGCCATTATCACTTCGCCGACGGCAGGTTCGACACACCTCGCCAACTCATTCGATAACAACACGAACCGGTACTACGCGAGTGTGCCGCTCTGTGCGCACGGCGAGGATCCCGAAGATGGCCGCATCGAAGGGAGTTCGGTCACTTGGTCGAAGCGCGAGGAGGGGACGTCGGCTTGGTTTGTTGCAGGGTCCGATCCCGGCACCAACCTCTGTCTGAATCACCGGCTCTACTGGCGAAGCCCAAATACGACGACCTACCATCTTCGCGCAGTCGTCACGGATTCCGAGGGTGCGACCGATGTGACGACAATTACGGTGCAGGTGTACGGTCTCATCTAGGTCACACGATGTCCGGTTCGTCGTCGCTCTCTTCGACGGCCTCGCGGGCCTCGGATTCGAGGAAGAGTTTGTAGGCGTAGAGGATGGCGATGGCGAAGGCGAGGGCGGCCATCAGGAAGAGGAGGTCGATGGGGCGGGGGATCGACAGCGACAGTCGCACGAGGATGGTCGAGACCACGAAGCCGGCATTTCGGAAGACGAGCTCGAAGCGGTGGCTGTAGGCGAGCGAGGCCAGCAGAATGGCGACGTCGGTGAAGACCATCACTGTGAACATCTCGCGATAAAACACGATGTTCTCGTTAATGGTGATCGGTTCGGCGGCGGCGATGGCGCGCAGGGATTCCGACGCGTACCAGTAGAGGGTGGCGGCGGCGAGGACGACCAGCAGTGCGGCCAAAAACAGCGTGATGGCGCGTTTGAGCTGGATGAAAGTCTCGGGGTTTTCGAACTTGCGTGCGTCGGGGACGTCGCGGGAGATGCGCGAAAAGAGAATGACGCCAAAGAACATCACCAGGGCCGCGGCCATGTCGAAGCCCAAGAGACGGACCCACTGGGAGTCGAGCGTCAGGTCCGACAGGTGGTCCAGATGGCCGATGTCGCCGAAGATGCGGCGGATGATGATCAGTGCCAGAAGTTGGAGCTGGATGCCCACCGACGAGGTAAACGAGCGGGGGACGGCGAGGATGAGCGCGAAGACCTCGTAGAAGAGAATGAAGCTGAACGGCGTGTAGATGGCGCTGAGGAAGCTGCCGTCGAATCGCGCAATGTAGTGAGGCGCATCCGGCCAGAATTTGGCCATCCCGATAAGCCCCAGGTGGATGACGAACCCGAGCACGGCCGCCACCAGCGTCAGGTGGTCGACCCGCTCGACATTCTCATCTGTGAACAACCTGCGGTAGAGGCGGTCGATCCGCTCCAGCACGGCGTTCCTCCCGCATCCTGAAAGGATAACTCACGCAAGGGGACACGGGATTTGGATGCATCTACGCTCTCCTGGGTGTACAGTTCGGTGCCGGGAAAACGATCCAACCACGTAGGGAGTGACTCATGACGGTGCATGCAATTGGTGGTGTCTTCTTCAAGGCTCAGGATCCGGAGCCGCTGCGCGAGTGGTACGCGGAGCATCTGGGCATCGACGGCGACCAGTACGGGACGGTCTTCAACTGGCGGCACTACGACCGGCCGGGAGAGGTCGGGAACACGGTGTGGAATCCGTTTCCGGCGGAGACGGAGTACTTCGAGCCGTCGGAGGCGGACTGGATGCTCAACTACTGCGTCGAGGACCTGGCGGCGACGCTGGAGCGGCTGGTCAAAGAGGGCGTTGAGCAGGCCGGCGAGGTCCAGGAATTCGAGTACGGCAAATTCGGGTGGGTGCTGGACCCGGAGGGCAACAAGATCGAGTTGTGGGAGCCGCCCGAATCGTCGGCCTTCGAGGGCGATGTGCCCGGGGCTTCAGAAGGGAGCAAGCTGACGGGCACGTGGGCGGCGCCGCCCGGAACGACGATGGCGGTGTCGGACGAAGACGACCTCTCCGAGCGGATCATCGAGAAGCGCTGCGTGGTCGGCCTGCCGGTCTCAGAGCTGTGGCGGCTGTGGGCGACCGGCGAGGGGATGGCCGAGTGGTGGG
>JGI12479J12853_1001084_pt1 | contig 12271 bp, 10 predicted proteins | sample A23P3SouthBayCA_2_FD_12853 | JGI IMG/M metagenome (IMG submission 12853) | reverse complement strand
GTAATTTAAACCTGCAAAAATGGTAGTGAAGTTAAAGAGGTTAAAATCGCGGTAGATAAAGCTAAGGTTGTGAATGCGCGCAAAGTTAAGGCTGTCATTACCCGTTAATAATGAGTTATAGGAGCGTACGATTAGTCCATCCATGATCTGATTAACATCGTTAAACTGTGCAGACATATTGTAGCGCAGGTCAATACCGCGACTAGAACTAAACTCATAGCGTAGCAATGCGTCGGGCAATAACACCTGATAATCTCTCCGCTCATCCATTCCCGCTTGCTGGTCACGTACCTGATAGTAATGGGCATTTAAGCCCGGACGAAAAGTGAATTTGCCAAATTTGGTTTTATAGTGCACCCCGGCAAAACCATCTAAAAGACTAAACAAAACCTCATTTTGTAAGCGGGCATCATTAAACTCTTGACCTCCATCATCGATATTGCCCTCGGCCAAACGATTGCTGTAATCTTGCGTATTGTATACACTACCAAGGTTAAACTCGATGTGATTAAATTTATTTAAGACCCAGTAATAGCTAGCTCTGCCTTCAATACTCTCACTGTTCACTAAACGCGTTTGTAATAACTTGTAGAGCGAGGAATCCTGGAAAGCAAAAACGTTTAAAAAGGGAATTTGCGCAGATTGCATCGCAAACAAGGGATCTTGCTGCTTTCTTAAATGTTGCAACTCTACCGCAAATACATCCGAACCTAAATTTTGAAAGAATTCCAGGCTCTGTTGCATAGACCAGGGCTTTTGCTGCTCCTGAGTAGCAAGGTCATTACTAAAATTGAAATCACTAAAACTACTGAAGAGTCTAGAGGTGTTAAGCTGATCGGAGTACTTTACGAAAACATCGTAATTTAAATAGGTTTGATCGCTCGGCTCATAGGTAGCCGAAAACTTTGATAAAATGGCTGTAGAATGTTGGTGGTTTTCTGTGTTCAACTGCTCCTGGGCATCGTTTAAGCTATCGAGCCCAATATAGGTTCGGGTAGTAGCATAGGCACTCGAAACTACATTATCACTTGCAATCACAAAGCCCGATAAACTTAAGTCCTTGCGCGGGTTATAGCTAAAATTAGCCGCTCCAAATCGACCGATTACCTCATTAGCGCGATTATTCTGCCCCAAGGGAATACCTAGGTCATCCTGAGCAAAGTTGAAATTAAAACCCGAACGGCTACTTAACTGGCGAAAGCCACCGCTAAAACGGAAGTAATCGCGCATCGTAAAGGCAGCCTGACCAATATTATTTACATCACCAATAAAGTTAAAGCTTGCTTTAGGCGTGTAATAAAAGGAATTACCGTGGGCATAATACCGTTCTGGATCGCCACCTTTCACTTCGGCATCACCAAACCAAAGGTTTTTCTTGCCTTCCTTCAACTTAATATTCAAGGCAATTCTATCCTCAGAACTAAGACCTTGTAAAGGCGAAATTTCCTCGTAATTGCGCAGCACTTGCACCTTGTCTATGGCATCGGCAGGGAGGTTTTTCGTTGCCACTTTCGTGTCGCCGTCGAAGAATTCCTTGCCTTCAACCAAAACCTTTTCCACCGTTTTGCCTTCTACTTTTACCTGACCATCTTCATCGATTTCGAAGCCTGGTAATTTCTCCAAAACATCTTCGAGCTTACGTTCTTGCCCATTGGTAAAAGCATCTGCCTTATAACTAATGGTATCGCCACTAACTACAATGGGCATTTCCTCCACTACTTCCACTTGATCGAGAAGAGCTTGGTCTTCTATTAAACTTACTGCCTTGAGGCGCATGGGCTCTGACTGGGCATCTACATTTAAAGACTGGCTAAGGCCCTTGTAACCTAAATAAGAATACTTAATGAGGTATTGCCCCGGCTCTAACTGAAACCTAAACTGACCCTCACTATTGGTAAAGCCATAAGTAACCATAGCGGAGTCTTGTGCCGAAAGCACCAAAACATTGGCCATTTCTAAAGGCACATTTTCGCTGCCTAAAACCTGACCATAAACATCTCTCTTTTGTGCAAAGGCTGAAATGGAAACTAAAGCCAGGGTCCAGCTCAAAAGCAGTTTTATCATGACTAGCGCTTAATGGTTATTTCGAATCCCCCGCGGCCATGCCCATTGTTGCGGCCCTTCATCATACGCTGCATTTCCTGCATCTTTTTCTCGGCCATTTCTTCAAATTCGGCACGAGTCATTTCATCCCCTTCACTAGGTTCTTCTATTTCCTTTTCCTCTTTGGTATTAATGGCCACCTTAGTGCATAAAATGGTAGTCCCATCATCATTAACTTCAAGGATTAAACCTGGCAAACCCTGGTACTTTCCCGGACCATGGTTTATTGGTACTTGCATCGTGTACCAAGCGGTGATGTAAGAGGTGTCTACTCCGGCACTATCTTCCATTCCACCGCCATCCTTGGTTTTTATAGTCATGGTTTTACGAACCTGCATAGCGGTAGCTTTATTGCAGATATAATTTCCAATGGTCTTGGTCTCTGAGCCCAGTTTCCAATCAAATTGCTCCAGACTATCTTTTACTAAAAACTTTTTGCCAAAGAACTCCGTGGCATCGGTATAACGTTGCTCTTGGTTATTCTTATAAAAAGTACCGTTTGTACCGCCTGTGAACATGGTCATCATGCGCATTCCCCGAGCATTTCCCGATTCTTTATCCAACTCAATCACTTCCTTATAAAGGGATTCGTTGCGGTTAAACTCTAGGCTAAACTCTTTTTGCATGGCTTTGGCCATCCGTGCCTCAATGGCTTTTTTACGTTCCGGTGGAATATCGTCGGGAAGCTTAATATCCATTTTCGAGGCCGTTTTATAGGTAGCGCTGCCACTAATTTTTTGGGCATTTAAGCTTAAGCTGAAAACGACAGTGGCAAAGGCAAGTACTAGTTTGTTCATATTCTTGATATCGCTAATTGGAAAAGCCAAATATCACGCAATGCGCGCACAGGCCTTGTTAGAAGCTTGTTAAAATGAAAGGTTTAAAGGCTTGGTGCATTTTTTAAATAATCCGCCAACAAGGTACTAAGCTTTTGATCACCCTCCGCTTGGAGTGCACTTTGTTTATGGTGTCGAATTACAGAAATGGCTAGTACTTCTATTTGCATATGGGCGGCAGCAATTGCCTCCATGCTAGTGCTCATCCCATATACATCAGCTCCAGCTATTCGATAGAAATTTCGCTCCGCCGGACTCGGACAACTTGGTCCCGCGTGGGCGAGGTAGACTAATTCCGGTAAAACATTAAGTCCCTTATCCTTAATTAAGTTTTGAGTAAACCTACGTAGGCGTGGACTGTATAAATCCTCCAGGTCGGGAAATCGGGGCCCCAAGTTTTCGAAGTTATAGCCCCGCAAAGGATTATCAGGAATTAAGTTTATATGGTCCTTTATTAAGCCCAGCGAACCCTCTGCCAATTCGGGCCTCAAGCTCATCGCCGAATTACTAATTATTAATTCCTTTAAGCCTAAAAGCTTTAATACCCTTAGTGGGTGTATAATTTCGGAAGCTTGATAACCTTCATAATGGTGGTAGCGACCTTTCATCGCTAATATAGACTGGGCATTCAATTTGGCCTTTATTAGGAAGCCTGGCTCATCCATGGTGGCAGAAGGGAAGTGGGGAATTTCGCTATAGGAGATTTTCTGTACCTGTTCTAAATGGGCAATAAAATTGTGAAAGCCGGTTCCAAGAATTACCAAGCGAGGAGCCGAATTAATTCCTTTCCGCTGCAAGAAGGCAGCGGTTTCTTCGATTTGATGTAGATCAATCTGTACCACCTATCAAAGGTGGCACAATTTTGAATCAAAAATTATGATTTAAATCACCAGCTTACTTAACTCTTTGAGCCAAGATGTCATTCAAGCGATTGATGTCGATCGGCTTGGTGATGTAATCGACCATACCTGCTTCCAGAAAGCGTTCGCGGTCGCCGTCCATCGAATGAGCAGTAAGAGCAATAATAGGTGGAGCCTGATCTCCCATATCCGCTACAATGGATTTAGTTGCCGATATGCCATCCATAATTGGCATCTCGATATCCATGAATACCAAATCGTACTTAGTTGCCTTCACCGCTGCCACTGCTTCTTCTCCATTAGAGGCAAAGTCTAAAGTGAGGTTATTTCTCTTAAAAAGAAGGTCAGCTAATTTGCGGTTGATCTCATTATCCTCCGCCATTAACAATTTCGGTTGACTGCTCATACTTCAAATTGGAGCTCAAATCTACTACAATTGCTAAAATTGCGGAGGTTTTCAAATCAAAAGTCGATATCGACTACCAGACAAAGGCTTAACTAGGCCTTCCAACTCTAGGGCCACTAAACGGCTTAAAACTTCTGAGGGCCCTAATTTACTTGCATGGCAGAGCCAGTCGAAATCTTTAACGGTATTGTTTTGCCCTAGTAAATCTACCAGATCCTGATCTTGCGCCGACAGTTGCATCTGCCTTGTTGCCGCTTTGGGTCCCTTCCCCTGCTCCCAACGAAGCACATATTCCAAATCCTTAACCGACTCGAGCAGGTTAGCTCGGTGACTTTTAATAAGCAAATTACAACCAGCCTTACTTTCCTGACCCGGCATGCCAGGAACAGCAAAAACATCTCGATTGTAATCATTCGCATATTGGGCCGTAATGAGGGCCCCGCCCTTGCGCGCTGCCTCCACCACCAGTACTGCATCACTCAAGCCCGCAATTATTCGGTTGCGCTTCGGGAAATTTTCCCGCTCAGGCTCAGTCCCACTGAGAAACTCACTAACTATCGCGCCCCCTGCTTCTACCACATCTTGAGCCAGCTTTTTGTGCAGGAAAGGATATACTCGATCCAATCCATGCGCAACCACCGCTACATTATTTATCCCATTTTTTAAAGAGGAGCGATGCACAGTTCCGTCTACGCCATAAGCCAGACCGCTTATTGTTAAGACTCCATAAGAAGTAAGATCCCCACAAAAAGACTCGATAAATGCCCTTCCCTCATCCGTCATTTTGCGGGAACCCACTATCGCCAAAGCGCGACTGACATTTAAATCGGCCTCTCCTTTTTGAAAAATTACAATAGGCGCATCATTGGCATTGCGCAGTCTGCGCGGATAAGCGGGGTCTTTTATATAATGTGCTATCCAGGCCCGCTTTTCCAAAACTTTAAGTTCTGCCTCGGCTCGATGTAGGGAAAACGAACTATTTATGGCCTTTATCCTTTCTCTTCCTAAACCTTCGATGGCCAGTAAGGCCTCCTTCTTTTCCCTAAAAACTGCGCTGGGTGAGCCACATTGCTGAATTAACTTTCGCGCTAAAATGGGCCCGATACCATCGATCTGACTTAAAGCAATTGCGTGTAATAGAGTTTCTTGACTTGTTTCCATGCTAATTAATCGAGCCGAAAATAGCTTCCCTAGCGGCTTTAAAAGGAATTTTAGTATTTTCGTAATTGCTTAAAAAGCGTATAGTCTTGCAACACACCTTAGATCATTACATAGGAAATCTGCTTTACGCACACGAATGTGTGGTGGTACCGGGCTTTGGAGCCTTCCTTACCCGTAACTATTCCGCCGAGATAAATGCGGCTACGCATATGTTACGCCCTCCATCTAAAAGAGTGGTGTTCAATGCGCGTATTCAAGATAATGATGGTCTTCTTGCGCAGCATATTGCTAAAGTTGAAGGGAAGAGCTACCGCGCCGCTAATGAAGGAATTGAAATCGCCGCTAGAGGCTGGAAAAAATCCTTGAGAGCCGGCAGAAAAGTGAACCTTTCTGGCATCGGTCGCTTGTATATCGATGACAAAGGCAAGCTGCAATTTAACCCTGCCCATGATGTTAATTATGACATCTACTCCTATGGTCTAAATATCTTTAGAGCAAATGCTATGGAAAGAGAGCAAGAGATTAAGCGAAATGTAAATAAGGCCATTGAAAAGCATCAGAACGATACCGCTAAAAAAGGGGTAAAAGTAAGTTCAAGTGCTCCAAAAGCCACAAAAATAAATTGGGTTCGCTGGACGGCCACTTTAGGACCGGTAGCTGCGCTATTGGTAGTGGGGGCCTATTTCTATCAGCAGAATCCGGAAAGTTTAGATGACCTAGGAGCTAAAATCACTACAGTTTTTACAAATGAGGATCAGCCTAGCGACCCTAGTCAGCTTTCAGAGACCAATGAATCGAGTATTGGCTTTAGTACTGCCAATCGTCTTAACAAGAACTACGGTCCGGAAGACGATGTAATTTCCGAGCAACAAGAAGAAAGCAAAGCGGAAAAACCTTCAGAAGCAGCGAAGGAAGAGAAGGTATCCACTGAAGAAAATAAAGACCTTAGCCCGGCGCAAGAAAACCTAGAGAATGCAGAGGAGGAGACGCCTAATATGCCTAATCTTTCTGAGCTAGCTAAAGATGAAAACTTTGAAATTCGTCAGAAGCCACTCTACAATGTAAAGCAGCGCCCAGGAAGTGAGGGAATGAATATGGATACCGAGCAAAGTCCGGACCCATGGTCGCCCAAAACTTCTACCAAAGAAATCGAAGCGCAAGTCCTCCCGAAAACGGCTACCGCTCTACCCCTTAAAGAAACAAAGCAGGAAGAGGCGGTGAAACCAATACCAGTGGAAGCGGCGAAAAAGCCAGCGGTGAAAATGGCCAATAGCCAAGAAATGGGTAGCATTCAAATTATTGTGGGCGCCTTTTCTAAACTTAGTAATGCCGAGCGTTATACCGAAGATTTACAAGCCAAAGGTTGGGACGCCTACATTTATAAAAGTGGTCGCTTAAACCGTGTAGCCATTGGTAAGCTTAGCAACCGTGAAAAAGCCCAAACGCTCTTAACCAAGGTTAAACAAGAAGTTAACTACCAAGCCTGGATAAACATCCAGTAATAATGTAGCTTTGCCAAAAATTTGGCATGAAAGCTAAGACGCCTGCAGATTCATTAACGGTAATGACCGAGATCGTTCTTCCGAACGATACCAATAATCTAAAAAATCTTTTTGGAGGCCAGCTATTAAGTTGGATGGACCGCTGTGCGGCAATTGCAGCGCATCGTCATTGCCGTCGAATTGTTGTTACCGCCTCGGTAAATAATGTTTCTTTCAATAAGGCCATCCCCCAAGGGGCAATTGTAACTCTTGAAGCGAAGGTATCGAGAGCCTTTAGCTCCAGTATGGAAGTCTTTGTAGACGTATACATCGAGGACCAAACGATTTCTGGAAAGAAGAGCAAAGCCAATGAGGCTATCTATACTTTTGTGGCCGTAGATCAATTGGGGAATCCTATCAATATTCCGCAAATTGAACCCCAAACTGAAATTGAAAAAGATCGCTTCGAAGGCGCACTACGTCGTCGTCAATTGGCCTTAATTCTCTCGGGTAAAATGAAGCCCTCCGAGGCTAGCGAACTCAAAGCTCTCTTTTTAGAGGAAGACGGCGAGTAAATAGATAGCAATAGGGCCCAAAGCCAGACTTTCCTTTAACCAGCGATTTTCGATACTCTGCACCGCACGCGAGGCAAAAAAAGCGTAGGGAAAAATACCTAAGCTTAGCCAGAGGCCTTTATTGCCCAGACTTAGGAAAGCGACAAAAGCAAAAACAAGAATCAATAGCCAAAAGGCTAATATGCGCTTCTGTTCATTGTTATAGCGAGCAATCCCCGAAAAAGACACAATCACTGAAAGGAGTAAATGGACTCCTATAGCCGGCACACTGTACAGTGCTACTCCTTTTAAACTAGGCCAATGCAGCTCTAAATTAAGCCAAGACTGGCCCAAATTGGCCATTATATTGGTTTCAAAAAAGAAGTCAATGCTAATGGTGAAATAAAGCACCGCCCCATAGCCCAAAAGGAGGGATAAAAAACTCCGCAGATCTAATCCTCCGAAAAAGAGACCAAGTAAAAAGGGCAAAAAGAGAAAATACAAACCCTCCTTTTCAAAGAATGAAAATAGGGCGATAAGCAGGGCCAGTAGAAAGTTTAAACGCACCAAATCTTGTTTGGGTAGGATGGCGCGATAAGCACTATGCAGCACTAAAAATAAAAAGGGTAAGGCTAATATATAATGCGCATAGGGCCATAAGTAATAAACAAAAAGGAGCGCCACAAAGAAGTAAATCCAATAATAATAAGCGGACTTAAAGAGGTGTAGATTATTTTGCCATTCGCTAAAGCTGAAGCTAAAAACCATGGCCAATATAAAAAGGCAGCTAAAGTAAAAGCCTCCGCTCATTAAGGGCCAAGACCAGGCTGAATTGGGGTACCACTGCACGGCACTAAGAGGCGTCCACCAATAAAGTGCAAGCAGGAGTGCCGACAGAAGAGCGGCATTTACCAAACTACGTGGTCCGATATTATCAAAGAGTCTTGCGAACATCCCGGCTTTTTAGCTACTTTTGGAGCCTCAAATATTTTGCTATGCAATTTAAGGATCTAGTTTACGCTTTAGGAGATTTTTTCACTTGGACTTTCGGCCTTTTAACTGCCGCGGAAAACATCCCTAATATTTTCTTCTCCTTGGTGATCGCCGGTTTATTCCTTTACTGGATGAAAGAAATGGCGGGCCACGCTAAGAAGGGCGAAAAATAAAAAGCCCTTTTTTAGAGGTCAAAGCCAATATCCTTGCGGTATTGGATTCCCTCATAACAAATTGTTTTAGCTGCTGCATAGCTTTTGCTTAGAGCAGCTTCTTTTGTTTCACCCCTTCCGCTCATAGCTATTACACGACCACCATTGGTGAGTACCTTCCCGTTCTCCTGTTTGGTACCTGCATGAAAAACCAGGGCATCATTCACATTTTCGAGACCGGTAATTTCCTTACCCTTTGGATAGGATCCTGGATATCCTTCCGAAACTACCATTACCGTAGTACAAAAGTCCGTTGACTGCTCCATTTTCTCAGAGGCTAAATTCCCATCGGCTGCAGCCCTTAGATGCTGTAATAAATCGCTTGCCAATCGAGGCATTACCACCTCCGTTTCGGGATCACCCATACGTACATTGTATTCGATGACCTTAGGCTCCTCACCTACTTTGATAAGACCGAAGAAAACAAAACCCGTATAGTCATATTCTTCGCCCGCCAGGCCTTTAATGGTGGGAGCTACAATTTGCTCCTCTACCTTTTTCATTAGAGCTTCGTCCACAAAACTCACCGGTGAAACAGCCCCCATACCACCTGTATTGGGACCAGTATCTCCTTCGCCAATACGCTTATAGTCTTTGGCCACTGGCAAAATATGGTAAGACTTACCATCGGTTAGGGCAAAAACCGAAAACTCAATTCCGTCTAAAAACTCTTCGATCACTAAAGTTCTGCTGGCATCACCGAATTTACCCCCAAGCATTTCCGCCACTTGCTGCTTGGCTTCCTCTATATCATCGATAATTAACACACCCTTACCCGCAGCTAAACCGTCCGCCTTCAGCACATAGGGTGCCTTTAAACCCTCTAAAAAGGCCTGCGCTTCGGCAACTTCGCTGGCCGAAAAGCTCTGGTAAGCGGCGGTTGGAATATTGTATTTCGCCATAAACTCCTTGGCGAATTTTTTACTGCCTTCTAATTGAGCGGCATTTTGATCGGGTCCAATAATGGCCACTTTCTTCAATGCATCATCCCCTTTAAAGAAATCTACGATCCCGGCAACCAAAGGCGCCTCGGGGCCCACCACCACAAGGTCAATTCCCTTGTCTAAAACTAATTGCTTTACCGCAGGAAAATCTTCGGGGGATAGGGCAACATTCTCAGCAATGGCATTGGTTCCGGCATTCCCTGGTGCTACATAGAGGGCTTCACAATGGGGACTCTGACTTAATTTCCAGGCGATTGCGTGTTCACGGCCACCGCCACCTAATACCAATACTTTCATTGCTCTTGAATTTGGCGACAAAATTAAAATTTAATCGCGGCTAGTCGGCTTATTTTGAAGCCGATTCAAAGGAATTAGACAAATATTCTTTTGTGGCTTAGGGATTAAAATAAAAACTACTTTTGCCTCATAATTAATTGCATAATCTATGTCTGCAAAGTACACCTCTCAAATCAACGCTTTCATGGATATGGTGAAGGCCAAGAATGGTCACGAACCAGAGTTTTTGCAAGCGGTAGAAGAAGTTGCCGAAGCAATCATCCCTTTCGTTGAGGAGCACCCCAAGTACAACCAAGCTAAAATCTTGGAACGCATCGTTGAACCAGAACGCGTAATTATGTTCCGCGTGCCATGGATGGACGATAATGGAAACCCTCAAATTAACCGTGGTTACCGAGTTGAGTTTAACTCCGCTATTGGACCTTACAAAGGAGGTCTTCGTTTCCACCCATCTGTAAACCTTTCGATTTTGAAATTCCTAGGTTTCGAGCAAATCTTTAAGAACTCACTTACCACTCTTCCTATCGGTGGTGGTAAAGGTGGTTCCGATTTCGATCCCAAAGGAAAATCAGATAACGAAGTAATGCGTTTCTGCCAATCCTTTATGACCGAATTACAGCGTCATATTGGTCCGGATACCGACGTACCTGCCGGTGATATCGGTGTAGGTGGTCGTGAAATCGGTTACATGTTTGGCCAGTACAAGCGCCTACGTAATGAATTTACCGGAGTATTAACCGGTAAGGGCATTAACTGGGGCGGTTCTTTAATTCGCCCTGAAGCAACCGGTTACGGTGCGGTTTACTTTACCGTTGAAATGCTAAAAACTAAAGGCGAATCAATCAAAGGTAAGCGCGTAGCTATTTCAGGTTCTGGAAACGTGGCCCAATTCGCTAGTCAAAAAGTACAGCAATTAGGCGGTACCGTGGTAAGTTTATCTGACTCTTCAGGTCACATTTACGCCGAAAACGGTATTAACGAAGAAATGCTTGACTTTGTAATGGAGTTGAAAAACGTTCGTCGCGGCCGTATCCATGAGGTTGCGGATAAATTCGACGGCGTTGAGTTCCACGCTGGTGAGCGCCCTTGGGGCCATAAAGTAGATATTGCCCTTCCTTGTGCTACCCAAAACGAATTGGATGGCGAAGACGCTAAAAAGCTTTTAGCTAATGGCTGTATGGCTGTATCTGAAGGCGCTAACATGCCTAGTACTCCTGAGGCTATCGCTGCATTCCACGAGGCTAAAATTCTTTTTGCCCCAGGAAAAGCAAGTAATGCTGGTGGTGTTGCTACTTCGGCTTTGGAAATGGCACAGAATAGTCAGCGTTTAAACTGGACTGCCGAGCAGGTAGATTCTAAATTACGTGAGATCATGACCAATATCCACGAAAATGCTCGTAAATACGGCACCGATGCGGAGGGTTATGTAGACTATGTGAAAGGCGCCAACATTGCCGGTTTCGTAAAAGTAGCCGACGCTATGTTAGACCAAGGTTTGGTTTAAAGCCAATCTTCATAAAACAAGCCCTGTATTCTTCTTTGAATGCAGGGCTTTCTTTTTTTGGGGCATTTACGGGCTATTCATTACAAATCCGGTCGCCCTCGCCACTGTTCCCTAATCGCTTGGCCGGGCTTCCTTTGGTCGCCAGCCCGCGAAAGTACACAGGGCTTGGCCGCTCCGGGTTTTCCATTCCTATCCCTAATGCAAAATTTTGCACCTTAGTACTGTGAATGCCCTCCGGAATATCATCTATCTGCTATTGGCTTTGGTGGCCCTATCCGCTTGTAAAAGCAAAGCCTACCTCCATCAAGGTGAAAAACGCATCACTTTCGCGGATAGAGAATGGCAAGTTAAAAGCGGGGACTTTAAGCGCGGACCTGGTAATAATTACTTTGGGACCAGCAGCAAAAACCTTTATGTAGACCACCGTGGCTTCTTGCACTTAAAATTGGCTCCAGAGAAAGATCGTATCTATTGCGTTGAAGTTAACACCGTGGATACGCTTGGATACGGTCGCTATACCTATTCAATTAAAGGAAACTTTCAGCATTTTGATCCCAAAGTAGTTTTGGGCTTATTTACTTGGGATCATTCCAGCTTCGATACCCAGGCCAACAGCGAAATCGATATCGAGTTTTCGCAATGGGGCTTCCCCTTAGCAGAAAGTATCCTTCATTATTCCGTCCACCCGGTTGCTTTGGAAAGACTGCATTTAGAACGAACTTTTTCATCGGCTTTAAGCCCTAGTACCCTAAGTGGTATAACTACCCATATAATGGAATGGCGCGATACCTCAATTAGTTTTTACGCCTACAAGGGTGAAGAAGTAAGAGAGGAGGCTCTTATTGAGAGATTTCATTACAGCTTTCGCAATCCCGCACGGGTGAAATCGGCCGAAGGAAAGCGCTCGGACCCTATCCGCG
>JGI12479J12853_1001055_pt1 | contig 12577 bp, 9 predicted proteins | sample A23P3SouthBayCA_2_FD_12853 | JGI IMG/M metagenome (IMG submission 12853) | reverse complement strand
GGATTGCAATGATCACGACGAACGCCTCGATGAATGGGCCGGCTTCGATGAATTCGGCGACCTGCTGACCCATGAACAGCCAGAGATACAGCGGTAGCAGTACGAGTTGAATCAGCATTAGCGCGGGTGTCGCGGCGGTAATCTGTTCGGAGTCGCCCCCACCGAGTTCTGTGAATGTGATAACGTAGTCTATACACGGCGTCAACAACACCATGAACGCCCCGACGAGGAGCGCTGGTTCCTGCGGCAGGAACCGCGTGAGACCGAACACGACAACCGGGACGACGACGAAGTTCATCCCGAGAGCCGCCCCGATGAACCGCCCGTTCCGGAACACTCGGCGTATGCGAACGAACGGGATCTCTAAGAACGTTACATACAATAAGACTGCAAGAATAGGATTGATCAGCGGTTCCAAGACCGAACTCGCACTTGGGACGCCGAGCCCGAGACCGATAGCGAACAAGACGGCGACGGCGTACAACGCAACCTGATTGTGCTGAATCCACCGTTTCGAGAGCCCACGCATAGCTGTACTACTGCACCCCGGCGTCTAAATTAGGAGAAACAAGCAATCGTAGAGGTATCCAACCTCGCGTGGCGGTGAGCAGATGCATTTCTGATTATAGTTTATATGAGAGGTCTGCGTCTGAAAAGCAAGCGGATTTTTGTTATCGAAACCAATCTGCGGCACTTACCTAATACGTCTGTGGTTGCGTTGAACATTCAGCTGTTGGTCTATACTGCGTACTTTGTCTGCCTGAAAATGACTCCGTGCGAGATACGCACTCTGTATTCAGCAGGGTCATCGAAAGCTGGAACATGTCAGTACTCCCGGCAGATCCCACTCAACGCTCGTCACTATCGACTGTTCCCGAAACTCGGTAGGAAGCGCGGCTACTACGAAAGGGCCGACCTCAACGGTAGCTATTGTCTGAAATACATACTATTCATATACATTTCTAATCTTAGCACTGCGTCCACGATTCGTGTGGCAATCGTGGGGAACGAAATCCGTACTGTCATTCATACGTCACACGAGTAGACTGCGACTGATTTTCCCCCTCCCAGAGCAAGGTGTAGCTGATCGTCACCTCTTCGTTCTCACCACTCATATCTTCGGGCGGGATTTGGGAACTTCTGCCCGTAACTCGCCATGACTCGGTTTCCCCTGGTGGAATCCGCTGTGTCACGAGTGTGACTGTGCGATCGGTTGTCCACCCATCACCATCAATAGCCCCCCAGAATTGCCCGGGTTCAGCTCCTTCATTTCGGGCGGATATCTCAAATTCGGGACGCGCCGTGGAGGAGATGGTCTCCGGGACAGTCCATGCTTCGAGGCTGAAATCTGGGAGTGGGTTAGCAAGTCGACCTCGAACCGACTCGTCCGGTTTCCACTTCCCACCCGGCCAGGAGAGGGCCGCCTCACTCGTGTCGCCCCGTTCTGGCAACTCAAACACGAGCCACCCATCACGATCATCGTCGCTTCTATATCGCTCATCACCGACCGAATCAGGAAACTCTCCGACCGAATCTTCGCCTCGATGAAGTGGTGGATAATCCCACTCTGCCTTCGGTGGATATGCCTCACCATCGAAGCGGAAAATGATGTCTTCTACTGCTGGTCTGAGACCCGAAGTTACTGAAACGTTCAAAAAGAGATATTGAGAGCCAGGGTTTGAACTTAGCTCATAGGCGTCTTCGAAGAGTTCTACGATACCCGATTGAAGCCCACTAAACTCAATATCCAGATCATATTCTGGTGAAGTAGTCGGAACAGCGGTCGTCTGTTGTTGATCGTTTTCGGCGGTGCAACCTGCTACCCCGGTGAGACAAAGTCCAGATAACGCAAGAAATCGGCGACGATCCATAGCACAGAGTCTCAATAGAGCGATAAGTGCTTAGTGGTCTCTTTCTACTTCACTCTCATCATCCCCCTCTCCGGCTACCCTGTTTTGGCTCTGTATTGACCGATCCGAACAGCGGATATTTCGAGATGTCTCAGTGCAAGATATGCGCCTTGTATCTTGCACGGTCATCGAAAGCTGACAGATGTCAGTAATCCCGGTAGACCTCATTCCTTGATCGTTATCATCGGCATTTTCCGATACTCGGCAAGGGAGAGTGGCTACTACGGATGAATCCCATTCAACGGTAGTCTCTGACTGAAGTGATTTATGTTATTCTTAGACTATTCTAATAGCATACTCGAAATGTACGCCCGGAACACTACCGGGCGAGAATCCACTAGTAGGCTTAGTAAAAGTGAAACAGCACATTGTGGGGTCTATGGGTAGTCCAGACGTGACTGACTCGGAACTTTCCTCTGCGCACACGGTGGGCGCAGGCCAACTGGCTCTATTCACGTAATGATTATTTAGACTGTATTGCTGGCTTTTGTCGCCGTTCCAACATCTGAGAAACGGAACGTAGTTTGTTCCGGTGTCGTTTCGAGATTTCCTTCCCAGCCGTGGCCGGAGACAACTCGCTCAATAATCAGTAGACCAAGACCAACTCGATCTGCTCCAAAAGAGTCCTTGAACAGTGACTCAGCTACTGATGCTGGCATTTCGGGCCCGTCGTTGCTGACCTCGAACCCTGTATCCGTCGGCCGAACAGTGACTGTCACATCCTCACCGCAGTGTTCTTTTACATTTCGGAACAAGTTCTCAAACAACTGTTGGAGCCGAGATTTGTCGGCCATAATTGTCCGTGAACCGGTCACTGATAGAGTGGCGTTATCCGGTGATACGACTTTCCAGGCGTCTTTCGCGACACTATCGAGGGCGACCGGTTCTCGCTCGCCGACATCGGCCCCCTCACGGGCCAGCGAGAGGGTGTTCGTAATGAGCGTCTCGATTCGGTCCAAGGAATCCAGGACAGTTTGTAGGTGGGTCGCAAGGGATTCCGGAGCAGTATCAATAGCGTATTCTGTAAACCCGATGGCAGCGGTCAGTGGGTTCCGGATGTCGTGGGCGAGTACCCCGGCGAACTCGTTGAGTCGCTCGTTTTGCGCTTCGACGGTTTGATAGTGTTTTTCACGTTCAATCTCGTAGCTAATCCACTGGGTTAACAAATCCACGAACTGCTGTTCCTGCTCTCCGAACCCAGTTTCCCGTGGGCTATTATCGGAGTAACAGAGTGTGCCGTAGGCTTCGCCATCAACCAGTATCGGTGCGCCAATATAGCACTGCAATCCTGTGGCATCCCGGGCAATGTCTTTAGCATATTTAGAATCGCCCGCATCAGCGACAACAAGCATTTCCCGGTCATCTACGACGTGACGACACCACGTTTCATCGAGTTCGTGCACCGACCCAGCGCTGTAGTCGCCCGTCTCAATCGTCGACCCGACAACCTCATACTTGCCGTCTGCGGTATAGGACAGGACGCCGTAGGAGAGTCCTAATCTGTCACGACCGATAGTGATTGCCTCCTCAATCTTCTCATCTATGGAGAGCGAACGGTTTGATCCGAGCTCATAGAGGTCCCGGAAGTAATCGCCACTTTCCGCCTCTATCGCCATATACTGTCTTCAGTTCTCAGTCGTCTTCATCGTTTGCACTACTGAAACCGCCACGCTCCATGACCCCCCAACTATCTACGCCCCGGAAGTACTCGAACAATCCCTGCCAGGCGACGAGTGTCTTCCACTGTCGGTATCCGAAGTTTTCCAAGATGCCGTACCATAACAGCCGCAGTATCTGCTTCGGGTCGTTGTATCGGTTAAAACTCCATACCTCACTGAACACACCGAACCACGAGAGGAAGATACCGAACCCGGTTGTCAACAGGAAGAACACGACGAAGAACTCGATGTTCAACACCCCGAAATACCACGCCAGTGGTAGGATGATATATCCGAGTCCTTCGATGAGTGGCCCGAACATCTCAGCAGCGACAAAGAAGGGGAAAATAATCGTGCCGACACGGCCGTACGAGGGGTTAAACAGCATCCCGCGGTTCGTGACAACAGTTTCAACCATCCCACGGTACCACCGTCGTCGCTGCCGTCCAAGCACACGCCAACTGGACGGTACTTCGGTCCATGCGACCGGCTCGGGAACGAAATCAACTGAGTACTCCCGTTCCTCGTCGGTTAAATACCGGTGGAGACGGACGATTATATCGAAATCTTCCGTTATCGTGTCGTGACGGTAGCCGCCGATCTCTCGAACCACGTCGGTTCGAAAGAGACCGAAGGCCCCGGAGATGAGTATCAGGCCGTTAATCCGATTGAGGCCGAGTCGTCCGGAGTAAAACGCACGAAGATACTCCATCACCTGTAGTCCCGGAAGCCCGGTCTTCGGCAGGTTCACCTCTTTGACAATGCCGTCCTCAACAGTACACTCGTTTGCGACGCGGATGACGCCGCCGGTCGCTACAGTTGTCCCGGGCCGTTCGAGGAACGGTTTGACGATCTGTAACAGTGCGTCACGATCGATAATCGTGTCCGAATCAACCGCACAGAACAGCGGCATCTCGGTGAGCCAGATTCCGGCGTTGAGTGCGTCACTCTTGCCACCATTCTTCTTATCGACGACGAGCAGTTCCTCGTATTTTGTCGAGCGATACGTCCCTTGAATTTCTTCGCTCGGAACTTCGAACGGAACTTCGGCTTCCAGTGCTTTGAGGCTGAACCGTTCAATGAGCTTCTCAAGTGTTTCGTCTGTCGATCCATCGTTGACCACGACAACTTCCAACTCCGGGTAGTTCAGCGAGAGCATCGATTGGACGCTCTCCTCAATCGTCGCGGCTTCGTTGTAAGCCGGAACAACAAGCGCAATACCTGGATAGAATGGGCTGGAAAACCGTCTGAATGGTTGGTCCCAACTCGCTTCACGCACGTTATCACGGAGTTCGAACAGCGCCAGAATGTGGAGACAGAGGTAGTAGCCGTTGACGATGAGATAGTACGCGAGGACGAATATCCCAGTCGCAGCGAACAGTTGGACGACGAGGTGTGCAGTCGTATGCATCGGTTATGTTCCTGTAGAGCGGGTACGTCCCCTGGCGACACTATCGTATGAGGCGTGTTCAGCACTCCAGTCCCAAGCAGCACCGAGTATGGCCGGGCCGCTTTCGCCAACGTGCTCCTGTCGCTGGACGAGGGCATTTGTTCCACGCACCAGCGCGCGCGGATCATCCTCTGAGATGAGCGCATACAGGAGTACAGTCGCACCTTCGTTATCACCCCAAGAACCAAGCATTTCGTAAACAGCACCGCGAACGCGGGGTGATGGGTCGTCTGTCGCGCGGGCGAGAAACATCGAATCGCGCAGTTCGGGACGCCAGCCAAAGCTACCCAGCGCCCGCGCCGCGGCCGCTCGAACCCCTTCGTCATCGGCTTCCAGACTGGCCGTTAACCATGAGATATCTGCTGTTCGCACACCGGTCCCGAGTTGCCCACAGATGAGCAACACCTGCGCTAGCAGCGGTGCCGACCAACTTTGATACCAATCTGCTCCGATAGCGAACATCGCATCTGGCGCTTCTCTAGCCAGTCGATACAATGTGTCCTGACCGAAGACACTGAACTCTCCTGTTGCTCCCTCAAGCATCAATTCGATTCCATTCTCAGCCCGTTCCAACTGTCCGGTTTGAAAAAGCAAGCGTGCGACTGCTGCGCGTTCGGCTTGCGTTGTCGGTTCGTACGACGCAGCGTAGTACGGTTCTGGAGTTTCCAACCTGATGAGCCACGTCAGTGCCTGTAGCCGCTCATAGGTATGGCCCCGCTCTAACGCTTTTTTTGCACGCTCCGGAATATCAAGTTCCTTCCCGAGCATTTTGAGCGAGTCAGCTTCACTGCCATCCAGTTCGCGGAGATACTCGGCAAGAGAATCGGTCGCAACAGTTCGTTCTGTATCGGACAGTTCAGTTACCCAGTCGTTCCACTCCGGTTCGGGTGAAAAGGCCCGACTAAGCAGCGTATTTTGTACGTCTGACCGAACTTTGTCTCGCTGTGTGGCACCCTCTTTATAATACACTGACAACCCCATAGTAAGTGCGAACGAGACAAGAAGCCCGATACCAACGAGCAATCCGATGACGATGAGGATTGTCGTTATCGGGACGATGTAACTTCCTATCGTCACGCTCCCCTGCATCAGAGGGACTCCAGATCACGCGTTCGCATATCTCCGAACACGTGCGAGCAATTCTTGTGCCCTGAACGGTTTGGTGACGTAGTCATCAGCCCCGGAGTCGAACCCTTCTAAGACGTGATCTTCCTGGCCGCGAGATGTGAGCATCACGATCGGCAGGTCAGCACGGACAGCCAACTCGTTGTTACGGACCATCCGGAGCAGGCGAGTGCCATCGAGGCGTGGCATCATCACGTCACAGATGACTAGTGTCGGTTCGTAGTCCGTTTCTAGCAAGTCGGCCGCCTCACGGCCGTCTTCACACGTCCGGACGGTGTACCCTGCCCCCTCTAGGCGATGTGTCAGCAACTGCCGAATGACTTCGTCGTCGTCGACGATGAGAATCTCGCCACCCATTGTTTGCGAATGGTAATACATACGTGGTAAAAAGTGCATTCACTACAGTAGGACGGTCTTACCACCGCGGCTAGAGACGGGACATCAGAGTCATTACCGGTGAAGTAGTACACTGGCTATGGATCGGCGTCGGTTTTTGCGTACAGTCGGTATCACGGGTGCAGTTAGCACAGCAGGCTGTCTCAGCCAAGACAGTACGCAGCCTGTGGCGCGGGTCGGAGCCGACGGGTTTGAGCGGCGCACGGACGACGGGTACGAATCGATGACGGTCCGAGGCTTGAACATCGGGATGGCGAAGCCAGGATACTTCCCCGGCTCCGCAGCGATCACTCGGGCTGAATACGACCGCTGGATCGCAGCTATCGGTGATATCGCCAATGTCATCCGGAACTACACGATTCACCCGCCAGCGTTCTACCGCGCACTGGCAGCATATAATGCCGACGCGGCCGAACCGTTGTATCTCTTGCAGGGGACGTGGGTGCCACACGACCCACTGGTCTCAGCGGACGATGCTACTGGTGTCTCGGAGACGGTCGATAAAGAGCTACAGCGTACCGTTGATGTCGTCCACGGTGCCACGACGCTGCCAGAGCGACCGGGACACGCGAGCGGTGTGTACGACGTAGATGTTCACGAGTGGTTGTTGGGATATCTATTCGGAATCGAGTGGCCGCCGGACGTTGTCGAGGCGACGAATCAAGCTATTGGTACTGGCACCTACAGCGGGTCATATGTACAAAGTGATGGGCACGCCTTCGAACGGTGGCTCGCCGAACGGTTGGACAGAGCCGTCGACTACGAGACGGTTAATTACGATGCGCAGGCCCCCGTTGGCTTTGTCAACTGGGTGACGACCGACCCACTTGAACACCCCTACGAGCCGTTCGCAAACGAAGATCTAGTCGGCATAGATCCCGATGCCGTCGTCACGACTGACCAGTTCGATCCCGGCACGTTCGCCGCGTATCACGTTTATCCGTACTATCCCGACCTGCTCAACGAAACCCCGGAGTACGTCGACTATATCGATCACCGCGGTGAGCCCAACAGCTATGCCGGATACCTGAATGACCTCGTGGGCCAGACGAACCACCCGATGATAGTCGCGGAGTTTGGGGTTCCGAGTTCACGGGGCATCGCCCACCGAGACGTGCACGGCCGCGACCAAGGGCAACACACCGAGCAGACCCAAGGAGAAATCGTCGCAGCGATGTACGAGGATATCGTCGAGGCGGACACAGCTGGTGGTATCGCCTTTGCGTGGCAAAACGAGTGGTTCAAGCGAACGTGGAATCTCGATGCCCGCTCGGTCCCGGGTCGACGACCGTACTGGTCGAATATCGAAACCCCGGAACAGCGGTTCGGCCTACTAGCATTTGAACCTGACAACGCGGTTTCATTGTCTGGCGAGAGTTCTGAGTGGGCTGATGCAACTGTTGCCGAACCGGCTACGACCGATGTCGCCTCAACTCATCAGATCTCAGAACTCCGTATTTCTCACAGTTTAGAAGGGCTGGAGATACGGGTAACGCTCGGGGAAATATCAGAGCCGATAGACTGGGATCAAATGAATGTGTTGTTGGCAGTTGGGTTACGCGGAACGGAGACAACACTACCGCTTGGCACCGAGGCGATGGCTGATGCCGACTTCGTGGCCCGTCTAGGTGGACCCTCGGATTCACGACTCTTGGTACATTCGTCCTACGACGCGTTTGCCCGAGAGTTCGGAACGGGAGCTGACCTACCGATGAGTGAATACCGCGATGGGTCTGCTGGTTTCGTCCCAGTCCGTGAACCAATCAACCGCGGCTATACGGTTCCACCGACAGGTGAAGAGGTGCCTTTCGAAGCCGTCGAAACTGGGGTGCTGACATATGGGGTTGGTACCCCGTCATCATCAGAATATAATTCACTTGCCGATGTCCATGTTGATACAGCAAGTCGTACCATCGAAATCAGAATACCGTGGATCCTCCTTAATGTGGCCGACCCATCAACGAAACAGCGAATCGCTTCAGCCTGGTCAGACGGACTTGATACAGTCTCATTCGAGTCCGTGACCGTCGGAGCCGCGACGTACCGTCCAACAGCAGACGGACGAGCACAGGCAATTGATGGCGCTACCAATCTCGTACATGCGACCCCCAGCATAGTTGATGGGACACTTGAGACGATTGCATATGAGTGGGAGAGATGGGATCAGCCTTCATATACTGAGCGGCCGAAAAAATCGTACTATGTGCTTCAAGACCGGTGGGAGTGAATTTCTGTATAAATCTCTGAGTAGGCCCTAACTGGAATATTTTGATGCCCGATACGCGCTCTGTATGCAGTACACACATCCACACCTGATAGGAAACGTAGTGCTCCCGACAGACATCATTCCAGGGCCGTTATCATTGATTGTTTCGCTTAAAATATAGCGATGAAGGGGCTCTCCGCGAGAAATCCGGTTTCAATAATAGGCTGTAGTAGATGCTATTCATATTATTTATTAATAATTCTAATAGCATACTCGAAATGTACGCCCGGAACACTACCGGGCGAGGATCTACTAGTAGGCTCAGTGGAACTGAAACCGAACGCTCTGGACACTATACATCAAAAATACGCCACAGCAGTCTAAATCCGATATTGCGAATAGGTCTCTATGAGGGGCCGAGTTCACGTGATCGGTGACCTGTCGTATGATGTTCTATCGAGACTCCGTCAGAACCAGGCTGCTGAATATAGAGGGTGATCTCAGCACAGTAGTTAGTGTTCTCTGGCCACACCCGATAAATTATCTGCTCGAAATGCAGTGAATTGAACGCTGAGTTTGATAGGATATATGCCGTTTCTGACCCCACCTCTGCATTGTTCGTGTATGAACACTCTACCGCCGACAGTATCGAACAGTCGTAGTTAAGCAAGAAATTATTAAAAATGAACGGTAAGCACGGCCACGAGCCACCGCTAACATGGACATTAGTGTGACTCAAAGCGGAATCCCTCACCGTCGTTGCGCTGTACTGTGAGAACTGCGTTCTCAGACTCTTCGGCGACGGCTTCGGTAATCGACCCAGTCATGAACTCTCGGAGACGGCTCTGCGTCGGTTTGCCTATCACAGTCACATCGTAGTATGCGGACTCGTTGATGATCGCTTCCGCAACATCCGGTGCTTCAAGATGCCATGTGTCCAGTTCGACTGATTCAGGGACCCGTTCACGTTCCGCTTCGAACAGTTCTGAAACCCGTGCTATCTCAGCATCATCCTTGTCCTGAGAGACATGAAAGAGGTCAACGACGGCATTTGCTCCAGCCGCCAGTGCGCCACCCACGACAACGCCGAGGCTAGAATGTTTGCCTTCGGCAAGTGGGACAAGTACTGATGAAATACCCGAACCAGTCCGAGAATACGTTACCGAAACCACATCGCACGGGGAGTTCTTTCGTATCCTGTCAGCGGCACCACCTCGAAGTCCCTCGCCAAGTAGGTCCGGTGTGTGTTTATCAAGCACAACTAACTCCACATCCCGCTGTTGGGCGACTTTGATTGTAGTCTTCAGTGGGCTGTTCGTCTCCTCGGCGATTAGGTGTGCTTCGGCGGAGTGTGTTTCATCAACATGGGCCTGTAATAGCTTGCGACCGATACGTGTGGTCTCTGGAGTCCGTAGTACCTCGTCTGTGAGCAAGTCAAGGACAATCAGTTCCCCTTCCACACCTGCCGCGATATGTAACGCCGTTTCGAATGTGAAACTGTCGTGTGTACTGAAAATTGGATAGAGAATACGAGGCGGTGAATCGGGGGCCTCAGAACGCTCCAGAAAATCTTGAAGATTCGCCTCAGTGTGAGCCATGCCATCCACTGGTGGCTTATCCGTAATAAATATGCCCCAGTATTAACGCTGCAGTAGATATTAGGACATATTATACTTATACCAAAGAAGTATACTAAATCATACAAATGATTCATAAACCAGCTTGATAAAATAGCCCGTATGGTTTCCAGTATCATTGTCGGACTGGGTGAGAAACTAGGCTCCTGCAGTCTGTCGTGGAGGGAGTAGTATGCCGGCCTCGTTATTCGAACACGTGTTGGTTCCGGTTGCCTCTCCAGAGGATGCAGCAGCAACGATCCGAGCAACCCGACCGTATTTAGAGGCGATAAGAAGCAACGTAACTGTCATAAACGTCGTCGAGAAGGCGGGCGGTGCACCGGACAAAGCATCGGTTGAACAGCGTGAGGACTACGCAGAAGAGATGTTCAACGTAGCCCGGAGCCAGATGGAAGGCTCTGACATCACACTCACTACTGAAGTTCGCTACGGAACTGACGTTGCCGAAACAATCATCGAAACAGCCCACGAGATCGGCGCGAGTGCAATCGTCTTCACACCACGGGACGGTAGCCGATGGGTCCGCCTGCTGACCGGCGATGTGGCTCTCTCACTAGTCTCCGACAGCGACCTGCCTGTTATTACACTACCAGACCATGACTGACCAGGAACTCGCACGCGACCTAGGCTTTCTCGAAGCGTACACGATTGGCCTCGGGACGATGATCGGTGCCGGTATCTTCGTCCTCCCAAGCATCGCTGCGGAGCAGGCAGGACCCGCGAGCATGATTTCCTTCTTTGCCGGCGGCTTAGTATCGCTGCTCGCTGCGATTTCACTGTCGGAATTGGCCACTGGGATGCCCCAAGCCGGTGGAAGCTACTATTACGTCAATCGTGCACTCGGTCCGTTCTTCGGCAGTATCGTCGGTTGGGGGATGTGGGCCGGGCTGACCTTCGCTAGTGCGTTCTACATGATCGGTTTCGGTCAATACCTACTCCCCGGGCTTGGACAGTATATCGGGTTCCTGGCCGGATGGGGTGAAATCGGGATAACCGTCGCAGCACTCGTCATGGCGGCGCTGCTGACCGGTGTTAACTACTACGGCGTCAAAGAGACCGGCGCACTCCAGAACGTCATCGTCCTCACTCTGGTCGGCCTCATCGTGGCGTTCCTCGGATTGGGTACCCTGAGTGGGCCAACAATCGGCACGTTCCTCCCACCAGAGGGCTGGCCGGCCGTCGCGGCCACGATCGGGACCGTCTACGTGACCTTCATCGGCTTCGAAGTGATTGCGACCAGCGCCGAGGAGATCAAGAATCCGAGTCGCAATCTTCCGCTGGCGATGATTGCGGCCGTCGTGACGCCGACGCTGATGTACGTCGGGGTGATGTTCGTCTCGACTGGGACGCTCTCAATCGAAGCGCTTGCAAGGTCTCGAATACCCGTCGCTGACGTAGCGACGGAGATCATGGGGCCAATCGGAGCATTGGCGATGATCGTGGGAGCCGTTCTAGCGACAGTGTCGAGTGCGAACGCGAGTATCCTGTCGGCGGCCCGCGTTAACTTCGCCATGGGTCGGGACAAGATTCTCATCAACTGGCTCAACGAGGTCCACGACCGGTTCCGGACGCCATACCGTGCCATCTCTGCGACCGGTATTATCACGCTCGTGCTCATCGCCATCGGGGTCGGCATCGGGACACTCGCGGAGGTGGCGAGTTTCATGTACCTCGTCACATACGCGCTCGTCCATATCGCCGTCATCGTCCTCCGTCGTGCCGATCCTGAAGCCTACGACCCGTCGTTCCGGATTCCGAGCGTGCTGTACCCAATTGTCCCGATTCTCGGTTTCGTCGCCTGTATCGCCATTCTCCTCCAGATGAGTTTCATCGTGCAGGCTATTGGCGGTGTCATCGTCATCTTTGGCATCCTCTGGTACTTCGTGTACGCCCGCGACCGAGCACTCAGCCAGAGTCTACTTGGGGAAGCAATTGCGCCGGAACCAACGGCGGTCGCTGATGGGCGGGGACAGTACAGGGTGGTCGTTCCCGTGGCCAACCCCGAAACCGAGCAGGACCTACTTCGGATGGCGGCAGCCAGTGCACACGCTCACGAAAGCGAGGTGGCCGAAGTTATCGCGGTAAATATCATTGAGGTTCCACAACAGACATCCTTGGCACAGGACATCACCTTCGAGGAGGCGCGTGTCGAACGACAACAGGAACTGCTGGAATCGGCTCGGGATTTCGCCGAT
>JGI12479J12853_1001023_pt1 | contig 12956 bp, 19 predicted proteins | sample A23P3SouthBayCA_2_FD_12853 | JGI IMG/M metagenome (IMG submission 12853) | reverse complement strand
CAGCATCGGGTGTGGCGGCTTCACTGCCCGACACACCAGCAGGGCCGATACCAGAGCCACTCTGCCGGGACGGCCCGCTGCCCGTCGACCCATCTAGCATTTGCTCTTGCTCTTGAGTCGGTTCGGGCGTGTTGTCACCGTCCGAACCCCCGGATGAACTGCCCGAAGAACCACTGTCGCTATCATCAAACGGGTTATCTCGGTCGACACTAGGAGCGTCCGGTAGGTCGGCGTCACTCCCGCCGCTCAGTGGGTCGCTTGTACCACTGGAACTACCGCTTGTATCGGACACACCACCGCCGCCACTTAGTCCGGGTGCTGGGTTAGACGACGTGCCACCGCCCGCTGTCGAGTCGGTATCATCATCCGAACTACTAGAGTCGCTATCGCTGCTTGAGCCACCGCTTAGATTGTTCGGGACACTACTACCAGGGCGTGTTCCATCATCGTCGTCGTCCGAACTACTAGAGCTGCTACTATCGCTTTCGGTGTCTGTGAAACTGCCGTCGTTGTTCGGTTCCCAGCGGTCAAAGAACCCCATTAGCCGACCACCTCGTTTGTATCTCTCATATATACTAGATTAGTTTCAAATTGCTTAAAAAGACGAGTTTAAAGCTCTCAGGACCACAGGGCGGAGATTAGGCCAGCCCGTATAGTTCGCCACGTTCTAGGGCACGGTCTATTGTCGGCCTGGATGTGTTCAATTCCTGTGCGGCCTGTCGCTTGCTCTTTTCATCGGCCTCTACTTGGTCGAGAGTCAGACACACCTTATCGTAGTTCGGTGCTTCATACAGCTCCCCGTCTTCTTTGTTGAACCCGAGCGGTGGCCGCCCGTGGTGGTAGTCGTCGCTCTCCTGGCGTGCTGCTATCCCGTCGCGTACACGCTGTTGGGTGATCTCTGCCTCCAACTCGGCAAAGACGCCCATGAGTTGCACCAGTGCCTTTTGGTAGGGGTCACTGTCGGTCGGATCAAGCCGCATCCCTTGGTCAATGATGTGTAGGGCAGTGCCGTGTTCTGCCAAGTCCTCGACTGTCCGGCTCAGGTCACGAATCGAACGAGAGATACGGGATACGCTCTTCACTACCACGGCGTCTATCTCGCCGTTCTCTACGTCGTTCATCAGGTCTTTGTAACCTGTTCTGTCTGTATTGGTCCCTGTCGAAGCATCGGCATACTGCCGTATGCCCTCTCCAAGACCGTTGTTCTCAATGTATTCTTTCGTGGATTGTGTTTGTCGGCGTAGGTTCTGCTGTTCCGTGCTCACGCGGTGATACCGGGCAACTACCATTACTAACGTACAGGGACGGCTACATTATAAAGTCCGGGTTAACGTACAGTCTGCACGAAAACAGGTGTTTGTGTGCAAGGCACGACGAAACCCGGCTTCGAGCGGATTCAAAACTCAGTAAGAAGTTAGGTCGCCGTGCAACCGCTCGCGCCAGACACGTTCTGCCGTCACTCCCCGCTCGAAGGCTTCGCGTGCTACGTCCTGAATGTCTGTGTCGGTTGCACCCTCCGGCGCGTGGTTCTGTGCCGCCGTGAGCTTCCCAGGAAACCCGTTGCTCTGGTGCTTGCCCCGGTCGTTGTCTGTCTGTTCATCGGACATGGTTATTCTCTAATTCTGGGTGGCTTCGCCGTCCGCCCACTCGAAGCACGTCAAAACGCCGTGGTCGAACACCTGGGCTGGGATACTCTGCCCGTCGCGGCTTGCATCGGGCAGGTGTGAAGCGTCCTCGTACTCTTGCCCACAGATCGGGCAGTTCCCTTGCTCTCTGGTTCGTTCATCTTCACGCTTAGTGCCTTGCTCTGGCATACGTCATTGTTCTATACCGAAAGTGCATAAGTGTATGCATGCATAGATGCATAATCATATATGGCTGTGCAAGTAAGCAGTGCATACAAATACGTGGTGTATGAGTGTATCCACTATGCCAGACTATACAAGTATCAGAGTGACCGATAAGCTGGCCGATGAACTGTATGACCGAAAGGGCAGAGGGGAGAGCTATGAAGACGTTATCTGGCGGCTGATTGAACAAGAAGAGGGAAGCGACGGGGCGACAGACGAACAAGGCTCTCCGGTAGATCGAGAGGCGCACACCGACACTGAGCACACAGACCCCGATGCTATGCGGGCGCGAATGGAAGAGCAACTGTCTGAAATGGATGTACCGGGCCGACCGGCGGAAGTTGAACGCGCCCGGCGAGAGGCTATCAAATACGCCTGGGAACGGTTACGTATGGAAGAGAGTATGAAGCCGCGTGAGATTGCGAACGATACCTTCGGGCAGTTCTTTGAACACCCAGAACTCGGCTACTCTACATCGACCGGGCGATACGCTGGGTATCAGTTTTGGGACAACTGCCTACGGGCGGCGTTGAAGGAACTCCCAGGTGTCCACCAATCCGGGCGAACGTGGGTATTCCGCGAAGAGGAGTGAATAACGGCGTTCGCGGCGTCTTGTGTGCGTGCTTACCCTACCCCTGAGTGACACAGAACCGGCTTCCGCCGTGGCTGTGCTACAGCATTGATTCTATTCCGTCCGGTGTGTCCTGAACTAGCCCTTCTTTCACCGCTTTAGTTAGGCCGGAGTCGAACCCGTCGGCAGTCATTTTGTCCATGTCCTCGACGAGCATTGTCTTCATTGGCGCTTCGTGCATTGCACCACGCGCCTCGACGAACTGAGCGATACGCTGGGCGTTTGCCTGTGGGCCGTCAGCGTCCTCTGGCACGTCAATGATGCTGTTCTCTTCCGTGTCCCCGCCGTCGTCTTCGGCTGGTGCGTGGGCCGCCTCACCGCCGTCTGTAGCCGCCTGTGTGCTGTCGTCGCCCGTGCTGTCCGTGTCCGTATCGGGCGTCTCGACAACCACTACCTCAGCAGTGGGGTCTATTTCCACCTCTAATGCACCCAGTTCGTTTTTCGTGAGCTTCGCGTTCACTACCCGGACGGTCGCGCCACTGGGTAGTTCATCAGCGCCCGTGCTAACAGCCGTGTAGTCTATGCCCCCGTTTTCGCCTGATAGGTGTCCCGCTCGGTTGTTGAAGCGGTCCATGTGCTTACCGGTGACAGTCGCTTCTATCGCCGGTAGACGGCCATTGTCTGCCATGTGGTCGGTCGATACGTCGGCGGGTGATAATGGCAGTTCGCTGCTGTCCTCGTTGGCCTGTGCCGTGTCTGTGGCCGGTGCCTCATCGAAGTGGTCTGCATACCGCTGGGACATCCAATCAGGCATGAACTCTTTGGCTTCTTCCGCCCAAGACAGACGCTTCCAGCATTGCACGCGGTCGTTCTCGTCGTCTTCGGTCGCCAGCGGGCGAGACTGTGCCGTTTCGATTTCTTCTTCTAGTGTCGAGGGGAACTTTCGCTTGAATCCGCGCTTGCTCGCCGCTCGGTCTTCCCAGGCGTCCATCACAGATTGATAAACGCGGTATGCGTCGTCTTTTCGCAACATCATGTCCGGGCTGGCTGGTTCGACAATCGTGCCTGCAAAGCGGGACATTGGGTCCGCCTCTTGGTTGTAAATCTTGAAGCGTTCGTCCGGGCTTTCCGGCATCGCGTACTCGCCTCTTCCCGATTCAAGCTGCTGTCCGTGCTCGATAGCGAGTTCCAGCAGGCCACGCATTGCGGCATCATCGCCGAGGAGGTCGTCGGCTATCCCCGGCACCTTCTCTTTCTCCATTGGGTTGTCCGGGTCTGGGTCGTTGATGAACCGATACGGCATTTCAATCGGGTAAAGCCGGTCTTTTATCGAGGGCTTCACCTCTCCGAAACGCGGCGGCTCGTTGGCTGAGAAGAACAGCGCCGCTTCATTCTGGAAGTCAAACGTCTTTTCGTACTTCTCGTTTGCACGCATATCCGATCCGCCCGACGCCTTCTTTAGTTTCGACACATCGTCGAGCGTGCCGCCGCCGTCGCCGCTCATGTCGTCGCCCCAGTTGACGAACTTGCCCACAAGGTCGCTGGTAGCGAAGTCGTCGTTCACCATTTGGTCAATCTCAACACTCGAAGCGTTGCTTTTCCCGACGAAACCGGTGAAGAGTTCTGCCAACTGCGTCTTCCCGTTCCCGCCAGGGCCGAAGGCCACAACAAAGGCCCGGTATGGGTGGCCGGGCATCAGCCCGTGTGCCAAGTGGTCTAACAGCGTGTCGCGGTCTTCGGTGCGCTGCGTTACTTTGTCCATGAACTCCAGAATCCGCTCCTTGTCGGCATCTAAGCCGTTCTCCGGTGTGGGAAGGTCAACGTCCAACCCGCGCACGAAGCGATATTCTGGGCTGTGGTCTTTGAGTTCGCCCGTCTTGAAGTCTACAACTCCGTTCCCGACACAGAGTAGTTTTCCGTCGTGGGTGCGTGCGTTCAGTTCCTCGCGAAGGATTCGGTTGCCTTCCTTTACTCGGTCAATGATTTCTCGCTTCTCGCTCACGGCGTAGTGTGGCCCCAGGTTGGCTTTCAGGGTGCTACCGATGTGTGCTTCGCCATGTTTGTTGTACGTCCCGCTGTCGCCGTTGTACACCCACAGGTTGTCCGACTCAGTGACGCACATATATGCCGTCTCTGCCAGGAGACGCTTTTCTGCGGCTTCCCTTGCCGGGCCTTTGTTCACGCTTGGGTCGTCCTGTGCGAGCGCGTACAATTGTTTGACGTACTCCCACCCTTCGGCATCGGTATTATCCTGTGACGGAGGCTTGGGCGGTTGTGGTGACTCTGTGTCCGCCCGACTGTCGGACGGCGGGACCCAGCCTTCTTCCTTGGCGTGGTGAACCAACGTCGCCACCGTGATCTCGTTGTCGTCTTCCGGATCGCCCGGCGTGGCGTTATTCCAGATTCCGTTAATGTGACGCTCGCCGTCGCTGTCCCACTTAGACGATTGTTTTGAGTGTTCGCGGAAGATTTCTTTCCCGTCAACGTCGTCTTTGTCTGCGGCCCATGAATGGACAGCGTAGCCGACGTTCACCCAGTCATTGTAACTCAATTCGTCGTCAACGTGGGCGAGCGCGGCACGCACTTCACCCTCTGACAGACCAGGGCCGTCGTATGAACGGTTCACTCCAGCCGTCTTGTTGTCCGTGTAATCGGACACATCCGTACTCTGCCGTGGAGGTGCCGGTTCCCCCTTCAGATTCTCGTAGGCGTCTGCAAGCCACTCGGTGAACCACTCGCCCATGTCAACGGCGGTTTCGCCGGAACTCTTGTGTTTGTCACCAGTGAAGACGCAGAACTTGTTTTCCAGAATGTCCAGCCCCTCATGCCTGTCCGGGTCAATCTCAAAGTCACTCCACCAGCCCGGCACCTCAATACCGGCTACTGGGATGTGGAGGCCGGTACCGCTCGACGACCATTCAATGAACGCATCCCGTTCGATGAATGGTTCCAACGACGGCACCCAGTCTTTCGGCTTCGGGGGCTTGTCCTCCCGCAGTTCAACACAGCCGTCCAGGTCCACGACGCCGTACAACCCGCGTGCGTAGTCGTCGCTTCCCGCAGCGGTGACATAGCCAACGCCACGACTCTCCTTCTTTTTCGCCTCTTTGACTGCTTCATCGTAACTGTGCCATTCGTCCGGGTCGTTCCAGCTCGCACGGCGTCCCTTCCAGCGCGGGGACTTGTCCTTCTCTGCATCCCAGGTTAACCACTGGTCCCGCTCCTTCAGTTCATCCGGGATCGTCTCGGGGTCGCTGTCAACGGCCATTATTCCGCACACCTCCGGGGTGGCAGAGGTGCGGCAGAGGGTGGCAGAGGTGATTCTGTTTCAGCCTTGACGGGTGATTCTGCCGTGTGGTGTCCTCTACTGCCGGTTCCTGCTCTAATCTTCGGGGGTGTCAGAGGTGGCAGAGGTGATTTGAGAAACCGCCTACCGGGCGCACACATACGCACAGGTGCGCACCCGCCCACGCTTACGATGGTTTTGCGAATCACCCTTGACACCTCTGACACCTCAAATTTCTTACCATGAATTTGCCCCACACAACACCCAACACGGTAGAAAAGGGTGTCAGAGGTGAATCGAATCCAGCTCTGACACACCTCTGCCACCTCTGACAGGGTTTGCTTTGCTGGGAGCGTTGCATCGGCTTCGGTCGTCGTCTGAGTAGCGTCCATCATCGTAGTAGTGTCACACATGGACGCCCGCCGCCCGAAGGCGGCAGCACCTACACCTACGGCTGTTCGAACAGCGGTAGGTTTACAACGGAGCCAGCAAAAGGGAAAGTTGTCTAGGCGATCCCTTTTGCGGGCGCTTGTTTTCTCGTAGTGTCTACTCTGTGCATGCTCCGCATGTGCCTTAAGTTCCCCGACTGCTTGCATCATGTCTCGTCACTCTCCCGACAGAACAGGCAGGTATCATCCAGCAGTGCTTGAGAGTCAGCAGAGATCGAGCGGCCACAGTTCGGACACTCTACAGATTTGTCGACTGTGTTCGGTCCTCGGCTCATCGGTGGTTCACCCCGCTTGTAGCGTGCATGACAGCCGCCACAGTCTCCCAGCCGGTCGACGGGCTGGGTTCCCACAGTTCGCGGGAAATCATGCCACCACCGCCTTGTTCTCGGGCACTTCGACGACTACCTCACCGCAGGCGCGACAGGCGAACATGAGCTGTCGGACTTTCTCGCGAAGGGGACCGTCACACTGTGGACAGTCGTAGTTCGCTCGGCTCATTTTTCCCACCCGCACTGGGGACAAGTTCCGTCCACAAGCTCCGGTCGAGTCTCGCCACGGCCACAGTCGGGACACCGACCGCGCCCGATCCAGTAGAGCGTTCTTGCCGGCCCCTTACAGGGTGCGTGTCCGTCTTCGGCTCCCGCCATTACGCAGACACCTCTGTTAGTGCCTGAATCGTGTCAGAAGGTAGCGGCCCCGCGTATGCGTGGTCGAACTCGCCCGGCCACTCAACACGGGCCACAACGCCCACAGGCGCGTCCTGTAGGTAGACTTCGCTGTTCGCAAGAGTTAGTTTTCTTTCTGTACTGCTCGGTTCGTTACTTCGGGTTTTTCTAAACATCTTTTTGAGCCGTGTAATGATCCAGAAGCTCAGTCAGATGCTTGTGTCAACTCTGGGTGCCCAACCCGAACCCTGTGGTCCACAATTAACACAGAACCGCTCGGTTTCGGCCCAATCGCGGGCCTTAAGGAGCGGGACCGCCAAGAACAGTTACGTACCAAGTGCCTGTTCTGGCGGGGTATGGTTTTCCCCGTTTTCCCTAATCCGTTAGTGAAATCACCTTACCCTGTAGTTATAATGCCAGCTTTATAAAACTAACCCATAGCGACAATAACCCCAGAATACCTTTCCCAAAGAGTAATTTTATGGGCAGAGGTCTTCTATTGCATATATGGGCAGGAAACAGCTTGTAACGGCAGAACGGACTGTTGAAGTCTTGGAGTCCGCTGATAGGCCGTTTGCCAGCACAAATGACATTGCCGAAGGGTTGGACGTGACACCTCAAGCCGTCCGAAACAACCGCGAAGAACTGGCTGAATGTGATGATTTGCGTTCGGCAAAAGTAAATCGGGGTATGCTTTACTGGCTACCAAGCGAAGAAGAGCCGCCCGAAGAAGCGGACACACCCACCGATGAATCGAAGAGTGGCGGTGGTAAGGGCATCTTAAACCGGCTCTTTGACGGGTTGCCCGCACTCTCAGCAAGCACCGGGCTTCTGGCTGTGTGGACGGCTCTTGTCGGCCTGAGTTTCGGCGTGGGGCTGTCGACGGTGCTCTTCGAGCCACCGGTCGGCGTGGCACTCCTGGCGGTCTGGGGGCTACTTGTGGCCGCTCTTGTGGCCCTCTCTGCGGCGGTCGTACACGAACTGCAGACGGACACTCAACAAGCAACGATAGGAGCTGATACAGCATGAGCAAACGCGAGCATACGACAGTGATGATTCGGAAATCGACTAAGCCGCGCTTCGAGCAGGTGAAAGAGGTAGTGGCGGAAGAACTGGGCAAGAAGCCGACGAACGCGGATGTTGTGGAAGAAATCACAGAGGCATACTTAGGCGGGGACTCTCTCGGGCGGTGGCAGGATGATTGAGAGAACCGGCGAACAGACGGCCACCCGCGCGCGGGGTCCGGTATTCGGCGGCAAGAAGACTGTTAACGAGGAAATCTAACAACAATGATAGACAAACTCAAGAGTAAGTTCGGCAGCAATCCAGACCGCGAAGAACAATTAGACAAGCAAACGTTTGAGGTTGAAACGCCGGTCAAGGCTTCGGACGGTACACATATTCCAGCCGGGTCGGTGATTCACGGCTACCTACGTGCCGAGAGGAACGAACCGGATGTGTCCCGTTGGTGGGTTGTGGATTACTACTCCCGGAACGGGGAGTATCCCGCCGTCCAATTCGATGAGCGCGAATACGTGCTGTTCAACGCGGACTTCTTCGGGAAATCGGATGACTACCTGGTTTTCGCAACTGGCATTGAGAAACCGGAGGGTGAGAACTAATGTTCGGTGGAAAGGACCCGCAAGAGGAAGCGAAGGAAGAGCGCGAACGACAGCGCGAACACCAGCTACACAGTCAGAACCTCCAAGGCGGCCAAGAGTACGGGGAGAACACGGCTGAAATCCTGCGGGAACTGTCGAACATTGATGATCTGCCCATCGACCAAGACGACCCGATCATGGGGCAGCTTGTTTCAAAACTCACGTCGACGGTGAACCTCTCGCCCGAAGAGGTCCGGTCTAACGAGTGGGTAATGGAGTACCTGCTAGTGCTTTACCTGTGCAAATTCCCGCGAGAGGACGGGTGTCACGGCGACTGGCGGGCATGGAGCCACGGCGATATTATGCAGTACCGGGAACCGCTGGATTCGGAAGACCGCATGATGTTAGAGTCGTTCATCGGGTCCACCCAGCGCGCCCTCACGCGGAGCGAAGACTTCGCCGCTGTCGAGGAGAGTACCCGGACGATTAACGAGAGTGTTGTTCGGGACGAATCGGCAGAAGACGGCGGTGGTGGCGGTATCCTGGGTCGAATGGGGTTGAAGTAACATGAGCGACAGTCAACAGCCCCCAGAGGAAGAAGCGGAGTTTGAAGTTGAAGACGAAGAGGGATTTGTCGACCGCCAGCGAAAAAAGAACATCCTTCAGAACCGCCAGAAATGCGAGGAAACGGCGGAATATATCTTCCCTCGGATGAACCGGGGACAAATCCGGTATGACACAGCAGTTCGGAGCTTTCACGAACCTGTGCGGAACTATCTGCTGTCCATTGAACCGCTGCTAAAGGACTCCAGCCTACCATACGCGGACGAAGCGTACCTACAACAGCCAATGGGTATCGTCGAGTTTCCGCTTCCTCCGAAGTTCCAGGGCCTCGGCGGTCGACCGGACCCGCAGGACATCAAGCGGCGTGGGTTCAAGTTGCTCGGTGAACCGCCAGAACCGGACGAACGGACCATTATCGGCCTCAAGGAAATCATCGAAAAAGACGAATACACTCACTCGTGGTCGGTGGATGTTGAACCCGTCCGGGGGATCGCGGCGAAGCACAAGCAACGGGATACAGTCACCGAACGAGTGGTGAAGCCAACACCGAAAATGGCCCTCGTGAACGCCGTGCGGACGGCAGACGAGTTCCTACAGGAAACGAACGTCGGCCTCAGTGTCGGAACGGACGACAGTCTCGACAGTGACAAAATCGCCCCTGATTACTGATGAGCACGGATACACCCACGCCGGATGTGCCAGAGAAGGCGTATAGCAACCCGTTCGCGCAGGGAACCTATATGCACGACAACTTCGGCAAAGTGCTGAAAGAAAACCGCGACATCGTTATCTTAGTGACGGACCACCGTGGTCGTCGTGGGACAGGCAAATCTGTGGCTTCACTCTCTCTGGCGTCTAATCTTGACCAAACGGAGGAAGGCGTTACCTGGGACAAGTGTACCCTGGATGCAGAGGAAATCCGTAATGCGTACTCTACCCAGCCGAAGGGAAGCGCGCTTGTGCTTGACGAAATCGAACAGACAGCAGGGAACCGGGATGCAATGACGAACACGAACAAAGCCCTGCGGGAAATCATGAGCATGGGTCGAGTCGAGGAAAAGTACGTCATTGCGAACGTTCCGATTAAGAATTTCGTCGACAAGGACATCCTGAAACTCTGTAGCGTGTGGATTAGCATGACCCGACGCGGGCAAGGTCTAGTCCACAACCTCAAGTGGGAACCATACAGTGAGAAGCTGTACCCGGAGAAAAAGCAATATCTTGAGTTTGAAGACATTAAGAAGGGGACGCAACTCCGAGAGGTCTACAACAAACTAACAGCAGAGAAGCGCAAGCGAATTAGCGGGGAGAAAGGCGACGGCTTCATTCCAAAGGACGAACACGAGGAGGAACTACACCAAGCACGTAAGCAAGCGCGTAAGGACGAACGAGACGAGTTTGTAGCACAATTATATCAGCATCCAGATATTGATGTTTCGCAATCGGATGTTGGGGCGGTTGCTGGTGTTAGTCAAAAGACAGTAAGCAACATCATCAGTCGCCAAGAAAATACAGAATAAGAGAGTTAGTAAGTAGTAGCCTATACTACCATATATCTAATACGCGCATAGAGATTTTTCCCGCGCTATTCCTAACTCCGGGGGTGGTCCGGTTCCTGTCGGTGGTCGGTCTGTGCGGGCCGGTCGCTGCTGTTTCGTGTTCTGTCGCTGGCTCTGTGGCACAGGTTGTGTGATGATCGGCGGCACTACTGACAGGCTACTATTGCACGCACGTTGTGGGAACCTCTCTGCTGGTGTCCTCGGCGAACATCTACCCACTACCCACTCCCCCTCTACACCCATCCTGGTCTTACGTACTATGCGTAGTGTCTCGTTCCCCAGGGAACAGACAACTTATCCGTAGAGTGTCGACACACAGAACACACACGGGTATGCTGGATGATATCCAAGGCGTCTCTTTAAGTTATGTTCCGAACCTTCTTAACAACATCCGGGTTCAAATCGTCAACCTTTTTAGATATTTCGAGGTTCTCCTCGTTTTCTATTTCCTCGGCATCAAGTTCTGGGTCAACAATGGTTCCCGCCCATTCATCTCTTGTGTACTCTAGCCAGTCTATCACTACTCTCTGATGGACGCCGAGAGAGTCGGCAACTTGCCTGTTATTCCATCCTTTCATGTCCTTCAACCGCTGGATTGCAAACGCCCTATCCTTACGAGACACGTCCTCGTTGAAGGCCTCAACGTTCTCAGTGATGGAGGCTTCTAATGCGTCCCCATCGTCAAAGTCCATCACCACGACAGGGATTTCGTCAAGCCCTGCGCCCTGTGCGGCAAGCGTTCGACGTTGCCCAACAACAACCGTGCAGCTTCGGCAAGCAGAAACCACACTTCACGCGCCCGGAGTTATCAACGGGCCGTGTGAGAATTATCTGGAATGGGCTGTTCTGCCGATACTTGGATATAGAGAGTCCTACAGTAGCAATCTGTGTCCGTTAGGTGTAGGGGTAACGCGAACGTGAACGGACTTAGAACAAGATATAGCGTCAGAACTGCGGGCCTTTGTCGTTGAACGGGCTGGCAGAGTCAAAGCCTGGAAGCTCGAAGCCGCCTACGTCGTCAAACACGAATGGGTCACTCCCCTGTGTGGGATCATCCACAGTACTGTTCGTGTGCATCGGGTGGCTAATCCCACCAGTGTCCTCGGCGCTCTTGTCCGACGTTTTGAACAACTGTAGGTCGCCCTGTCGTTGTGCTCTTTCCTTTTCCCGATACTGTTCGACAACTTCCCGTTCATCGGCGCTTCGATACGGATTCATATCATCCGGCCCGCTCGTCATTTCGCCTTCACTCCCCAGAGGATTGCGACAGAACCGCTTACACGTCGTTCCGGGCGTCGTTTGCATCAGCGTAGGTCTACTGTCATCACTGTCGTTGTGTCCGAACATGGTTATCCTATGAGAGTATGGCGCTGCTGGCAGTTCGTACAGGCTGCCGTCCCTCTCGCCCAATACGCCTTTTCTGAGCACTCCGGGCAGTCAATGATAGCAGTCTCGATCAGGACTTTCTCGCCGTCCATATCATCAGCTGCCCACGCGGTCGTTCCGTCCCATTCAACCGGCGGGTTCTGGTGTAGCCGCTCGATCCGGTCTACCTGTCCATCAACCGCTAGTGCTTCGCTCATAGCAGACCACCAACCCTATCACGAAACATCAGGCCGAACCACGCTACAGGCAACAGTAGCATGAAGGCCGTCTGAATGACGAAAGCGCCCTGTAACAGAGCGGAGACGCCGATGCCGAATATGAACAGCAACGCCACCGAGAACACGGCTCTGGCGATACTGAGCAAACTGGGCAACTGCCATTTGGTTGGGTTGAGTGTAACCATTGTCACAGATCGAACAGGCTGTTGAATCCTGTGTCGGAGCTCCCACTGTTGCTATCGTCCATAACCTCGCCGGTCAATGGATTTCTGAATTGCGTGACTACCTCTTCTTGCTCCCCCTGAAGCCGGTCCTCCTTCCGCTTCTTATCCTTGTCACCTTCTAGGTCGAACCCTTCCCTTGGCGGGCGGTTCGGTGTGTTGGGGGTGTCTGTCCCCGTTGGGCTACCTGGACTGCCGGGATACCCAGGCGAACCAGGACTTCCAGGGGAACCCGGCGAACCAGTGGATGAACCACCACTTGGCCCACCAGACCCACCCGGAGAGCCGGGGCTTCCGACAGTGCTTGAACCGAATGGACTGCCACCACTGCCACCACTGAAGCCACCCGAGGGAGATAGCAGGGACGAAATACCGGGGCTACCTCCAGATGGACTTGAGACACTTCCGCCGCTGCTGGGGCCGCTCTCTGTCCCACTAGCCGCGCCACTACCAGAGAATCCGAACGTTGGTAGTGGCCGATCAACGGGCTGGCTTGGCCCGTCTCGACGTGACGACCGACCCGCGCCCGCTCGACGTGTGTTTGCATCGGCGTCAACAGTCGCGGTGGTATCGGTGTCTGTATCAG
>JGI12479J12853_1000931_pt1 | contig 13941 bp, 9 predicted proteins | sample A23P3SouthBayCA_2_FD_12853 | JGI IMG/M metagenome (IMG submission 12853) | reverse complement strand
CCGCACGGCTGACTGTCTCGGCCACCGGCTGGTCGACTGCCGTCAGCGGCGGCTGGACGAACCGCACGACAGGCGTGTTGTCGAAGCTGATCAGCGAAAGGTCGCCCGGAACCTTCAAGCCCATCTCGTGCGCCACCTTGTTGGTGGCCAGGGCCATCTGGTCGTTCCCGGCGATGATCGCGGTTGGCCGGTTGCGCCGTTCCAGCAGGGTGCGTGCGGCCTGCTCTCCCGAGGCAAAGCTGAAATCGCCACGCTCGCACAGCCCGTCGGTATCGAGCCCGTGGTGATGCATCGTCGCGAGCCAGCCGTCCTTGCGCCACTGGCTCAGCGCATATTCCTTGGCCCCGGCGATAAAGCCCACGCGGGTGTGGCCCTTGGCAATCAGGTGCTCGGTAGCCATGCGCGCCAGCCGATCGTCACCCATGGTGATCGACAGGCCACCGGTCTCGCGCGAGCCGATGCGCACGTAGGGGATCTTGTGCTTGTCGAGCAGGCCGGTGATCTGCGCGTTGTCACCGTGCGGCGGAGTGAGAATCACGCCATCGGGCTGCAAGGCGGCAATCGCGCCTTTCAGCTCGCGCTCGATATGATCGCTGCGGGTATCGACCAGTTCGAAGATCAGGCGATAGCCGTATTCGGCGCATTTCAGCATGCCGCCCAGCAACATCTGGTCGATCCAGTCGCGACCTTCGCGCGCGCGCCAGTCGGCAATCGTGCGTTCGCGATCGTTGAGCGCCAGGATCAGGTAGCTGCGCGACCCGCTCATGCGCTGTGCGGCGATCGAGGGGACATAACCCAGCTTGTCGATCGAGGCCTGGACGCGCTCCTTCATCTCGGGGCGGACATTGGCCTCGTTGTTGATGACACGGCTGACTGTCTGCAGCGAAACGCCGGCATCGGCGGCCACGTGCTTGATCGTTACGGATTGTCGGCGACGCGCCATGGCGATCAGTTCCCCGTCATGCCCGAACCGGTGCAGGCCTGATCGGTAGCCGCCTCTTCGCCGCATGGCCAGACAGGCACCCTGTCCAATGTCATGCGCTTGGGGAAATCAGGCGCAATTTCCCCGGACCGCGCGCAGCCGTCAGGCCGTGCGGCAGTGGCAATTGCGGTGGCAGTGATGGGGCGTGCGGCAAGCGTGCGCGGTGCCGGCGCAGTCTGGAACATCGGTCTTCCCTGTTGGGCTCCCTCGCGACGGGGTCTTACCATGCCCGCCGCGAGGGGCCGTGAAAAAATGGGCTCCCGCGTAGGAGCACGCAGGAGCCCATCTTCGTCTCGCGCGAAGGAGCCTTCGACTTAGAAGTTGAAGCGCGCGATAAAGGTGAAGCGGCGATCGTTGCGGAACGCCGAGCGGGTGATCCGCGTGCCGTCGTAGTCGATCACCTGCGAAGTCTCGGTGACTTCGTCGAGCAGGTTCACGCCCTGCACGCCGATCTTCAGGTAATCGGTCACGTCGTAGAAGATCGAAGCGTCGAGTTGCCCGGTCGATTCCTGCCAGATCGGCGAGAACGGGAAGATATCGTCTCGCGGCGTGATCAGGAATTCCGAACGCCAGTTGTAGGCCGCACGGGCCGAGAATCCGCCCATCTCGTAGAACACCGTCGCGTTGATGGTGTGCTCCGAAATCCCGGCCAAGGGCTGCAGGCTGACGAAGGGGCTGCCGTTCAGCGGACCCACTGCCCCGGCGATCGACGGAGAACCGATATCCGACAGGTTGGGGTTGGGGAAGTCGCCACCATCGATATAGGTATAGGTGAACTGCGTACCCAGACCGCCGAGGAGGCCCGGCAGGAAGTCATAGGTCTGCTGGTGGGCGATTTCGAAGCCGGTCAGCGTACCGCTGATATCGTTCGCGGGGCCGGTGATGATGACATCTTCCGACGTTCCGCTGGGCGCGGTATAGTTCACAACGCCCGTGCCCGTGGTCACGATGCCGGAAATATCCTTGGCAAAGACCGCCGCAGTCAGCGAGCCCACCCGATCGAAGTACCATTCGACGGACAGGTCGTAGTTCCAGGATTCGACCGGCAGCAGGTTGCGGTTACCGGTGCGGATGGAGAGCAGCGGGCCAGAGTCCACGCGGCCGCTGAAGCCCAGCACGCCGCCGGCATTGAACAGTTGCAGGTCGGGGCGGGAAATGCCCTTCGAAACCGCACCGCGAATGACCCAGCCGGTTCCGCTGTCGAGGCGGACGTTGAGCGAGGGCAGCCAGTGATCGAAAGTGATGTCGCGATCGTCCGGGATCGGCTCACCCGTGTGCAGCGCGGCGAAGTCCGCCAGGCGCTGGCCGGTCAGGTTGCAGTACAGCCGTTCCTGTCCGGCCGGCACCGGGGTCTGGCACAGTGCCTGGATCTCTTCCACCTGCACGATGCCATCGCCGTTGCCGCCGATCGAGGGATCGTCGAACTGGTTGGCCTGGGGGAAGCCGATCAGCGCGTCGGAGCTGATTGCGGTTTCCACGTAGCGCACGCCAATGTTACCGGCCAGTTCCCAGCCACCGGCAAAGTCATGCCCGAAATCGATGCGGGCATAGGCCGCCTTGGTCACTTCGGTGACGTTGGAAATTTCCGGCGGGCAGAAAGGGTCGCAAGCGACGGTTTCGCCGGTCACGGGATTGGTCGAGGTACGACCGGCCACGCCCAGGTTGAAACGCTCCGGCGTCACCGCCCATTCGGAGATCTCGTCCCACTGCTCCTGCACGTCGCCTGCCAGGTAGTCGGCAAGGAAATCGTCGCCGCCGTAGAACCAGGCCTGGCCGTTCGGGATCGGCGTCGCCGTGTTGCCACGCTGGAAGTTGTCGGCGAACGGATCGCGCAGGTTCGTGTAGTCGGGGAAATCGTCGGTGAAGGCGCCGCCGGCAATGGCGTTTTCCTGCCCCGGCAGGCCGGTGTAGAAACGGCCCGGCGTGAAGCCCGACCAATCCGGGACATAGGGCCCGCCTTCGGAGAAGCAGCCCGGACCTTCGCCCCACGGAGCACAACCACCACGGCCGGCCCACGGAGCCGACAGGTTGCCCCAGGTGCTGAAATCGGTGTTGCGGGTCGTGCGGTCGCGATTGGCCCAGCGGGCACCGAAACGTGCGGTACGGAAGAAGCCGTCGCCGATGTCGTATTCAACGTCACCGCTCAGGGTGTACATGTTGCCATCGTTGCGCTCGCGGCTGTCGAGACCGAACCAGTAGTAGGTGTAGAACCCGCTGGAGAAATAGTCGGCCGGAGCCCCCGGAGGCGCCAGGAACTGCACGTTGGGCGTGGTGCCCGAAAGGTCGAGGTCGATATCGGCCCAGGTGCTCATGGCACCGAACACCGAATCCCGGTTGAGGTCGGAATTGACGATCTGCCCTTCGAACTTCACAGCCAGGCGATCGGTCAGCTCCATGTATGTGTCGATGGAGATGTCTTCGGTGACGGTGCGGGTGTCACGCAGGAAGCGCAGCGAATCCATCGGGATGCCACCCAGGCCGAACGGCGTGGCGTAGGCATCTCCGACATTGTCGGTAAGGATGCCACTGACGAACTGGCCGTTCTGGTCATAGGTGAAATCGGTGCCTGGGCGCGCCTCGGGCGCGGAAACACCATCGTCGATGCGGCCCAGCAGGGCAAATTCCTCGGTGAAGAAGCTCGCTTCGGAACGCAGGTATTCGACCGTCAGCAGGAAGCGGCCGTCGTTGCTTTCGAACTGGCCCACGGCGGAGATCGCTTCGCGCTCGCGGTCGAGGTCGGTTGTGCGTACACCGGCATATTGCGGCACGATCACCGAGCCCGCCGGCGGGAAATTGCTCTCGTCGTAGTTCTGCACATCGCCGAAGCCGCCCGAGTTCACATCGAACACGCGCAGGCAGCCGCCGCTCAGGTCGGCGTTGCGATAGCAGGGGTCGGCAACCTGCGAGGCGTCCGTCCGGCTGCGCAGTTCCGAATAGGAATAGGCCAGCTGCAAGCCGAAGGTGCCGATGCCGGTATCGAAGGTGTTGGAGCCGAGCACGTTGAAGGTCGGCGACCATTCTTCGCGCAGGTCGCCGTAGTTGCCCTCGATCGAACCGGCGATGTTCAGGCCGGGATTGTCCAGCGGCTTGCGAGTGACAAGGTTGACGAGACCGGCAATCTGGCCCTCGATCATGTCGGCAGTGGTATTCTTGAACACTTCGACGCGGCCGACCAGTTCCGGCGACACGTCCTCGAAGCTCAGGCTGCGGCCACCCGTGGCGGAGAAGATGTCACGCCCGTTGAGTTCGGAGCGGACATAGGGAAGGCCGCGAATGATGACGCCGGTACCTTCGACCGAGAAGCGGTCGGGGTCGGTAGTCTTCTCGAAACGGCCGATGTTCACACCGGGCACACGCTGCAGTGCTTCGGTAACGGAACGGTCGGGCAGAGCGCCGATGTCTTCGGCGGTGATCACGTCGACGACGGTATCTGCGTTTTCCTTGAAGTCCTGCGCGCTTTCCAGCGAGGCGCGGAAACCGCTGACGATGATGACGTTGTCTTCCGCCGGGGCAGGCTCGGCTGCGTTATCGTCCTCCGGCACTTCCTGCGCCAGGGCGACATTGCTGGCGGCCATGCACAGGGCGAGGCCGGAAACACCGGCAAGCGCGCGGCTGCGGCCACCAAAGATCGTAATGCGACTATCGATTCGAGCTGACACGTACTGCCTCCCCATTGATTCGCCCTGTTTTTCCGGGCGATATCGTACAAAAGTTGCCACGCCGGCGCGGCGTTCCATGACCTGCATATCAAAAATGTGAGCGTTCACAACCGTAAAAATGAACGTTCACATTTTGGGTCACGTGGTGTAACTCATTTGCAATAGCGGCCACCCGGTCCCCGGGCAGCACGGTCTTTCGTCCGGTTTTGCGCAAAGCCGGGAAGCCCGCTACGCCGGTGGCAAGAAGAACCGGTGAAGAGAGGGCCGGTAAAAAAGAGGATAGGGCGAGCAAGACCATGGCTATTGAGAAGATCGTGATCGTCGGCGGGGGAACGGCCGGATGGATGGCTGCGGCCCCGCTCTCGCGCCTGAAAAGCGGGCGCGACCTTTCGGTAACGCTCGTCGAATCCGAAGCCATCGGCACGGTCGGTGTAGGCGAGGCGACGATCCCGCCCTTCCGCGAGTTCAACCAGGCGCTGGAAATCAGCGACAGCGAAATGCTCAGTGCCGTCCAGGGCACCTTCAAGCTGGGCATCCAGTTCGACAACTGGGGCGCCAGGGGCGACAGCTACATCCACCCTTTCGGCAATTACGGCTACACCATCGGCGGCCTGTCATTCCACCAGATCTGGCATCACATGAAGATGGCCGGCGACAAGCGCCCGATCCAGGCCTTCAACGTGGAGACGATGGCAGCCTATTTCGGGCGTTTCATGCGCTCCGAAGACGTCAAGCGCGACGACCTGCCACCAGTCAACTACGCCTACCACCTCGATGCCGGCCTGTATGCCCGGTTCCTGCGCAAGTACGCCGAGAGCCGCGGCGTAGTGCGCAAGGAAGGCAAGGTCTGCGACGTGCAACTCGATGGCGAGAGCGGGGATGTAACGTCGATCAAGCTCGAAGATGGCACGGTGATCGACGGCGACCTGTTCATCGACTGCTCCGGCTTTCGCGGCCTGCTGATCGAGCAGGCACTGGAAACCGGCTACGAGGACTGGACGCACTGGCTGCCCTGCAACCGCGCCGTCGCCCTGCCATGCAACCGCGACGACGGCTCTCCCCCGCCGCCCTTCACCAAGGCAACCGCCCATGGTGCCGGCTGGCAATGGCAGGTGCCGCTGCAGCACCGTAACGGCAACGGACATGTCTATTGCGATGCCTTCATGTCCGCCGACGAAGCGACGGACATCCTGGTGAAGAACATGGCCGGCAAGCCGACGGCGGAACCCAACCACCTGCGCTTCGTCACCGGTCGGCGGAAGCAGTTCTGGAATCGCAACGTGGTGGCGCTGGGGCTTTCGGCGGGCTTCATGGAGCCGCTCGAATCGACCTCTATCCACCTCATCAACACCGGTATCAACAAGCTGATCGCATTGCTGACGCTGGACGATATCAGCGACGCTGCGCGCAACACTTTCAACCGCCTGACGGGCAAGGAATATGCGCGCATCCGCGACTTCCTGATCCTGCATTACAACGCCACGACGCGCGACGATACCGAGTTCTGGAACTACTGCCGCACCATGAGCGTGCCCGACAGCCTGACCGAGAAGGTCGAACTGTTCCAGACCACCGGCCAGATCTTCCGTGAGGAGGACGAACTTTTCACCGAGACCAGCTGGGCGGCGGTGATGATGGGCCAGGGCATCCCGATGCAGAGCCACAATGCCATGGCCGCCTCGCTCGACCAGCAAAAGACGAAGCAGGAACTGGACGAGATCGAGAAGTCCATCCGGTTCTTCGTGCAGCACATGCCGGGACACGCCGAATACATCGCCAAGTACTGTCCTGCCCAACCAGTGCACTAGCACGCGCTGCAGGCGTCACGCCGCCCTGCCCGGCCCCATGTCGAATTGCCGCGAGCCTGTCATAGACCGGTCATGCAAGCTTGGCAGTGCTTTGCCCGAGACAAACCGGGCATGGGGCCAATGGACCGCATCAGCATATTCACGACCGACAGCGAAGCGGCGCAATTCGCCGATTTCTCGCAAGGCGAAGCGGTCTTCACCTTTACCCGGCTGACGCCCGACGGCCCGCGCGCGCTGGTGGACGGGCGCGCATGGGTTTTCGTCGACTGGCTGATGGACAGCCTTTCCGGCCTGGAACTGGTGCGCCGCCTGAGGGCTGATCCGCGCATGCGCGATGCGCACATCACCATGGTGCTGGAAGAAGACGATCCGGAAGACCGCCGCAGGGCGCTGAAAGCCGGTGCGGACGACTATGCCGTGGGCCCGCTTGACCGGCAGGCGATGCTTGACCGGGTGCTGTCGCTGTTCGCCGAAGGCCACGCGAATGGAAATTCGGGACACGTGCTGGACCTTGGCGACCTGCAGGTCAACGTCGCGGGACAACAGGCACGCTGGCAGGACGAACTGATCGTGCTGCGCCCCAACGAGTTCCGCCTGCTGCGCTTCCTGGCGGAAAACCCCAACCGGGTGTTCTCTCGACAGGAACTGATCGAGGCGCTGGGCAAGGATGGCGACCCCGATTCCCCGATTCCCTTCGCACCGTCGATGTCTGGATCAAGCGGCTTCGGCAGGGCCTGCGCAATGCCGGCGCCGGCCACCTGCTGCGCACGGTGCACGGGCGCGGCTACGTGCTCGACCTGATCTGAGCTTCCTCGACCAGGAACCCACCTCGCTCCGTACGAACGAAGAACCCCTCCCACCCCGAAGGTGGAAGGGGCCCGTTCTCTTACCAGAGCCGTGTAATCAGAATTCGACCGACAGCGAGGCGCTGAACGACTGGCCTACGTCGTAGGTGTTGTTGTTCAGGATCAGGCCGACGTTGTTTGCCTGCGTTTCCTTATGCTGGGTGCCCAGCAGGTTGCGCGCTTCCAGCTTCAGTTCGACATCGGTGCCGAACAGGTCGAAGCCCTGGCGATAGACCAGGTCGAGGTTCACGCCCGGCTCCTGCACTACGTCGGAAAGGCCGTTGGACCCGCGCAGGGTCACGCGGTCGCTGGCATAGGTCACCAGCACGGTGAACTGCTGCAACCGGTCAACGTCTTCCAGGCCGACCTGGAAATTGACGATGTGGTCGGACTGGCCAACCAGCGGATCGCCATCGGTGAAGTAGTTGATCGCCAGTTCGGACGTGTTCACCGTGCCATCGGAATTGGCGATGGCGATGGTATCGGTGTCGTTTACGCTGATCTGCGACTGGGTGTAGGTGTAGTTCGCCAGCAGCACCAGTTCCTTCGTCTCGAAGAAACCGCCCCAGTCATAAAGGTCGAAGATGTACTGCGCCTCGACTTCGGCACCGTACAGCGTGGCCCCCGGCGCGTTGGCGTAGTTGATGAAGTTCGAGCCGACTTCCGGGGTGATGTACACCTCGATCGGGTTGGAAATATCCTTGTAGAAACCGGCGACCGACACGTTGCTTTGTCCGCCAAGGTAATATTCCAGGCGCAGTTCGGCGTTGGTCAGTTCGCTGTCCGTCAGGAACGGGTTGCCCGAATACTGGCGATTGGTTTCCGGATCGAAATAACGCTGTTGCACCAGTTCGCGGAACTGGGGTCGCGCGATGGTGCGCGAGGCGTTGGCGCGCAGCTGCAGGTCCTCGACCGGCTCCCAGGTCACCGTCAGCGCAGGCAGCCAGTATTCGTCCGATTTCAGGATCGTCTGCCCGTTGCTGGGGTTGGCCGCGCCCAGCGGCGTGGTGCTCTGGTCAGCTGTCTCGTAACGCACACCGCCCTGCACGGTCAGCGTGTCATCCAGCGCCAGCAGCTGGCCCTGCATATAACCTGCGTGGATGGTCAGCTCGGCAGAGAAGGCCGGATCCTGCAGGTTCTGGTCGATCAGGCCGACGTCGAACAGGTTGTAGGTCGCTGCGTTGAGCAGGTTTGCAGGCGACCGCAGGCCGGCCGCGAAGAGGATCTGCTGCAGGCTGGTGATGGCATTGGGATTGCCGTTACCGCCAAACACCAGGTCCGGATCGTTCAGGAAGTTCGGATCGACATCGACATCGAAGGTAAAGGCCCGGCGCGTCGAGAAGCGATCGGTGTCGCTATAGGCATAGCCCGTGGTGAGCGAGAAGAAGTCGCTCACTTCGTAGCTGACGTCGATGCCGCCGTACCACAGTTCTTCGTTGAGGTCGGAGAAGACCACGTCGACGCCGGTTTCCTGGAAACCGCTGCCGACCTGCTGACCAAGGTCTACGCTGTATTCGCCCACCAGGTCGCCGAACAGCGCGTTGCTGCCACCGACATCGCGGCCATAGACGTAGGTCAGGTTGAACGGCGCTTCACGGTCGGTGCGGGCGAAGCCGGCACGCATGTCGACCGACAGGCGATCGAATTCCAGCTCGGCAACCAGCTGGCTGTCGATCAGCTGGCGTTCGTACCAGGCGGTGTTCTGTTCGAGGAAGTCGAAGCTCGGGAATTCCAGCGGGCGGGTGTAGCTGTTCAGGCTCGCCTGCTTGATGGTGTCGCGGATGAACAGGTTGGTAAGGCGGAAGGTGTGATCGCCCACCTCCAGCCCGAGACCGACCATCGCGTTCACCAGCATGTGGTTGTCGGTGTTGAACTCGGATTCGTTGGTGGAAAGCTCGGTCGAGTTCGGCCCTGCATCCTGGCGGCTGATTACGCGGGTGCGCCAGCTGTTGCTGAGGCTGCCCGTGGCGATGATACCCAGGCGCCCGTCGCTGCCGACGTCGAAAGCGGTCCCTGCGGTGATGCCGGTGGAGAAGTTGGGACGCACGTCACCAAGGATCTGCAGCGTCGCGAAGCGCGGCGGCGTCAGGAAACGAGCAACGTCTTCCACCTGCGACTGCGGGAGCAGTTCGATCTGCGTGCCGTTGTTGAACGAATCGTCGATGAAGGCCTGCACGTTGGGCGGGATATCGCGAATGCCGCTGTCGAAGCCGGTCCAGTCCATTTCGCTGCCATAATAGGCATAACCATTCTGGAAGGTGGTTTCGGTGTCGCCGCTGATGCCGCCGCTGATCTTGAGGAAGCTTTCGTCGGGAACGGCACGGGTGGTGAGGTTGATCACACCGCCGCCGAATTCACCGGGGAAGTTGGGCGAATAGGTTTTCTGCACCAGCGACGAAGCAACCACGTTGGTGGGAAAGATGTCGAGCGGCACAACGCGGCTCAAGGGCTCGGGACTGGGCAGCGGCAGGCCGTTGAGCAAGGCGAGCGAGTAGCGATCGCCCAGGCCACGCACGTAGACAAGGCCGTTGCCGACCACCGACAGGCCGGTGACGCGGCTCAATGCCCCGGCGATGTCGCCTTCACCGGTACGGGCGATCTGCTCGGACGAGAGCACGTTGACCACCTGCGTCGAAGATCGTTCGGGATCGCGGTTGATGCGACCGGTAACGATGATGGAGCCACCCGGGATCGAAACATCGGGTTCGTCGAACTGCTCGTCCTCGGGCGGCGTGGAGGTTTCTTCCTCCTGCACGTCCTGGGCAAAAGCGATACCGGGCATGGAAAGCGCGGTGGTGAGCAGAAGCAGTCCCGCCAGCCGTTTGCCAGTGGTCATGATAGGTGAGCCCCTCGTCCTTAAATCAAGAATTCGTGCCTCGGGCGGGCTTGCCCTTGGCAAAGGGGGAGGAGCGCGCGTGTGGCGTGCCCCTCCCCCGATTGCATGTCCGGCTTAGTTGAAGACCGGGATGTCGAGGCAGGATTCGCCGCTGTTGAAGCTCACCGTATCGGAATCGCAGGTCCAGCCCTGCGCCCAGGTGGCACCGGCAGGCAGCGCACCCACGTAGGTGACGGCTTCGAAGAAGCTCGACAGGCTCGTGGCGTCGAAGATCGGCGTGTAGCCGTCTTCGGTGGCCGTGTTGAAGATCAGGCCGGTCAGAGCTGCGGTGTAAGCAAGGTCATTGCCCGTGCCGAGGTACGGGTTGATGTCGTTGCGGTCGCCGTTGGTGGTGGTGTCGCAATCCAGCAGCACCGAGTTGAACTGCGGCGGGCCGTTCTCATCGGCACGCGAACCGGCAGCAGCATCGTCTTCCTCGTCGATCCGCAGGCAGGGCGAACCCGGCTTCACGACGATGCCATTGGCAAGCTGCATGTCAGCCTGACCACGCACGCGGAGAGCCTGGCTGCCCGAACCCTGGGCGATGAAGGTGAAGTTGCTGATCTGCAGGTTGGTGCGCGGCAATGCGGTGAAGTCGAAGTCGCTGTCGGGCGAATCGAGTTCCACGGCATTGTCGCCAGCGCCAGCGCGCTGCACGGCGATGGCATACTGGATATCGGCCTTGGCGCCGGTGTCGACGTCGAAGGAGTCGTCTTCCGCACCAACCACGATGAAGTGGTCGAGCTTGGGCGCGCCGCCGAACAGTTCCACGCCGTCGTCGGAGCTGTTGAACGACTGGATGTGGCTGATGCGGGTGCCGCTGCCGACGCCGCCGGTGGTCAGCGACTGCAGTTCGCTGCCCGAGTTCAGGGTGAAGCCCGAGAAGCGGATCTGCACGTAAGCGAGGTCGCCCGAGTCGTCGTCGCTGGTGATGCCGCCGAAGCTCGGCGGGTTCAGAGCGCCTTCAAGGCGCTGCTCGCAGTCGATCTGGTTGGCCGGGTTGGCGCCCACGAGGCAGTCGGAAACCGGTGCACGGCCCAGCAGGACCACGCCACCCCACTGCTGCGAGGACGCATTGTTGTTCAGGCCGCGCACGTTGTCGCTGCTGGTGAAGACGATCGGACGGGTCGGCGTGCCGACGGCGTCGATGGTGCTGCCGCGCTGCACGACCAGGTAGGACCGACCGGTTGCGCCGTAGATGATCACGCCCGGATCGATGCTGAGGTTAACGGTGGTGCCGGTCACACCGTCGCTGGCATCGGCGGTGGGGCCGTCGTCAGTACCGACATCGACGCGGCCGTTCATAGCATAGAGCAGGCCGGGGACCTGCGGCAGGTTGGCATCGGCGGTAAAGACCGACGGCAGCGTGCAGACGCGCCATTCGCCTTCGGGGCCGGTGATCGTGCCCGAATCGAGCAGTGCGTCGGTGCCGATGGTGGGGCAGCCAGCAGCCGGGGTCACGCCGGTGTTGGTGGGCGTGGGCGACGGCGTGGGCGTCACATTGTTGATCGAGTTGTCGATGTCACCGATGTTGATGTCACCATTGGCGCCCGGCGAACCGAGATCTTCGGGGCCGCAGGCAGCGAGTGCCACGATCGAGCAGCCAATGACGAGTGAGCGAGAAAGTTTAGTCACAGCGAACGGTCCCCTCAAAAAAACCGAGAATCAGAAAATAGCGAAATGCGATGTCGCGAGGGGACGGCTAGGCGCGGCAAATGACACTTTGGCGACCGTGTTACGGTTTTAGATGACAGTTTGTCATATTTCGGACAAGTGACTGTATTCCAATCACAAATATTTCTCCACAAAATCCAATATTGCGGTTTTATGACAATGTGACGTTTTGATTGCAGTTCTGTCGCAAAGGCCGCAGATTGCAGGTCAATAGTTTGGGAGAACCACCATGTTTGCCACTGCCACCATGGCCATCCTGATGGTCACGCAGGCCAGCACGGCCACACCGATCGAAACCTCCGGTATCGAATCGCGCGATGTCGGCTACGAATCCATTGCATCGGGCGAGGCGCGCAGCGCAATTGCCCAGTTGGAAGCCGCACGGACGGAAAATCCGGACGATCCGGCACTGCTGATCAACCTCGGCGCAGCCTATGCCGCCGTGGGCGAGTACGAACTGGCCCAGCAGGCCTATCGCGATGCCATCGCCAGCGAGGATCGCTACGAACTGGAACTGGCCAACGGCGACTGGATCGATTCGCGCCGCGCCGCGCGCATGGCACTGCTGTCGCTGGAACGGTCCGCCGACTGACAACTGTGACATACCTTATAATATGAGGGCTGGTGGCGCCATGGTGCGCAGCCCGGCTCCGCCTCGGCCCGGACAGCTATGCTCTCCGGGCCTTTCTCTTGCCGATCGCGGACAGCCGGAAAAGGGGGCGGACTGTCATGGCGTTGTCATTTGTTGTAAGCATTGGGGCGACTTTGGAGGCCCCGACATGATTCTGCGTGTCTGCACATCTACGGCTGCGCTTGCGCTGGCCGCGTTTTGCGCGTTCCCCGCGCAGGCCGATGTGCTGGAAATTTCCGCCGAAGGCGAGGCACAATGGATCGCTGGCCCCATGCAACGCATGGAAATGCAAGCGGTGCTGTCCGACACGCCGCTGGCCGAGGTGCCGGAACAGGCCAGCGCGCTGGTTCCCGAAGGCGCCGTGGCCGATACGCGCGAACATTCCGCCACCGTGCCACAGGCATACGCCGCCCATATCGCCGAACTGGCCGAACGCTACGACCTGTCGCCTGCCTTGCTGGAAGCCGTGGTGTGGCAGGAAAGCCGCTGGCGCGAGGATGCCGTCTCTCCCGCCGGAGCGCGCGGGCTGGCCCAGCTGATGCCGGGCACCGCCAGCTACCTGGGCGTCGACCCGGACGACCCGCTGGCCAACCTCGAAGGCGGCGCCCGCTACCTGCGCGAACAGCTCGACCGTTTCGACGGCGACCTGGAGAAGGCGCTGGCCGCCTACAATGCCGGCCCTGGAAGGGTGATCCGTTCAGGCGGTATTCCGCGCATCCGTGAAACACAGGCCTATGTCGCATCGATCATGGGCCGCCTCGCCAATTATTCCAGGCCCGACAATACCCGGAGTTCCGACTGACAATGAATGCTTTCTATCGCCTCGCCGCTGCTGTCGCGGTGCTGCTTGCCCCCAGTGCCGCCTATGCGCAGGATCCCGCCGGGTCCGGCCCGATCAACAATGCGCTGGCCTGGATGCAGCACACCCTGCTGGGCTCTGTCGCCACCGCCGTTGCCGTGATGGCCGTGGCCGCTGTCGGCTTCATGATGCTGACCGGGCGCATGAACTGGCGTTTCGGTGCCACGGTGATCCTGGGCTGCTTCATCATCTTCGGTGCCGCCTCGATCGTGGCCGGCATCCAGGGCGCAGCGGGTTAGGATCGATACGATGCCGCTCGTCCGCCACCCCGTCCATCGCGCGCTTACGCGGCCGCAGATGTTTGCCGGCGTGACGTTCAACTATTTCATCATCAACGCGCTGGTGACGACAGAGGCCTTCCTGATCCTGAAGAGCCTGTGGATCCTGCCGATCCCCGTTATCATGCACGTTATCGGCTATTTCGCCTGCCTGCGCGAACCGCGCATTTTCGACCTGTGGCTGACCAAGGTCAGCAAGTGCCCGCGGGTCAGGAACTACAGCCGCTGGGGCTGCAACAGCTACGCCGCCTGATGGCGGTGAGGAGCAAGAACAATGGGTAACAAGTGGCTCGGAGCTGCTGCCTGGAGCGCCAAGGAAGCGCAGGCGGG
>JGI12479J12853_1000898_pt1 | contig 14333 bp, 19 predicted proteins | sample A23P3SouthBayCA_2_FD_12853 | JGI IMG/M metagenome (IMG submission 12853) | reverse complement strand
CCGCTGCCAGGCCAACCGGCCGGGATTGTCCCGGGCGGCGACGTGTTCCACGAACAGGAATCTCCCGCCGGGTTTCAACACACGGCGGAACTCCTGCAGCGCCGCGGCGACATCGTCGACCGAACAGAGGACCAACGTGGCGACGACGGCATCGAACGAGTCGTCGGAAAACGGCAACTGCTCCGCGCGAGCATCGACGAGACGCACTCCGGGGTTCGGCCCCTGTTCGATCCGGTGGGCCAGTTGGGCCCGCATGTGGGGGTCGGGCTCGACGGCCGTCACGTCGGTGACACTATTCGAGTAGTACTCGAGGTTCAGCCCGGTTCCGGCGCCTACTTCCAGGACGCGCCCCTCGGCCCTCGCCAGAAGTTCGCGACGCCATTCCCCCAGGACCTCCCGCTCGGCGGAGGCCATGAATCGGTCGTAGATTTTGGAGACGAACCAGCTCATGGAGTGCTTAGATTGGCAGCGACACGTACGAGGCCGCAAGAATTCATGAGATAGACGTCGCTACGACTGCGCCGGCATGGTCAAAGGGCGATGTCTCATACTCTTCGTCACGTATGCGTCTGATGAATCCGTAGATGCCGACCGGAGCCGTATAAACGGCGAGTGAGAGAAGCCAGAGGGCTGAGCCGTGATGCCAGAACTTGCTGCGGCCGGTTTCAGCCAACCCCCCGCGGCGGGCCCAACCGATAACGCCGAGTGGTACCGTCAACACCGTGGCGACGAGTACGAGGCCGGTGGAATCATACCACGGTCGCTCGTAAGGATCGTCACTTTCCCGCGCGTCGAAGTGTTCCGGCGGGGTGGGCTCTCGTCCGCCAAGAAGGTCAGCTAAGGCAGCATGCACCGTCTGGTGCGCATCGGACGACTGTAGCCGAAACACCTGCCCGTCGAACTCCATGGTGAGTGTGTCTACTCCGGTGTCGGCCTCGACGTGCGAGATGTCGTCGACGGCGATGTCGTGGACCGTTGAACCGAACCACTCGTTGCGAACAAACACCAGACGTTGGTCTGTGACCATCAACTCGCCGCGCAACCCATCGAGCGTCGCGCCGACGTTCAGGTAGAGCTCCTCATCATCGCCCTGATGATGGCTCCGAAACCGAAAAAGATGGCTGGACTTACTCAAAACGCGTCCTCGCAGGGGTCTTTAACATGTGGAGTTCGCCGCATGCGCTATACTTACTCCTGATCGACGGATCTCAGATGAGTATGAAAGAGATAGCGATCGTAAGCAACGTGGCTAAGACGGCTCCCAAGTAATCGGAATGTGACGGCCTGCGCCCGTCGTCTCGAATTCGCCTCACAAAACCGTACAGCCCCACGGGGGCCGGTAGGATGACCAACGTGAATATCCAGAGCGCACCGGCGTGATGCCAAAACTTGCTTCGGCCCGTCTCTGGCAAGGAGTTTCTGTCCAGCCATCCTGAAAGGGCGAGGGGTAGGCAGAAGAGCGCGACGAGCATGAGCCCGTGGGAGTCATACCAGGGAAGCTGGTAGGGATCGCAGGCCTTCGGGTTCCCCTCGTCCATGAGGTCGCGCAGGGCGGAGTCGATGGTCAGGCACGCCTCCGAGGATTCGAACTCGAAGGTGTGGCCGGCGACCTGTAGCGTTGAAGACTCACGGCCTACGTTGGAGCTGACCTCAGAAACGTCCGTTATCGGTATGTCGTGCGGGTCATCCTCGACCTCCCCATCGGGAACGAAGATGAGGCGGTCGTCTGTCACACTCACTGTCCCGGGCGCCCCTCGGTAGTGGCATTCGACTTTGACGAACATGCTTTCCTACTCCATCGGCACTTCGGGCTCTTCGCCGCACTCTTCTTTGACCTGACTTTTCGAGATGACCGGTCCGTCCTCCGTAGTGCGGGTGTCAAAGGTACCATCATCTATCTTGTTCCAGATGTCCCTGCGGCTCGAACCACAGTGCATGGCCGCCTCGATGACGGACATGTATTTTGATTTCTCACTGTCTTTGACCGGTTCGTCGGACGTGGATTGATCGCGTCTATCCTCTTCAGACCCGTTAGAGTCCGTCTCCTTTTGTTCCTGAAAATAGTCCGATTCGCGCCGCGTGTTTGCCGATGTGTCGTAGGATTGCGTCGGCCGCGTGGTTTGGTCATTTGCAAAGTAGCTGCGTTTGACTCCCTCGCATGCGTCGGCTCGCTTGAACCCACTGACGGCCGAGGCGGTCCAGATGGCCGTAAGGCCAATCCCGCCGATGATCGCTCCGACGACGTAACCGGATGCGGCGTCGGACAGAAAGCCTTGCGATGCGGCTGCTGCAGCGTTCCTGATAGTCAAGAGGGTTCCCAGCCCGTGGCCCGCGGCCTGCACCGAGTCGATGGTGGGTGCGAGCCGGTTGGAGACACACACCGGCATCTCCGGATCCAGCGTCTCTGGCCTCTGCATCGTGACCCACGAGCAGCCCGATGCAAACAAAGTGAATGCGACGACGACGGCGACTCTGGCGCGTATGGACTTCATGGCGTCCCCTCTTTGGGTGAGATGAATTGCGGCCGTAGACTAAGATTAACCAATGCGGGCCGCAAATTCATCGGGGGTCTAGTCCATCGGCACTTCAGGCTTCCCGCCTTCGTCGTCGTTTCTACATGCTTCTCTGACGTCTTTTTTGGGAAATCTGATGCCATATTCAGTGTGGTACGCATCCAAAATCCCATCCTCCACGAACTCCCACATGGTATCTGTTTCGGCATCACAGTATTCTGCCGCCTCTTCGGCCGTCATGTACTTCGCCGGGTCGATGTTCGTCCTGTATTTGTCCACGTTCGGTCTGGATTTGCTCGGCTCCTCGTCTTGCTGAGTGGACTCGGAACTCCGCTGGCCGCGGAGGCTCCCCAGACGATCGTTTGAACTACGCCGAGCATCGTCCAGGCGGCGACAGCCCCCGACGAATAGCCGAAGTCATCCAAGTAGATCGCTGAATAAATCGTGCCGCTCGCGTTCGACAGGGTGAAAAATGTATCAGCGCCTGGCGCGAGTTTATTGGAAACGCATGTCGGATCGTTCGAGTGAATGCGATCGGGCTTCGTCATGAAGATATACGAGCAGCCGGAGGCGAAGACTGAGAGCCCGAGGACGAGGCTGACCCTGACGGCGTTGCTTTTCACCAGTTAACCCTCCGACAGATCTACGATGGAGCATCAGATCCGTACACTAAGGTCAACTCCCCGCACTGGCAATTCTCCCCACGTAAGAGGCGTGCCTACGATATCTTAGTCTGCATCGATGTCGGGCAGCGCGATCTCCCAAGCTACCTGGCCTGTATCGGAAACGTTGTGGTCTACGAGGAGCCAGGCTCGGTCCTTGATGTTGTTAGCCGGAGCGTAGTGGACGGACAGCTCGAGCGACTCTCCACCTTCCAATGTGTGACGTCCATTCCACGCTTGGCCGCGGGCAAAGACCTCCGGGACGTTATCCTCCCCCTCTTCCCGAATCTTTAGCGACCCGATCACCAACGGGCCACCACCGGGGTTCGCTATTTCGATCATGCCTTCCGATACGTCGCCGTCGTTGACCTCCGGCATGGCAGAAGTACGAACCGCTATCTCCGGGTCGGGATGGCGAATGAAGCCAGATTCCAGATCCGGGCCACAGCCTAGACCCGGCGACAGGATGGCCAGAATGAGAATGCATCGCGTCTTTGACATGGCACCGAGCGGTGGGAGGTCTAGTCCAGCGGCACTTCGGGCTCTTCGCCGCACTCGGCTTTGACCTCTTCTGCCAGGAGCATGGTGCCGGCGTCGGAGCGGTGTGTGCTGAAGGTCCCGTCGTCGATTTTGCTCCAGATGTCCCGACGGCTGGTTCCGCAGTGCATGGCGGCCTCCTTCAGTGACATGTGCTCGGCCGAGTCCCCTTCTGGTTGCGAGGGCTCGGTATCGGTCTGGCCGGGTTCGGGTTGGCTGCGTTCGGGTTCGCGGCGTTCTGGTTCCGCCCGCTGCCCCCGATTCGGCGGCTCTTGATAGCCCATGGACCCGGCGCCGCCGTTGGTACGGTTGCCGTTGCGTATCGGTGGGTTGGCGCGCGGCGCCGCGGGAGGTGTTTGACGCTCGGTGAAGTAGTTCACCTTGACCTCTTTGCACGCCTTGGCTCGCTTGAAGCCGCTGACGGCCGAGGCCGTCCAGATGGCCGTACCGATGGCGCTCCCGATGGCCGAGGCGACGGCGGCAGGCGTCGTTATGTTGGTCGGATCGGAGACCGCGGCGGCCGTCGAGCCGATGAATGACAGCCCGCTGCCCGCCGCCTGAACCGAGTCGATCGTCGGCGCCAGTTTGTTTGAGACACACACCGGCATGTCCTTGTCCAGTTTATCGGGCCTCTGCATGGTCACGTACGAACAGCTCGACGCGAGGATAGAGATTACGGCGAGCAGGCTGAGCTTGGCGAGTCTCGACATTACGTCCTCTCCCTAATGTGAATTATGTTGCCACGAAGGTCTTGTAGGGCCTCCCACAGTGCTACAGGTTATCGGACGTCGATGAAAACGGCTCAACCGCCGCCCCCGGCGCCTTCGAGGGAACCGACGACCTCAAGGGAGAAGTGAGGGTTCGGGCCCAGCTTTAACTCGTCGAGCGTCAGCGGGTGGTCTCCCTCGTTTTTAATCACGATGGTTTTGGTTTTGGACGTCCCCGGTTCTACGTCGCCGAACGAAAGTTCGCCATTCGGCCCGGTTCCAAGGATTTTCAGTTCGGGGCCGCTCGATTCGGGGAATCCGCCGCCACTAGGTGGCTCGGCGCAACTGCAGACGAACAACAAGATTGCCAGCAAGAACGGGTATTTAGTCATCTTTCCACCATTCCTAGACCATCAAGATGAGCGTGCAGTACCTTGTACGGGTGAGGCCCGTTGAATGGTGGATTCAAGGCGTTTGACACTTCGGCCGAATCGGGTACTGTGCCGGCTCGCGCCGGGCGGTGACTGTCAATCCCCCCCACATCGTTGGACGGCGGCAGATAGTACGTCCACGCTTGCCCGGCGCTCCTTTTCTATGTTGGACGGTCCCTCGTCCACGGCAGCCACTCGCCAACAACTGATCGCAGGCCACCTGACGAGTACTGGTCAGCCCCCGGTAAACTGCATGTTGAATTCGCGTGACTCGAGGCCGTTGTTGTCGGTTCGCGATTCGTCTTCGTCCGGTGAGGAACACTCGGCCGTCATCGTTGCCGCGAAGTCGTCATCGAGCCGATCCGTGTCGGCCACCAGTTCTCGCGTCGTATCTAAATCCTCGCTGGCGCCGGCCGCGACCGTGAACGAATCGTTCCTGAAGTTGCCGCTGAGGTCGGCCTGAGACCAAGGCGTCTGCTCCTGCGGGACGATCTCGTAGGTGCACTCGACACCGGTCGCCTCCGCGTTGCCGTCGTTATCGAGGGTTATCCTGACGCCGATGCTGGCTTGAGGGTCCTGCCCGGGCTCGATACCCATACTTGGAGGCCACATGAGGCCGATATCGGACATCCGAAGGTCGACCCCTTCGACAGTGTTCGTATCCATCATACTGGACGCATCGACGTCCGTATTCGGGTCGTCCGACGCCGAACACCCGGCGAGCAGCAACATCTGAGCAACAACAACGAAAAGTATTTTTCGCACGAGAGCCTCCCTAGAATTTCGCCCTTTCGGCAGACAGTGGACCCTCAAGTTCGCAGCAATGCTCCCAGAGTTCAAATGAAGGGCGACACCCTATGGACAGACTCCGTCCGGCGCATATATTTCGTCGGCGTTCGCGGTAGGGGAGGGATCCGTCCGCCCCCTCTTATCGCCAAGATTCTTCTCCAGGTTGCCATTTCGCCACCGGTTCTTCGCGCAGAATTGGTGACAGGAAAGCGTCTACCCTGACTTGCAGGTCGGACAACTCCGGCCACGGCAGTTCCCTGCCCTCTTTTTTGATCCGTGCATACTGTGTTGCCCAGGAAGATGGAATTTGGGGAAGTCTCACTGGAACTTCATGGGTATCTCGAAACTTGAACGTCGCCTCGATGGCTTCACGCAACGAAGCCATCTCGAAAGCTAGTTCAGTTGCCATGAGCCCGATGTCAATGAGGTCTTTCGTCCGACTGTTCTCCCGGTCTCGCGGCAGTGACCAGGCGTGCACCTTCTCCGCTACGTGGGCCTCCTTTGGGTAAACACGGTGATGCACCCGATCGACTCCCACAAACTCGAATATGTCCGTCCCTTCCACAGATTCCGGAACAGAGACGAGTCGGTCGCCAACTGACAGATCCATTGCGAATGGGTCGCCAAAGGGTTCGGCCCCAATTTTGGCGCGGACGCCAAGGCGTACCGCCTCGTATACGATCTGATCGCCAACGTGCTCGGTGAGTTTTCGCGGGTCCGACACCTCGAAGGTAAGCCAGTCCTTGTGCTTTGTGCGGGCGGCCTCTCGAATTTCCTTCAAGTGTTCCTCCAGGTCACCTTCCAGGCGGAAGTCGACGTCCTGCGTAGTTCGGGCGCGGCTTAGCCGGAGCTCAATGACGAGCCCACCCTTCAGGAGTACGCTTTCCCCGCATGCGTCGTACACACGGGAGGCGAAGCGCTCGAATAGAATGACTTGCCTGAGACGATTGAACCTGACTTCACGTTCATCAGCGCGCCGTTTTATCCGGTCCTTGAGTGCCTGCCGGAAGGCCGGAGGTGTCGCGTATGATTTGGACATGAGGTTGAACTCAGCGATGAAGGATCAGAAACCGGAGGACTTCGCGCTCGACGTTGTCATCCACCATACCCCTCCGGCGCGCTTGATCCATCGCCTGTTCGACCAGGTCTGGGTCCAGCCCCGCGGCGGATACATCCTTCAGAGTTCTTAGAGGGTTGGTGACTCGGGCAGCAGAATACCACCCCTTTTCATCGCTTTTCAGGTCACCGAAGTGGAGTTCATAGCTGTCTGGTATCTTACGTGATTTTGATTTCCACGAAGTGGGTACCGTCAGATGAATTTTGTTCGGCAGGGCGTCCGAAAGGTCGTGAAGCATGAGTGCCGTTTCATGACTTAGTGTCCCTTCTTCTCGCGACCAGAGGTAAGCAACAATGTACTCTTCGGCGTCGCTGTATGGCGTCTGCGCGATGCGATAAATGCCGGTACGGATCCGTTCCAGATTTCCCGCTTTGGTGTGGTAGGAAAGGTCTTGGTCCCGGACATCGACTTGGTATCTTGCGAAGACTCCCTCCTGGCTCTTCGCAACCTCCAGACATTTGTCGAAATTCTTGCTCATGACAGTCGTTTTTAGTTTTTGGATCGTTCCCACACCACAAAACTAACAAAAAATTTTAGTTTTGTCCGCACCAGTCCAGAATTTTCTAAAACTGAGTGCCGACAACCGGCCTATTTTCTGATCACAAATGGCCCCCTCAAGGAGGGGGCCATTTAAAAGAGCCGCAAGAACCTATCTTCCGGTCCTTCGTCGTAGGTTAGGGTCGTCGCCATCAACGCGCGGCGCTAAGATGGCCTCGTGGGCACCCTACTCCAGCGGCGTACCGGTCCAGATTTTGACACGATTGCACTGGAGCGGATCCAGCGTGACTTGAGCCTTCAGCAGATCTTCGGTGCATTCTGAGGCGTCCGACACTCCAATGTCTCCGCTCAGGGAGAACTGATTCAACTGGGCTTCTCCGTCCGCAAATAGGATGGCATTCATCTGCGCACCGGACACCGAGCAGGAGTCCGGCGAGTCGAACGAGAAGCTCCCGCTGCCTCCCCTGGGCGCGGTCGGATTACTCTGGCCTTCGAGGACGATCTCGGCGTCTTGACCGATCTTGCAGTTCTCCGGTTGGTCGCACGTGTCGATGTAGGCGTACGTCGTCCCGGACTCCTCGGCAAAATTATATGAGAAATACGCGGCCGGAGGCGTCTCCTCCCGAGGTGCCTCGCATTCCCCCTGTTGTTGTCTGAACCCGGTGACCTCGTAGACGGCTGTGACCGAGCTGTCATCGTTGGCCAACTCCGCGACAACTCCGTCACCGCCGTTATCATTGCCGGCGTCAGGGCCACCGTCGCCGTTGCTTTGGCCGCAAGCGGCCGCGAACAGCAAGACAGAGCAGGCGAACAAAGAGGGAATCGCGACGCGGGCCAGCGCTCGTAGTTCCATGGGCCTTGTCCTCCGAGTTGAAGACAAGTGACCGAAAATTACGGTTCTGGCTGCAGTTTAACGGCACGGCCGTCTCCGAATAAAGCCTACGGACTGCGGAGAAACTACGGCGAGGGCCCGAGTAACCACCGGACTTTTTGGTCCACCTCGGCCAGGGTATCTCTCTCCAATCCGCCGATTTTTCCGTCGAGTCGCTCTTCAGTGATGGTGCGAATTTGTTCGCACATGACGAAGCTCGGTTCCGGAATGTTCGCTTCTGGCGGCGAGACTTCTACGTGATTGGGCACTCCATAGTCTGAAGTTGTCAACGGTAGGATCCAAAGCAGCCCGAGGGGTATGCGATGGAGTTGGTCGTTCGAAATCACCAGTACGGGTCGATGACCCCGTTGTTCGCTCCCCTTTGGCGGATAAAGATCTGCCCACCAGATTTCACCCCGCTTGACCCTTGGCATCGCCGTTTCCCCTTGTCATTCCTACTCTTTGTCGAGCCCATCATTTAAAGTCCCCTCTCCTTCCGCGATTTCGGATGAATAGGCCTCCCATGTTTCGTCATCCTCCCTGAGGCGTTCGTAACTCCGCTTCATCTCGTCAAAGAACATGTCTCTCTTCAATGCCTCGATGGCATCGCGGACCACTTCCCCCGGGCTCTGAGAACGTTCCTCGGCAAGGCGATGGAGCTCTTCCTGGGTATCCCGGTCCAACAGTATGTTCGTCGTTTCAGACATGATATACTTCCCTCTGGAACAGGGAGACCAGTTGCTGTCGATTCCGCGTAGGGGAGAAGATACGGCAAATGCGAGACTCTTGCCACTATCAAGACCCATGGACCACGAAGAACCCACACTGACGACGGATCCCGAACTCGGAGACATTGCCGAGGAACTGAGGGCGCGCGAGCCCCTGTTTACGCGTCCGGAACTCGGCACAGACCGTGAGACCTTCGAGCAGATGACGGCGCCGGAGCACCATCTGGCGAAAGGACGATGACCAGTGGCGAATTGAATACCACCAGGGGACGATGGTTGAGGGAGCCTGAGCCTATCGGTATCTTGGGCCGACGATTAAATGCTCACTCATCCCCGAAATTTGTCCATGTCAGATCGTTCACAAGACGAGACTCAGCCAGAGTCATCCAAATCGAAGGAAACCGGTCTGCGTGCATCCGTGCAGGTGTTCGAAAGCCACGAGGAGGCTCGTGCCGATGAGATCGCGCGACAGGCAAGGCTGTCACCCTATGAGCGAATGCAGCAATTTATCGAATTACAGCGGCGCGTCTGGGGGACCGACAATCCGGACGTAAGAGAATCTGGTGAGGTCAATATCGAGTGGCGGGACGAGTAATGCTTCCGCCGTAATCATTCCAGGCACCGCAAGACGGCACCGATATCTTCGCGCAGCGCGGCGTCGGTCGACCGTGGGATGAAGCGTACTTCCAGCGCGAGCGTGTCCCCAATCCGACGGAGCCGCGTGTTGAGCCAGACCGTGCCGAGAAACGTCGGCAGGTGGACGTCTGATTCGACGTCGCCGAATCTTCGGAGGTCCCCTTCCGGCACGGTGAGTTCGCCGTCCGATGTGCGATCGACGACGACTTTGAAGCTCCGCAACAGCTCCAGATAGGCCTCGAAGTTATCCGGCGCTTCGCCGAAGCGGTTCGGGGCGTATTCGCAGCGCGAGCGTTCGAAGTAGTGCTCCCAGGTCGAGGTCACGGACTCGGGTGGCCAGCCGCGCTCCCGTGCTAATTCGTTGAGGGCGCCGATCAGCGCGAAGCCCTCGTCGAGGGAACACAGATCTAAGGTCACATGGACCGAGGCGATGTGTCCGAGCACCTTCAGCGCGTCGCGCCCATCCACCTGGGTCCACCGCCGGTCGCGCTCGTTGTCGAGCAGGATGTTGTCGACGTCGCGATGGCCATCGTACTCGCCGAACACCGGTCGTGCGCCTACCTCGGCGGCCGCGGCGTAGACGTCGTCGAGGCGCGCGAGCAGGTCGTCGACGAGCGCGTCGCGTTCCCGTATGAAGCGAGGCGGCGAGATCAGCTCCAGGTTCCCGGCGCCGACTTCGGGCTTGAGCGAAAAGTCACCTCGCCGCAGTTCACGCCCGCGACTCTTTTCATCCTCGTTGGGCTTCCATCCGCGACGTTCAAGCTCGGTGAACACCGCGTCGGCCTTCTCACAGGTGAGTGGATGGTCGTCGTCGCCGAGGAACAACGTCTCCACTTCGATGCCCAAGCGGCGGTCTCGCGGTTCGACGGTCTTCGCCGTCTCGAAATGTGATGCCAATTCAGTCACGGGATTGCATCTTGAGGTCGCGCCAGGTCAACGCCACCTCTGTGATGCAGATGCGCGTGGTGTGGGTACATCATCCTTCGCTCACGGTGCGCTACCGCTCAAAGCACTCGCCAAAAGTCGGATTGCAGCCCTGTTCGCAGCTCGTCTGAGTGAATGCGCCACCACGTGGGCCACAGATGGCCGCCATCGAGCGGTCGCGCCTGACTTTTCGATCCGAACGCTCAACCAATACTCGAGCCCGTTCTGGGCCACGTCCTGCCCTGGGCTAACTTCGACCGTGTAGGTCCCGTGGTCGGAGTCGGAGAGGCTCGTCGTCAGTGTCACCGAACGGTCCCGCGGCGGAGCACGAAAGGCTCGACATCCTCCCGAACGTCGTCCCAGTCGACGCGCGACGTCTCTACCTCAAATCTGGCTGGCGGACGGGTGTCCACTTCCAGTTTGATGCGGAGCTTCTCCTCTTGGTTTCGCCAGATCGGTCTGTTGTTCCCCTGCAATTGAGAGCGCCCTATCCTTCATCTCATCTGCTCCAGTTCCTCGGCCAACAAGCGTTTGACGGCAGTCGTCACCTTGGGGCTTCCAAAACGTTCAGCATCTGCCCTCAGGGCCTCTGGGTCGATGCGACCGAGATTCTGAAATCGCATCTGACGAAGCCGCGACTCCGTCCATTCTCCTTTGCTGAGGTAAAACAAGTCCAGGAGACACTTCTCGGGGCGAGCCATAAGGAAATCCTGCTGGGGTCGTTCGCCTCGGCCAGTGGAGTATTGTTCATAGCCCCAAAACCGCGTCTGTTTCAGCGAGCGGTACACAAAAGTGCCAAGTTCGTCCGTCTCCCATTCTCGGCCATGTTTCGGAGTTACCGCCTGCACCACGCCCACGGCCTCCGGAATCATCCCATGGAACTGAAGCGCCGTTTGGAGACTGACGTACGACGGTCGCAGGAGGACGTTGGAGGTGTAGTAGACCGACGGTACCTCGCGGCGATATGGCTCCGAAAGTAGGTAGACGCCACGTTTCAGCCGAGAAAGTTTGCTCTTCTGCGTCCATACCGACAATTGATTCTTGAGGCTCTTGGGTGCGTCCTCCGAAATCGCAAGAACCTCCTGCAGTTCGAAGAGCGGTCGGTCCCCAAAATTTTTGACGAGCGTTTCGAATTTCATGTCTTTTATCCATGCCTTTTAATGGACAACTTACATGAATGTACGCAATCGGGCAGTTTTGACAATCGGCCGTGATGGAAGGGAGAACCGGGTTCAGTTCTGAAAGCATTTCCCGAAGGTCGGATTGCAGTCGGACTCGCAATTCACCTGACTGAAAGTGCCCTCTCCGCAGATGGCCGCTGTGGATCGGTCAACGCAGTAGTTGCTGTCGGGTCCACAGGTGGTTCGATAATTTTTCTCGACTGTAAGATCGTAGGGGCCCAGTGACGACCCGGCCGGCGCCTGCACCACGAGGAAGTACGTGCCTTCGCTGAAGGTAGTCGTCCGGGACTCCGACGCCCCCGCCCCGCCCTGGTCGATGCAACTGAGTTCCGTGGCGAGCTCTCGGCAACGGTCGCGTATCGACAGGGTCACATCGCCCCGGCTGGTTCGTGGCGTCACCTGGATGGTCATATTCTGCGGTCTGTCGAGCTCTAGGGCGTAGACGGCGTCCGGAGACGGGTTGTCCTCCGATGTACACGACGAACCCAGCCCCGTGGCCGAGACATTGTTGGTATCTCCCGAGACCCTCTGGCCAGGAACGACAGTTTGCGGCGTGTCGCACGCGGCCGTCGCACCTGGCTTTTTGATGCGCACGCTAAACCAGTAGTCGATCCCGTTCGAAGCGACGTCATCACCGGGGCTTACCTCGAGCGAGTACGTTCCGTGGTCCGAGTCGGACAGAGTGGTCGTCAACGTTGTCGAACGGGCGTCCGGCATAGCCTTAAAGTTCGATGTGCCGATTTGGCTGCCGTCGGGCCCAGTCATCGTCAGATTCAACTTGCCGAGCCCCACGTCGCGCTTCGGCACGGTCAATGTCGCCACTATCTGACCGTTGAAGTCCGATGAGACGACATCTGTGGTGGTCACGCTGTAGATGTCGGTATTCTGCAGGCAGATCGACGCCTGAACCATGCCGTCCGTGGACTGAGCGAACAGGTCGGTCGCCTCGCCGGGTGTATCGTTCGGCTCCAGGTCGTCGTTCCGGCACGAGACTGGCTCAAGGCAACTCTTTCCGCCGCAGACTCGGTCATCGAGGCAATCGATCGAGGTCTCGCAGATTTCGGGTTCGGTGCATTCCGATGTTTGAGTTTCCTCATCGAACTCGCAGGTTTGGTTGCCAGGACATCCCGGGTAGCCGCTAGCGCGTTCATGACAGCGCGGAGGGTGCAAGCATCTCCCTTCGACGCATAAATAATAGCGCAGGCATTGATCGTCGTCGTCGCATTCTGTTGCGTTGACGCACACCCCGGTCGCCGGATCGCAGACTCCGAAGTCTCCGCAGTCTACGCCGTCGCATAGAGTTTCCTGGCAACGACTTTCAGCGTTGCAGAAATAGCCTTCCAGACAGTTCGCTTTCTCCCCCTGGCAGTCGTCAGCATTGACGCATCCGTCCTGTTCGAAGCTGCAGACCCCGCGCTCGCAGGTGAGCTTATCGCAGTATTCTTCCCGCGAGACGCATTCGTCATCCAGGCATTTCTCGCCGGAGTCGCACTGCTCGGCCTTTAGCCGCTCATCGCACGCATCTTCGTCGATACAGTTGCCGGTGCCCCGCTCACAGACGCCGCGGTCGCAGGTGACCGAGTTGCAGGGGTCCGGCTCACACGTATTGCTTTCAGCGCAATAGGTCCCAGGCACGCAGTCCGAGTTCACCTCGCAGGTGTCGGGGTTCACGCAGGCTCCCTCTTCGCATATACCGCCTGGACAGTCGTCACTCGACTCGCACGTGTTCTCGGGGACACAATCCTGTGTCTGGCCGCACGAAAAACCGGCGGTGCAATCCTGGTCGGTGCGACATTCGGGTTTGTTCACACATTGACCGCTCTCCGAATCGCATACGCCGAAGAAGCAGGTCTTGGTGGCGCACGGACCCTCTCCGCCGCAGGCCGCGGCGAGGAAGACGAACAGAACGAGCCCGAAGATACCTGCGTAGGGATGCAGAGCCCCGGTGGGAACGAGTCGTTCTGTGGACGCATCACCTCGCATCATCGGCTCCCATCCTCCGGTTCAAGTCCTGTTCCCCACCAGTGTAACACAGATATCGGGTTGGGTTTCCAGTTCGCGTCTTTGGAGCCCGTGTCGATGGGTGGTACGCTTAGGGTGTACTTTCCAACTGTAGCGACCAACGTGACGTTCGCTGGCGAGGCGGGACATGCCGCGATTCACCACAAATCGAGTCGGCATCATCGCATGCTCGGTCTGCCTTCTGGTCGCCCTTCCCGGCTGTCAGGACCCCAACGGCGGGCCGCCGTGGGACTTTGACTCCGGGCAATCGGACGCGATGGACCGGTCGGACGCCGGTGCCGATCCCGACTCCACCACGGCGCGCGACGCCTTTCCCTTCGATCTACCGGAACCGCCCAACATCGATGCCGGCGATTGGATGCCACCCGGAGCCTCGGAGGAGTGCACGCCGCGACCTGAAGCCGAGGGACGGTGTTACACCAGATTCATTCCTCAAAGTCTCAACATATATCGGGATGTCGGATCTTTCTGCCGAGTCGTCGAGTATGGTCGACCCGACGATGGTCCTATCAATTCCCGTCAGCAATACAGGGTCGACCGAAATACTTGCGGAGAGCCGGTGCGTGTTCTGAGCGACTACGATTCTTGGGAGAAGTGGAAAGGCGGTGAGCCGCTGGATGGTCTTCCCTCTGCCACGTATGGGTATGTCTACGACTCCCAGGGCCTCCCGAAAAAATTCGTGTCACCTGCCGATCCAGTAGAAGTCGACAGGCGCTT
>JGI12479J12853_1000841_pt1 | contig 15184 bp, 16 predicted proteins | sample A23P3SouthBayCA_2_FD_12853 | JGI IMG/M metagenome (IMG submission 12853) | reverse complement strand
TCAGCCGGGGATCCGTGTGGGCCGGGCGAAATCTGCACCTATGACGGATGCGATGAGTACGTCGGGTCTTGTGAACCGCTCGATTCGGATGAACCGACACCCAAGGAATGCCATGAGGAGGGGTATGACCCGGTGTGTGGTTGCAACGATCGCGTATACTACAATGCCTGCCTTGCTGAACTCTCCGTCCCGGATTTCAATGAAGAGGCGTCGGAATGCTCGGCCCCTTGTCAGGAGAGTGCGGACTGTGAGGGCCACGAATACTGCCATTTTCCACCCGGTGCCGATTGTTCATCCGAAGATTCCGAGGGGACGTGTCTTCCTCGACCCAATGACTGTCCGGATCCAGAACTTGGACAGCTCGGTGTGTGCGGTGCGACGGCTCCGAATACGAAAGCGCGTGTGAGGCACGGAAAGCCGGGGCCTCAGTGGGCTCGGGCATTCCAGGACTTAGTTGCGGCGAATATGACCCGCCGGATCTGACGGATACTTGTGTGAGTGATGCTTCATGTGAGAGCGAAGAATACTGCAAGAAAAACGGATGCAACACCTTTTTCGGCTCTTGCGAACCCGTTCCCTCCTGTGACTCTGAGGTCACGTACCCTGCATGTGGGTGCGACGGCAAGATCTATGAGGATAACTGTGCAGCCCGAGAGAAAGGAGTTACAACCACCAATATTGGATCTTGTCTGCATCTATGCCTGTCTTGTGAAGGTGCTCATTACCCTCCGGGGTATTGTCCGGGGCAAGATGGGCAAACGAAGGCCAGCGTCGTCGAAGGAGATACTCGCACCCCTGAACCAAAGGTGACCGGGGAACTTTACAACTGGCCGCCGTCGAAAACACCCACGAACCAAAATTTGACCGGTGACGACCGACACTATAGTTGGAAGGACACTAAGAAAAGGTCCCCGACATATTCTGCTCGGACTTTTCAACCCTCGGCCTCCATGGATCCGTACAACCTCTACTATGACGATTACACCGGAGCATGTTACCCTGGAGTCGGGTCCGCAATTTCGTATGATCTGCTAGCCGATAACAGAAAATGGTTTCGGATTGAACTTCGGAAGTCGGGATTCGAGCCCTACTTCACCTATCGCCGTCACGAGTATGGCGAGAGACATGATGTGAAAGACTTCGGAGGCAATTGTTCGAGTATTGATTGTGACTCAGAGGCGACCCGCAGTCTGCCGCATGAGGACTGGGGAAGGTTCAAAATGTGGGAGCACGATGAGAATCGACAAAAGCTCCCAGACTTGTTTCCCGATCCTAGGGCGTTCGCCGAAGGTAATGATGGTCGAGAGCTCGAGTGCGTTGACTTTGACGAATCTACTCAGGAGCCGGATGATATTGTAGCAGATAAGGTAGACCTCATTTCGCTGCGTATTAGGGTCTCCATTGCGAACATTGGGAGCGGTCCGTTTCACGTCGAACGTCCTCCGCTCGGTAAGGAGGCTGGTGAATGCCCCTGTCCGAAGGGTTTTGACTGTAATGCGTCCGAGAAATGTGTGGCAAGCTCCTGCGATCCGAACAAGTCATCGTCGGACAATGTGTGTCCGCGAGACATGACATGTCGTGACGTGCAAGGGGATGGCCAGGACGAGAGATGCGCACTTTACACCTGTGATATGGATGCGGACGATCCAAATCTAGACTGCGAGGAGCACAAGACGGACGGAGGAGATCCCAAGACTAGCGGCAAGTGTACGGGGCTCGGCAGATTCAAGGGGGGGGACTGTGATCAGTCGGGTGACCTCTGCAAGGAGGATACGTCCGACTGTAATTGTGAGAGTAATGAAGTTTCAGATATCTGTGAACCAACCACGACGCAGGTAATCCAGAGAGTAGCACGCACCGATCCATGGGCGGACTACCCCCCGAAGCGTGTCGACTTGAACGCCGATCTCGAACATCATGAGGGCCATGGTCACTTGCACTTGGGTAAAGTGGTCAAGGCTAGATTGGTGGATAAATCAGGTGGTGAAGTAGGAGGGAAAAGCAATAAAATATCATTTAATCTTTACGATGTGACTGAATTTGATGACGAGATACGAAAAGAAGTTCAGAATACTCCGAGTAAACAATGGGGGGATTCTGGACATTATGACCAAGGACTCACCCCGGGATGGAAAGACGTCTACAAACCTGAATACGCAGGGCAAGGAATTATTGTTGGAACCAAAAAGAAGGTAAAGAATGAGCACGCGGGAAGCGAGCGCTATATTGAAGTAACAGTCAATCCAAACGACGAGTTCGTCGAGCGTACGGACAAGAACAATACAGTTCGAGCGAAGTATATATTTCCCGAATGGGTAGATGGCGCTTCGTATTGTGATGTCTACCGAGGGTGTGATGACTACGGTGACACTGACGACAATAGATTCAACGCAATATGCGAGAACTACGGTCAGTGGTATTGCGGTCAATTGGATGAGGATGAAAATTCTGAATGGTGCACAAAGAATCAATGGAAATGGAATTGATTTTTCCGCTCCTAAGCGACCCGAAATGGACAAGTGGATATGCGTTCAAAACCACTGTACATAGCGTTCGTAACCCTCTTGGGCCTTAATTTGGCTGGTACGGCGTGCACGGTCGATGGCGGGGATCGCCCCGAGGACTGGACGCTGGATGGAAATGTCCGCGACGCGGGGTCAGATTCCGGCCCAGCCGAGGTTCATGACGCGGAGGACGTCCGAGACGTGGGCGACGCTCAGGATACGTTCGACACCCATGACACAGCTGACCTCGATCCGCTGGACTGCACCTGTGCGGTCGAAGGGGCGAACTGCGAGCTGGTCGAGCAGGAAACAAGGTGGAGGGTTGAGCGGAGGGCCTTGTGTGTGCACGAGGAGGCCGACTGCTCCGAGGGCTCCTGCCCCGTGGGATTCGTCTGCCGTGCTGGGCGTTGCGACTGCGACAATGACGTTCACGGTCCCAAATGCAGACCCGAATGCGCCGACCACGCCGATTGCGGCGAACAGCAGTACTGCAATGTCAACGATCGTTGTTTCGCACGGTGGGAATGCGACTCCAACCATGCCCTCTGTCCGACAGGTTACTGGTGTGACCGCGAATACGAGCCTCGCCCAACCTGTAGGCAAAGTGCAGAGAGACCGGACGGAGCCTCCTGTGAGAAAGACTGGGAGTGCGAGTCGGGGTTCTGCTTTGAACAAGAATGCATCCGCTCCTGCCTCGCCGAGGAGGATTGTCCGGGTGATAACCGGGCTTGCGGTCCGTTCGACCAATTCAAGGAATCACTTGGATGCTATGAACCGTATGAAGTCGACCCTGACTGTGAGATTTCGTGTCCCGACGACCAGCTCTGTACTCGCGATGAGTGCCGGCCCCATGCATGCCATCGGACGGGTCAATGCCCGGAGGGCGACTGTGTTCTTTCGCCAAAAGGGCGCACGGAAGACGGTTTGGGCCAATGCACCGCGGGAGGGCGACTGTGCGATGGATCGGAGTTTCGCATCGAAGAAGGCGACCCATTCTGCCGACTCCCTATCGATTGCGAGACGCTGGACGACACGTTCCGTTCGTCGTGTCCCGAGGGATACGAATGTGTGCAGGGGGAACCAGACCGTGGTTCTGATTTTTATACGTCATGGTGCTCCCGCCGGGTGACTGAGGGCGAGTGGCCTTAGTTCAGGGCCGCACGCAGTCGGTTATTCGTCCCACCTCGCGATGACGGCGGAGCCTGTCTCCGCCACGAGAACGCCAGGGTCCGCGACGTAGTGCGCGTCGACCACACCCAAGGAGAGGAGTTTCCGCAGCTCGCTGTCATCCGTCGGTAGAAGGACGCCCGCAGTACTGGCGATCAATGGCCGATCGTAGTCCGGGTGATCGACGAACGTCCACGGCAGCAGATCGAGCGGTGCAAATCGCTCGAACTCGAAGAGAGGTTCGAAGACTTGCCATCCGTCTTCGGTGGAGCGGGCCACGCACATTTCCGTGCCGGCGAACCACAACTCGCCGTCGGGCGTGCGGTGGATGGCACCGAGTTCTTTGCACGGTGTCTCCTTGAAGAGCTCTAGACGCCAGGCGCCGCCTTCTTTTTTGACCCCGTGCAACTCATCGCCGAGGGCCACCAGTCCGGACGAGCGTGAGTCGATCGAAATCTGAGTAATGTCGTCCTCTGACGAGCTGACGCTCTGCCAGGCGTTCCCGTCGAAGCGGAACAACTCCGTGTTGGTCGCAACCCAGACGTTGTCACTCGCCGTGCCGTCGATGTCCACGGGACGGAAATGTCCGTCTCGACCGCTCGTCAGCGAGGATTCCTCCCAGCCGGCAGCGGTCCATCTCAAGACCCGCGATTCTGTGATGGCAAACTCCGGATCTTCGAGTCCCCAGATTTCGCTTATGCGGTCGCTTCCAGACCCTGAATGGATCGTGTCACCTTCAGGCGTGACATCCTTGGCTCCCTCCGCCGTCAGTCGGTAGACGCCCGAGCGGTCCATGAGCATCGCCTCGGTCCCCTCCGTGTTCACCCAGAGGCCGAAAATGTCGAAGTTTGATGACCGGAACCTCTCCGGCAAGAGCCCGCCGCCACGCCTCTCGAGACCAGCATCAGAGAACTCGTACATCGCTCCTTTGTCTCCAGCGGCGTACAGAGTGTTGCCACGGCTCGTCGCCGCCAGAAGTCTGGACCTCCCAGTGTTCGCCACCGCATTCCAAGTTCCGTCCTGGCGGGCGAACAGTTCGCGGTGTTTGCTGGTGGCAAAAAGAGTCCCGTCCTCGCGGCACGTGAGATCCGTAATCTCCGCTTGGTCAGGGAGGTCCACGACCTTCCAGGCCTCATCCTGCTGATCCCATCGATGCAACACGCCGTAGCCGAATGCCCCCGAGATGCCCTGGCCAGCACAGGCACTCTCGGGGTCCGGTGCCAAGGTCGCATCCGGGTAGATGGGGCCCGGCTCCGTGGCGGCATCTGGGACGGGAAACCAACGCCGGTTGGAGGAGTCCGATCCCTGTGGGGCACTCCCATTCCGGACCTGCCAGACGTCGCCATTCGGCCACATTTTCGTCCATTTTAGCTTGCGGTTTAGCGCTTCGTCTCGCTGGAGGTTGCCGGCTCGACGGATGTAGCCCCCACCGTCCACCGACGTCACCATAAACATGGCTGCGGAGTGGCCCTCCAACGCATCGTACTCGCCGTCGGGCAGCTCGAATTCCGCAATCACGCCGTTTTCATTGAACTCGTACACCACCCCATCGGAAGTGAGGGCCAGCCAGCCATTATTGCCGACGGCGGTGTCGACGAGCGAACCGGAATCGAGCACGTCGGAAGGAAACCGCTGGACGTCGAAGCCATCGCCCCAGACGAAGGGAGCCGGAGCCTCGTAGGAATCTACGCCCACCAGTCCGTAGACCTCGCCTCCAACTGCCCCCAGCTCCGACACCGGGTAAGGAAACGGGCGTGGATGAATCCAGCACCATCCGCCCGTACACATCGAGTCAACGGGCGCGGCGCCCGGCAGGATGGGACCATCTTCGGCGAGGTGGTCACCACCATCTGGGCCATCCCAGTCTGGCGGCCTCGAATCCTCTGCACACCCGGCGAGCCCGAGCCAGAGCAGGGCGGTACACAACACGACGGCCGTGGCGGTGTCTCTGATTGTTCCGAATCGGTGCATTCGGTCTCTCCCTCGGGTGATGAATGGTCCCTTCAAAAGTAGGAAACGGCCCGGAGGTGCGCAAATGAGAAAGCGATTGAGACGCAGAGGACAGACATCTATCGTAGAAGATGACGATGTCAGACCGCACCGGAGGAGGCACACGTGGTTCAGCACCGGATGAAGATGCTCATGGTGACTGGGACGGCCGTCGCGCTCTGCGCTGCATGCAGCGAGGCCCAAACTCGTACCTGGATCTACGAGGGCGAGGAGGGTGCCTCGGTCGTGAATGCGAACTACTGCAGCGGACTGACCGAATCGAAGCTCCAGCGGCCCGCGGTGCAAAAGGATTCGGAGAACGGCGTGTGGACCATTGAGTATCCCGCATTCACCTCGGGCTGCGGGGCCTACCAGTTCACCGGAGTTTACGACTTCGAAGACCCGGCCGAGGGAGGAGAGCCGTCGTATACGTACTCCGTCGACGTCTGCAACCGCTGCGAAGCCCCGAAGAACTGGAACTATCTGGTCGAATACGGCCACTCTAGCCGCAACCTTGGAAAAGGCATGCCGCAGGACCGCGAGGTCCCCGACCAGCCTGAAGTGTTGGCCAGGAAGAAGCTCGGACCGAGTGGACTACCGATAGTGAAACACGGGGCAGCGGAAGAGCCGACGAGCATGGAGTTAGGCTGTCCCGACTCCATCACGTGGCCTCTCTACGAGCCAGTTGCCCAGTTTGAGGTAGGCCCGGACGTCCGAACGGACCAGACCGCGCCGGTAGAATTCGAACCTGCGGCAGAGAGGCTCCTGAACGTATCAGATTCAAAGGCGAGCGTGACCACCATTCTGTGGCCGAAATTGTACCCACAGAATGCCGATGTCACGGGCCTCCAAGCAGCCAGCCACATCGATCATTGCGCCTCAAAGACTGACGCGAGCGCGGAGTACGTATCAGGCGAGGCGTATCGTCCGTACAACGCGCCGTACGACGCCCAGAAAAAGTACTTTCGCCAGACGACCGGGTTCCCGGAACTGCCGGACGTATTCCTCTTGGAACTGCAACTACACACCGACCGCTAAGGTCTCGAGGGAATGCCGAGCGGCGAATTGCGACGCCGGCGGTGAATACCTACACTCGGATCCGATGAATCCAGAGGTCCCCGGAGGAGGCGCGCATGGGTCAGATCTGGCTGCAACGATTTGCAACGACCGTGACGCTGGCGCTTCTGTGTGTTGGATGCGCGAAAGACCAGAATCGCGAGTGGATCAACAACGACAACGAACCCGTCTCGGTCGTGAATTCGAACTACTGCGACGGGCTGACCGAATCGGACCTTCAGCGGCCCGACGTGGATGAGAACCCCGAGACCGGGGTTTGGAGGATCGAATATCCTGCATTCACGTCTGAATGCGGCGCCTATCAGCTCACGGGTATTTTCGACTTTAGCGATCCGGACCGGGGCGGCGAGCCGTCGTATACGTACGATATTGACGTTTGCAATCGTTGCGAGGACCAGAAGAACTGGAACTATCTTTCAGACTCCGAGTTCCCTTTGGACGTAGTGGAAGAATACCCAGAGAACCTCGAGGTCCCCGAGAATCCCGAGCTTAAGGCTGTAAGTTCCTTCGGTCACGATGGGCTGCCTTTGGTTGAACACGGAGCATCGAGGCAGAAAACCATGATGGAACTGGGTTGCCCCCAGGCTAGAGGATGGATCTTGTACGGCACCATCCGTCAGTTTCGCATCCCGTCTGACGTCACGAACACCCAAAAATGGCCGATTGATTTTGACACAGCCGGTCGGAGTCTCTTGGAGGGCCAAGCCGCCGGGTCGAATATGACGACGATTCTATGGCCGAAATTGTATCACACCGAGGCGCGCATTACCGGCCTTCATGCAGCCAGCCTGTTGGATCATTGCGGGGCTGATGACCAAGAAGACGGCGAGTATATTCCGGGCGCTTTCTACCGGCCTTACGACGCTCCCTACGACGTAGAGAAAAAGTACGTCGAGCAGACCGTAGACTTACCCGAGTTGCCCGAGGAATTTCTGCGTGCGCTTAGACTGCACGCAGACCGATAGAATGCGAGGCCCAACTGATGCGCAAACTGAGTACAGCCATCGGATGCGCGCTCTTGTTGGTTGGGCTCCTCTCCGGCTGCGACGAGACCACCCAACAACCGGAGTGGGGCATCTACGACGGTCCAGCTTGCGGTGAAGAGGGCACGACCCCTCCCTGGACGACCATGGGCGGGAATCCTGGCAACACTTATCGATCCAAAGCAGAGGGCCCAGAGGACGCGGAGCTGATTTGGGGTAGAGAACTTGGCCCGATGTGGGCATTTCAGGACTCTCCTCCGTACCCTGCTGTAATAAAGCTCCCCAGCACGCTGTTTCGCGTCACCAACGCCGTCGTGTCCGGTTCAGGCGCGCTGTACACGCTAGCCATGGGTCGCGAGAATCCGTCAGAGCCATCGACCGCATTTCTTCAGGTGGAGCAATTCGGTCCCGATGGGGCGCGTGGATGGAGCCGAAGGATACGTATCAGCGACTCGTGGAAACGTGACGCGGTAGGAATCCCTCCAGGTCATACCGGTGTACTCGCCCTGACGGACGACTGCGAGTTGGCTGTTCGAACACCCTATCGCGTTCAGGTTCTCGACCCTGCGTCCGGCGACATCCGTGCGTCTTATGAGGTTCCAGGGCCTCAGAATGGCTCGGTCGACTACAGCCCATTCCAGATGCGTCTTATGCAATGGGATGACGATGGGTTTTTGACGACAACCAATTCGAAATTTGAGTCCGAAACGAACGATGAATCGCAATATGCCATGCGATTCTCCCGCATAACGACGACCAACGTCTCGAACGGAACTCAAGTCTATAGATCCCGCGAGACTGGGATTTCTGGAGGAAACTATGCGCCTCTCATCGCGCAGCCATCGAATGGACGTGCGTTTATTCGGAATCCGTCGGGCGCGGACGACTCTGGATCCGCCATCGGCGCTATTGCGCCGGGATCTGGCGAGACCGAAAACATGGGGCAGCTTTGGGCGCGGTCATTCGAGGATCAATTCTTCTCCCTCTACATTCTCGGAGCATCAAAGGAGACGTTCTACTTCTCGGCCTGGGACCACGAAGATCGCGTTTACCACCTGATTGCATTGGACGCAGAGGATGGCGAGACAGAGTGGATTCGCGAGTTCGGCGACGTGCCCGGAGAAAACACGTCCCGTCCCGGCGCGAACATGGCGGTTGGCCCGAACGGAAGCCCGATATTCGCGTTCGAGGGTGCCATCGTCGCCATGTCCGACGATGGCGAGGTTCGGTGGGCCTACGAAACCTCGAATGACCTACAGAATAAAGAAACCCAATTCACAACGAAGGCCGTCGGCTCAGAGGGCCGTGTGTACGCAGTATCTGAACTCGACGGCGAGTATCGGATTCAGGCGATGAGCGCCGAGGGTGAGAAGCTCTTCGAACTCGACCTTCCAGACCCTTGGACGAAAGCCCGAATCCTGGCCCTCGGCGCCGATGGAACACTCTACGTCGAAGCGTTGCAGGTTCGTGGGGAGGGCGACGACGGGCAGGTGCAATCGAAGCTGTTCGCCTTCGGAGACGCCGAGTGAGAGTGCGCCTTCATCACGGGGAACCGGTGGGACATGCCTGCTCGAACTGAGTAATCTCGGTCTCACATGGGTTCATCTGCGGAAACTCGAAACTACCATTGTCGCAGTAGGCCGCTGAGGTAAGGCAGCTCCAGTAGTCCGACACGGCGTCTACGCAGGCTTCGATCACACCCGGATTGCTGGTGTCGAGATAGTATGCGAGCGAAGCGTCGTAAGTACTCGTACAACTATCGATCGAACCGAAGTTGCTTTCGAAGTCTTGGGGAGCACACGCCTCCATTCTGGAACAGAAACTTCGGAAGTCATCCTCGTCGACCGTGTCGTCTTCCTCGGCGGCATCTCCGCATGCCGCTGAACCAAGGGTGAGCCCCACGGCGGTGACCGCTGGAATCATCCCTCGAACGAATTTTCCTTCACCACCGCGAGCAATTTGATCATCTTCATTCGTGCTCATCTGTGAACTCCTGAGCCATGAGATTGAGACAAGGGCGAGTCCCTTTGGCAGTGCCTCTTATTGAGCAACAATGGGGCGTTCCCGCCGCAGATAACGAATGGTCATGTCCACCCTCGAGCTTAGCGGGACCGGCGGGTGGCGTCAAAATGGCAGGAAGCGTCGACCAGCAGCGGAGGCCCACAAGTCCGTGTGATTGCATGGGTGACGTGGAATGGCTACGCTCGGTCTTGTCAGAATACACCTAAGTCGACGAGGCGCGCATGGTTCACGACTTGCCGCAGCGATTACTACTCGCCGCAACGGTCCTGCTCTGCGCGGGTTGCGCGGAGGATTCGACCCGGGAATGGCTAGATGATGGTGACGGGCCTGTATCGGTCGTCAATGATGCGTACTGTGAAGGGCTGACAGAACCCCAGCTAACCGCGCCGGAAGTTTCCAGCGACCAAGACGGTGAAAAGTGGATTGTAGAGTATCCCTCCTTCACGTCTGAATGCGGTGCATATCAGCTCACGGGTATCTTCGACTTTAGCGACCCGGACAAGGGCGGCGAGCCTTCCTACACCTACGCCATCGACGCGTGCAATCGCTGTGAAGAGCAAAAGAACTGGAACTATCTGACCAACTTCTCTTTTCCGATCGACAATGTGGGCGAAGGCCCGCCATCGAACGCCGACATCCCCAGGGATCCTGAGCTCCGGGCCACCCGAGGTCTCACGATGGAAGGTCTGCCTCTGGTTCAGCACGGTTCTACTGAGAAACCGAAGAACACTGAATTGAGGTGCCCGGTATCGACCGGCTGGGTCCTGTACGAGCCGATTGATCAGTTTCGAATGGCGTCCGATGTCTGGAACAGCCAGCAAGTGGACGTAAACTTCGCGCCGGCGGCAGATATGATCTTGGAGGCGTCCGAGGCAGTGTCGAGCGAATCCACCATTCTGTGGCCGAAACTATACCACCAGGAGGCGGCTATCACGGGCCTGCACGCCGCAAGCCGCATCGACCACTGCGCTGCCGCAGAGGGCGACGACGAGCACATCCCAGGCCAACTCATCCGCCCCTACGACGCTCCCTACGACGTCGAGAAGAAGTACGTACGCCAGACCACCGAGTTTCCCGAGTGGCCGCAGGAGTTCGTAGACAAGCTCCGCCAACACGTCGACAGTTCGGACAACTGATTTCAGGACCCACATGCTCTACATCGTCACCGTTCGAATCGACGCCGACATCGCCGACGAGTGGCAGGCGTGGATGCAGGACGTCCACGTGCCAGATGTCATGGAGACCGGCTGCTTTGCCACCGCCGCGATGGCCCGCTGCGAGGACGAAGACACACAAGCCCGGCGAGCCTACCGCATCGTCTACCGCGCCCATTCCGAGGACGCCTTCCAGCGCTACCAGGACGAGTTCGCCGAGCCCCTGCAGGTCGAGCACACTGAACGCTACGAAGGGAAGTTTGATGCCGGGCGGGAGTTGTTGCCGGTTGTCCAAGTGTGGAGTGAAGAGGAGAAGCCATGACATGGACAACTGATTGATCACGAACATCCCGTCGGGCGACTCACTGAATCAGTGGGAACGGCGAGGAGAATCTACGGGGCGACCACTTCTAGTGGATCGGAGACGGGCGACCGGTTTCCGGCTTTGTCGATTGCCTGCAGCTTCACCTCGTAGGAGGCTCCCTGTTCGAGGTCGAATTCGCCGCCGCACATGCCGTGGCCGACGCGCAGCTCGGACTCGTCGTTGGGCCTGATCCAATAGACCTGTTCCATGGCAGGAAGGGTAGCACCTGGGAGTCATTGGATTTCAGACGATTAGTGTCGAGCTGGTACGTGGAACCGGTGTCGAGATCTTCTTCCGCCTTGAGCACGAGCTGCGTCCGGCTCTTTCTGCTCTCGAGAATCTCGATGCGGCGGAGCGCGACGCGGTCATCGTCGGCGACGAGGTGGAGTGACTGTTTGCCGAGCTCCCCTATCGCCGAGCGCGCATTGCCGGAGCCCTCGAGGATGATGATCGGCCGATTGGCGGGGAGCTTCGACCCGGGCTGGGGCCAGGCGTCGCCGGTCAGGCTGAATCTCACTCGACGCGTGGAGAGAAGCACTGGAGGGCCTCGTCCAGAGAATCGCCCGTGAAACCAACGTGAATGGTGTCCGTCATTACGCCGCCTTAAGGGAACGCCCCGGAGGCCCGCGAGGTCGTCCGCGAATGAATCGGCGAACTTTAGGGAATCGCCGATGTCACGTACTGTCCAATCGTCGAACTTTTATTTCGCAATGGGTAATCTCCGAGGGAGTTGGCTGCTATGACGCTGGATCGAGTTGGCTTGATGTCGTTTGCGTTGTGTTTCGGGATCCTCGCTGCCGCGGCAGGTTGTGGAGATTCCAATGGGAATGGCAACGCGGACGTCGGCACAGATGCTTCGGGAGACGTCGCAAAGGAGCGGATCACAACGGATGCTGAGAAGGTATCGTGTGGGCCTGGAGGACCCTGCTCTGGCTCGAGGAGATGTTACCGCCCGGGCAACGGAGACCCGGAATGTGAGAGTTGCTCCGGCGGCCGCGGCTGCCCGGAAAAGTGCTGGCGTTTGTGCCTGAAACGGTGCTTCGTAGACGGAACCTGCGACAACACTGACGAAGAATGCGTCGACGGGAATGCCGAAGGTGCCAGAGTGTGCCTGCCACCGTTGTAGTCGCCAGTCGATTCCCGTGCGAGTTTGTCTGCGTGCATCCGACCGTCGTCACGTCAGACGACTAACCGAAGGACCGACATGCTCTACATCGTCACCGTTCGAATCGACGCCGACATCGCCGACGAGTGGCAAGCCTGGGGCCGGTCGGGAGTTGTTGCCGGTTATTCACGCGTGGAGAAGCCATGACATCAGCAACGTTCGATGGTCGAAGGGTTCTGCGGGTTCTGGCCCTACTTCTAGTCGCGACGGTGCCAGCGCACATGGGGTGCGACAAGGAGAGGGCAGACGAGTCTCAAAGCGCGGTTGATAAGCCCGTGAACCAGAAGGAAAAGCGAGACGAAGTCGAGCGGACGAAGGATTCGGGGACTAAGGAGCAGACCCAGTTGGACAAAATCGAATTGGGCATGTCTCCGGAAGAAGTTCAGCAAATCCTTGGCGAGTCGATTTTCGGCGGCGACGACAGGGACGGTGAGCGATCGCGAATAAATCTTTTCTACGACAAATCATTACTCGGCCAAACCTGGTCCCTTAAGCTGCAGTTCAAGGAAGGGGAACTCGTTTACGTGAAATTTAAAGAACAACTGGAGGAACGCGATCCCCGGAACCGCTTCAACGAACTCGTACGTCTAGCGAAGAAAACCTTCGGAGAGCCGGATATCCAGGGTCTCCGTTGGCAGAACGAATTACCCTACGACGAACCCCTACATGAAAAAGCCTTTGATCAACCCTTGAATGAGGAAGTTCGTGACGGGTCCTACAAAAAGATGGGTCGTGAGGGTACGACCTGATTCCTGTTCCGAAAGAGCCGTGGATACAAGAGCCATTCTCCAGCATTCACGGGCTCACTTACACGGTCGAACGCGTCGCACTTTTGGAGACTGACGGGAACGCCGAGGAGCCGACCTCAGACGACGAACGCAGAATTCGCGTGGACTACGCTTTGGAGAACACCACCGGGTCGACAAAGACGTCCGGAAAGAATCGTGTGTTGCTCGAGAATTCGCAGATGGACCTGTTCCGACCGTCGTCGCATCGCAGAGAGGACTCGAATTCGAACGAAGCGGAGGATGCCACGCGGTTGGAAATTGAGCCGGGCGCGGCCAAGGACTTGGTCGCAGTCTTCGACGTACCGGTTAAAGCTGCGGAAAGATTCAACCTTCTGTTTCCGACAGGCGAAGGAAGCGAGGGTCCCCCGGTTCGAATGCCCTTTGGTTGGCCAACGATTTCCGAACAGGACTGAACCAAAACTGAGGCGCGGCCGCGCACTCTTTGATCTCGAATATCCCTCGGGCGATTCAAACAATGAGAGGGAACGCCGAGGAGACTCTACGGGCCGACCACGTCGAGGGGATCGGAGACGGGCGACCGGTTTCCGGCTTTGTCGATTGCCTGCACCTTCACCTGGTAGGAGGCTCCCTGTTCGAGGTCGAATTCGCCCCCGCACATGCCGTGGCCGACGCGCAGTTCGGACTCGTCGTTGGGTTTGACCCAGTACGTCTGTTTCAGGTCCGATTTCACCTTCCGGGTAACGACGACACGGAAGATGAGCTCATCTACGTTGTCGTCCGGAATCGAGGGGCGAAGCATCACGAATGTCGTCGGCGCGCAGCCAAGAGTCTTGCGTTCGGCCCCAATCTTCTTCAACGACCGGAGGTTTGGCGCACGACTGTCCGGCGGACCGGCCCGCCACCGGAGTCGTTTACCACCATCACACGTCCAGGCGAGCCGCACCTCAGAGTCCTTGGATTTCAGCCGATTGGTGTCGAGCCGGTATGTAGAACCGGTATCGAGGTCTTCTTCGGCCTTGAGCACGAGCTGCGTAAAGTCCCTTTCGCTCTGGAGAAGCTCGATGCGGCGGAGTGCCACGCGGTCATCGTCAGCGACGAGGTGGAGTGACTCTTTACCCAGCGACCGAATCGCCGAGCGCGCATTGCCGGAGCCCTCGAGGACGATGATCGGCCGATTGGCGGGGAGCTTCGACCCGGGCTGGGGCCAGGCGTCGGCAGTTTGCGACATACATTTCGCCTCGCCGTCGGCTGGAATGGCCACGACGAGACAGACGACCAGAAAAGCAGGGAGGCTGACAGCGGCGGTTCGCACGGTTCAACTCCTTCGAGTTTCGCGACTCTTCGATAGGTTAACGTGCCCGGTAGAGTCGGAAAAGGCCATGAGGTTCTCCTTTTCCGGTCAGGCTGAATCTCACTCGACGCGTGGAGAGAAGCACTGGAGGGCCTCGTCCAGAGAATCGTCCGTGAAAACAACGTGGATGGTGTCCGGCATTACGCCGCCTTGAGAGAACGCCCCGGAGGCCCGCGAGGTCGTCCGCAAATGAATCGGCGAACTTTGGGAGATCGCCGATGTCACGTACTGTCCACTCGGAATGGCGGCGCAGACGTCGGGACAGATGCTTCGGGAGACGTCGCAATGGAGTGGATCACAACGGATTCCGGTCGTGCAAGTGTGGATGGAAGAGGAGAAGCCATGACATCAGCAACGTTCGATGGTCGAAGGGTTGTGCGGGTTCTGGCCCTGCTTCTGGTCACGACGGTGCCAGCGCAGATGGGGTGCAAAACAGAGGGCTCTGCCCAGGCGCAGACCTCGGCCGACGAAAAGAAGGAGGCACAGAAGAGGGCGAAAACGGAGAGCACGGAGGACTCGGAGACTCAGAAGGCGTCGGTGCTGAATGACATCGAGCTGGGCATGACTCCGAAAGAGGCTCGCCAGTTATTTGGCGAGCCGGATACGACGGAATCTGGTGCGCTCACCTACGAGGGCGCACCAGCCAGCCAAGTCGGGTT
>JGI12479J12853_1000716_pt1 | contig 17707 bp, 22 predicted proteins | sample A23P3SouthBayCA_2_FD_12853 | JGI IMG/M metagenome (IMG submission 12853) | reverse complement strand
GTCGGCGCCGCCGTAATCGCGTAGAGAAACAGGAACGCTGAGGGGAGGCTCCCGAATCCCATCGCGACCGTCTCGGGGCGGGGCGTGACCACCGACGCGAACGCTCTGCAGAGCAACGGTATCGGATTAAAAAGTTTCTCGGAGCCTCGTGGACACGTCGAGACAACCCGCTCGAATGTGTGGTGGATAATATGAGCAGATTGAACGCCGGCACGAGGGCGCTCGAACTACGCCGATTCGAACTCGTATTTCCACACCCGGGCCACCTCGACTCGGTCGGTTCCCGCTTCATCCGCAAACACTTCAAATTCGAAGAGATAGAAGTAGCCGTTATCGTCCAGTTTGACGGCGAGTGTTCGAACCGAATCGGGATACCTGCCCTTCTCCTCGATGCCACGTGTGTTCCGAATCAGTTGGTTCTTGTTCAGCGTCTCTCCCACCCCTTTGGCCTCGACAGCTAACGCATGATGCCCCCCGTCGTCGTCCACGCCGACGTACAAATCGTCGAGTTCGGCTTCTCTGCCTTTGACCCTCATGCGGAGGTGTGACTGGAGGTGGTATGTGGTCAGTTCCGTGAAGTCGTCGAGCAGCCCCGCGTATCGGACCTGAGTGAGGGCACCTTGTTCGTCTCGCCCGATATATTTTCGAACTGCTTCGGGCAGAACGGAAGTGCTGGTTTGGTGGGTTTCATCCACGACTTCGGGGACCGGAATCAGTTGTTCCGTCTTGGTGAACATGTAGGTGGGATCTTCCCCCTCCCGAGTGTCGTCGATGATGACTGCGGTATAGCCGTATTCCGCAATTTCGTCGGGGAGCGGGCGTCGGCTTCGATACGCGTAGGGAATATCCGGCACGTTGCCGACACTGATATCCAACTCCTCCATCGCGTCCTCGAGGTGGCTTCGACTGAACGGGATTTCTTCGTCCGTCCCATACTTCTCGGCCTGCGTCTCGAAGACCCACTTGATGATCGGCTCGTACTTCGCCATCGACACATCCCCGCCTCGGGGACTACTAAACGTGTCGTCAATCTGAGTAATATTTGCGAATTATTATCGGAACACTTTGAAGAAACTCGATACAGTGAATCAGTAATCGGCCACGTCCGCCTCCTCGAAGGTAAACAAGTAATCGTCCTCGATGACCTCGAATACGAGGCTTCGACCCTGCCCCCTCAGGGTGAACTCTTTCCGTGGACGATTACCGGGGCCACGAACGTTGGACGACTCCAAGAATCCGGCCTCTTCGAGCTGATTCAGATTGTTGACGATGCTCTCAGGGGTGATCTCAAATTCGTCTTCCTTGGCGAGATCGGGGGCGGAGATGGCTGGCTCCTCCGTCGCTCTCCGGAGAAGGCGGAGGCGAACCTCGGAGTTCAGGGCTTTGAACACCTTGACCTGCTGCTCGTAGTCGAGATCGACCATTGGTCGCGCTTCAGAGGGGACTGCCATATCTTCTCTCCCGATATTAAGTTTATCCATAGATATAAATTAGATCTCTTTGAATATACAAAGTGAAGAATCGAGGAAACCCCAAGAGACGAACCATAAAAGGCTATCCCGACCATGACCCTTCCACAAGACACCGAGGCGGCCACGTTGAAACATCAAAGCAATCTCGCGCGGTTGACGGACCTCTCGATCCACGACTGGTACCGATTCGTCTACGCGTACTCCGACCAGATAGTCACCGGCCTCGTCGACGAGTTCGGAATCACACAGGACGACCTCGTGGTGGACCCGTTCAACGGGACTGGGACCACGACGCTGGCGGCGAAGAAGCTCGGCGTCGACGCAATCGGGACGGATTCGAGCCCGGCGAGTGCGCTCGCCGCTCGAACCAAAGCCAACTGGGATGTCGACCTCGAGGAGTTCCGCAACCGACGGTCCAAGCTACTGTCCACTCTCCAGCCGAGATTCACACAGATTTCGTCCGAGGGGAACACCACCCTCGACTCGTTTCGTGACGCCCCGAGCGAGGAGATCGATCTGAGCACCTACGACTTCTCCGAACCGGAGAAGACGCCGAAGGGGTGGCTCTCCGAGAAGCCTCTCAAGAAAATGAAAGTTCTTCGATATCACGTCGAGGAGATGCCCGAGGGCGGGGTGACAGATCTGTTCCGTCTGGCGATGATCGCCATTCTGCCCGAAGACGTGGGGAACGTTCGGTTCGGTCCCGAAGCTACCCGCGACCGGACACAGGAAGGCGACAAGGACGTGTATTCCATATTCAAGAAGAAACTCGACAAGATGGAGCGGGACCTGCAACAGGTACAGGAGGCCGTCGAGAGCGGGGAGGTACGGCCGGGCGACACGGAGATTCTCCGAGCGGACGCCCGCAAACTGGCGGATACGCTCCGAAGTGAATCCAGACTGCTAAACGCCGACGAACACGAGGGGGAGATAGACTATCTGATTACCTCTCCGCCCTATCCTGCGGAGCACGATTACACTCGCAACCAGCGGCTCGAACTGGTCTGGCTCGGAGTGTGCGACGACAACGAGGACCTCCAGAAGATCAAGAAGATGAACGTCCGAAGCCACACGAAGAACATCTACGTGGCTGACGACGAAGGGGAACAAACCAACATTCGCGAGAACGACCGTATCGACGCTATCGTCACCGAGATGGAGACCATCATCGAGGAGGAGAACGTCACGCACGGCTTCGGTCAGTACTATCCGCGGGTCATCGAGGAGTATTTCGCCGGAATGCTCCACCACTTCGAACAAGTGTACGACGTGATGGCCGCGGGCGGGAAAGCCGCGTACGTAGTTGGAGATTCAGGGAGCTACTGGCAGGTGGAAGTGCCGACGGCAGAGATCCTCGCAGAGCTCGCCGAAAAACGAGTTGGGTTCACGGATCCCCAGATTCGTCTCTGGAGAAATATGGCTGCGACGACCGCAGACTACGACGACGTGGAGGAGAACATCCTGATGCTCACCAAACCAGCGGAGTGATCTGCTCGCCCTCTCACTTCCCCCAGAAGTAGTTATGTCAGTATTATGACTTATTAGTCAGGAGTGTGTTATGTCGAGTAGGTGAAATTAGAATGGCCGATAAGGATGGCACTACGGTTACGAGCTTTGCCGTAGATGCCGATACAAAAGAAGAGTGGGAAAATCACGTCGAAGAAGGCGGATACAGTAGCTTGAGTCACCTAATCCGGGTGGCCGTGAGCCGGGAAGTGGAAGAGAAGTCGGAGGCGGATTCTGGCAGGAAACCATCACAGCTGTCATCGACAGTAGCTGACAGACTTTCTACTATTGAGGAAGAGATGCAGAAGTTGGAGCGGAGCATTCACGAGTTCAATTCGCGCCTCAAGAGCGTCGAACAAGAGGTGAGTAGACCCTCTTCGGACGTACAGATACTCGCCAGCGATGTGTTCGACATTCTGCCTACCGCCAGTGAAGTTGAAAGCACGGGTGTAGTCACCAACGACGGACCCTCGGTCGGAACAGTCGAGTGGCTAACCGACCGGCCTGAATTGGACGCTTCACGAATCGGGATTCAATCGGCACTCAAACACCTCGAAGAATCGACCTCGCTGGTGCAACAGAACGATAACGGGCAGTATTACAAGGAGGTGAGCAACTGATGTCCACCGACGAACTCGACCTCCCGACCGGTCTTGAGGACTATCTGACGGATGAGAGGCTCAAGAAGGCGTCCGGAACGATGGAAAACCGCGAAGCAGATATGAAGAAGTTCGGTCGGTGGCTTGCCTCCAACGACCTTGCAGTGGACGAAGTGACCGAGCACGAACTCAAACAGTTCCTCTACAAGCTGAATGAGGATGGATACGCAGGCTCGACGATTTCAGTGAAGCTCAACTCCTTGAGTCGATTATACAAGTATCTCGTTGACCGGGGAGTGGTAGAGTCTAACCCTGTCGATGAAATCGACCGGGGCGATTACGCCTTCCTGAAAGGTGGTACGCAGAAGTCCCAGGAACTCAAGGAAGACGTCTACTACATCGACGCCGAAGAGAAAGAGCGACTATGCGATAACGTCAACAGCCCCAAACTCCGCAACGAACTCCTCATTCGGCTCCTCTGGCAAACTGGACTCCGACGCTCGGAAGTAGTTGACATCAGACTCAGTGACCTCGACTGGGACGAGCAGAGCATTCAGATTCGAAGTGCAAAGACGAACTCGAACCGAATTGTGTTCTGGCAGGACAACCTCAATCTGCTACTGAAACAGTGGGTGCAAACCTACCGCGAACAGCTCAAACCATCGGTGGACTCCCCCTACCTATTCATTACGTCGAGGTCCGACCAGATGCCCGACAAGCACGTCAATAAGGTTGTCCGAGAAGCCGCGGATAACGCTGGACTCAACGAAATTCTCTACGAAGACCCGAAGGGACGAGAGTGGGCAAAGGTCACGGCGCACACCCTTCGGCACTCGTTCGCGGTTCAGTGCCTCAAGAACGGAATGGACATCATGACGCTCTCGAAGCTCATGGGGCACGAACAACTCGAAACGACTCGGAAGTACCTTCGACTGGCGAAAGACGACCTTCGACAGCAGAGTCGTCAGTTCGGAGCCGGTACAGAAGACATCGGTCAATCCTCATCCCCCTGAGTGACGGTCTTCGGGACGCCAGACCCACCCGTAGCGTCACTGAAACCGCTTTCACACCCTGATAATCCGGTCGGTGGTATTATTGACGGCGAGAAAGACTGCTGTTAGATTACCAGATTTTACCCTCGGCGAACTGAGTGAGGTCTTCCATCACATTCGGTGGAAGCATCAGAGGCTTGTTCTGCCAGCCGCCGGTTTCAGTGTAGTATCCCGTTCGGATGTGGTCTTCTCCACTCTCCATCTCGATATACTGATATGACTTCCAGAATGCCTTACCGTCATCAGTTCGCTGCAGGACTCCAGCCTCCTCAACAACCGTTCCCTCACCACCACGGTAGTCACGGGGTAGTTCAGGCACGAACTTGGGCGGGGTCGTACTCAAATGGAAATCCGACGACATGCAAACGTCAGAAACTCGCATATGATATAAATATCCAGCGGTTCTGCGAATGTTAACTCACCGCATGCCCGGTATGTAGTCCGACAGCTTCGGGCCGCTCCCCGAGGTCAAGCAACCTCTCACGAATCTCACCATCGGTGAGCACGTCAGTTCCACTCATGTTGGTGTCTTCAATGGAAACATAGGAGGTCCGTCCTGACGAATGTTGACGATACAGGGGACTATCCCTAAGAGCGGCGCTAATTGTCCGCACTCCCGTTCCAGTCTGTCCATGATGTACGGTTGGTGAAGGAGATTGGACAGGGAGAGCATCTGACTGTACCGTCATAGCGTCCGAACTGTCCGGAGTGGGGTTCTCCCATCCTGACTCTCCCGGGACCGATAGCGATTAACCAACAGTTTGGGGAACGACCGACCGTTTGTTGGTTAACTCTGTCCGAAGGGTCCGTCGGTCGTTAACGCGCACATCCTACTGCTGTCGAGAGTGTTACAGTCCATGACCCAAACCACGGGGATGTGGCTGGAATCGAATGCTGTCGCGCTGTGGCTGGATTCCACTGACATACTCCCAAGAGTGGAGGACGAAACACTCGTGAAGACCACAAATTCTGTTATAAAATTTATATATAGTCGTACGAACTCGCAGCTTTACTCCCGGGATGGAGGTCAGTGACACCTTCGGACCAAACAGTGTGTTAGTCATTACCAAGTCGCGGACATCCCATATACATACTGTAATGGGGATATCCGCGTCTTGGGAGTCGTTCACATGATACCCTCGGTCCAAACGACCGCATCGGGGTTCGGTCCGGGGCGGTCTCGACGCTCAACAGAGGAGCCGGCATCAGCATCCAGTTCGTTGACTCCCTCCCTCACCCGACTTTTCGAGTAGGGAGTCGCCTCTGCGAGGTCGGTGATGGTGCTATCGCCATGCTGCTGGAGGTGGGTTCTGATGGCAGGCTTGACGCCAACATACGACTGCCAGTTGTCTTCGAACTCGTCGAGAAGCGACCGGTCGGGTGACAACCACTCGTCGGCAGCGGTCGTGTTGACGTAGACGGTTGCAGGGGCATCTCCCCGAGCGAAGCGCATTACCGCATGATACACCAAGTCGTGCGTGAAATGACGAGCAACGGCATTCTGCACCACTCCACCGTAGTCCTTGGATGTACCTTTCCCAGTGATGGTAGTTGATTCACCCAGCAGGGCACACCAGCGTTTGATGACGTCGTCGCCGGGATGCGGGCTTCCCTGAAGGACGCCAACAGGATGTGACTGTCCCCCGAACCGATTCGAAGACCGGACTCTCCGATAGTTGAGGGTGTCACCGACGAGGGTGAGGAGACCGTTGGTTTGGTACTGTTCGATGGCCGTTAGGGTCGTGACGAGGTCGGGAGTCACACCTTCTCGGTCAGCCACATACCGGAGGATAGCCTCGTCACGGTTGAGTGTTTGACTCCCGCCGTCGTAGGGTTTCACCGATGTTCCCAGTTGCTTGACGGCGAGATGCAGAAACTTCGGATGGTGATGATAGACCTCCCACTCGCGGCTCGCCGGGTCGAGGAATGTCCGGCGTTCGAACGTGGTGTCGGGTGGAAGCAGAAGATTCCAAAGAGCAGTGCGCGGTGTGGCATCGAGACCAATAACTCCCCACGACTCGTGCAGACGTGGCCGCTCATACAGCATCACATCGTTGGTGGTCTGGTCAACGACGAGACGATGGAACCCGAGTTGTGCCACTGAACAATCGTTCCCCAGAGGCGTCCCGGCTAAGACCGCGTACAGATACAGTGGTGAGCGCCGATGGTATCGTGGGTTGGCGTCCTTGATTTCGTCTCGACTGACACTCCAAAGTCCGTGAAGCATCTCAGCGACAGCATCACCGTCTTCAGTACCCCGTAGTCGGAGAGCATCGCCCCACCCCGAAAGGTTGTCGGGGAAGAAGTTCGGATATGGGTCGGACCTGAGCCAGTCTGTAACCTGCTGTGGAGCGTCATTGACCGTTTCCGTAAGCCGATGTAACGGCAACTCGTCAAACACGACCAGTCGGTCGTCGGTCGGCGTGTCCAGATGAGCGTGAAGTGGGTCGCCGATGAGAAGGTCGATGTCTTCAGCGTGTGAATTAATCTCATTGTATCGGCGCTCGTACTCGCAGGCATCGAGTCCGGGATGGAGGCGAAGCTCGTCATGGATGAACGAGGGGTTGACCCCATGCTCTCGTACCTTGACGGCATCCGGTTCGTAGAGAGATGATGATTGGTCAAACGACGGGCAGTGTTTCGGCGCACTCGGTAGAATCGCGGTCGAATGACCCTCCTGCTCGGCAAGCTTCTGTGCCTGTTTCTTGAGGTCGTCGCGTAAGGCAAAGTACGTCGTCGGATGGACGTGAGGGGCGCTCTTGACGACTGTCGTGGTCTTTCCGGTCGCAGCCGGCGCGTGAAGGAGTTGCGGCGTTGAGCGACAGTCGTAGAGGCAGTCCAGAATAAAGCAGTCGAATCTATTGAGTCGACGCTGCACCTCACGGATAGCACTTCTGCGTTCCGCTCGTTGTTTCACCAAATAATGATAACTCTGGCGGTACTTTGGAGTACTACGGGGAGTCATCAGGGGCCACCCCCTTGACGACTTCCTGGGACCATTTCATTGTATACTGCAGTAGCTGGTGAAGGTCTAAATAAATCTGGACGAGAACACCGTCCTCTGGCCCTGACGTTTGTATTTAGAGCTTCGTATCGGATTAATGTATGGAAGGTGGAAGTGTGGGTCACCTATCTAAATTTCAAAGTGGTCTGCTCCTCCATTGTAGAGATGGATGTGTAAACATCCAGATTAGAACTATGAGCAAACCGATACACGTTGAGGAGATTGTCCACTACAGCATCAAGAAAGAGGCCGCTGACGCGGACACCTCGATGAAAGACCTGTCCCAGGACTTGATTCTCTCGGCGATGGAACGCCGGGATATAACGCTTAAAGAGAAAAGTGGTAATGAAATTCCGATTCAAGAACTGAAACTCACGGGACTTGAGGAAATTGATGAGGAGTCAATCTAATACGGATTCGATTTTGCCATTCGTCACAGACTGATGGCAAGACGGCCAATATAACTGCTGTTGTGATAGTCTATAGCGAGTGTAGGTGAGTAGTTACCAGCACGGCAGTAGATTTACTGAAGGTTTGTGAGGCTCTACGAGGCTCAGTCGCATTCGGTGAACGCCTTGAGCAGATACTCGCCGCTCTCGGTTAGTTCATAGATTTTCTTGTCGTCACGTTCCTCGACAACCGCAATCATTCCCTCTTCCCGGAGGTCTCCGAGATGGGTGTAGATGTAGCCGTGAGACAGGCCAAGAGATTCCGCAATAGCATATCCGTGACTCGGCTCCTCAGATAGATGACGGAGGATATTGAGCTTCGTATCGGAGATAAGCGCCATGTGTCTGAAAACGCTGACCGGTGGGACCGAAAGCGATAGAACTGGATTTCCTGACCGGTCAGCGAACCCAAACAAGTAATAATTTTGAATTATAAATTACGACCAGGATAGAGAAATGCCGCCTAAACGAACCGTGAGCGGAGCAGGAAACTCTCGCCAGCTACGGGGGCATATGAAGAAATGACCGCCGGATTTGAACCCTCGTTTTCCAGTGGACTGGATGCCGAGAGGTTGGAACAGAATGAATTGACTCTTAGTGGCGAGACGATTGAAATTCTCACGAACGAGGACCAAACGCTCTCGTTCACCCACCCACAGAACCTTGAGATATTACGGGAGAGCTTTGATTTGGATAGACACCGGATTGAAGCCACAACGCTCCGCACAATTTTCCAGGACGTTCGTCTCGATGACCACGCGATAGGGGTCACCGAAGTGGAGACTGGTATCGTCGGTATTCAACTCGAACTTCTCCACGAGGCAATTGAGTTCACCGCAGACATCGATAAGACAGACGCTGAGATACTACTGTTCACTCCGGATGGAAATGTTCCAACCGCTATCGGAGTGAAGCCTGCCAGTCAGACGGTTGTGGACTGTTTCGCTGAGAAAATGAGTTCTTCCGTTACGACGGACTCGGGCGTTGTCATCGTGATTCCTCCGTACAGTATCGCGGAGGGCGCTGTTCGTGGGATGAAGAATTTCGATGGGATTCGAGTTCTCAAAGTCGAACCCAACGAGACAACTGAGAGCGGAAAGCAATCACCCCCTATAGAGTCAAGCACTGACGACCTACCGACGCTCTCCATCTCGAAAATCTCTGGATACATCGGAGGTGGCGTATCGCTCCTCTCGGCAATGAGCATTGCATATCAGATGGGGTGGCAGTCGACAGCGCCAATTACGTGGGGAGACGTTTCGGTGGTGTTCTTCCTCTTTGGTGCAGGTGCTATCAGCGCGCCCAACACCCGACCACAGGTTGAGCAGATAATCGGATACAAACTGAGTCGAGGTATGGTGGTCGTCCTCGTCCTACTCCTCTGGTTCATTGCTGGCGTGATGTTGCTCTAACTGGCTGCATTCTATGACGGATTACTGATGTATTCAAATTCTATGACGGTCAGCTCTGTTGCTGTCGTGAATGATTGAATTCCATGTGTATTGGGTCCAGTGAGTCTAAAATCGGACTGTGCGGAGCTAAGCGGTTGTAGTGGCTACGGCGAAAGTGGCATAAATTTGTAAAGTTTTACATCACTGTGGGTAATACTACTATGTAAGGAGCACGGGACGACCCCGGAAAATGGCCGCCTGCTGGAACAGGCGAACCGTGCTTCCCTGGAGTGAGAAGCAATGTCACGTACTACCGCAGAGCAGAAAGGAGTACCGCCTGAACACGACGGAGCAGAGAAAGTTGGCGAACACCGCGTCATGCGGAAGAGTCAGTGGGTTCCCGGGCAGCACCCTGAGGCGCACAAACGAAACGGAACCCAGAGCGGGTACATTGAGAACTACTTGGAGTGCGTCGATTGTGGCGTAGAGGTGCTGAACAAGATGGACTTCCCAGCTAAGTGTAGCCAACTAAATGACTAATACGTAGCCTCGACCGTCTATTGAAGCAGTACGAGGGGTGTTTTTATGCTCTGACCTATCATTACGGGATATGACCCGAAGTGAGGACGAAGTAGATTATGAGGGGTATCTTCTATTTAATGATATACGAAAATTATCTCCTGATGTCGAGGTCAAAGAGATTGTTCAGGCCTTTGAACAGGATGGTCTTCCCTCCGATGATGAGGAACTTAAACAAGTCCTCCTGCCACCGAGAGCCCTTGATGAACCCCTACCTCAAGAGTTCTTTCGAGCGATGGATGAAGATTGCTGGTGGTTCAAATATACGAGAAGAGAATTTGAGGAGCAACAGGGGTACGACGAAGATGGTGAGCTGAGGACGATAAAAATCCCTTCGGAAAAGAGCTGTGATGTTTTCATCACATCCGGTGGCTACTTGCTCACACGCGGTTCTGCGTCAACTGCCCATCAATTCACAGATAGAATCATGCAATTCCTTGGGGAATTAGGATTCCCTCAAGACCACGAAGAAATTGAGTTTGACTCTGACTTTTTAGTTTGGCTTATATACCAAACACAATTGCCGAAACAGAGTGGGGCAGCTGTGTCAATTGAACGGTTAACTGATGCAAAAGTAATCGGCGACACTGATGTACATGGACGAGTGAATCGGGTTTCTGGCTCCCAGAATATTGCCCGTTCCGCTCCTGTATTGACTGGTATATTGAGTGGGAAGACGCTTTCAATGTTAGGAGGAATATTCCGTATTGATGACGTTACTCTCCGAGCCGATATTGAGGCTGAAGGGCGTATTCATATAAAGGTCGACCAGGACATAACACATCTCGAATCGGTTGGAAGAGTAATCGTAGCCGTACAATTTGCTCAGAGACTGTGTTCGATATTTGACGATTGGAGAAACACAGACGTACAAAACAAGTACCCCCCTGAGAACTTCTTTGAGGAAACCTATCAGAATCTGAAAGACGCAGGAATTGATGTTCAGTTCTCTATTGAGGATACACTGAAGTACTACAGAGAGAAGCGGGGGGAGTGATTCAAATGGTAGAGATTTATGAACAAGAGGAGGTGTCTTTCGATTCAACGGATGTTGAGTTTGCGATTCAAAGGGGACGGGGTGAAAAAACCGAATTTTATCCAACAATACCAGATGAAGCGAGGCGGTTAGCAGCTACAGCTTGTAGTTTAGCTAATTCCGGCGGAGGACAAATCCTTCTTGGAGTGAGTAAAGAAGGGACCATTGTTGGAGTAGATGAATCTGATATAGAGTCTCAGGCTGTAGAAATTCTCAAACGGAAGATTGAGAGGGTTTTAGACATGAAATTTGTAACCTCTTCCGTGGATATAGATGGAGATACTATTATCGTCATTTGGGTGAGTAAATTTCGAGAGTTCCCATTAGCAGCAGATGGTCGGTTTTATCAGCGACATCAAAAGGAGGATATTCGACTTTCGCCAGATGAGGTTTCAAGATTGATGAATAGAACCTCCAATGAGTAAACTGTCCAGATTAACTCCCGATTGATTGCTTGGTTACATATGACCACTCACATAGGTGGCTACGCCAGCACTGATGGCAGCAATCAATCCAGCGATGGCTAACAAAAAGACTATCCAGAATAGAAATGCGAGAACGTTCTTTGTTTTAACTAAGTATATTTGTATGTGGAGCCTCCGTTGAATTCTTTGTTCGTTCCCCTCAATAGGCTCGAATTCACCGTTTGTAGTTTCGTAGCAAGCTTCTTTCATCACGGACAATAGGCGATAGTGAGAGTATTCGAGAATGTCTCCAAGCTTAGCAGTGTCTCCAAACTCTGGTTCAAATCGTTCGCCCTGCCGAATATTTTCTCTTAACCGCCGATATTCTGACTTGATTCCATTACGAGTCTCTCTGGCTTGCCAAATAGCTGAGAACAACTCCCGGAATAGACTCAAGCCCTTCAATACGCGTTACGTGACCTTTGCACCTCATTAGTTCTTTGAACTGATGAGAGCGCAACGTGACCTACCCCTCCGGATTTAAGATAAAGAGACTTTACTCTGGTACTTCAAGCGGTGAGATATGCGAGCAGGAGTTATCGGAACTATCGATGGGAAGTTCGACGAGATAGAATCGTTCCATCAAACCCAAGAGCAGGATGGAAGGAGGTTCACAAGGTCCTTACAGGTAAACCGGACCAGTCACCGGGATTCTGGATACTCTGTCTACGTTGGAGAGGCTGCCACACAGGTGATTGAAGACGTGGAATCCGTCAAAATCGACCCTGAAACGGGAGAAATCGGCGTAGGGGAGCGACCTACAAAGGAGAGTAAATATACCCAGTTCGTTGCGGTTCCTGGATTGTTCATAGCTGTTTCAAGTGGCTCAGGAACATTCGCATTTGACCTGCTTCAGTCCCAACATCCGGGAACTCACATTGAGAGAGCAGAACTGAACCTCAATGCTTACGCTGATGACTATTATACGGCAGAGGGAGTTGACCCCTGGCAAATCGGTTTCTACGGAAACATTGGACAAGCTGAGAAGGGGGTCGTGTACGGTGAGAACGTCATATCGGATGACGACATTGGCGATGTGTTGGAGCGGTCTCAAATTAACCAACTTGGTCTCCAATACGAGATGATGGATTACGATATGAAGGTAACATTGGCAGAGAGTGGCTACGTCGAGGTCTACAATCCAAGTAACATCGAAACCGAAGAGTTTGCGGAATATATCGCCGATGAAATTCTGGCATACGAGAAAGAGCAGTAGCGCATAGGTTGGATTAAATTTATAACCTGTCTGTCTCTGGATGGAGACATGGCGTCTGAAGAGGAAGATGGGCAATTACAGTACGACGGCCATCTGTTGTTTAATGAGCTATGTCGTACTTCGGAAGTAGAAAATCCGAATCTAACTGGAGTTCCAAGAAGCATTGAGGGGTTTCTTCTTGACGACGTACTTGATGTATTTGAACAAGGGAATTCACGGGACCCGGGAGATGGATTTGAACGCTCTCTTGTGAGGGACTATTCAACAAAACTCCCGGAGGGGACACAGGAGTTTATTGACTCACTCGTCGCATTGCGGTACAGAGACGAGTCGTATAACACCGAAGAAGCAGAGGTTGAAGTTGGAAAACGACAGAATGTCAAGATACCTGAGGAGACATCTGTTGATGTCTTCTGGGACTCTCCGAATTATCTCTTAGTTAGAGGTGCAGAGGATGAAGCAGAGGACGCACGAGAGAGTATTCAATCGAATTTCAGTGGCAACGCAAGCGTCAAAACTGTGCGTCTCAGCTTCGATTTCCTTCTATGGCTTTTCTACAAACATGCTAACAATGAGCCGCTGAGCTCGAAGTTAGAGACGGATAGATTAGCTAACGCCGAGGCAAAAGGGTCGGAGGACCTACTGGGTAAAACGAGTATTGTGGAGGACGCACCTGATGTTAGGGATGCTCCAAACTTCCTTCTCTGCTTAGTTCATGGAAAATCTGTTTCGATGCTGGAAGGAGATTTTGTAATTCAAACAGGTCCGGAAGATGATGACGAAGAATCTATCCGAGTAGAGATTCAGCCAGAGAAAATCCAAATCAAGGCATCGAAGGCTGGACTTCGGAATTCGGAGAAAATCGAGAAGATGGGGTTCGCCACGCAAGTTGCACATGAGATTTTGCGGATTTATGATGAGTGGGACAACAAGGACCCTGCAGATAGTGACAAAATTGTTCCTCCCGACTTCATCGCGGAGATGCTCAAACGGTGCCATGAACAGGGCGTAGACATCCACAATGAGTCGACTGTCCTGCGAGTGCTGAAACAGCAGGCTCGCCGACGAGATGAAGACTTGGAAGAATACGACCTATCGGACGCCCTTGAGTTCTTATCTGAAGACGAAGAAGCGGATGTTGAAGAAGATGCGGAGGAAGATGAGACGACCGTCGACGACGAAGACAGAAGTGGGGCTGCCGACGACGACGACGACAGTGATGAGGGGGTGTCTGTATAAGACGAATCAGAAAGACATGTACCCAAGCAGCCCTGAGCCAAAGCCGCTGAATAACAAAGGGCTTTCATAGAAACGTTAATTTATGGACTCTATCCGACGGGCCAACCGAGGGAATATCGGGCGGCAAGACATATCTGAAATCTCTTCTGAGTCGGTTAGAGTCGAAATTGACGCAGAGGACGCAACGATTGAGCCAATCGTCGAAGACTACCCATACTCACATCAGACGGAATATACAGGCACGATATATTATCAGGAGAGTAGTCCCATCCCGTCCCTGTCTCCTGACGAAGAAGCCATCAGCTTCCGGTATCGAGAAGAATCCGGCCTGTTCATTCTACAGGGAGAGATTGACGAAACTAAATCAAGGGCTATCCTCCAGAAACTAAATACGAGGTTGGAGGATGAAGCTGATGATGTTCTAATGTCCGTTAGCTATGGCCGAGTTAACCTATGGTCATTCATTTTCAGCGCCAGAACCCAGACTCAGATAGTAGCGAGGGATGAGCGAAGGAGCGAACTTTCCGATGATGAGATTGCTGACCTGAGTCAGAGGGAACTGGCGAAAGATTACTCACTCGACCACGCAAGGGCTGTTTTCTATCACGAAGGGGAACGAATCAATGTCAGCTACGATTCAGGGATTCTTAACTTCACAGACTCAGTTTCCAGTGAAGGGAAAGAATACGTTCTACAGCTATTTGAAAAGTACGTCGTTGGTGGTGCCGTTCTCGAACAATTTGAAAGTCTCGAATGATGATGTTCCCCCTCCAGAACGCTACGCAATCACCGATTCCCTGGGGGAACGACTATGTTACACTCATCGTCACCGGCATCATTGCAGGACTGATTGTTGCGTTCGTAGCTTATCGATTGGGATGGAATGGGGATGACGACCCAGAAGGGGAAACAGATGGTGGGCAAGATATAGATCAAGAGGCTGGTGGTCAGGAAGTTGACCAAGACCAGAATGTTGGTGACCAAGAGGTAGACCAAAATCAAGAGGTTGGTGGCCAAGATGTAGACCAAGAAGTCGGCGCTCAGGATGTAGACCAAGAAGCTGAGCAGAACGTCAACCAGAATGTTGACGTAGAGGTCTACACGGGAGAAAGTGAATCTGGTAACGAAGTCGAGAGTGATTCACAGAATCCTCTTGATGGGCGTATAGAATGCCTTCCAAGAAACTTGGAAGACGGAAGTATCGAACCCATCGATAATGTCAGAAATGAGATTCCAACTTTCAAGAGCGAAGCAGAAGCCCGGGTCACTATTGACTGGCCGAGTGAACAAAACCCATCATGGATACTTGTGGACGGTGGGACTGAAGTGTATGTGAACTTCAAAAACAAGCCGGGAAACATGGATTTTGACGGGGACAGATTTAGAGTGGGAGATTATTCAGATATAGAATACTTTGATATCGAGTTTTCTGCTCCCACTCTATCAGGAACACAGGATATCCATTTTCAGCACCTTGACACTGGCGATGTTATACACACTGAGACATTGACGGGGCTTTAGACAACATCCGTAATTACGAATATGACATGGCTCGAATAACCGGCATAAGTCGATTTTATGACTTGCTCAGCAGTCTCAAACGGCGAGTAGGAGGTGTACGGAAACTTAAAAATTGCACCGGATACATGGACTGGCCCGACCGTGGGGTCTATTTCTTCTTTGAACCGGGTGAGACGCGTTCCTCAACCGACCAGATGCGCGTCGCCCGTGTGGGGACCCATGCAGTGTCTGAGGGAAGTAGCACATCTCTCTGGGATAGACTGAAACAACATTATGGAACGGGCAGCGGTAGTAGCAACCACCCTCACGGCGGGAATCATCGTGGTTCGGTGTATCGGAAGCGCGTCGGTGAGGCAATCATCGAGAAACACGACCTCCACGACGATTACCCTGACTGGGACAAACGCTGGTCAAGCATCGACCGTGACCGGTCAGAGGTTCGTGACGAGGAGTACATACTGGAACGTCGTGTGAGTGCGTACATCCGTGAACAGCCGTTTCTGTGGGTCGAAGTCGACGATGAACCGAGCGCGGACAGTGACCGCGCATACATCGAAAAAAACGCTATCGCCCTCCTCAGCAACTTCGAGGACCGAACAATTGACCCACGGGCAGAAGGATGGCTTGGGAAGTACAGCCGGAGTCAGGAGATTCGAGAATCAGGTCTCTGGAACGTGAACCATGTCGAGGAGCAATACGACGCCGACTTTTTGGACCTACTGGAAGACGCTGCCGAGGACACAACTCCACCGTGACAGTGAGTTGCGATTCGACGCTGTGAGGTCCAGTGTCAATTCTGCGGGAGATGATGATTAAGGTATGTGGTTGTGGCCCTCGACCGACTGCTAATACTTGTAGCGGTTCTTGGCCACTCTTGGGAGGCAAAGGCTGGATTGAATACCGACGCGACCGAGCAGCCCATCATGACCCGACGCTCCGAAACCTGTCCGAACTGTGACTACAACTTCAACTATAACGAGGCGACCGGAACCGGGCCATCGGAGTTCATGAGTGAGGGTTAGTGCCCCAACTGCGGACACCACATCCGAACATCGCCGGGGACGTGAACACCCCGACTGACCCCGGTAAATTAATAGAAACTATTACTCAATCAACTACTTCCCCCAGAACGGATCCCGCCGCCGGTGGTTGTCGAGAAAGCCTTGTAGCGCCTCTAACTCGTCGGCCGGAATCTCGTCGGTGAGCTCCTGCTCCAGAATCTTCGCGTGTTTCTCGGGGAGGTCCACCCAGAGTTCGTCGCCCTCGTCGATCTGTCGACCGACGGTCGGGCCGTCGATGGCGATGCTGACGCGTTCGCCCGCGCGGGCCTCCGACACGTCCTCGCCTTGCTTCTGGATGCCGCTGAGCTGGCCGACGCGTTCGAACTCGTTGCCTTCGAACCGACCGACGTAGGTGTTGTTCTTCAGCGTGCCCGAGAGCACCTCGACGCCGACGACGGCGGGGTTGTTCTGCCGGAAGACGTGATCCGGGAGGATCTGGAAGCGGGCGGGGCGGACGATCTTGTCGAGGACGGTCTCCTGTTGGGCGCGCTTGCGCTCCTCGACGAACGCTTCGTAGTCCTCGACCAGTTGGTAGATCACGTCGTCGCGGAACAGGCGCACGTCGCTCTCCTCCAGTTCGTGCTCGGCGTTCGAGAGCACGTCGACGTTGAAGCCGAGGATGACCTGATGTTCGGCCTCGGCGGCGGTGCTGGCGACGGCCACGTCCCGCGGTGCCACGTCGCCGACTTCGGCGCGGAGGATGGGCACCTCGGCCTCCATCAGGGCATTGGCCATCGCCTCCAGACTGCCGAGCGTGTCGGCCTTGACGACGACGCCCTCTTCCTCGGTTTCGACCTCGATCTCCGCGAGTTCGGACTCCACGTCGGCGACGACGGCCTCACGCTCGCGACCGCGGATCACGCGGACGGGTGCGCCGGCCATCGCGTCCTCGAGGTCGGGGGCGGCGATTTTCGGGGGCGGCGATTTTCCCCCCGGCCGCGGCGGCGACCGAGTCCACGCGGTCGAACCGCTTCTCCGTCCTGATCTCGGCGAGTGGCTTCGGCTGGAGCAGCGCCCGAACCTCGGTCACGATGGGTTCGTGCATCCCGCCGACGACGATCTCGTCGCCCTCGCGGATCGTCCCGTCGTACATCACCACGTCGAGGGTGGTGCCGAAG
>JGI12479J12853_1000707_pt1 | contig 17841 bp, 14 predicted proteins | sample A23P3SouthBayCA_2_FD_12853 | JGI IMG/M metagenome (IMG submission 12853) | reverse complement strand
CCGGCTTCTAGTCTAGTTAAAGTGACTATTTTAGACGCTAGTGACCATACCGTGATAGGTCGCAGCTAATTTCGAAAGCGTGCAACGGGCTATTGCAGAGAACATCGCTCTGTTCGCACAGGCAGAGACGATCGTTGCTCCCCATGGGGCCGGCCTGACCGACATGATCTACGCTGACGACGTGACCGTCATTGAACTCTTCCGGTCGAACGACGTCCGGCCGTCGTATTTCGTCCTCTCCGAGATGCTCGATCACCGATATCGCTATGTGTTATGTGAGCACGAAGGGCCGAATCTGGTAGTTGATCCGGATCGACTCGGAGAACGAGTCGCGAGCGAACTCGAACCGGATTCGCGAGCGGAAGATCAGGCACTCAACCCGTAGAAATCATATCTGGCAGATAATATCGGTTCTTGGGCCCGAAGTGAACCCCAAAGCGGGGAGTGATTCGACTCCCTAGTTAGAGGTATTCTAGTTATATATCCTTTTACTGACTAATAGTTAACGAATGGTAAGAATGTCTTTCTGCTGTGGATAGGTCTTGAAACCTACATTAAAACTCCACCAATACAGATATATTTTATTATTTTAGTAATGTATTAAATATAGTGCAGAGAGATAGACATCCACGTAAATAGGATGACCATATAAAGACGAATTATAATTGCTTCTTACTGGCTTCGTACCAACTGGAATGACAGACAAATCTGATATACGAGCGAGTAAACAACTTCTAAATCGTCGATCCTACATCAAAGCGGCAGCAGGTGTGACGGGACTGGCCGCATTCGGGATGAACGGGGCCGCAGCGGAAAGTGATTATGACGTTATTACTGTCGGTGCAGGGGAGACGCACAGAGTGAACCTCAGCGATGGGGAGGTCTTCGAAAACGTTCTTATCGATATCAGTGCACGGAATGCGACGTTCCAAGTTCGCGCACGGGCGAACGATTGGACAATTCGAAATATCGGGGTTAAAGGCCACTGGGACGGGACTCAAAACAGTGTTCATCCGTTCGTTCTCGAAGTACCGGATTCGAACGCGACGGGAACCGTCGAAAACGTTCACTTCGGAACGACGACCGAATCCGACGCGGATTACGGTAACGGTCCTGGCGGACCGTACGTCTTCCCGGGTCACGCCGGTCACATTACGTTCGACCGCGTTTGGTTACAACACTTTCAGGACAACGGAATCTACGCTAGCCCCCCTGGACTTCCCGGAAAAGGTGCCGGTGGGACGATAACCATCAAGAACTGTTATGCGTACCGTTGTGGAACGTCGAACTTCCGCATCGGGAGTACCGGCTCCGAAATTCGTAACTCGGTGTCGATCAATGCACACCGCGGGTTCTGGGGCCAACTCAATGACACCGACATCTACAACTGCGATTTCGTCGACAACACTTGTGATATCGCGGTCGGTGACAGTGGGTACTCGACTGGTCAAAACGCCACGGTCACGCTGCATGATTCGCGCTGGTCCGGCGACGAGTGGACCCATGCCAGTGGAGCACGGGTGGAGGGTAGTTCCGCCGGAACGCCGACAAAGCGTGTGCCAGCGGGCTGTCCAGAAAGTCCGGAAGCAGCGGCAGCCGGAAACGGAGGCAAGAGCCAGAAGACCAGCAGTTCTGCACCATCGCAGTCGGAGAATCAGCCGGAGGGTAATTTCACGCTGGAGGTTACGACGAACAGCGAGTACGCCGAGTACCTAATCGAACTCGACGCCGACGAGGTAACGCCCGGCAGTGCCAGCAACACCCACGATCACGAGTATCAGGACCGTGCCTTCGAGCAGGATGGATCGTGGTACGTCCATGGCCATCTCGCCGCTGGCGGCAGCGATGACTTCGACGTCACGAACGGCGAGATCAGCCGGATCGGAGAGCTACAGGGAACAACGCAGATCACGGCCGACCAAACTCGCGTCGACCCGACGTCGTTCGACACGATTTCGTCGGTCCCGAGCGATGAGCCCGCTCTTCTGAACGTGGTCGTCTTCGACGGGAACGGAACTCGCGACACGACGAGTTACGAGTTCGTCGTCAGCGAGGCAGTCGAGCCAAGCACCGACGAGGACGCGACGATCGATCAGGCAGCCGAGGTCGACGGAACGCACGCACGTGGTGTCGTCGCCAACTATCTCGACGCCTGGCGGTTCGCGGGTGAAATCGAACAGCTCAACGTCAACGGTAACGCAACCGTCCGCGTCAACGGTGTCGAGGTCGATCCGGACTACTTCGACGACGTCAGCTAGTAGGACGGTCGCGGAGACCGCAACTCGTCGTCCGAAGAGGCGAGTCTCGGTCCGAACGCGGTCGGTACGCCGTCGCGTCCGCTCATGCGCGTTCGATATCGGTCAGGTCGGGATGATCCGCCGAAGCAGTCGGATCCGCTATTGTCTCGTACCTGCGCTGTTGCCACTGGCGGTGACGCGTGAGCATTTGAACCGGGATTTCGTCGATTCCGAGTATCTTTGCGATAAACAATCGATGTTGACCCCGGTGGCGCCAGATGAACTCGCCGTCCCGTCCGATATTGATCCCGACTTCGTTTCTCTCCGGGACCGAGGCGTCGTTGCACTTCCGTACCGTCTCCCACTTCTCCTCTCTCCGGAGTTCGCGTTGGCTCTTATATCCCTCCTCCCGAATTTCTCGTATAGTTCGTCTATCATTCGTCTTTAGCTAAGACTGATAGTAATATTCAAAGCTGAGAATATAACTAAAGGTATTGGGAAGGCCAATTCCAGCCGGTGAGACGCTGTTCATCGTGAAACCAGGTAATAAGAAACGCTGAGAATTGGTGTCTTCGGCGTTTTGGCGAAGTGTACGAGCGAAATTCGATCGAAGATCACGGATAGATAGTATTACTGTGAGTATTAGCTAAAGACGAATGGTTCGTCTATTTCTTCATACCACGAGCGCAGTTCGTCCATCGTTCGGCATCCCTTGGCCCGACCGCTGTCTCGTATCCGTTCCCTGTAATTCTCGTATAGGTTCGTCACCCCCCAGTCAACTCCCTCGCGGAAGTGCCTGAAGAAAGACGTGTAGACGCGATTCTCTGTAATCGGTTCGCGTTCGAAGTCCCAGTCGCCCCCCGCTACTCGGCCGAAGCGAGCCAAAACCGCGATGTTCGATGCCAGATACGTTATCGAATTTGGATCGACGGAAATTACCTTGAACGGGTCCGCGTCCGTATAGTGGCTCGGGAGGACTGAGTGTCCCAGTTCGGTATATCGGCGCAGTAATTTCTTCGAATCGAAAGCGAACTCGAAAACGTCGTTCCGCATTCGTAATAACCGCCGAACGCTTCCAGCTGTTACCTCGCGGGGAGAGAAATTCTGTAAGTCTTCCGTAGCTATGTGTACAACTATCACAATAGCTCACTTCACGATTCTCGTTCTATATGTATCCACCAGAAGGTAGTCAGGAGTTTCGATAGATAAGGAAGGTAATACCACGGATATCGAGATATTCCGGGTACGATTCATACGAGTATGACGGAGCCGAGCCACGGGGGCGAAACTCGCTGTACGACGATCCAAAGCCGCGGACAACGGTAGCGGGCGGTGACGCCAAATACCGCATAACAAAGATCGGATCTCCCGGATATTCATCAATGAGAGCAGTTGGAAAATGAATCCGTTCGAGCCATCGTCGAACGGAAGACAGTCATCAGTTAGTCCCCTGATGCAGGCGAACAACACTCGCAGTACGGACATTCGCTCGATGACGGGGATCACCGACCGTACTGTCAACGGCCAGTCGGTAAACCGTTAGAACCTATATGTCACTGTCAGAACGGATATCGAGAGGTGTGAAAGCGACGTTCGCAGCGAATCTGATCACCGTTTCCGCTAACGGCGTGTTATCCGTCGTCCTCGCGCGGTATCTCCTGACGCCCGACGAGTACGGAACGCTCTTTTACGCGCTCTCGATCCTCGGCGTTATCCTCATTTTCGGTACGCTCGGACTGCCATCGTCGGTAGCGCGGTATATCACCGAGTACACCGAAGAGGATCCCGGTCAAGTCCCGCACATCCTCGCAACGTCGGTCATCATCCTTCTCGTCTTCGCTGGGACCGTCGGGGTCGTCGTTTCGGCCGGCAGCCAGATGATAGCCGACCGGCTTGAGGAGCCCAATCTCGCTGCGCTGCTTACGCTCGGGTTCGGGTATATCGTTCTGCAGGCGATGCGGACGTATCTCGCGAAGGTCTTTCAGGGATTCAACAGGGTCGATTACAGCGCTATCGTCAACGCCGTCTTCGCGACCAGCCACGTGATCCTCGCGATCGGATTGGTCCTCCTCGGGTTCGGCGTTGTCGGGGCGTTCACCGGGTACATTCTCGGTCTGTTCGTGGCAGTCGTGCTCGGCTCCGGATTGCTTTATCTCAACTTCTATCGGACGTTCGACCCCGCTGAGGAGCGGGAGAGCGGACTCGTTCGGCGCGTCGCGGAGTACAGCGTTCCGCTGACCGCGACGAAAGGCGCAAACGTCCTTGACAAACAGGTCGATACGATACTCGTCGGGTTTCTACTGAATCCGACGGCAGTCGCGTTCTATACGATCTCAAAACAGGTCTCGAGCGTGTGTGCGACGCCGGCGAAGGCCCTCGGGTTTACCGTCTCGCCGGCGTACGGAGAAGAGAAGGCAGCCGATCGGGTCGAGCGCGCCGCGCAGCTCTACGAGCAGTCGCTCGAACACATCCTTATCCTGTATATCCCCGCCGTCGTCGGATTGATACTCGTCGCGGAACCCATGGTACGGTACGTCTTCGGATCCGACTACCTCGGTGCGGTTCCCATCTTGCAGGTCATCAGTTTCTACGTTCTCGTGAGTGCGATCAACAGGATCACGAGCGACGGTCTCGACTTCCTCGGTCGGGCCCGAGATCGGGCGATTATCAAGACGACGACTGCGGTGTCGAACTTCATCCTGAACCTGCTGTTAATTCCCATTTTCGGCGTCGTCGGTGCCGCCGTCGCGACCGTAATAACCTTCTCCGTGTATACGGGGATGAACGTCTACATCATCGCCAGCGAACTCCCGATTCGATTTGCAGCGATCACTCGAACGGTGGTCGGGACCTCGCTCGTGGCCGTCCTGATGGGGGTAGGTGTCTACCTGGTGCTCCCGTTCGTTTCTGGCCCGGTAACGTTGTTCGGCGTCGTCGGATTCGGCGTCGTGATCTGGCTGATCGGGGCCTCAATCAGTGGTCTCTTCGACGTTCGGCGAACAGTGAATTTCTTCGCTTGATCGATCACCGTTCAGGATATCAGGCAATGGCTACCGAATTGGTGATCGGTCTCCGCGTTTTGATCAAGGAGTCACGAATGCGGTTCCAGAACCGACGGTAACGAGTGCAGCCATAGCAACGAGGATGAGAGAAAACCGTCGCGGACGTGTCCAGTACGAAATTATCCACTGATACTGTGCGTCGTATTCGACGTCGACAGACACCGTACCGTTCAGACGGAAGTCAATGATCTCGATGTTGATCGACAGCTCTCGAGCCGATTCCCGTTGAGTCAAATCGGTTGACGTCGCCCGAAACGATCCACGAGACGGTGTAATCATCCGACATGTCCGCCGTCGAAGCTGCTGCAGTCGCTGCTACGGTACCGTCCGATTTGAGCCGTAATTGGCGGTTCAGGGATGGTCCGTTACCGTCCATAGACCGACGTCCGTTCCGCCCAGTATCGAATGCCGTTCCAGCGGGCACGACACGCATACTCGCGACAGCAGCCGCGGGAGAAAGTAGTCCCATCTGCACCCGTTCTGGCAAGGGCCCGTATCGGTCCGTCCGGTCGCACCGCGACGGTATCCATCAAGGCACGTATAACAATAGTTACTCTCGGGAAAAGTCATCCGAACGGGGTTTCCCCGCCGAAATAATGAGTGATACTGACACCGATCGAGCGTTCGTACTGGGTATCGATGGCGTCCCATGGGATCTATTGCAAGAGTGGGGAAAGGCCGGCGAATTACCGAACGTTCGGCGTCTCCTCGAGGAGGGGGCCACGGGACCGCTGATGAGTACCACGCCGCCGACAACGCCGCTGGCGTGGCCGTCGATCGCGACTGGAACGTGGGCCGACAAACATGGCATCTATGGCTTCCACGCACTCGAAGGCGACTATACTCATCGGATGTATACTGGTGCTGATCGCAACCGGCCGGCATTGTGGGATATCCTCACACCCGCGGTCACCGCCAACGTTCCAATGACGTATCCCGCCCGTGAGATCGACGGCGCGATGGTCAGCGGGATGATTACGCCCGGAACCGACGAGGGATTTACCGCTCCTACCGATCTCCGCGAGGAGATCGAGCGAGAGATTCCCGACTACCGGATTGGATTGAACTGGAACAAGTACACCGACGATCCGAAGCGGTTCCTCAACGACATGGACGAGTTCCTTGCATCGCGGCGGGAATTGATGCATCGGCTCGCTCGCGGACGAGACTGGCGACTCTTCTTTTTCGTTTACACGGCTCCCGATCGGCTCCAACACCTCATCTGGGACGATGACGTGCTACTCGACCACTACCGCCAACTCGACGAGATCATCGGCGAGGCAATGACGTACGCGGACGCGAACGATGCAACGCTGTATGTCGTCTCCGACCACGGATTTGGGCCGATATCGACGTTCGTCAACCTCAATTCTGCCCTGGCCGACGCGGGATTCCTCGTTCGCAAGGACAACGAAGGCGTCCGCGGGTCGTTCTCGAAGCTGGGCGTGACGAAATCGACCGTGCTCGAGACACTCGAGCGCGTGGGAATCACGGCCGATTCGCTCGTCGAACACCTCCCCAAATCTGTCGTCGACGGCGTTGCCCAACAGATCCCGGGTGAACACGGGTTGTACGACGTCGACTTCGACGAGACGGTCGCGTTCGCACACGATCCGAGCCAGATCTACATCAACGATGCCGAACGGTTCGACCGGGGGATCGTGCCGCCGTCGAAGGTCGACTCGGTCAAACACGACGTGGCTTCGACTCTCTCAGAGCTCACCGACCCCGAGACAGGGGAGCGCGTCCTCGATGTCCACGACGGTGACGAGGTATTCGCAACGGATCCCGACGCGCCAGATCTGATTGCCGTTGGTCGGGGCCCGTACGAGGAAAAAACAGCCGTCTCCGACGAGACATTCGTCCCGGCTGGTGATAAGGCGGCGAGTCACCGGTCCGACGGCGTCTTCTTGGCATGGGGATCCGACATCACGGCAGGGACGATGGTTGAGGACGCGTCCGTCGTCGACGTTGCACCGACGGTACTCTACGGGGCCGGAGAACCGATTCCTACCGCGGCTGACGGCCGGGTCCTTGAGGAAATCTTTGCATCTGATGCCACCGCCGACAGAGACGCTGTCGCGACACGGACGTATGCGACAGCGACACCCGAGGCTGACACTGCGGACGTCGACGAGGACTTCGACGGTGTCGAGGACCGGTTACGTGGGCTTGGATATCTAGAATAGCTGAACTCACGTCCCGGGTGACTGATCAGTCCGATCGCCGATCATTGCGAGAGGAGAGAAGACGAGAGGAGAGAGAAAATCCGATCCCTTCCTCGATCTCACTCGGACAATCACTCGGCCGCACCCCTCACGTAGTACAGTGTAAACTCACCGTTGGACTGAATTCGATTGACACCGTTCTGAGATGAGACTGAGGCGAGCTGTGACCGCGAGTACCGCAACTCCTGATAGGCACGAACCTCTCGCTGCCGGTCCGCTTCGGTCACGGTGAGGTATCTATCATCCGAATACTGCCGTGTGATTCCCTCGTCGATCTCCTCGCCGGTTATGCCGTTGTACTGCCGCGTGCGTTCCAAGTCACCGGACGTTGCATCCGCATATCGGTTCGGACCGGCTCGAATTCCCACGAACGTCACGGCCGGATCTCGGTTCTCGAAGGCAGTCTCATGGCCCTCCATCGACATCTCAGTCACATGTGGCGACGCGCTATACATGTACGGCGAGGGGAACACGGCGAGGGCAGACAACACCAAGACGGCACCAAACCCGACGACGACGACGCTGTGGAGGGCCTCACTCGAGAGACGCCCCGAGAAAGCGGTGATACCGTACGTAATAGTGACGGCCCCCAGAACGGTAACGAACAACATCATCAGTCCGAAGACGCGGAAGTACATCATCGAATACGAGCCGAGGAAGTATAACACGAAGAGACCGGTCAGACCGATCAGTCCGACGACGAAGTACGGAAGAATCCCGTGTGTCTTGCGTGTTATCGTCCCGTCGGACTCCCAGATCACCAACAGGACGAGAAATCCGGCGAGACCAACGAACACCAGACTTGAGCCGAAGAGTTTCAGGAACAGTTCGAGGACGCTCGCGCCGAGTTCGTTGAGCGACGCACTCTGTGATCTGGTCGACGCCGCTGCTGTCGTATCGCCGACGAAGTACGTGATGACGCTTGAGACGGCATACTCGACTGCACCCCTGAAAAAGTCGTGCACCGAGGTCCAGGCGAGAAACGCGCCTATGAGAACGATGGTCTGTCCGTAGATCGGTCGGTGCTCAGCGATCGGGTGTGTCTCCCAATATCTCCGGGAGAGAAACTGCAGGAGACAGATACCGACACAGACGACGAGTAGGTGAGCCGCGAGTTGGGGATGATAGAAGAGCAACGCGACTGACGTTATAACAAAGAGCGAACCGATAGCGGACGGGGACTGGTGCGATCGAGAGCGACCAACATACCGCAACACGAGATAGAGAAAGAGCGACGAAAACAGAATCGCCTGTGACATCGCGTGAGGAACAATGAACGTACTGAGATTGGTTATCGGCAACAACAGAAACGCCGAGAAAGCTCCGACAGTCGTGCTGTGGCGGTTCTCGAACACAGCCGATGTCGAAAGCGCCACGAAAATAAAAAACAGACACGACAGAATAACGATCACGAGTGTCGCTGCCTGAGTGAGTTCGATCCCGAGCGTCGTCGCGAGAAGCGACGTGACCGTATGCAAGGCAGGATATTTCAACTCGGTCGGTGGGAACACCCCCGCCTGGATACTGCGCATCCAGCCGAGGTGAGTAAGCGCATCACCGGCACCGTAAAATAGGTATCCGCGAAGAATCGGAAGTCCGACGAAAGCTATAACGGCCCCACCACCAAGTCCGAGCGCGAGCCGACGGTACCAGTCAGTCGTCGCTCCGAAGGAAACGAGGAGGGAAACAAACAGTGCACTCCCGAATAGTACCCAGAACGCGAGCGGCGTGCTCGTATACAGGGACAGTTCGTATCCAGTCGCCGGTGTCGAGTGAGCGGCGAGAACAGCACCACTGAGAGCGAGGAATCCGATCGCGAGGAGTCCACTCTCACCCGGTGTCGAACGCGAACGTGCCTGTGGCATTATTGGCTTCTCCGCAGGTTCACACCTTGTTATGAAGCGTATGAATACCAGTAGCTTCGGTATAGAGCCATCGCGGAAATTGGGACAGAATTACTGGTCGGACGATCATTCCGGAACCGAGAGACGTTCGGCGGCAGTAGCAGACGCGTTCGAATTTCCTCCTCAGATGCTCCATAACAAAACGTCCGACTCCAGAATATCCGAGCAAAGACACTCACCCGAAGATGAATGTTCTGAATCTAACATCGAAAGCAAACTCGCCGCCGTTCGAACTGCAGGTCCAGGCCCTCGAGGAACGCGGCATCGACTGCACGACGGTTTCGGTACCGGGGATGGTGACGGCGGAATCGGGCCGATCCGTCCTCGATTACGTGCGATTCTATCCGACGGTGCTGACTGAATCGCTCGGATCGTACGATCTTGTTCACGCGAACTACGGACTGACAGCGCCGTTTGCACTGGCGCAACCGCGATTGCCTGTCGTGCTCTCGCTTTGGGGGACGGATCTCGACGGTGAACTCGGCTGGGTGAGCAAACGCTGTGCGCCCTACTGTGATGCCACGATCGTCATGTCAGAACAGATGAAACGCGAGCTGGGACAGGACTGTCACGTGATTCCACATGGTGTCGATTTCGATATCTTCGAGCCGATGTCGCAGTCGGATGCGATCGATCGACTCGGCTGGGATCCGGACGCGAACCACGTGCTCTTTCCGTACAAAAAAGAGCGTACAGTGAAAAACTATCCGCGAGCGGCCCGAATCGTCGACGCGGTTCGTGACGACGTTTCGGAACCCGTCTATCTCCAGACGGCTCGTGAAGTACCACACGCCGAGATGCCAACCTATATGAACGCTGCCGACTGCCTGCTGTTGACCTCCGACCGTGAGGGATCGCCGAACGTGGTCAAAGAGGCAATGGCGTGTAACCTGCCAGTCGTTTCCGTCGATGTCGGCGATGTCCGTGAGCGACTCGAGGGTGTGACACCCTCGAGCGTCTGTCGAACAGACGCGGAGCTTCGACGCGCGCTGGCTACTGTTCTTACCAGCGAAACTCGGTCGAACGGGCGTGAGCAGGCCGAGAAAATCAATATGGAGTGGATGGCTGCACGGATTCACGACGTGTATCGTGACGTCGTCGATCACCAAGCGGATGCCGACGGTGCCCTGTAAATAATTGGCAAGCAATCGCGTTGACGGTGTGAGAAACGAGCGTCGAGAGTGTTCCTGATTTTGCCCGAGCAGGCAACGGCGACGACGGACTACAGGCGACGATAGACCACGAGCGTTCCGAGAAGCGCGGCCACTGCCACGGCAGTCACACCGAAGCCGGGCAATCCATCACCGTTACCGACGGTTACATCCTTCGTTTCGTCTGCTGCTCCGATCGTGTATGTGCCCGCTTCGTCGAACGTGGTCGTCGTCGACAGCGTCACGGTCTCGCCGGGCTCGAGTGTCACCTCCTGCTCGTCGACGGCCTCACCGTCGACGGTAAACGGCACGGTAACGTTCTTGGTGACGCCACCGTCGTTTTTGACCGTAGCTTCAATGGTCGCAGATTCGCCCGGCGACACCGTCTCGTCCATGCTCAGTTCGGTTACGGTATGCGAACTGCAGCTACCGGACTGGATCACGACCGGTTTGTCCATGTCAAGCGAGATTCGCTCGTGACCGGTCCCGGTTGCCGAGATTGCTTCCCAATCGCGGATCTGGCCGTCAGACGACTGGGTGGTGGCGGCATCGGCGTTGAACCGCGGGTTGATCTTGATCAAGAAGTCATCGTCCAGTCCACCATTGAACGCGGCACCGTCACTTCGGCCCTCGGACCAGAGCCACGTGATACGACTCGAGGTGTCGCGGTGATCGAACTCGTCGTCGGCGCCGTCGTAGTTATCATCCTCGACGACCCACTCACCCTCTTCGGGCAGGTTGGTAAACGTCATCGTCGCTGCGCCACCGCCGGAGTTCCCGCCGTTTCGATCGTGGAGCAACACGAGACTGAGGCCGTCACCGCCTTCGTACAAGAAGAGCGAGCTCGTATCGTCCTCTTGGAGATGTGTCGTTCCGTGAGAGCTGTAGGAGTAGGAACTCGGAGACGTATTCGGGGTCCGGTAGTCGTAGAACTCCTCGACGGTCAGGTGCCCGTCACCGAGTGGTTCGATGGTCGTACACTGGTCTCCCTGAGAGATCGTATACGTGTCCGGCTCGGACTGTGCAGCAGCCGTGCCGGCCACTGCTGCCATGCCAAACGTCGAACTGACTACGAGGGCGGCCACTACTGAAATCGTTGTGAGCGCCGAGTACGTTGTGGGGCTCATGATACTGGATCGTTGTGACATTATTCGCCTCAGCCCTGCCGACGCAGTTCATCCCAATTGTTATGTCATCATTTCCCAGGGAGTGGAGCGATATTCGAGGGATTTGAGCGATGAGGGTGACGAGAGGTCCGCGAAAGTGTTTTAATCCACTATTTCTCACTGCGGGCCCTGTTTTCGAAACTGTTGCACAGATCGAACCGTGTTCGAAGCTTAGGTATGCACATACGGCCGTCACTTGCCTTGAGCCACTGTCTCGAGACTCGAACGAATTACGAGCCGAAGGGAAAGAGGATCACGGCTCGAACGATATGGCGATCGAGGTGACTCGGCTCACTGTCGATAGCGGACGAGCAGGACGCCGACCAGCGCTGCCAGCGAGACGGCAACGACGCCGAAGCCGACCATTTCGTTGCTGTTTCCGTTGACAGTCACCGTCGTGGTTTGGTCACCTGCCGCGACGGTGTGCGCCCCCGCGTCGTCGAACGTCGTCGTCGTCGACAGGGTCGTGGTCTCGCCGGGCTCGAGTGTTACGTCCCGTTCGTCAACGGTCTCGCCGTCGACGGTGATCGGAACCGCCATCGTCACTGTTCGTTGGCCGTTGTTCACGACGGTCGTCGTGATAGCGACGGACTCACCGGTCGTCACCGTGTCGTCAATCTCTAGTTCGGTGACCGAAGACGAGGGACAGCCGTCCGATCGGATCTCGATCGGTTCGTCCATGTCCAGCGAGGTCCGTTCGTAGCCGTTCTCGGTCGCCGACAGCACCTGCCAGTCGGTAATAGTGCCCTCGTACAGCCGGAAGTCGGCTGCATCATTAAACGCGGGGTCGACCGTGAGTTCGACATCATCGTCGAGGCCACCGCGGAAGGCCGCTCCGTCGTTCCGCCCGTCGGTATACACCCAGGTGATGCGACTCGAGGTGCCATCGTGCGTGAATTCGTCATCGCGTCCCTCATAGCTGTCGTCCTCGACGACCCACTCGCCGGCTTCGGGCAGCCCGGCGAACTGCATCGTCACCGCACCGCCGGCGGTATCGCCGGCGTACCGGTCGTGAAGCAAGACGAGACTGATGCCATCACGTCCCTCGTACAAAAAAAGCGAACTCGTATCGTCTTCCTGAAGGTGTGTCGTGCCGTACGAGCTGTAGTTGTACGAACTCGGGGAGGTGTTCGGCGTTCGATAGTCGTAAAACGCCTCGACAGACTGAGAGCTGTTGCCGAGCGGGTCGATAGTGACACACTCGTTCCCCTGAACGACTGCATACTGGCCGTCAGATTGTGATGGCGCGGATTGGGCAGTGACGATGCCAGCCCCAATTATCGTTCCAAACACGAGCACAACGCACGTGATAACGAGCAAGCACGTACTGCGTGTGGAAATATTGTTACTTATCCTCATGATCTTGGTTGTATTCTCTATCGAAGTGTCTGCTACTCGAGTCAGTCATAGAACAAGCTATTGTTATGGAGGAGATTATCCGGCACCGACCGGATTTCGGTGCGCTCGAGAGCGGACCCAGCCGAAAAGCGACCGGAGTCGGCGATAACAGTGGCGCGGACGGATTCTTTGCCGTCGACCGCGTATCGGTCGCAGCCGCAGTGTCGATGGATTGCTACGTCCGCAGATTTATCAGGCCGATCAGGCCAAATTGCTTAAGGCGTGATCTCGAGACGCTGTATCATTCGTCTATCGTTACGTCACCAGCTTCGTCAGCCGGTTCGCCTTCGGCCTCGGCTTCATCAACTTCGTCGTCCAGTTCGTCTTCGGCAGCCTCATCATCCGGTCCGTCTTCGCTTTCGGCTTCGTCAGCCCCATCGTCGCCAAATATGCCGTCGAATGGATCGCCGGTCCCGTCGTCCGTGTCACTGGAACTGGATTCGGTCTCATTGTCTGTGGAACCAGTTCCGTCCTCACTGCTACCGCCTTCGGACACAGTACTGTCAGTCTCAGACACAGACGTCCAGAGGTATGTCTTCCGATACGCGTTCTCGAGCGTCGGCGTCTCCGGTGCCCCGTCAGGATACAGCAGGACAGCAATTCGAACGGTTCCCTCCTCGGTCGTTGGCGTGACGGTTTGCTCAACGTATTCTGTCGTCCCCTGGCCGACCTGCGTGTCGGTCCGTTGTAACTCCGTGCGTTCGACCAGTTCACCGTCAACGAACCGCTGTTCCTGCACGACGACGGTATACGTCATCTCCTGTTGCTCTTGATTCTCGACACCAGCGACAAACGAGATCGGCTCGCTCGGCTCGATTTCCGACGAGTATCCGGAGGCAACGAACTCGCCTGATTCGTTTTCGGTGAGCAATCGAAGGCTCGTATACTGCTCACCTTCTTGTGGGGAGACGAGTGCATACCCGACAGTCGTCAGCGCAAGCACCATGCTGAGGACGAGTACGACGTTGACAGCAACCTGCAGTGTCGATTTCGGGCCGAATATCGCCGTGTGAGCCGCCTCGAGCCGTCGACCGAGCCCGACCCGGTAGCGATCGGCTTCGGGGACGGACAGTCGTCGGATGGTTGCGAGACTCGCACCGACGATGGAAAAACAGGCCACTGCACTACTGACGACTGGGCCAGTAAACCCCCACGGCGTTGCAGCGACGACCAGCCCGAGGAGTGGCAAGATCGCGAAACTCAGGCCGAACGAGAGTGCCACCCGCTCGATGTCGGTCAGCGTCTGCGTTTGTTCGATGAGCTTCCAGGTACCGGTCTTCGATTCGTGAACTGGAGTCGATCGCGGAAAGAGCGTCGAAACGGTCACATAACCTGGCACGAGAAACAAGAGCGGAAATCCGACCGCTGCACGCACCACCGGTGATGATACGTCCGAGACACCCAAGAGCACGGTCGCGACAACGGTGAATCCCACGACACCAACCAGATCGACCGGGACCGCTGTGGCGAGGCGCTTGCTTCGCCGACGCAGGGTCGAAACGGGTTGAAACGGAAGGCCTTTCATTGTACTTGGCAGTTATCGGCCGCTCGCTTCCCCTAGCCATTGTTACTTGTTAGATAACGAGTTCGAACGACCGCGTATCATCTCCATTACCAATAGCGGCGTCGGCGTGTGCAGATCCATGTGGCCGTGGGAGCACGCGATTTTTGCGTATGTCATCTATTCGCTGTTCTGCCATACGTACTATCGGACCGCGCCCGGCGAGTACGAAACGGCGGTCGTCCTGCTCGCATCCGTCTTTCCGGACGTGATCGACAAAACGCTGTCCTGGCAGTTCGACGTGTTTCACTCCGGCTACGCGCTCGCCCATTCGATATTCATCGCCGTCCCGCTCGCGATCGTCACAGGGCTGGTCGCTCGACGGTACGGACGAACCAAACTCGGACTCGCATTCGGTATCGGCTATCCGCTGCATCTCGTGGGCGACGTGCTCCCGATCTACCTCTCGAGCGGCGAGTGGACGATTTCCCATCTCCTCTGGCCGGTTGTCGTTATCGAGGGGCGCAGCCATGGCGGCCTACTCGAAGGGGTTCGTCACAACTTCGTTCCGTACTTTGAGGAAGTGCTCGCACTCGAGCCAACGCCGTATCTGATTCTCCAACTCTGTCTTGGCTTTGCTGCACTCGTGCTCTGGATCGTCGACGGCTGGCCAGGCTATCGACTTCTCGTTCGCTGGAATCGGCTAGTGTATGACCGGCTCAGTTGAGCGCTGTGGTGTAACGCGCCGACTCCAACAGAGGAAGTGCCGGCTGTCGCTGCGAGTCTCCACGGGTAAGAGCAGCGTAACTCCGGCAGCAGCGATCGTGGCACCCACGAGCGAGCCGACCGGTCAGAATCGAATACGGACGAGAGTGGAAATAAGCTGCTTACAAAGTGCCTCTGTGGCGAGTCGATGCCTATGAACTGCGCTGTGACCGGACACTCACGTCAACAAACCGAGGGCGAGGGATCACGCCGATGAGCATCGACATCCGCGTCGCGACGGACGGCGATTTAGATCGGTGGAACGGATACGTCGAGCGATCCCCACAGGGAACGCTCTGTCACGAACTCGAGGCGCTACGGGTCCAGGCCGACCACGCCGGTGCGACGGTGCACCCGCTGATCGGGTTCAAGGGACAGGAACCGGTCGGACTCTTCCCCGTCTTCGAAATCAGAAAGCAGTTCGTGACGACGGCGTTTTCGCCGCCGCCACATCTCCGCGTGCCGTATCTCGGACCGGCGTTTCTGAACATGGCGAAACTGAAACAGCGAAAGCGCGAACAGCGACGACAGCGATTCATGGACGGCTGCTTCGAGTGGATCGAGACAGAACTGAATCCGACGTACAGCCACGTTCGCACCGCGACGGCCTTCGAAGACGCACGCCCATTCAAATGGCAGGAGTACGACGTGACACCGGAGTACACCTACGTGGTCGACCTCACGAGGGACGAAGACGACCTGCTGATGAGCTTTAGCAGCGACGCGCGGAGCAACATTCGCAACACCGACGACGACGCCTACGAGATTACGGTCGGTGGCCCCGAGGAACGCCGTCTGATCCACGAACAGGTCAAAAACCGGTACGAGTCTCAGGGAATCAGTTTCGGTGTGCCGGTCGAGTTCGTCCTTGATCTCGCCGAGCACTCGCCGAACGGCCACGTTCGACCGTACACACTCCGTGTCGACGGCGAATTCGTCGGCGGCATCCTGGCTCTCGAGTACGGTGACACCACAGGCCGGTGGATGGGTGGCGTCCGGACCGACGCCGACGTCGACCTCCCGACGAACGACCTCCTCGACTGGGCGATCATGCAAGACGGACTCGAGCGCGGACTCAAGACGTACGACCTCGTCGGTGCCGATACGCGCCGGATCAACCGCTACAAGGCGAAGTTCAACCCCGAACTGCGGACGTACTACAGCCTCGAGAACGGGAAATGGGGGATGCAAACGATCGCATCGCTGTACGACAGCGTAAAGTGATACGGTCTGCCGTCACGAGTTCCCGGTGCACCCGAAGGAGGTCGCAGGTGTACCGGCACCCACTGACAGACGTCCGTATGAACCCGTCGAACAGCACGACCACGAGACCGCCGGTACATGGTCGTTACTTCGGGTGACAGGGACATAGCAGCACCCGACCGTGACCGCCGCTCGAGTTCGGATTCGAACACAGTCTTTTCTTAGGGATAATCCGACTCATAACGAAGGGCTATCGAGGTGGACAAGTCGACGATGGACGACGGATCTTCCCTCCAAACGCTCCTCGTCGGCATCGATGCCGCCTGCGATCGGGTGCTGGCACCGCTGTTCGAAGACAACGAGATTCCCACCCTCAAGTCGATCTATCGGAACGGGACGAGCGGGACCCTTGAATCCCAGATCCCGCCGTGGACGGCTTCGGCATGGCCATCGCTCTATACAGGGATGAACCCCGGCAAACACGGTGTCTATGGCTTTCTCTCGTTCGACGGCTACGACTGGGACGTCGTCAACGCGACCGACGTTCGCGAACGGACGCTGTGGGAGTTGCTCGATCGCCACGGCGTGACGAGCGTGGTCGTCAACGTCCCGGTCACGTATCCGCCACGGGCATTCGATGGGGCACTGGTTCCGGGCTACACTGCGCCGGAGGATCCGGACTGTCACCCCGATGGCGTGCTCGAGGACGTTCGAGAGGCGATCGGGGAGTATCGTGTCTATCCTGACGCCGACGACACTACTGATCTTGGTACTAAATATAATGACTGCGTGCGCATGCGAGGCGAAGCGTTTCGCTATCTCGCCGACCGATACGATCCCGAATTCGGGTTCGTCGAGTTCCAGGCGACCGATTCGGTCTTTCACAAGCGGCCCGACGATACGGCAGCGATCAGCGCCATCTACCGCGAGGTCGATAGACAACTCAACGAGATCCTCGAGGCCCACGAGCCGACGAGCGTGATCGTCGCAAGCGACCACGGGATGGGGCCGTACGACGGCCACGAGTTCCGGGTCAACGAGTACCTCCGCGAAGCGGGGTTCGTCGAAACCGAACGCGGCGGGACGGGAATGCCGACGTGGGCGACCGTTCGCGACGATAATCTCAAGGAAGGGAAAGAGGCGACGGAGTACGAGCCCGGCGTCGGCGAACGGGCGATGGCAGCCGCCGCGAGAGTCGGGCTGACGAGCCAGCGGCTCGGGGCCGT